>Ga0210405_10006897_pt1 | contig 10054 bp, 11 predicted proteins | sample IncBWH11MmetaG_FD_155492 | JGI IMG/M metagenome (GOLD analysis project Ga0210405, IMG submission 155492) | Forest soil microbial communities from Barre Woods Harvard Forest LTER site, Petersham, Massachusetts, United States - Inc-BW-H-11-M | ecosystem: Environmental > Terrestrial > Soil >... | reverse complement strand
TCTTCGTCCCGGCACGGATTGGCTCTATTCCTACTATCGCGACCGCGCACTCTGCCTGATGCTTGGCGTAAAGCCGCTAGACATGCTCCTGCAAGCCGTCGGCGCCAAGGACGATCCCAGCTCCGGCGGCCGCCAGATGCCATCGCACTGGGGCCTCCCCAACTTGAACATCGTCAACAAGTCTTCCTGCACCGGCACGCAGTTTGTGCAGGCCGTCGGTGCCGCCGAAGCCACGCTTTATTACGCGAATCATCCCAAGGCTTTGGCACAGGCAAAGAAAGGGCCTCTTGGCGAGCACGTTCGCCACGAACCCGACGAAATCGTTTATGTCTCTGCGGGCGATGGCGCCACCAGCGAAGGTGAATTCTGGGAATCACTTAACGCCGCCTGCGCCGGAAAACTACCTCTCCTTTATCTCATCGAAGACAACGGCTACGCCATTTCCGTACCCGTCGAAGTACAAACCGCTGGTGGCAGTATCTCGAAACTCACGCGTAGTTTCCCGGGCTTGCACGTCGCGGAATGCGATGGCACAGACCCTCTCGAAAGCTACGCCATCTGCAAAACCGCCGTTCAATATTGCCGCGAGCGTCGCGGCCCCGCCCTCGTTCACGCGCACGTAACGCGCCCCTATTCCCATTCTCTTTCCGACGACGAAAAACTTTACAAGACGCCCGAAGAACGCGAGGACGAAGCGCATCGCGATCCGATTTCAAAGTTTTCGCTCTTTCTCGTTCGCGAAGGCGTCCTCGACCAAAAAGAAATCGAAGCCCTCGAATCCGAAGTCGACCAGGAAGTCCGCAACGCGGCCGACGAAGCGCTGGCCGCCGAAGAGCCGCAAATCGATTCCATTCGCGTGAACATTTATTCGCCCGATGTCGATCCCACGTCTTCCGCGTTTGAAGCGCAACCGCAGCTTCACGGCGCGCCGAAAACCATGGTGGAAATGGTCGCCGCCACGCTCTCCGACGAAATGGCTCGCGACGAGCGCATCACCGTTTTCGGCGAAGACGTCGCCGACGCCAGCCGCGAAGAAACCTTGAAGCAAGTGAAAGGGAAGGGAGGCGTCTTCAAAGCCACTTCCGGCCTCCAGCGCAAGTACGGACACGACCGAGTATTCAACACGCCTTTAGCGGAAGCCGGCATCGTGGGCCGTGGCATCGGTATGGCGACGCGCGGCCTCAAGCCCGTCGCGGAAATTCAGTTCTTCGATTACATCTGGCCCGCAATGATGCAAATTCGCGACGAGTTGTGCGTCATGCGCTGGCGCTCGAACGGCGCGTTCAAAGCCCCAGTTGTTATTCGCGTCGCGATTGGCGGCTATCTCACCGGCGGCGCCATCTATCACAGCCAAAGCGGCGAATCGATTTTCACGCATTGCCCTGGCCTGCGCGTGGTTATGCCATCCACGGCGCTCGACGTCGCGGGCCTCCTCCGCACAGCGATCCGCTGCGACGATCCGGTCATGTTCCTCGAACACAAACACCTCTATCGCCAGCCCTACAATCGCTCCGAGTATCCCGGCCCCGATTACACCGTCCCCTTCGGCAAAGCCCGCATAGTCACGGAGGGCACTGCAGTCAGCATCATTACGTATGGCGCGCTCGTTCACCGCGCGGAAGTAGCCGCCGCGCAATTGCTCCGCGAAGGCATCTCCGTTGAAATCGTGGACTTGCGCTCGCTCTCTCCGTACGACTGGGAAGCCATCGCCAAGACCGTCCGGAAAACACACCGCGTCATCGTCGCCTACGAAGACATGCTGAGTTGGGGCTACGGTGCCGAACTCACCGCGCGCATTGCTGATGAGCTCTTCGACGAACTGGACGCCCCCGTCAAACGCGTCGCGGCCATGGACACCTTCTGCGCCTACCAGCCCAAACTGGAAGACGTAATCCTTCCCCAAACCAGCCACATCACAGCTGCAGTCAAGCAACTTCTCGAATACTGACCGTCCGGTCGCCCACCGCCACCCGCCCGGCCACCGTCAATGTGAAGGAAACTTTTCCACCCGTTTTGGCGTATCCTATTGTAGGTAAGGCTAGAAACACTGCCATTTTGGGGGTATACCAATGACTTGCCCAAGCTGCAGCAAAAACATCGCCATCGGTTCCAAGTATTGTTACAACTGCGGTGCAAAACAGCCCGAATCCGGCGCGCCGGGTCTTTCTCCCGCCACCGGAGCTCCCAAGCGCCTCATGCGCTCCAGCACCGACAAGAAAATCGCGGGAGTCTGCGCCGGTCTCGCCGACTATTTCGACATGGACCCAACCATCATCCGTGTAATCTGGCTGGTGTTCCTGTTCTGCGGAGGCACAGGCCTTCTTGCCTATCTGATCCTCTGGATCGTCCTACCCGTAGCCCCAGGCGGAGTCGTGCCCACGTCGGCAACCACCGTCACCACGACCTGACGCCACTCCATCTCCTATAAAGTTATAGAGGCGGGGCTTGTTTACGCTGAGCCTCGAGGGACCCGAGTCGCCCTCAATCCGCCCCTTTTTATCCGTGTCCTTCGTGTCCTTTCGCGACGTCTGTATAAGAAGCCTTTCTCCGATGCCTGCGTGCGGCACACGCTGAACTACTTATCCCATTTCGGATTCCGCGGCCCACGTGGCTTCCCTCCGCTACTCTCGAACAAAAAACGATCCACCGAAACAAGTCCCGCACCGGTAGTCGCCAGCGCAAAGCAACCCGCCGCGACCACCAACGGATAAGCATATTCATTTACAGCAAGGTAGCTATGTGGCGTATTGATCTTCCACATCACCACGACCATCTCGATCGCCAGCAAAAGCGCCGCTCCCCTCGTGAATAGTCCCAAAAGCAGCAAGCCTCCTCCGAAAAGCTCGAGCACCCCCGAAACATAAACGAAATATCCAGGTAACCCGTGCTGCGCGAAAAGAGCCAGCGTTGCGCTCGTTCGGTGAGCAAGCAGAGGATAACCATGCGATATAAAAATGATGCCAAAGGCCGCCCGCAGCAGCAGCAAGGCGAGCGGCTGCAAGGCATTGAGAGATTTCATCGAATTCCTTTGAAGCGGAATTGGAAAGCAGTCGAAACGCAGCGCCATTTTAACAGAAATACAATCTGGGCACGGTCAAGCCCGGACGCAGCTGGGAATCAGGTACAATCTTTAGCGAAGAACTAGTGGGACATCTAAATTCAATGCTAACAGATCGAGTGTTTTTCAGGGTTGCTGACGCGCCGTTCCTGGCCGCTGTCCTCCAGGGTGCCTTGCAGACATCCATACAAATGAATTTTGGAATCGCCGCATGAAGCGCAGACTCTTGATTGCGGTTCCTCTGCTCCTCGTCGTTGCTGTTGTGGCGTGGTTCTTCCGGCCAAAGCATGAAACTCTTGGCGAAGCCTACGTCGGTGAACGGACCGCCACCCTTTGGAGCAGCGTCGCCCAGGTTCGCGAGCCGCTGGACACCCTCCACTACGGCGACCGTGTCGACGTCGTCGCCCGTCGGAATGACAGCGCCAAAGTGCGCACCGCCACCGGCGAACTGGGCTGGGTCGAAGGCCGTTATTTGATGGACACTGCGCTTTGGCAGCGCAGCACAAAACTGCTCAAGCAGGTCCTGCCCATGCCCGTGCAAGCGCGCGGCCGCACCAAAGTCGCCACCAATCTTCGCGTCGATCCGGGACGCACGCAGGCGCGTCTCTATCAATTCGCGCGTGGCGTCCCCGTCGAAATCGTCGGGCGCTCGGTGGCAGACTGGGTCCCGGTCACAGACGAAAAAGAAGCCTCGAACGAGCCGCAAGACACAAAAAAAGAGGATTGGTTCCTGATTCGTGGACTTGCCACGCGGCCGCCGGGCGATTCCACGGCGCGCGCGGCCGAAACGACAACGACGGCGCCGGGAGACCAAACTCTTCCTATCGCCGGCTGGGTGATTGCCCGCTTCCTGGAGTTGGATCTGCCGGAAGCCGTGCGTGACGGCACGGCCTCGGCCAACATCCGGCCAATAGCCTGGTTCGAACTGAACCGCGTCAGCGATCTCTCCGGCGACAAAATCCAGTATCTCGTTGCAGCAGCCCGCGGGTCCGAAGGCCAGCCCTGCGATTTCACGACGCTCCGCGTCTATACCTGGAACTTGAAAAGAGAACGCTACGAAACGGCCTTCATCGAAAATGACTTGTGCGGCCAATTGCCAGTGCGCATCGGGAAGAGCCCCAAAGGTGACCCGGAATTTCGATTCCAGGAAATGGGCGGCAACAAGGAGGAGCGCGTCTATCGTCTCATGCAGACGGTCGTTCGCCGTTTCCGCGAAGGCAAGGAAATTGCGAAAAAGACCGGGCGCGCTGGGAAACCAACTACAAAGTAATTCATTTCGAAGAGCACGCTTACAAAGGTTGCGCAAATTAGATTGTGCAACCCTGCAAAAGGAAAAACGAAGAATGGCGCTGCATATCAGCGAATCCGAAGTGCGAGCCGTGCTCACGATGCCCATGGCCATCGAAGCTGTCGAAGAAATCTCGCGCAAACAGGCAAATGGAGAAGTCGTCGTCCATCCTCGCCGCCGTTTCGAACTTCCGGGCGGAGGTTTTTTCCACTACATGGCCGCGGCGGATTTCTCCGCCGGATATGTGGCGATGAAGCAGTACACGTACGTTCAGGGAAAGATCCGATTTATGGTGCCCCTCTACGAAATGCGGACCGGTGACTTGGTGGCGATGATTGAGGCCGACTATATGGGCCAGCTACGCACTGGGGCGGCGTCGGGCGTAGCCACAAAATATCTCGCGCGGCAGAATAGCCGCGTCGCCGCAATCATCGGCACCGGTGGCCAAGCCCGAACGCAACTCGAAGCCATCGCCGGGGTGCGAAAACTTGAGTCGGCGAGAGTCTATGGCCGCAATCCCGCGAAGCGCGAAAAGTTTGCGAAAGAAATGACCGCGCGCTTGGGGTTTCCAGTGCAAAGCGCAGCTTCCTCCAGCGAAGCCGTGCGCGGCGCGGATATTCTGTGCACCGCCACCACGGCCGCCAATCCCGTTGTGAGTGGCGCAGACCTCGCGCCCGGCGTGCACATGAACGCTATCGGCGCGAATCACGCACACAAACGCGAGCTGGACGATGAAGCCGTGGCCAGCGCCGATGTGATCGTCGTGGATTCCATCGAGCAATCGCGCCAGGAAGCCGGCGATCTCATCCTTGCGTTTCGCGGTGACGAAGTGTGCTGGACTGGTGTAAAGAAATTGTCGGATGTCGTTGCGAAGAAAACGCCCGGAAGAACGAGTGACACGGAAGTCACGCTTTTCAAATCCAACGGCATTGCTTCCTGGGATTTGGCAGTCGCGATGAAAGTGTATGCGCTGGCCAAAGAAAAAAGATTGGGAGGGGTATTGCCTTTCTGGACCGGCGGAGCGTCCAGCCAAATGAGCTAACTAATGCGCCGCTTCCTTGAACTTGCTGCGCAACGCATCATGAAGCCGGGTGCGCACTTCGCTTGGCAGTTCGACAGGTTCGGAATCGCAGAAAATTTCGATGGTCTTCTTCGTTTGATCGACGACTAGCCGGCAGTCTTCGCAGTTTCTGAGATGGCTCTCAAGTTCCTGTTTCAACGCAGCATTGAGATCGCCGTCGATAAAGTCCGAGAGTTCGTGAATTACGTTTTCGCAGTTCAATTTGCCCCACCTTGCCGGAAGTAGCGATTCAATTTCTCCCTGAGCTTCAGCCGCGCGCGCAGCAGCCTCGATTTCACCGCTGGAACAGAAATGCCCACCGCATCGGCCGTTTCTTCCGTCGAGAGTTCTTCGATGTCACGCAACACAAAAACTGTTCGATACTCCGGTTCCAGCTCGTCGATCACGCCGGATAATATCTGCCGCATCTCCGTTTGTGCAAAACGCTGTTCTGGCCCTGGTCCCCAGTCCTGCAGCTCGCGTGGCATGAGGTCTTCGTCGCCCTCGATCGGCTCATCCAGCGAAAACTGATTTGGCCGGCGCTTCCGCAGCCGCATTAATGCTTCATTGGCGGCAATACGAACCAGCCACGTATAAAACCTCGAGTCGCCTTGAAAACTTTTCAAATGGGAATAGGATTTGAGGAACGCATCCTGCATCGCATCTTCGGCATCTTCGCGGTTGCGGGTGATATTCATGGTGAGCCGAAAAATTTTGCGTTCATAGCGGTTGACCAATTCCTCGAAGGCCTTTATATCGCCTGATTTTGCGGCTGCAACCAGCTGATGCTCGTCTTCGCGAGCAACTTTCGAGGCTAGCCGGTGTGGGTTGGGTGTGCTCAATAGACTCAGCGGGCTCACGAGCAGCCCAGCTCCAAATGTCTGCCTATTTAAGTTAGCACAAAGCACGGAAGCACACTCGCTACTCTCCTCTTTGGATGAGGTAGGTTGCAGGCGGGATTCAGAAATTTACAAGTGCCGGTACCTAGCGGCGCCGAGGACTGCGGCGCCCCATCCTTGGGGCATAAGCGGTGCTGGCTGACAGGACATCCTGCTTTGACGCCGCCTATCGCGATCGCTAAACTGCACTTAGGTTATCAACAGTGAATCCTTGCACTAGAGACAGATTCCGTTGGGCAATACCCGTTGCCGGAGGCCTCTTCATCACGGTAACGGCATTCCTCGTGCTCCTATACTCTTTGTCTTGGTTTACGCCCAGGTTTCTTAGTTTCTCCGAATCTCGAGGGGGCCGACTCCTGCTCATACTTTCTATCCTATTCCTCTGCGCCAGCGGAGCGGGCCGCCATCTTCGCGCAACACCGAAGCTAAAGCTGGACCTCAACAAAAGGACGTGAACATTTTTGTGGCGTGCGGGTCTTGACCCTTGGGACCGCCCGGCGCGAAACGCTGGAACTCCGATGTTAGAATAGGCAACACTAGGAATATGCGAACTCTCCCAGACCATTTGCGAAAAGGCATGAAGCTGGTCATCGTCGGCTGCAATCCCAGTGAATCCTCGGTACGCGTGGGGCACTACTACGCTGGCCGCACCAACCAGTTCTGGCCCATCCTCTACGAGAGCGGCGTTGTGCCTGAACCTTTTGACTATCACGACGACAAACGGGTAATCGAATTCGGGATCGGACTCACGGACCTTGTCAAGCGTCCTACCAAGGGAGTGGAAGAGTTGACGCGGGGAGATTTCGCCGAAGGACGGATCGTGCTTTCCCAAAAGCTAGAGGAGTTCGCGCCGCATGTAGTTGCTTTCAACGGAAAAATAGTCTACGAACAATTTTCTCAGCGCAAGTGCAAGTTCGGTCTCCAGAAAGAACATCTTTATGGAGCGCGCGTTTACGTGCTGCCTTCCACCAGCGGCCAGAATGCCCAAGGGAAGGGCGAGAAGTTGAAGCATTTTCGCAAGCTCGCTCAGCTCGTTTCGCGGACCGAGAAAGAACGCGATACCAAGGAACGCGAAACTAAAGGACAAGTAGTCTAGTACGGAGAAAATTTATGACTAACGCAGCTCAAACGGCGCCCACGGGGCCAGTCATCCTGGAAAGCAAGCACGACGGCATCGCTGCACTGGTGATGAACCGGCCCGACAAACTGAATGCACTCAATAGCGAGCTCTCGACTGCTTTGAACGAAGCTCTCGCGCGGATTGCGGACGATGATTCCACTCACGTCGTCGTTCTGTGCGGCGCGGGCCGGGCCTTCTGCGCGGGCGGCGACCTGGGTGCTATAGGCAAAGGGCGCGAACGCAACGCAACTGCCGAGCTTGGACCGATTCTGCGCTCGGGAATGCAAGCCGTGCTCAAAATGCGCTTGATGCCGCAACCGGTGATCGCGGCCGTGAACGGGCCCGCAGCCGGTGCGGGAATGAACATCGCGCTTGCGGCGGACATCCGCATTGCCGCGGATACAGCCACGTTCGGCCAGAATTTTGCCAAAGTCGGATTATTCCCAGATTATGGAGGAACGTATTTCCTTCCGCAGCTCGTAGGCCCTTCGGTTGCAGCCGAAATGTTTTATACCGGAGACATGATCGATGCGCACACCGCTCTGCGCCTGGGGATCGTCAGCCGCGTTGTGCCCGCAGCCCAACTGGAATCCGAAGTCAAGACTCTGGCGCAGAAAATCGCGCAAGGCCCTCCGATTGCCATCCGCGCCGTGAAGAAAATTCTCTTTGGAACTCACAAGGATGCATTGGTAAAAGCTCTGGATCACGAAGTCGACCTGCAAATGAAATGCTTTCATTCGGAGGATTGCAGCGAAGGCATCCGCGCCTTTTTCGAAAAACGGCATCCGAAATTCCAGGGCAAGTAGTGCCTCGTCCCGCGCATAACTGCGAAAGCGCGCGGCCTCCTGGCCAGGATTCCAAATGGACGATCTGCAAATTTCGGCGAAGGAAGTAAACGAGCGCATCGCGCGCGGCGAGAAATTGATGCTGGTGGATGTGCGCGAGCAGTGGGAATACGACCTCTGCAAAATTCCTGGAGCAAGATTGATTCCGCTGGGCACTCTGCCGGCGAACTTGAATACGTTGCTGGACTCGGACGATGTGATTTGTTATTGCCATCACGGCATGCGCAGTCTCGACGCCGCCGTGTGGCTGCGGCAACAAGGCGTCGAGAGCGCAAAATCGATGGCTGGCGGCATCGAGCGCTGGTCCGTGGAAGTCGATCCACTGGTGCCGCGATATTGAGAGAGGAACATGACGAAAGTTAAGCTGCGCTTTCTTGAGAAACCAACTTGAACGACCTGCCGGAAAGCAAGAAGTTTCTTGCTCGAACATGGCGCCGAACTGGATTCTCGCGACTTGGACAAGGAACCCTTGAGCGAAGCCGAACTCGACAAGTTGATCGGCGCTCGCGACTACAAGAAATTCTTGAATCAGCGCAACGAGCTCTTCCGAACGAAAAATATGGCCGAAAAGCCGCCTACAAGAACGGAAGCTATCAAGTTCATGGCCAAAGTGCCGAACCTTATCCGGCGGCCCGTAGTGATTCGGGGCGACCAAATCGTTCTCGGTTACGACGAAGAAGCTTTCAAAAAGCTGCTCAAGCCATAATCGCAAAAGGAACGGAGTAAAGGCGCAAAGTGATTGATGACTCGCACAAATCCCGCCAGACATTTGGATTCACAATCGCCGTCGTAGGCACGGCAGAATTGGGTCGCAGAATTGCTCACGCCGCAGCTCTTGGAGGGTTTCGGACCATTCTTGAGGACATCTCGCCTTCAGCCCTCGAGCAGGGAATTGCCTGGATTGTGCAGGCTCTCGGCGATGAAGTTTCGCGCGGAAAAGTTGGCGCCTTGGCTCGCGATGCCGCGCTCGCGAATCTCAGCACGGCAAACTCCGCCGAAGATGCTTCCAGAGAAGCAGATTTGATCATCGAGACGGTCTCCGATGAAATGGAAGTGAAGATCGAGCTTTTCACCATCTTCGACAAATTCGCCAAGCCTGGAGCTATTTTCGCGAGTACCACGGCTTCGCAGTCGATCGCCGAGCTGGCTGCTGTCACCTTCTGTCCGGAGCGATGTATCGGGATGCGTTTTTTCACGGACGCGCAGCATGCGGAGCGTCTCGAACTAGTGAAAGGTCGCGAGACTTCCGAAGAAACTATTGCAGCTTGCCGCGAGATCGGCCGCCGCATAGGCAGGGAGGTTTCGGTGCTGAGCGAAGAACAGGTCATGTCGGCCAGCGCCGGCAATTGAGTTTCACTCATCGGAGACCTTTGGCAACGACCAGACAGCTGATACGAAACATACTCGGGAATCCGTACAAAAAATGAACAAGGCAATTTCAGAAAAGGTCGTCATCCAGCAGGGCGACCTGACGGACATGGACACAGACGCCATCGTCAACGCCGCGAACAATGACCTTCAACTTGGCGGAGGCGTCGCGGGAGCGATCCGCCGCAAAGGCGGGGAAGAAATCCAGCGCGAATGCGACGCCATCGGGAGTATCCCGGTAGGCTACGCAGCCATCACCGGCGGCGGAAAGTTGAAAGCACGGTATGTCATCCACGCGGCAAGCATGCAGCTCGGCGGACGGACCACGGCCGCGAATCTCGGCAATTCCGTCGCTCACACCTTGCGAATCGCCGCCGAGCGCGGCCTGAAGACCATCGCCTTTCCAGCCGTAGGAA
>Ga0210405_10006894_pt1 | contig 10056 bp, 6 predicted proteins | sample IncBWH11MmetaG_FD_155492 | JGI IMG/M metagenome (GOLD analysis project Ga0210405, IMG submission 155492) | Forest soil microbial communities from Barre Woods Harvard Forest LTER site, Petersham, Massachusetts, United States - Inc-BW-H-11-M | ecosystem: Environmental > Terrestrial > Soil >... | reverse complement strand
GTCACACGCGTGAAGCTGATCACGACTACATCCTCCGGCCTTTGTTTGACCTGCCACGCGGATAAAAATGCCGCCGACATCAAGGGCGTTGTGCACAGTCCGGCGGTTCGGGATTGCGTGAAGTGCCACGATCCCCATGCCTCTGACAATAAGAATCAACTGTTAAAAGCGACTGCCGGAGACGCGAAGGAAAATCTCTGCCTCAGCTGTCACAAAATCGGCGTGAATGTCCCGGAAAAGGGCAGCCGTCATCCAGCGCTCGACATGGGATGCGAAACCTGCCACGTAACCCACAAGACAGGAGAAAAGGGCAAACAGGAATTTGATTTCCATCTAACCAAAGCGACTCCGGCGCTTTGCCTAGATTGCCACGACGCCAAGGATGCGGCGCTCCAAAAGGCTCACGCGGGTCAGCCGTTTGCCGGCGCAAACTGCATTCAGTGCCACGATCCGCATCAGTCCGCGTTGCCGAAGCTGATGCAGAAGTACACGCATCCGCCGTTCGCCGACAAGACATGTGAAGTCTGCCACGCACCCGCGAAGGATGGGAAAGTCGTTCTCACCAACGCGGACACCAAGGCTCTTTGCGTCACCTGCCACTCCGATCAGGCGGAGAAGATCGAAAAGGCGAAGATGCAACATCCAGGCGCGCAAGGCGATTGCGTGACATGCCACAATCCACACGCGGGCAGCACTCCGGGATTCCTGCAGCCGGATCCCGTCAGCGCCTGTCTAGCGTGTCACGCCGATCAGGCCGATCAGTTCAAGAAAGCCCATGTGCACCAGCCAGCGTTCCGCGAGGGCTGCGCGGTGTGTCACGAGCCGCACGGCGGCAATAACGAGCATCTGTTACGCACGCAGAAGGCGGAGGGGGTTTGCCTCGAGTGCCACGGGCCCGATTCTCAGCCCAAGAAGCTTGAGGCCGAGCACGTGATCACGATCTTCAATGGCGCGGTGAACCTGCCCGAGGATTATTTCTCGAAGAACAAAGTGGTGATTCTGCCGCTCAAGTATGGGCGCGGCCACCCGACCGACGGCCATCCGGTATCGGATGTGATGGATCCGACGAATATCAGCAAGGTGCAAGCGGAGATCAACTGCCTGTCGTGCCACCAGCCGCATGCATCCACGCAGCCGGATCTGCTGGCCAAAGACCAGATGAACAATATGGCGTTCTGCTCCAGCTGCCACAAAGATCTGACAAAGCGATAGCCGCCAAGAGGGGATGACTACCATGTCCGACATGAAAGCAAGCTCGATTTCGCAGCACACGAGATTGCTCGCGACGTTCGTCCTGATCGGCCTTACGCTACTAGCGCCAGCGTCGGCATTCGCGGGCAAGAAGAAGAAAGCGGCTGCCGAGCCCAAGAAAGTTCCGGTCATCGACTACTCCAACATCGTGTGGCCGAATCCCCCGGCGATTGCCCGCATTCGTTACCAGGCTTTCTATGCCGCGCAGAAACTTTCGCAAGTAGAGACAGCATCCACCAAAAAGGCGAAATGGATGGACCGGCTCGCCGGCACACAAACGACGGCGGAAAGCGGCAAGGTTTTGTTCCAGTTGGCCGAGCCTTATGGCATAGCCATCGACTCCAAGGGAAACCTGTACGCAGCCGATCAGAAGGTGGGAGCGATTTTCATCTTCAACACCGAGACCCGCGAAGTGGAGCTGATCAAAAACAAGTCGGATGCACACTTTGTGCGCATCATCGGCCTGGCGATGGATGATAACGATCGGCTCTTCGTATCGGATCCCGGGCTGCGGCACATTCTCGTCTTTAATCAAGCGCACAAACCCGAAGACATCATCACCGACGGATTGGTAAGTCCAGGCCCGATGGCCATCGACAAAGAAAACCGATTGCTTTACGTCTCCGATATCGAACTCGACCAGGTCCTGGTCTATGACGCTGATTCCTTCAAACTGCTTCGCAAAATCGGTACCACCGGTCATAACCATGAGCTGACAACACCTGGCGATTTTGCCAAACCGACAGGACTGGCAGTCGATCAGGACGGGAATCTCTATGTGGCGGATACCTTGAATAATCGCATTGAGGTCTTCGACGCGGACGGAAAGTTCATCAGCACTTTCGGCAAAGCCGGGGACGGTCCGGGCTATTTTGCCCGGCCCAAGGGCGTTGCGGTCGACAGCGATGACCACATCTGGGTTGCCGACGGCATGCAGGACCGGGTGCAAGTCTTTAACAAAGAGGCCCAGCTGTTGATCGCGTTTGGCGGGCACGGACTTTTGCCGGGACAGTTTCAAGGGCTGGTTGGAATTACCACGGACAAAAACAATCGCGTCTTTACTTCCGAAATTTACCCGGGGCGGGTTCAGCAATTCCGCTACGTGACCGACTCCGAGGCAGACCAACTGCATAAGGAGAGAGAAGAACTGCGGATTCAGAAGGCTGGGACAGCCAAGGGTGCCTCGCCCACGACCGCTTCTGCGCCGACGGCGACTAGCGAATCGCCGAAATAACGGGCGGTTCAATTCTGCGGATCATGCGGGGCCATTCGGCCCCGTTCTCGCGTTACCGAAAAGCATCGTTGCGTTTTTTTACGGCCTATTCAAGGGTGGGGGATTTAACCAACCGGAACGGTCGACTGGCTCTTTTCCCGCAGTCTCTTCAATTTCCCGATTCGAAGCGCCGAGAGTACAAACCCTCAATGTGATTGGGACTCAGCCACTTACGTCCAGCAGGTGCAAACAAAAGCGAGCCGGTGGTTCGGATGGCTACTTGCACCTATGGAGTCCCAGGGGCGACCGCGGGGAGCGTCCAGACGCGAATCGCAGTCATGGGCCTAGCCTCTGAGAGTTATGTAACGCGTTGCAAACATCATGGAGGTCTTATTTTTATGAAGAGAACGATCCCAGTTGTAATGTTCGTCCTCGCAGTCGCCGGGTTGATGATGGCGCAGAACTGGTCGTCGTCGGTCGACGTCCTGGGCGCGCACAACAATAATGGCCGTGGCTGCGCGGGATGCCACCAGCCGCACAGCGGCTCCTTCGGTTCCGGCCACGCCGGCACTGCCGATTCGGGCAGCTATGCATTGTGGGGACAGGACGCCAGCCCCCTCTACGGCAAGACCATTGCCTTCGGTGACGGCGGAACTTTCACCGAAGTTCTGCCCAGCACGATTGCCAGCGGGAACCAGGAAGTTGGCGGAATTCTGCTCTGCCTGAGCTGCCATGACGGCAACGTCACCGCGAAGAACATGATGGCCAATCAGTCGTACGAGCAGCGCATTGGCCTTCTCACCAACACAGCCTATGGCAACAACCCAATTCCGACACTACTCGGAAATGACGGCAGCAGCGCGGGCAACTATACCAATGATCACCCGGTGGGCCAGAATGCCACCATCCGCGCTGGTAACGGCCTGGTGTATGCGAATGGTAAGTTCACAGTAACGGCGGGTAGCCCCTACGCCCAGTTCGTCGCCAACTACGGATGGCCGGCGCTGGCACCTGGAAAGTGGTCAAACCCATATGCAGTGAATGCAGCGGGGCAAGCCTACGTGCTCTGCACCACTTGCCACAACCAGCACGTGATGACCGTGTACAGCTCGTCCGCGGCAAGCCCGATCGCCGGCGACGGCGGCGGCAAGTACTATGCCACGTTCTTCTTCGTGAATGGCCCGTACAACCCGAACATCAATAACGTTGCCAACACGAATGCGCCTTCCACGACGCAGTTCTGCCGCCAGTGCCACTTTGGCGAGGCGAACGAAGCCAACAACACGAACAACATAAAGACCGTGTTCCAGTAGAACTGTCTTGATGTGCCAAGGGGAGGGTTTTTCTCTCCCCTTTTTTTGCAAACGTAAGACGAGGAAATTATGAGACACCAATTCCCACTCTGCACGATGCTGGTCGTGGCGATCACCGTAGCCTCAGCCCAAGTCGCTTCCCACGCGCCAACCATGGGCGCCGCCGGGGACGCTGCCGGCGGCACGGCTTCAATGCAGCCGAGTGACAAGCCGGTAGCTCGTGTGAACGGAACGGTGCTGACCAATCGGGATCTGCTGCGCGAGATGTACGCGATCTTCCCTTACGCGCAGCAACACAATGGGTTTCCCAAAGCGCAGGAAGCTGCGATTCGGCAGGGCGCCCTGGAAATGATCATCTTTGAGGAGTTGGTGTACCAGGAAGCTGGGCGTCGCAAGCTGACAGTTTCTGCCCAGAAGTTGAATGCCGCGCTTGCAGAATTTCGTAAACAGTTCTCAAGCCCGGATCAATATCAGGACTATTTGAAGAACGAAATGCGCGGCTCGGAACAACAGCTTCAACAGCAGGTTCGCCGGTCACTGCTGATCGAACAACTGCTGCAAAGCGACGTGGAAGCCAGATCCAATGTATCGTCGACTGAAATCCAGGCATACTACGAGAAGAACCCGGCGCGCTTCCAGCAGTCAGAGACATTTGCGTTCCAGAGCATTTCCATTGTTCCCCCGCAAAAGCCGACACCTGACCAGGCGAAAGAAGCGCAGAGAAAGGCCGAAGATGCTCTGCACCAGGCCAAGGCTACCAGGAGCTATCAGGACTTCGGCTTGCTGGCCGAGAAAATCTCTGAAGACGATTTCCGGGTAAACATGGGCGACCACAAGCTGGTTGCGCGCGACAAGCTCCCCCCGCAGGTGGTGAAAGCGCTTCTTGCGATTCAGCCCGGGCAGATGACGGGGCTCATTCAGATTGAAAGCGCGTACACGGTGATTCGACTCAACGCACACAATCTCGGCCGTAAACAGAAGCTGGACGAAGTAAAAGGGGATTTGAAGATCGAACTGCAGAAGATGAACTACGAGCGGCTACGCTCGGGGTTAGCTAAACAATTACGGGCAAAGGCCAAGATCGAAGTGGGATAACCGCCGCAGCAAAAAACTCAAGGAAGCATCGGATCGATTCGAGGGGGCATAGGAACCGCGCCCCTTTTCTTTTGGTGCCGATGAGAGTCGGGCCAAAAACCGATGCTGAGTCATTCGACCCGCAAGCGCGTGATATGCCGCACCAAAGCCACCCCGAATCGCAGTGGCCGATTCAACTCGGTCGAATAAATGCCCCATTTTGTTATAGTTACCGATAGGGAAGAGGGCCTGCTTTTGGCAATCATTGTGCGTTCACAGAGATAAGCGTAGTCGGGCTCCGAATCTCTGGCTAGAAGGCACACTGATCATGAAGGCCGTAAATCGCATCATCGGCTTGGCGGTTGTGGGGATGATTGCGCAAGTCACCTTCGCCCAAAAAACAATCGGTGATAACACCAAGCTCAATGCTGGCGCACTCTTTACGTTTGGATATTCCGACGCCTACGGAGACCAGATCCCATCGAACCATGGCCTGGATTTTGGACTGGATGGCAGGTTGTCGGGTTACTACTACAATCCAAATTTTATTTCGTTCACGGCAACGCCCTACATCAACCAATCCCGAGCAAATTCGAGCTACCAGTCCCTGACCGGCGCGAGCGGAGTGAATGGAACGGCGAACTTCTTCTCGGGCAGTAAGTTTCCGGGTTCAGTAAGTTACCACTACGACGCCAACAGCACGGGCACCTTCGGATTGGCCGGTCAGCCCCACTTCACGACCGTCGGCCGCAGTCAGGGCTTCAGCGTGAACTGGAGCGCGTTACTCCCCAACCTGCCCACGATAACGGTCGGTTATTCCCAAGGCGGAGGGCACAGCACTCTTTACGGGACTAGTGATGAGGCCAACTCCAAGACGAAGCTGTTCAATGTACATTCGAACTACGACATCGCCGGCTTCCGGCTGAACGCCTATTACGACCACAACAGCCTTGATTCGACTTTTCCCGAGTTTCTCGTAAGCCCGCAAGAGTCCGTGCAGAATTCGTCAGGAAACGACATCGGCTTTGGCGCACAACATGCGCTCCCGTTGCATGGCTCAGTTTACGCGACGTTTAACCGATCCAGCGCGAGCAGCGACTTCGCTGCCAACCAGCTCCAGGGCTCCGGAAGCACAGTCGCAGCCAACAGCACGAGTAGCTACACGGACAACAACGAAACCGTTTCCGCCAGCTTTCATCCGACGGAAAAATTAACGCTGAACGCGACTCAGAATTACACTGATAACCTGACCGGATATCTCACACAGAATCTCACCGGCACCGGCGTGGTCGTGCCCGGATTGAATTTGGGATCCGGATCGCATTCGTCCACGGTCGGGGGCGGAGCCAACTACCAATTCACGCACTTCCTCTCCGCATCGGCGCAGGGTACTTACTATGACCAGTACTACTTCGGAAAGAGCTATACGGGTTCCTACATCAGTGGCACGGTGAACTATGGGAAACGGTTGCTCGACATGTTCACGTTCACCGGCTCTGTGATCGATAGCGACAATGGCCAAGGGACAAATGCGCTGGGGTTTGTCGGTACGGTGAATTTCTTCCGGCGCTTTGGGGGCTGGCAGACATCAGGATCCTTCAGCTACGCGCAAAATGTGCAGACGCTGCTGGTCACCTACACCACGTCTTATTACAACTACAGCGCGAATCTGCATCGCAAACTCCCGGGAGGACTGACGTGGACAGCGGCTTTCAACGGTTCTCATAGCGGACTGACCAACTATCAAGGAACCAGCAGCAGCGGTCAGAGTTACTCGACTTCTCTGAATTCGCGGCGGTTCAGTGTAAATGGCATCTTCGTGAAATCTGAAGGAGTGTCTTTGCTCGGTGCGGGTGGCTTGGTCGGAACACCGCCCACGCCCGGCCTGAACGACTTCATTTTCTTCGGCGGGGACAGCTATGGCGGGGGAGTTTCGGTTACGCCTGTGCGGCGGTTAGTGATCTCCGGAAGCTTCAACCGGGCGATCAGCAATACCATCGGCAGCACGACATCTCACAACAACACCGAGATTGCTAATGCGCAGTTGCAGTATCACCTGCGCAAAATCGGATTCCAGGCAGGCTACACCCGGTTCAGTCAGGGGGTTAGCGCGGTCGGCACTCCCGCCAACACGACGTCGTTTTTCGTCGGGGTCACACGATGGTTCGACTTTTTCTAAGCCGGCGTCGAAAAGCGCCGCTACGACAGGGATTGGTTCTTGCCAGTTTGGCCCTGGCCATGGTGATGCCCGTCGAGGCCGCCAAGAAATCCAAGGACTCGATCGCGCCGCCCCCACCGCCGGACTTGCTTCTGGATGGCGGCCGAAAGCTCTCGTTCGAGCGGACCGTGAGCCTGGAGCGTGAGGTCAAGCCCAAGCGCAGTTTCTGGACCAAGATGGTCGACGCGGTCGCGGGCGAACCGGACTTCCACTACTTGGTAAGTCCTTACAGTGTAGCCACCGATTCCCACGGACGAATTCTCGTAACCGACACCGGCGCGGTTGGCTTGCACATCTTTGACTTCGCACAACAGAAATATAAGTTCGTGTCGCGCCGTGATGCCGGCAAAGATCCGATGCTTACGCCGCAGTGTGTGACGGTCGACGCCCAAGACAACATTTACGTGACCGACTCGCAGGTGGGAAAGATCTTCGTATTCGACCCGAGCGGAAAATTCCGGCGAACGATTGGAAGCCTGAAGGGCGGAGAAGGCTATTTCAAACGTCCGATTGGCATTGCCGTCGACTCCGCGGCGCAGCGTATCTATGTAACCGACACGCTCCGCAACCAGATCTTCATGATGGACATGCAAGGCAGTGTCTTGCAGAGGATCGGAAAGACTGGGACGGGGGATGGCGAGTTCAATTTTCCGACGGAACTTCGATTGAATGGTCAGGATTTAGTAGTCGTCGACGCGATGAATTTCCGCGTGCAGGTTCTGGATCGGTCGGGCGCATTCCGCTACGCAATCGGGAAGGCCGGTGATGGAGCGGGATGGATCTTTCGGCCGAAGGGCATCGGCATCGATTCGGAAGGCCACTTGTACGTGGTCGATGGGCAATGGAGCATGGTGCAGGTTTTCGATCAGGAGGGCCGACTCCTCTACTACTTCGGACAACGGGGAACGGGCGCGGGCGAATTTCAACTGCCGACAGGTTTAGCGATCGATAGCAAGGACCAGATTTACGTGGTCGATTCGTTCAACCGGCGGGTTCAGGTGTTTCAGTACTACGCGCTCGCGCAGGCGCAAGACAGGAGGAATCCGTGAAGACATTCGTCTCTCTCCTCTGCGCCACAGTTCTTTTATCGGCCGCCGCGTTTGCGCAGGTGAATGCCGACGTACTCGGACAACACAACCTTACGATCGGAAGCGGCGCATCGGTGACCACGCAGGGCAGCCTCGGATGCACGTTCTGTCATGCTCCGCACAGCGGGTTAGGCGGGGTGACGCCGCTGTGGAACCAAAAGCTATCGCAACAGACGTATACGCCCTACAAGAGCACCACCTATCGCCAGCAGGGAAACACGCAGCCAACCTTGGGAGTAACAAGCAGCCTGTGCCTGAGTTGCCACGACGGAACGGTCGCGGTCGGCCAGTCGGCCGCTTATGGGCCGCTGCCCACGACCGGACAGTTGAGAAGTGCAGATTCATTCGGCACCACCTTGTCGGGCTCGCATCCTTTCAGCCTCGTAACTCCGCTCAAGGATTCTCCAAGCCTGGCAGCCTCGCTGGCGGCGCAGGGCAAGACTGCCGATCCGACCGGCGCGGTGAAGCTGGTCAACGGTAGCGTGGAATGCACGAGCTGCCACGATCCGCATGTTCAGAATATCGATAAGATCGCGCAGAATTTCCTGGTCCGCGACAGTTCGAACGCGCAGATGTGCCTTGCCTGCCATGATCCAAACCGTCTGGTGCAAGGGCAGGTGAATCCCCTCGCGGGCTGGGCGAATAACGTTCACGCAACCGCCACCAACCAGGTTTCTCCGGACGCCCATGTCGGATCGTATCTGACGGTAGGAGTGAACGCCTGCACGTCGTGCCACATGTCTCATCAAGCGCTACCATCGGCACGATTGTTACGTCCTGCAACGCCGCCGGCGGCGGCGACGGACGCGACCACACAGGCCTGCATGACCTGTCATAACGGCGGAGCATTCGTAACACCGGCCGCTCCGAACGTTATGTCGGAGATCTCAGGTACGGGCAAGATCGGACACTTGCTGCCTTCCGGCAATAACTATCACGATGCGAACGAAGCCGCCGTGCTGAACAACAATCGGCACGCAACCTGCGTCGATTGTCATAACGCACACGCATCCAACCAGGTCACGGCATTTGCGGCACCGCCTCTGTTGCGCCCTTCCCAGGCCGGTGCAATCGGGGTGAATCTGGCGGACGGCACCACCGCATTGACACCCGCGGTGAATCAATATGAAAACTGCCTGCGTTGCCATGGAACCAGCGTCGGCAAGCAGCGGTTGATCACTTACGGATATGCTCCCATCCGAATCGTGTCCGCACCGGACGCGCTGAATATTATTCCGGAGTTTACGTCGACAGCGACTTCCAGCCACCCGGTTACTCATGATCGGACCAGTCCTCTACCGCAGCCGAGCCTGCTGGTAAACATGTTGAATCAAAATGGCACGGCCTCCGGGCGGTTGGTGGCCAACCGCATCTTCTGCACGGACTGCCACAATAGCGATGACAATCGCGAATTTGGCGGCACCGGGCCCAACGGACCGCACGGTTCCATTTACCCGCACATCCTCGAGCGCAATTATCAGTTCAGCCAGGCAGCGACGCCGGGCGGGACGGTGACGAACCTGTTCCCGAACCCCGACCTGACTGTAGCCGGACCCTACGCGATGTGCGCGAAGTGTCACGACCTGACTCAGATTCTTGCTAATACCAGCTTCCCGCAGCACAATCTGCATGTGGCGCAGAAAGGGTTCAGCTGCTCGGTTTGTCATACCGCCCACGGCATAGCCGCGGTTTCCCCGAACGTCACGGGGGAACGCATGGTGAACTTTGATGCGAACGTGGTCGGGCAAAATGGCGCGACTCCCATTTCCTACAACCGCGCGACGCAGACATGCACACTGGCGTGTCACGGAACCGCGCACAGCTCCTCGGGCGTGGGTCACGTGGCAGCTACTGCGGTCAAGATCAAGTGACGACTCGCAGGTACCCGTTGGCTGGTTG
>Ga0210405_10006890_pt1 | contig 10063 bp, 8 predicted proteins | sample IncBWH11MmetaG_FD_155492 | JGI IMG/M metagenome (GOLD analysis project Ga0210405, IMG submission 155492) | Forest soil microbial communities from Barre Woods Harvard Forest LTER site, Petersham, Massachusetts, United States - Inc-BW-H-11-M | ecosystem: Environmental > Terrestrial > Soil >... | reverse complement strand
GGCTTCACCGGCGAGGAGAGCGCCGGCAGTTCCTTCCTGCGGATGGACGGCTCCGTGTGGACTACCGATAAGGATGGAATCATAGCCGGTTTACTGTCCGCTGAAATAACCGCGCGTATGGAGCGCGATCCTGGTGAGATCTACCAGGCGCTCACCAGCGAATTCGGAGACCCGGTCTACGATCGAATAGACGCGCCCGCCACGACGGAGCAAAAAGCGATCCTGCAGAAGCTGTCTCCGAAGAACATAGCCGCTACCGATCTTGCCGGAGAACCAATCCAGGCAATCCTAACCAAGGCGCCCGGTGACGGCAATGCGATCGGCGGCGTGAAAGTGATCGCCGATGGAGGCTGGTTCGCTGCCAGGCCATCTGGCACCGAGGAGATCTACAAGATTTACGCGGAGAGTTTTCGCGGCCGCGACCACTTGCAGCGCATCGAAGCGGAAGCGCAGGCGATCGTGGGGCAGGCGCTTGCGATTTCGTGATGCTTATAGAGATTATCAATGCTATCATTGCTATATGAGTAGCATCGTAATTCGGCGCCTCGCCGTTGTTCCAGGCGGCACCCGCCGTTTGAATGGCGTCGATGATCCGTCCGTATCCGGTGCAGCGGCAAATGTGGCCGGTGAGCGCCTGCGCGATGGCTTCGCGGTCATCGGTGCGCCCTTGCTTCAGCAACAGCGACGAACGCATCAGGATGCCTGGAATGCAGAAGCCGCACTGAACGCCGCCCTCGACGGCGAAGGCTTCGCTCAGCACCCGGCGCATTTCTTCGTCGGTGCCCTCGAGCGTGACCACCTCGTGGCCTTCCATCAGCTCCGGTTTGCGCAGGCAGGACAGCACGGGCCGCCCGTCCACTTCCACCACGCAGCAGCCGCAACTCCCCTCCGGCGCGCAACCGTTCTTCGCCGACACGATGCCGCATTCCTCGCGCAACACTTCGAGGAAGTGCATGCCCGGCTCGTAAGAGCAGGTGACTGGTTTACCGTTGAGAGTGAAATTGACCTTGGGCAACTTCGTACCTCACACCCTGGGGACAAAAACGCAAGCGGGCCGGGGACCTGCTTCTATCCTTCAAAGTACCGCATTTGCCCGGGCCGGCTCAATTTTCTTGGTGCCTGAGTTGCCGGGACGCCGCTGGCGTTAAGCCTTCGCTAAGAGCGCGCTGCAGCCTTCTGCAGCACGCGATCGGCGATGGACTTGAACTCATCCGCGGTCAGCAGATCTTTCTTTTCGAAAGACTTCGCCTTGACCATCTGCACCATGGCCATTTTTTCTTCGTCGCTGGCCTTCACGCCCAGCTTCTCGCACCACTCTTCGATCGAGGGAGGACCGCTGTTTTTGCCGAGCACGATGGAGACCGGCTTCTGTCCCACCAGCGACGGTGCGAACGGAACATATTCCAGCGGATGTTCCTTGCGCGCCAAGCGCACCCAGCCGGCGATGATGCCGGATTCCACTTCGTACAGCTTGTCGCCGACGATTGGGCGGTTCGGGGGAGCGGTCAGCTTGGCGCGTTCCAGAACAAAGCGCGAGAGCTCGCACAGTTTCTCGGTGCGGATACCCAGGTCGATGTTGTGCAGGCAGAGCAGCGCCATCACTACATCTTCCATGGGAACGTTTCCGGCGCGCTCGCCGACGCCCGTGATGGTGGTCTGCGCCACCGTGGCTCCCGCTGCCAGCGCCGCGATGGTATTGGCTACACCCAAGCCGAAGTCCTGGTGGCAATGGATTTCCACTGGTTTCTTCAAGCGCCGGATCACTTCTTTCACTACGTAGTGCACCGCTTCCGGCGTGGCACAGCCCATGGTGTCGGCCAGCGTGAAGGCGTCCATGTGGCCTTCAGTGGCCACGCGCTCAACCATGTCCAGCAGGGGGCCGACTTCCGTGCGCGTCGAATCGATGGTGAAAAAAACGGTGTAAAGGCCTTCTTCTTTTGCGGCCAGCGTGGCGTCGATGGAGGATTTGATGGCGCGGTCGACGGTCCAGCCGTAGGCGTTCTTGATCATGTGCTCGCTGGCAGGGATTTCGATGACCACGCCGCTGCAGCCGCACTTCTTGACCGTGCGAACTTCTTCGGCGATGCACCGGCCGAAGGCGAAAATCTCCGATTTCAGCCCCAGGCTGGCGATGTCTTGGATCGCCGCCTTGTCCTGTTCGGAGACCGCGGGCATCCCGGCTTCGATGCGGTGCACTCCGGCGGCATCGAGTTGCTTGGCGATGGCTACTTTTTCTTCGCGCCGGAAAACCACCGCAGTCTGTTGCTCGCCGTCCCGCAGCGTGACGTCATGAATCTTGATTTTGGAGGGGAAAGCCAGATTCTTGCGAACCTCCGGCAGGTGATTCCAGGGGCTGGTGAACCACTTGTCGGTTTTCCAGGGCTGCGCCATAGGACCTCGATGCAGAAGATTTTACAATTCGAAGACACGGGATTATACATGAGTGTGGTTGGAGAGGCAAGGAAGAGTCCGGTGGTATGGTGGTCAGGGCGGTTCCTCTGGCTCCGCCGCGATTAGATTGTATCACCCTGAATCTAAGGCACTTATGCCCTATCGTTTCTGCACGGAACTCATAAACGTAAGAAAATGCATGGGTTAAGTCAAGCAGTGAGGAGGATCGACGAGTGGTGGACTGCCGGGGTGTTTGTGAGGGCGACTCCGACCGGGAGGCGAACGGGCTTTGCATCCCTTAATAGCTTATTTATGTTATCACCGAGGTATATACAACTTAAAGTACTCATTGCGAATCAAGAGAGACGCTCGGAGTATGTTCGGAAGATCGGCGAGCAATGACCAAGCTGAAATGATGTACGGATCTGTGCCAAAAGGTGCGTCAGTGGGTGGGATTCAGGCGAGACCGCAGTCTGCTGAGCATTTATCTTCCGTTTAGGTTGGGCGTGACACCGTTACACCCGCTAGTGTAACCGGACCCTGGCTTGGGCCGTCCTACGTAGCCTAAGGCTGGGGTGCCCGGATCTAAGCAAATCTATTTGGGGGGAAAAGCGTCATGTCACTACGACGGATTTTGGGATTGTTCTGTTTCGTGTGCCTCCTGGCCTCGACGTTCTTACTTCTTTCGCGAAGCAAGGTGAACGCGGCGCCGCAAGGCGGATATCACTTGATCAAGAAGATGCCGGTGGGCGGCGATGGGGGATGGGATTATTTGACGGTCGATCCTGATGCGAAGCGCATCTATATCTCGCGCGGGACGCACGTGATGGTGGTGGACGAGGAAAAGGGCGATGTCATTGCCGATATTCCAGACACCAAGGGCGTACACGGCATCGCGCTCGCCAAGGATCTTGGCAAGGGATTCACGAGCAATGGGCAGGCAAACACGGTCACCGTGTTTGACCTTTCCACGCTCAAAGCTACCGCGACCATCAACGTGACCGGGCAGAATCCCGACTCCATTCTTTACGATGCGTCCAACAAGCGCATTTGGACTTTCAACGGGCGCACCGCCAACGCGACGGTGATCGATGCGGTCGCGGGCACGGTGGTAGGAACGGTGGCGCTGGCCGGCAAGCCGGAGACGCCGGTGCTGGACGGCAAGGGCAGCATCTTTTTGAACATCGAAGACAAGAATTCGCTGGTCGAAATCGATGCGAAGTCGTTGGCTGTTAAGCATACCTATGCGCTGGCAGGCTGCGAAGCGCCTTCGGGTATTGCGATGGACACCGCCACGCGGCGGGTGTTCAGCGGCTGCAGCGACAGCAAGAAACTGGCGGTTACCGACGCGGATACCGGTAAGGTCGTAGCAGCGCCGGCCATCGGCGAAGACACCGACGCGAGCGCCTTCGACCCAGGGACAAAGCTGGCGTTCGCCTCTTGCCGTGAAGGAGTACTCAGCATCGTCCACGAGGACTCTCCGGACAAGTACAGCGTGACCGAGGTCAAGACCGAGTTTGGCGCCCGCACCATGGCGCTGGACCCCAAGACCCACCATGTGTTCCTGGTGACGTCGGATCTTAAGCCGGCGGGGCCAAAGACCGCGGAGAATCCGAATCCGCGTCCCCAGCCAGTTCCTGGCACGTTCCGGGTTTTGGAGTACGGACAGTAGTCAGCAACAAATAGCGCGGTTGGCGGTTCCGCTTTACCCCTTGCCAGTGTGGCCTCAGGGCTTGTCGGCCCTGAGGTCACGTTGGCTTCTGGTGGCGCTGCGTCGCGCGGTTTCCGGAAACAAAGGGGAAACGATGGCCGTTTTTCTTACACCGGATGAGTTCAAGAACCTGAAAGCGACGACCCCTTCTTCTTTCCTCACGGACATTCTCAGCAACACGATCAAAACCGGGTTCTTCGCCAGACTCGTTGCGGTTCTCGCACTGCTGCTGGTTTGCCTTCCAGCCTATGCGCACCATGGTGCTTCCATGTTCGACATGGAGCACCTGATCACGGTCAAGGGCACGGTGACGAGTTTCGAGTGGATCAATCCGCACTCCATGATTTATGCCGACGTGAAAGACGACAAGGGCAACATCCAGAAATGGGCGATCGAAACGCGCGGCGGGCCCAACGCTTTGACCAGGGCCGGGTGGACCAAGGAGACTCTCAAGCCCGGCGACGAAGTGACTTTCAGCGGCCATCCCGCGAAAAATGGCACGAGCAGCATGCGCTTGGCCAAGGTGACGCTAGCCAATGGCAAGGAATTGGAGCCGGAATCGCATTCGTGGTTTTGAAAAAGGATTGGAGCAAGAGGTATGAAGCGAACGAAGTCTAACGCGTTCCGTGCGGCGCTGTTGGCCGTTCTAATTGGCGCGGGGTTCGGGCTGCACGCCCAGGACGGCAGGGGAGCCGCTCCGCCGGCATCGATTCCGACTTTTTCTACCGCGGACGTTGCTCGCACGGGATTCTTTTACGTGGGCGGCCACTATGTCGGCGGCGAAGGTAAAGAAGTGATGGACGGCGCCGAGTATGTCGAAGTGATGGTGCCGAAAAAAATACGCCGGGCCTATCCGATCGTGTTTTTGCACGGAGCTGGGCAGACCGGCACCGACTGGCTGCAAACTCCGGACGGCCGGGCGGGATGGGCGTACTACTTTCTGAAGCAGGGCTACGTTGTGTACATGGTGGATTATCCGGCGCGCGGGCGCTCGGCTTACGTTCCCGACGCCGACGGACCGCTGACGATTCGTACCGCGCCGCAACTGGAGAAAATTTGGACCGACTTGACGGAACTCGGCGATTGGCCACAGGCCAAAAAATATACGCAATGGCCGAGCAACGCTCCGAACAAAGGCAAGATGGGCGACCCGGTCTTCGACGATTTCGCGAAGACCCAGGTGCAATTTTTGCAAGGTGGGAGCCAGGACAAGCTGAATCTGGACGCGCACATCGCGCTGCTGGAAAAGATCGGGACTCCGGTCATTTTGATTACCCACTCGCAGGGCGGGCTGTTTGGATTTCAGGTCGCCGATGCTCGGCCCAAGCTGGTCAAAGCAATTCTCACCGCCGAGCCAGCGGGTCCTCCGATTCAGAACGTGGACACCGCGAAACAAATTTACACCGGGAAGGGCAACCTGGTCTGGGGCGTGACCAGTCTCCCCGTCAAATACGATCCGCCGATCAACGATGTCGCGGATTTGCAAGTCGAACTGGAGGCCAAGTCCGATGGCTCGGGACTCGTTCCCTGTTGGCTGCAGAAGGAGCCGGCTCACAAGCTGATCAACATGACCGGCATTCGCGTTCTCGACGTGTCGGCAGAAGCGAGCTACCACCGCGTTTTCGACTCTTGCGATGCCAAGTGGCTGAACCAGGCGGGAGTGAAGACGGACTACGTGAAGCTCGAAGATGTCGGCTTGCCGGGGAATGCGCACGAAATGATGCTGGAGAAGAACAGCGATGGGATCGCGGCGTTCTTCGAGAGCTGGATTGAGAAAAACGTGCACTGAAGCATACGTCAAGCTGTCTGACCACTGTACTGCTGGACGGCCCGCTGCACTGGACAGTTTTAGGATTCGCATCCTTATATATAGGTCAGGCGCGACAAGTCATTTCACAATCTCGAGGAGGGAATCGATGAAGACCAGTTTGAAGGCGGCGGTGATCGTGGTGGCTTCGCTGGGATTGGCGGCGGGGGTGTGGGCACAAAAATTGGCCGACAAGAAGGCGCTGACTTTGGCGGCGGCCAAGCAGGTTGCCGCGGCTGCGGAAGCCGAGGCGGCCAAGAACAAGTTCACCATGGTGATCGTCATCGTGGACGACGGCGGAAATTTGGTTTGCCTGGAGAAAATGGACGAGACGCAGATTGGCAGCATTGAAGTGGCGCAGGCCAAAGCGCACACGGCGATCGCCTTCAAGCGGCCGACGAAAGTGTTTCAAGACGGCGTTACTGGCGGAAACAACAGTATCTTGAAATTGCCCGGAGTGGTGGCGACCGAGGGCGGCATACCGCTGGTGGTGGACGGAAAGATTATCGGGGCGATCGGGGTGAGCGGCGGCACGTCGGCGCAAGACGGCACGGTGGCGCAGGCCGGCGTGGACGCTTTGCCGAAGATACTGGCTCAGTAACAGGCGGCATCTGGAATCGCGAGAAAAAGAGAAAAATAACGCTGAGACGCTGAGAGACGCAGAGCAGCGCGGAGAATTTTGGCATCGTTTCACGGGCTGGGGTTTTGGTTTGATTCTTCGGAGGATAAATATGCGGACGCGTTTGGTGGGCCTGATAGTGGTTACCGTTGTTTTTGCCCTGGGCTTCGGGCTTGGCAACAAGTTGATGCCCGTCCAGGGGCAAAGCAAAGCTGGGGCGGGATTCGTCGCGATTCCCGGAGAAAAAGGCGGGCAGGATATTTTCGGGCCGTATGACATCGCCAAAGATTGGCCGAAGCCCATCAGTGGATTGCCGGGGAATGAGAAGTGGACGTGGGGAGCGGGGCAGAGCATTTACGCGGAGAACCCTAACCGGATTTTCTTGCTGTTCCGCGGCGAGTTACCGGTGGTTCCGCGGCCGCAAACGAAACTGCTTCCGGATTTCGGGCCGAGCATTTTGTTTCCGATTGGGCGACTGCCGTTTCGGGACGCCACCGTGTCGTCGCTGCCTGGCGCGGGCGGAACGGGGCAAGATCCGGACGATGGGCCAAAACTTTGGAAGGGCACCGTGGGCGTGGACGCCAAGTGGGAACACTGCCTGACGGTGGTGGATGCCAATGGCAACATCGTGGAGACCTGGACGCAATGGGACAAAATCTTCAAGCGGCCGCACTTCATCACCATCAATCCCTACGATCCCGAGAAGCATGTTTGGGTGGTCGACGACCACATGCATGCGATCTACAAGTTCACGCATGACGGGAAGGAACTGGTGCAGACCATCGGCACGCCCACCGTGAAAGGCGCTGACGGGACCCACTTCAACCGGCCGACGTTCCTGGCTTGGCTGCCGGACAGCACCATGTTTGTTTCCGACGGATACAACGGGACGCGCGTGGCGAAGTTCGACAAGGACGGGAAGTTTTTGTTGGACTGGGGGATGAAGGGCACGCCTCCGAACGACAAGCGGCCGTACTACATGAACAACGTTCACGGACTGGCGCTGGATCCGGTGTCGCGGCACGTCTTCGTGAACGACCGCGCCAATCACCGCTGCCAGGTTTTCGACGAGAATGGAAAGTATCTTTACGAGTGGTATTTTGGCGAGGAGCCGTCGGACATTCATTTGTTCTACATCGGGGCCGACCGGATGCTTTGGGCTTTTGACCGCGGCACCTCCAAGATGCTCAAGTACGATCTGGAAGGACACCTTTTGTATACCTGGGGCACTTGGGGAGATTTCCCGGGCGGCTTCTGGGGAGTACACGGGTTTAGCGTGGACCAGGACGGGAATTTCTACGTCGCGGAAGTGGACAGCGGGCGAGCGCAGAAGTTCACGCCGAGAAAGGGCGCGAACCCGGAGTTTCTGGTCAGCAAGCCGGTTTACTCAGCGTGGAAACAGTAGAGACGGGAATGATTTCCGAAGTCGAGCTTTAGCAGCCAATTCTGGTTGGCTGGGAGCAGGCCGCGGAAAAAAACTAAGAGTGTTTCCTCAGGGGCTAAAGCCCGTTTAGGGCGAGCATTTATGTCGGAGCTAAAGCTCCGACCCCTGTGAGTACGAGCTGTAAGAGTATTTTTTAGATTTGTGCGACGGAGGAACTAATGGGATTTCAGAGAATGAACACCAAGAGTTGGCTTACGAGCAGGTTGCTCTCGACGTTGGCGGTAATGGGTGCCGTCGCTTTGTCCGCGGTGGGACAGACGCGGCCTGTGCAGACGTTTGACACTGCGGCTGGGCCGGTGAAGATTACGCCAGTGTTTCATGCCAGCACCGTGATTGAGGCCGGGGGCAAAGTCATTTACCTCGATCCGGCCAAGCCTTCGGACTTTACGGGGTTGCCTCCGGCGGATTTGATTTTGATTACCGATATTCACGGCGATCACATGGATCCGGCTGCAGTCACGGCGGTCAGCAAGAGCGGTACGGAGATTCTGGCGCCGGCGGCGGTGGCCAAGACCGTTACCGCGGCGAAAGTGATCGCCAATGGCGAGACCAAGAAATGGGACAAGTGGACGATTGAAGCCATTCCCATGTACAACCTGACGCGCGGTCCCGAGGCCGGAAAGCTGTATCACGACAAGGGGCGCGGCAACGGTTATGTGCTGACTTACGGCGGGAAGCGGTTTTATTTTTCGGGCGACACCGAGGCCATTCCCGAGATGAAGGCGCTGAAGAATATCGACGTGGCGTTTGTGTGCATGAATCTGCCGTACACCATGACGCCGGACGAAGCCGCGGATGGGGTGCTGGCGTTTCATCCGAAGATCGCGATTCCATACCATTTTCGCGATTCCGACCTGAGTGTTTTTCAGAAGAAGCTGGAGGGTAGCGGCATCGAGGTGCGCATCCTCAACTGGTACCCCAAGAAGGCCTAGCCTGGAGGCGGAAGCCTCCTGTAGTAAGAACCAACCGTGTTGTCAACGAACCAGGTGATCAGGTGCATCTCGACGTTCCAAGTGCACCCGTAGCGGCCGCCGACCGTGGCGGGCGCTTTGTCGATCGGAGGATTACCCTCGCCCTATCAGCGGTGGATCGACGCCGAAGGGACCGGGCTTCTTATTGTCTGGCGACGCGGCCGGTCGAGTGGAATTGGACAACCACGTAACATTCTGTCTCGACTGGTTTGTTGTCCAGCAATGTAGGTTGATAGCGCCATTCGTGAATGGCTTTGACGACAGCGGGAACCAGGCTCGCCGGGCCATTGATCGGCCTTACGTTTTCGATGCGGCCGTCCGCGGACACCGTGGCGTTGACGCGCACGGTATCACCCGGAATGACCGGGAGCTGCGCACCCTGGGGGTCGACTCGGGAAACCAACTCACCGACCACCACTTTCTTGTTTCGATTGAAGGGCCACCACCCATGGGCCGGGGGCATGCGCACGGAACGCTGGATGTGCATGGTAATGGAGGGTGATTCCAGAACGCGCTCACCCGGCAAATTGAAAAAGGAAGAATGAAATCGGCTGTTGGGGCGGATTTCCACGACCTGCCCTCCGGGGGCGTCCATCTGGATGACGGAGGCGTCAGATCGGCGGGAAGAGGCAGGCCGGGTGGAGGCAATGATGGGGCTCGAGTAGAGCATCGTGGATGCGCTGGGGAAGACCTCGTTGGTGCGAATTGGATTCGGCAGAGTCTGTCTTGCGGCCGGATTTGGAACCGCGCGCGCAGTGGCCTGGGGAACACTGCCTGCGGCGGGCGAACTTGGCGTATTGCTTACCGTTTTGGAGCGGTCATCGTCGGGAACCACGTGATTCCGGGATAGATCGTTGCGCGCGTCGAATTGGGTCAGGGCTGCGGGGCGCGAGACGTCTGAAAGCGCATTGTTCTGGGACGTTGGCGCGGAGGAGGGTATCGAATTTGTCGGCGGGACCTCGCGCCGGGTTGCCGGCGTATCGAGCACGGAAACTTGAGGATCGGAGCCATCATCGCTAGTGCCATCAAGGGCAGTGGCATCCTCATCGGGAGAGGGTTCCGCGCGATGTCGAGGAGCGGAGGGGCGCGGAGGAGCGCTTTCTGAGCTTGCGCTTGTGGC
>Ga0210405_10006885_pt1 | contig 10068 bp, 3 predicted proteins | sample IncBWH11MmetaG_FD_155492 | JGI IMG/M metagenome (GOLD analysis project Ga0210405, IMG submission 155492) | Forest soil microbial communities from Barre Woods Harvard Forest LTER site, Petersham, Massachusetts, United States - Inc-BW-H-11-M | ecosystem: Environmental > Terrestrial > Soil >... | reverse complement strand
AAACGCGGGATAAAACCAGGCGCGTCTTGACATCACCTTGATCGGGGTGGGGACGGCCCGTCCCCACATGACCTCAGACCCGCAGCCATCGTGGGGACGAGTCGTTCGTATGTGGTTAGCGCCATGACCGAGCGTTCCGAGGTATGGAGTCCCGGCTTCAGCCGGCGGGGCTGCCGCAGGGACAGGCGCGTTGAATATTCCATGATCAGCGTGCTTGCGTATCACCCGGCCGCCTAAACGCGGGACTCCATACTTTATGCGGCTCTCGCGTTAAACAGGTACGCCGTCCCACCCCGACATTCACTGGCGGTTCAGCTCGTCGTACAGCCATGCCCGCGCGTAGGCCCAGTGGCGTTTGGCGGTGGATTCGGACATTTCGAGGGCGCGAGCGGCATCGGGGATGCTCAGGCCGGCAAAGAAACGTAACTTGACCAACTCACCTTTGACCGGGTCTTCCGCCGCCAGTTTCTGGAGGGCCTCATCGATGGCCATCAGCGTGTCATCATCGGCGTCAGCGGCAAGATCCACCTGCTCGAAATTCACGCGCGTCAGCAGCTTGCCATGCCGGACGCGATTCTTGCGACGGGCCCGGTCAATGAGAATCCGCCGCATGGCTTCGGCGGCGGCGGCGTAGAAGTGGCCGCGTCCGTTCCAATTCCGGCCAGGGGAACTGGACAGCCGGAGCCAGGCCTCGTGGACCAGCGCCGTCGGTTGGAGCGTCTGACCCGGCGCTTCCTGGGCCAGCTTGGAGGCCGCAAGACGGCGCAGTTCCTCATAAACCAGCGGGAGCAACTCCTCCGCTCCCCTCGCCCTTGTACGACTGCTTCCAGACTCACACTCCTGATCAGGCGTATTCATCCAACGGAGCAGCCTGGCTTTTACACGCCGTTTTGGTTGTTGTAAAGCTAAAACCGGCGCGCGCAAGGCGCACCCGCGCCGTAAAGGCTCGGCCAGTCGCGAGCAACACGAAAAGGCGGGGTACTTGGAGTCTGGATATTGAAGATTCCGAGCTTCGGATTCGTCGTATGCCCTCGCGCCCTGAATGCGGAGCGGGTAATGAAATAGCCCCCTTTTCTCCCCGGCGATGGCAACTTGGGAAAAAAGGTTGCGCTGCCGATTGACCGGGAAAAGCGCCAAAGTTATAAAGGGCGGCGACATAGCTGGAGCAGTCGCATCCATAACCGAAGGCGATCCGGGCGCGCTGAGATGAAACAAGCTCGTCAAACTGCGCCCTTGGTTAACCGGGACCCGCCGCCGCTGGGAGCTATGGCGAGGCAAGCAGCGTCACGAGGTGGGCAGGGCGTTTGGATGTTCAGTGTGATGTAGGCGAGCTTTCCTTCGTTTTGCAGAAGGGTTCGTAGCTGAGAAGCTGTTCCAGCGCCGAATCATTTTTCATTGGCACGCTTCTTGTATTGGTTGGCGTGTGAAGTTCTAAGTGAAAGAGCAGGAGTTCTTATCGGATGTGGAAGAGCATGCGACACTACATCTGACAGCACAATATGTGGTTATGCGGGACCCCTTTACAATTCTAGGACTGATCCTTTTACCTTTTACTTTGTGTCATCCCGCACCCTCTCAAACAAAAAGCGGTCTCCCCCTTCTTTGCCGACATAGAAGAACAATTCGCGCACGTCGCCTCTACTCTGGACCTTGAGAGGCGTGGCGGCCCAATTGATTCGGCGCCCGTCAACCTCACTGAAGTTCAACTTGACTTCTGATTGAAACAGTTCGTCGGAGAGCGCCCAACGGCCTCTCCCGACCATAATCCGACCTGAAGATCTATCTGATGTTTTCATCAGATAGTCCGGAACAGTCGCGCTAAAAGTTCCATCTGCGCTTAGCACAATCTGGCATTTCAACCGGTCCTCTGGCGCAACGATCCACCGTTGTGAAGCTTTGTCAGGAACCCACCTGCCTTGGACGTCGGCATTCTTCACTTGGCGATGAGAACACGAAGAAGCAAATATGGCAATCGATATCCAAGCCAAGAACAAGATCTCTTTTGCCGATCGTGAATTCATTTCGTGTCGACTCAATTGTTGCAACAATCATTGCCCTGAAAATCCAAGTACTCGTCCCAGTCAAACGTCTGGTCAGTTGTCGACATGGGTCCCGATGCAAACAAGTTATTGAGCGGGCCACCGATGTATTGGTTCCACCATCTGGTGTAGCCGATCACCGGAGGATGGGTCGCTGATGCTATAGTCGAAGAGTTGTGTACGTGGAAGTGCACTTGGGCAACACCATGTTTGCAATCAATTTGGGTAGTTTCATATGCCATCTCGTAACTGCCAAGGTAGGTAACGGCAAGATTTCCAGTCTTGCCCAAAGTCAGCAACGTTGAGTAATCTCTAAAATACTTCGGAACGCCCTGCAAGCCGCCTAGCTCGTAATTATCGTTCCCCTCAAGTGGCGTGTCATCACAATTTTCACACTGTGCCGTGAGTTGACCACGAAGCGTATTTCGAAGATCTTCGATATGTCCATGTTGCTGAAGGAGTTGCGTAAAGTAGTCACCGTCTCCAAACTGGTGGCTTCGCGGCCCCGTGCCGCTTAACCATTGCCACCCAACTGTCCAAGGGCCAGCGCTGTCGTCCAACCCAACAAGGTCAATGTCGTTGACCGGGTTATTGACCACGTAGCCATAGAGATTCAGCCCGCCTTGTTCCTCGATCGGATCCCGATTAAGCCATCTCTGGGCATTCGGATCGCAATAGCGCGCGAGATAATACGTTAATCCTGAGCTTGAATCGAACTCCTTTGAAGAAAATCGATAAATGTTCGAATTTGCCAGTAGCCCGCGTGAGGACAGAATAGTGCCAAAAGGGTCGTACTCGTATTGAGCGACAACGATTTGAAGCGCGTTCACGAGGACCGTTATGTTGCCATTGCCGTCGGCGTGGTAATAGGCGTGGGCGTTGGGGGATGAGGATTGAGCATTGAGGATGGAGTGATCGGTTCGGGAGAGGAGGCCGCCAATTCCAGCGACACCGTCCAAACTGCCGCTCAGATCACAACCGCGCGTGTAGCTGACGGTCGGCAGATTCTTTATGTCACGCTCCTGGATAACCACGTTCCCGTCGTAAACGTAGTGGACTTCGGTGGTCTGCATCCAATTCGTGACGCTTGGCTGCCAGACGTATTCCTTGCGAATGCGACGGCGCATCTTGCCGTCATAGACAAAATCGCTCCGCCAAGTGTTGGTCACCCAGACGCTGAGCAAATGGTTTTCGTCGTCGTAGGCGAAATAGCGGAGGCCGTCACTCAACAGATTACCGTTTCCATCATACGAGAAGCTGTTCGTGGCGGGGAGAAAGGCGGTTGCCACGTTGGTGTCCACGCGGCCCAAGCCGTCCTTTGCGACCGCGGTAAAGGTGTTTGTTCCGTCCGACAGCGAGAATCCTGCGGCGGCGAATGTGGCGTCAGCGTAAAGCGTTGCCGCAGTTCCATTGACCGTGGCGTTCGTCGCCTTCGATGTGGTGGTTCCCTCCACGGTGAGCGTGCCGGCGCGTGTCCCGCCGGTCAATTGATTCAGATTATTGAGGCTAAAATTCTGGATAAGTGCGTTGTTCGTTCGTGCCTGGAGGTTGTGCGCCTTGTCGTAGCCGTACGCCAATTGTTCGTTTAAACGGTTTGTCACACCACCCGACTCCTTGCCAATCGCATTCGTCAACTGGTTAATGGCGTCATAGCCGAAGTTCATAAAATTGCCGGCTGTGAAGACATGTTGAGTACGCTGATTGCCGCTATTATAGCTGTAACTGTGGAGGTCGAGGTTTGTGTTCCCGCTGTTTGCCAACGCAGTGCTCAGTATCCGGGCGACTGTGTCGTACGTATTCGTGATATACGCGCTGTTTGGAAGGGCCAACTTCGCCGGGAGCAGTTGCCTCGTAGTGTCGTACGTGTAGCCAAAGCTGCCCGCCGCCGATGTGACGTTTGTCATTCGCCTGGCGCCGTCATACGCATACGATTGCGTCCAAGCGTCCGCGTTGGGTTGCTGCAAGTTCAAACTCGTGCGCATTCGACCCGTGTAGCCGTACGTCAGCACATCATCGTTCCACGGTCCGTCTTCAGTCAGCAATTGGCTTGCCAGATTGTATGTATAGCGCGTGGTTCCCGCTGCGTCAACCATGTTGGTCAGGCGGTTGAGCGCGTCGTACGACAGTGTAATGGATGACGATGCGGGATACGCGATGGTGAGCAAGTTTCCGACTGAGTCGTACGAATAAACTGTGTTGGACTTGGCGATGCTCCACCGATTGGTGAGCCGGCTATCAGGGTCGTAGCTGTATTTCAAAATCACAGTGCTGGTGGCATCGAGTTTGTTTGTGGCGCGGCCAAACGCATCGTAATTCCAACTCGTGACCTGGCTTTTGCCATCGGTCAGGGTCAGGAGATCGCCTGCCGGGGTGTAGCTGTACTGGGTGATTTCCTGGTTGGCGTTGGTTTCGACGAGTTTTCGCAGGGCGGCGTCGTAGGCGTAGAGGTTGGTGAAGCCCAACTGGTTTGTGTAAGCGACCAGCCCGCGGGCCGAATAAGTGAAGCGTTCAACTCCACCATCGGGAAAGCCGCGACTTAGAAGGCGGTCCAAATTATCGAATGTGTTCGTGATGGTGACATTATTGGCATCGACGCTGTTCGTTACTCGGTCAAGAATGTCGAAGGTGAGCAGCGAAACCTGCCCCAAGAAGTTGCTGGTGGCATATTGCAGGCCCTGATTGTTGAACCAATTGGTGACACTGACGCCTGCGCTGTCGACAGTGTTCGTCAAGCGGCCCGCAAGGTCGAAATTTGCGGTCACGGTGTAGCCATCTGGATAAAGGATTTCCGTCAGTTTGCCTTGGTTATCATAAAGATTCGTCGTGATCTGGCCGAGAGCATTGGTAATCTCCGCAAGGCTGCCGCAGGTGCAATAGTCGTAAGAAGTCACTTTTCCATTGGCATTCGTGTCATAGATCTTCCGGCGCATGGAGTCATAAGCGAATGAATTGGTGAATCCCATCCGGTCAAACACCTGGACGAGGTCGAGTTTGCTGTAGACATTTGACACGAAAGTTCCATCGGGAAAGGTCAACGTGGTCAATCGCTGCAGATTGTCCCACGTATTCGTGGTCGTCAGGCCCCGTCCATCGATGTGAGAAAAGACGAGGTCGTTGGTGTACATGTAGGTATTCGTAGCGAAATACACCGTGCCGCCGGATGTGGAGAACGCAAAATTGGTGGCCAGCCAGTTGTCAGAGCCGTAAATGTTCGTGGTAATGAGGCCGCTGGGCAAACTCGAACTGACGACCTGCTGGTTGGTATTGTACATGAGAATTGTAAATTGGTTTAGGGCGTCAAAGTTCGTGGTCACCTTGTGGTACGAGTTATAGGCGTTGCTGGAGACCTGGACGCGCAAGGCATTGGTGGCGGTGATCAGGTCAATTCCGGCCGTCGGGTCGTAGCTGAAGGAATTAGTACGGATCGCAACGGCGCCAGCGGAAGAGTACGTGGAAATCTCGTTCGTCGCGTTCCCAATCGAATTGCGCTCCCTGCGGACAAAAGATGTCGTGCCGTCCGGCAACACGTGGGTTACGAATAGCGGAGCGTATTGGGTTCCAACAGAGCTGATCTGTGTTTTGCCGGTATAGTCGTACCAGGTCATTTCCCCGGGCACATTTCCGCCGCCATCAATGCTTGGGGCGCGCTCCAGGGACAGGGTTTGATTGACCAAACCTCCGGATTGCAGCCAGTGCCGCATACGCGCTTTGGCAAAATCGTTCGTCGTGAAAGACGTGATGACATTGGTCGACAGAGCCTGAAACTGCCTCGGCCCCCAATAAAAAGTATTTCGCATATCCAGTCCGTTCGTCTCAAGTGTATTGGAAAATGGAGTGGTCGAAGGAACAAGAATATTGGTATACGAACCGGCAATGCCAGGAGCGCTGTTGGTGTACAGGTATAGTTGATGGCCGCCGTCCGGTTGGGTGACAAGCACTGAGCGTCCGTTCGGCGGCAGGCTGCTGCCCTGAACACTGTCGACGATGGAAAAGCTAGTCGTGCCGTAAGGCGTAATCATGTTGGTCACCCAGTTATTGCCGTCGTACTGAAGAGTCGTGGAATTGGTCGCGACATCCACAATGTTAGTGAGGCGGCCACTTGCATCATACGCCATGGAATTAGATCGCCCGAACGGGTCAACCACCATACTGATTAAATTCGTGCTATAGGCGTTGCTCGCGACATAATAAATGGAAGTTGTCCGACCGTCTCCGTCCACAACATTTTGCAGCCGGACGACCGGGGCGCCAGGCGAGTAGGAAGAATAATTTAGCGTGAGTCCGTGCCCTTGCGGATCGAGCCGTTGAGTAAGAAAAGCCTCCTGAAACGCGCCCGAACTGTTTGTGATCGAGAATCCATAAATATCTTTGCTCCCGTCAGGATATGAGAGCGTAAAGCCGGAGTTCGTGTTTCCGGTCAGGGTCGTGTATGTGAGATAATCGGTGGCGCTTCCCACATACGTACGCTCTCGTCCGCCGTCGAAGTGGACAGTGTTGGTTGTCCCAACGGCGCTGACAAACGAAAACCAGGCAAAATTCCACTTTTGGCCGACACTGAATATGTTGGTGTTCAGGCCGGCAGTTAGCTCGCGCTGCTTGAATGCAAGACTGAATGCGACACGCGGCCCCAGCGCCGGCTGATATCCCAAAGGTTCGTCCCGCAGCCAAAGCGATAGATATGGGTCCGACACATGCCACACAGGTAATCCGACACAGCCGCAGTCGCCGTCGCACGGTGCATTGTCGTCAAGGTCGTTAACAGTATTTGTCAGCGTCGGTTGGCCGCACCCGATACTGATGCTAACGCCGCCGGCCGGTCCGACGGAAACCCCGGTGTGAACGACGTAGGGGGGGCCGAGGTGGCAATTGATATTGCCGCCGCCGCCGTCGAAGTAGATTGGCGTTGGACCGCCCAAGCCAGACGTATCAAGGTAGGCTGTTTGGCCGGGCTGAAGATTTAGGACAAAGACATAGAAGCTTGGAAGTCCGCACTTATCGTTGTACACATCAAGCCCACACGTTGTGCCTGAATTATAAACCACCAGCGTTCCCGCTGTTAGCGCGTTCGTGATCAACAAGAGCGTACTCAGGGTGGCGGCCAGCACCATCTTATGTGGACAAAGTCGGTATCCACGCTTGAGACACTGCGAGAGACCGGCGAGGCCGAAGAACAAAGATTCCACGACTCGATGAAGGGAATAATAATATGATTTCATGGGTCGGTAAGCGTTAGGGGATTACGGAATTGTTTTTTGGCCGGGTGATGAGGACTTTCAGGCCAAAATCGTTCGGGTCCAGCCAGTTGATCTCGCCGGAATCGACTGTGCCATTGCCATTGAGATCTTTCAGATAATTGGGCGTACCCGTGCCCGAGGTGTCGATGGGCAGGCCGTTGGTGCCCAGGGCTATTCGGTGGAATCCTATATCGACGATTGAGTTTGTCTCCGGGACCTGGTTGGTCGTGGAAGTGTACCAGTAGAGACCAACCAGGCTGGCATGGCTGCTCCCAACATCGATAAGCGTGTAGCCGGGGGGATAATAGTAGCTATTGCCGAACGGGTCGGTTTGATATGGCGGTGAGTTAGTGATCACGATGTCGGCGGAATTGGTAGGCTGAAGGCGGTCGTAGTTCGTAACAAACGCATTGTAGCCCCCGGCGTAAGTGCCATAATCCCAGCTATTGTCAGGGATGCTGGTTTGATCGAAGAGGTTGTCTCGCACGACCGCGTTGGTGATGACTACGGGATCGAAGTTAAATGTGCCCCGCCAGAACAGGTTATTCCGGATAAATGGAATGTTAATGTAATCACTGGAAGACTCGACATCGACCCTCTGGAACAAACAATTGGTCAGGTTCATGGTCACTTCTCCGTCGGCACTTGAGCCAAAGACGCCGCTGTAGGCCTGACAATCCTGAAAATCCGTAGGGACATGCGAAATGCACGTGTACTGCTCAAAGAGCCAGGCGTCCTTCGAAAGAACGGCAAAGTTGTTGAACCGGCAGTAAATCGGGGGTGGTGGGGCAAAAATCCAACCCGTGGCGAGGCATGGCCCAACCGCCCCGCTCCAATTGGTGTTGGATTGTTCCTGGACGGTATTGTATCGGACAACCCAGTTGGGATTGTTGGGCGTGCCTTGGGAAGTGAACTGCCCGCCGCCATCGAGGACCAGGCCGAAGATGGCCGAGCCGCCGCCGGCGTTGGTGCAGAAGAGACCGATGGCCGTGCCGGGATTAACGGTGAGCGTGACATTGGTCCAATAAACACCGCCAAACGCATAATCCAGAGGGTCATAATGATAGCCAAGATCGGGAGCGCCGTCGCCGTCCCGCTGGGCTTGGGGCAGCAGGGTCATGTTCATGTGCGTGCCAACGTGGCTGGCTCCAAAGAAAACCAGCGGCGGGAAGGTCGTGCGCTGGGCGAGGTCGGATAGCAACGCGGGGTCGATATTTACGGTACCGGCGTTACGGTATGGGCTTTGGTCGGCGAGATAGTAGCCCGCTGCGCCGACCGTCTGGTAGATTCCAGCCCCGGATGCATTGGTTTCGCAATCGAACAGGCTCGGCGCCAGGCCCCAGTTGGTGACGGCGGTGAGTATGCTATTGGTGAAGATGGGCGCTTGCCCGGTGTTCGCGGCCAATGTGCTGATCTGGTCGGCGGTGACGTGCTGCCCTATGAGGTTGGCGCTGAAGACGGCATTGCTGCACGAGCAGAAGAGGACGTTCCGGGCATAGACGTTGTTGGGGCTTATGGTGCTGGTATAAATGCCATTGAGGCATTTAATGAACTGGCCGTGGGAGAGGTAGCAGGGGGCGCTGTCGGATAGAATTCCGATGCCAGCGTAGGACATGCGGAAACATGTGTTGGTGTTTGTGACGGTTGTGTATAGGTACGTGCCGCCGTTGGAGTTGGTTGGGTTGCCGGTGCTGCCGGAAATGGTGTCCCCGACGGTGTTATCGTCTTTGCTGGTGAATACGGCGGGGCGATATTGGGAGGTCTTATACACCAGGGTAGAAGAGCCCAGTGATATTTCGGCGGAAGCAAGATTAGTAAATTTAAGCACTGATCCGCCTTCCAGAACATTATTAGTTCCACTTATATTTACTAGACCACTTATGTAGTATGTAGAATCTCCCTGAAAGGTGAAGTTGGTCTGGCTGGTCAACATGGAAAAGTCGATCAGGAAACCGGGTTTGAGGGCGGATTTGGCGCTGGCCAGCGCGAACTTGCTCATTTTTGATTTTTGATTTTTGATTTGCGATTTGGCCACAAGAGCCTGAGGCCGTTTGGGGAGCGCTAATAGAGTATGGGTTTCAGTGAGGCTCGCCCTCACCCCTCCCCTCTCCCCCCGTCCTACGTCGGGAAGCTTCGGCCCGGCAAGCAGGAGAGGGTGAGACGGTTCTCGCAGCATTGCGCCACCGCCGTTGCCGTTTGTGCCGGGCGGGGGAGGTGGCGGGAGGGTTTGAAGTTGGGCGACGAGACCCGGCGTAAGTGGCACTTGCTCAACGAGAAACGTCCGTCCATTCAGGACGGTCCACTGCTTCAACACTCGGACAGCAGAAGACAGGTCGCCGCCGTTGCCGACCAGGAATGCTTTTCCGGCGTCGATTTTCATGGTCCCGAAATCCAGAGTTTCATCCGGGAACACGGGGCCGTCAGGTCCGAGAGAAACGTAATTGGTGGTGATGACGGGAGTTGGGGGATTGAAGAATTCGGTGAGCACCTGAAGCATGGTGCTCGCGCTGTTCAGTCCGTAGTCTTCTGGCGCGGGAGGTTGTTGCTCATTCAGAAGGATGAACTGTTCACAGCCGGCCAAAGTATTGCGGTACAGGAGACTCGCCGGGCAGTCGCCGCCCAGGGCGTTTGTGTACAACACCTGATCGGGCAGCAGAAGCTGGCCCACAGAGTCCTGAAGTTCGGAGATCAGCACGCTTTGGCCGCTGGCTGTGTCCAGGTAACTGAGTCCGTAAATCCTGACGCTCAAAAGTTTACCGTCCGGGGTCGCGACTTGGACTGCGGGAACGCCGGTG
>Ga0210405_10006884_pt1 | contig 10068 bp, 8 predicted proteins | sample IncBWH11MmetaG_FD_155492 | JGI IMG/M metagenome (GOLD analysis project Ga0210405, IMG submission 155492) | Forest soil microbial communities from Barre Woods Harvard Forest LTER site, Petersham, Massachusetts, United States - Inc-BW-H-11-M | ecosystem: Environmental > Terrestrial > Soil >... | reverse complement strand
CCCCGGCCATACCGCCAACCACATGGCCTACGCGTACAAGGAGGCGGATCTGCTCCTCTCCGGCGATCACGTGATGGGCTGGTCGACCACCATCGTGGCGCCGCCCGACGGCGCCATGAGCGACTACATGGCCTCCCTCGCCAAGCTCGCGCGCCGGCCGGAGACGGTCTATTTCCCCGGCCACGGCGGCGTCATCCGCGACGCGCCGCGGTTCGTCGCGCACCTGATCCAGCACCGTCACGCCCGCGAGGCGTCGATCCTGCACCGGCTCGACAAGGGCGCGGCCGACATCCCGACCATCGTGCGCGCCGTCTACATCGGCCTCGACCCGCGGCTCGCCGGCGCGGCCGGGCTCTCCGTGCTGGCGCACCTGGAGGAGCTGGTGGCGCGCGGCCTCGTTGCGACCGACGGGCCGCCGGCGATCGGCGGGACCTATCGCCTGGCCGGCTGAGCGGCCTTCTTGGGCACCGGCTTGGGCGGCGCCTTGGGCTTCGGCTTTTCGGCGCCGGCGAGATCGTCGATGTCGTCGCTCAGCGAGCGGATGCGCGACGCGTTGGCGCCGAAGTCGTGCAGGCCGTAGCGGGAGGCCGAGCGGATGTCGACGCGCGCGCCGTCCTCCGCCGCCCGCACCCGCACCACGATGTCGTCGCGAAAGCCCATGATCGGCGTGCGCGCCACCGCCTCGATGCGTCCCTCGCGCCGGCCGGTCTGCGGCGCGCGCACGTCGACGATGCGCCACTTGCGCTTGGTGATCACCGCGAGCGCCGCTTCATAGGCCTCGAGCGGCGTCGCCGACACCATCAGCGGCTCGATGTCCGGATAGGCGGTGCGCTGCAATTGCATGGCCGCCGGCCCCGGGTAGGCGACCGGGTTGGCGCCGCGCGGCCGCAGCCGCGCGATCGCCTCGAACCGCGGCGGATCGACCGGATCGGTGGTGATGTCGTTGACCGCCGGCAGCCGGTAGAACCGGACCGCGAGAAAGGCCGGATAGGCGAGCATCGCGACCCCGATCGCCAGTGCGGCGACCGCGAGCCGGAGGCCGCGCGATCCCTGGCGCCAGATGACCACGAACGCGCCGAACGCCAGCACCATCGCAACGAAGGCGAAGAACAGCGATCCGGCCAGGCTGGCGATCGCCGGGACGGGATCGAGAAAGCCGAGATTGACGATGACGATGACGAGCAGCACCACCGCGATCGCGAACAGCGCGAGCCGCCGCGACCAGATCGCAAGCTTCGATACCGGTTCCGCGGCGACGCGGCGGCGCGCGACGTAAAGCATCAGCGCCCTCGGCACTGGCCCGCGCCGACGATTGCGCGGCGGGGACGGATATGAACGTCTGGTGCAGGTGGATAACGCGCCAATGCAGCCGGCGTCAACGCGCGCGCCCGGTCGCCCCGCCGTGCGGCGATCGCCTAAACACTTTGGCGGTTGCCGCTCCAGGACCGGCAGGTCTCGAGCGTTTCCAGCGTCTCGATCAATTCGCCGAGGTCGGCCACCGACACGTCATAGACCTTGAGCCTGCGCGCCTCGCGCTCGAACGTGCGCAGCGCACGCACGAGGGGATCGCACATTTTCGGGTCGGCCGCCCGCAGCGCCAGGAGAATGCCGAGCACGACGCCGCGCAGCGTGTCGATGCGCTCGTTCACATCGAGCCGGTGCTCGCGCTCGTTGTCGGCGCGCCGCTCCAGTGCCGACAGGCGCTCGTGCATCTCGGCGCTGCGCATGCCGCCCTCCCATCGGCTGGTGGTGAGAAGGCGGCCTTTGACCTGAGTCGTGTGTCGGAAGTTGGACCCAATCAATTTTCGCGGAAGCGGTAGCCGACGCCGTAGAGCGTCTCGATCATGTCGAACGTACCGTCGACCGCCCGGAACTTCTTGCGCAGCCGCTTGATGTGGCTGTCGATCGTCCGGTCGTCGACGTAGACTTGGTCCTCGTAGGCGGCGTCCATCAGGGCGTCGCGGCTCTTGATCACGCCCGGACGGGTCGCCAGGGTCTCGAGCAGCCGGAACTCGGTCACCGTGAGCACGACCTTCTCGCCCTTCCAGGTGCAGGTGTGGCGTTCCTGGTCCATGCACAGATGGCCGCGCTCCATCACATGGTCGCCGTCCTCGCGCTCGCCGGGCACGTCCATGGAGCGAAACCGGCGGAGCAGCGTGCGGACCCGCTCCACCAGCACCCGCTGGGAGAAGGGCTTGCGGATGAAGTCGTCGGCGCCGATCCGCAGGCCGAGCAGCTCGTCCGTCTCTTCCAGCCGCCCGGTCAGGAAGATGACCGGCACGTCGGACTTCTGCCGCAGCCGCCGCAACAGCTCGACCCCGTCCATCTGCGGCATTTTGATGTCGAGAATGGCCAGGTCGGGCTGCACCGTCTTGAAGCCGTTGAGCGCCGCCGGCCCGTCCGGGTACGCCACGACCTGATAGCCTTCCGATTCAAGCGTCGTCGCGACGAGGGCGAGAATATCGCGATCGTCGTCCACCAAAGCGATAGTTGCCATGTTGCCGTCCCCCACTTGATTCGGTCACTCTTCAGACAAAGCTCGGCTGAAGTGTGGCGTCGGCGGCACAAAACGCGCGCCGAGGGCGACGCGAGGGGGACGATGGAGAAATCCGGGCGCGGTTGCGACGAAGTTGTGACGAAATTATTCTGCCGCCGTGGCAGTCGGCAGCAGGATTATTCCGCCGCCGTGGCAGTCGGCAGCACGTAGCCCTGGAAGCGCTCGCGCAGGGTGATCTTCTGGATCTTGCCGGTAGCGGTGTGGGGGATTTCGTCGACGATGACGACGTCGTCGGGCATCCACCACTTGGCGATCTTGCCCTGAAGGAACCCGAGCAGTTCCTCCTTGGTCGCTGCCTGGTCCTTCTTGAGCACCACGACGAGCAGCGGACGTTCGTCCCACTTGGGATGCCGTATGCCGATCACCGCCGCTTCCGCCACCTTGGGATGGCCGACCGCGATGTTCTCGATGTCGATCGAGGAAATCCATTCGCCGCCCGACTTGATCACGTCCTTCGAGCGGTCGGTGATCTGCATGTAGCCGTACTGGTCGACGGTCGCCACGTCGCCGGTGTCGAAGAAGCCGTCCGCGTCGAGGATGTCGCCCCCCTCTTCCTTGAAGTAGGCCTTGGAGACGCACGGTCCGCGCACCTTGAGGCGCCCGAAGGTCTTGCCGTCCCACGGCAGCAGGCGGTCGGAATCATCGACGATCCGCATCTCGACGCCGAACGGGGTCTGGCCCTGCTTCTGCTGGACGTCGAGCCGGGCCTCGCCGGTGAGGCCTGAATATTCCGGCTTGAGCGTGCACACGGTGCCGAGCGGACTCATCTCGGTCATGCCCCAGGCATGGATCACCTCGACGCCGTAGACGTCCTGGAACGCCTTGGTCATGGCGCGCGGACAGGCCGAGCCGCCGATCACCACCTTCTTGAGGTGCGGAAGCTTGCCGCCGGTCGCCTCCAGGTGCTGGAGCAGCATGAGCCAGACGGTCGGCACCGCGGCGGTGCACGTCACCTTGAACTCGTTGAGCAGCTCGTAGACCGAGGCGCCGTCGAGCTTCATGCCGGGCATCACCATGGTGGCCCCGGTCATCGGGGCGGTGAGCGCCAGCGACCAGCCGTTCGCATGGAAAAACGGCACCACGGGGAGGACCGTATCGCGCGAGCACAGCCCGATCATTTCCGGCTGGACCGCGATCAGCGAGTGCAGCACGTTCGAGCGGTGCGAATAGACGACGCCCTTGGGATTGCCGGTGGTGCCCGAGGTGTAGCACATGCCGGCGGCGGTGTTCTCGTCGACGCTCGCCCACTGGAAATCGCCGTCGGCCTCGGCGATCCACTCCTCGTAGGGGACCGCGTTGCGCAACGTCGTCTGCGGCATATGGGCGGCGTCGGTGAGGATCACATAGCGCTCGATCGGCTTGAGCTTGTCGGCGAGCTTCTCGAGCAGGGGCACGAAGGTCAGATCGGTCAACATCACGCGGTCTTCGGCGTGGTTGACGATCCACACGATCTGCTCGGGAAATAGCCGCGGATTGACCGTGTGGTAGATCGCGCCGACCCCGAGAATGCCGTACCACGCTTCGAGATGCCGCCAGGTGTTCCAGGCGAGGGTCGCCACCCGGTCGCCCTGCCGGATGCCGTCCCGCGCCAGGCGCTGCGCGAGCTTGAGGGCGCGGGCGCGGACCTGCGGATAGGCGATGGAATGGATCGGCCCCTCGACCGAGCGCGAAATCACGCAACGCTCGGGATGGTTGATGGCCGCGTGATCAATGACGCGATGGCACAGCAGCGGCCAGTCCTGCATCAGTCCCAGCATGGAAGCTCTCCCAGGCGGTTCCGTCCGAGCGGTCTCGCGACCGTTCTAGCGGGACTCGCGCAGGCGGCCAAGGAGTCCCCCCGCCCGGCGACGGTGGCCGACGCCTGCCGGTTTCAACGCCGGCAAGCTCGGCGTTCGCGGCAAAGGGTGCTACCAGGGCCTGCGAACCGAGAGCCTGCATGTCCGACGGCCCGCAATCGCCCGATTTGCCGCAGCCGGCCATGGCCGCGCCGGCGGGCGGTCCGCCGTTGCGGCCGCTGAGCGGCTGGGGGACCACCGGGTGGGCCCTGCTGGCGCTGCTTGCCTGGCTGGCGGCGGAAGCGGCCGTGCTCGTCGCCTTTCTCCTGCGCTGGTTCGCGCTCAATCCCGGCGCCCACGTCGACCTCGATAAAATCGCCCACGATGGACGTCTGCTCGCGCTCGCCGCGATTTTCGCTACGACGGCCCAGTGCGGCGTGGTGATCTTGGCGATCCGCCGGACGGGCTGGCCGGCCGCCGCGTATCTCGGCCTCGACCGCAAGCCGCGCGCGCGCGAGGTGGTATTCTGCCTGGCGTGCGTCGCCCTGATGCTGGTCGCGTCCGACCTGCTGTCGTGGCTGAGCGGGCGCGAGCTGCTGCCGCCCTTCATGATCAAGGTCTATGAGAGCGCGCGCGACCCCGGCGCGATCGCCCTCGTGCTGGTGGCCGTCGCCATAGCCGCGCCGGTCGGCGAGGAAGTCATGTTCCGCGGTTTCCTGTTCCGCGGCTGGGCGGCGTCGCGCCTCGGCGGCGCCGGCACGATCGTGCTCACCTCCGTCATCTGGGCGGCAATCCACACGCAATACGACTGGTTCGGGATGGCGCAGATCTTCTGCCTCGGCCTGCTGTTCGGCTGGGTGCGCTGGCGCAGCGGATCGACCGCGCTCACCATGCTGATGCACGCCGTCACCAACGTCGCCGCGACGATCGAGACCGCCGTCATCATCGAATGGCTGTCGTGAGCGGCCGGCCGTTGCCGCTCACGCGCTCCTGGCCTTGCGCTCCGGCGCCGCGCGCGGCTCGATCGGGGTCGCGCCTCGCAGGCCCAGCATGTCCTCGATCAGCCTCGCGCCGGCGAGCACGCGCGCCTCGGCGCGCGGCGGCGCCACGACCTGCAGGCCGACCGGCAGGCCTTCGGCGGTGAAGCCGCACGGCAGCGACAGGGCCGGGCAGCAGGCGAGCGTGATGGCGTAGGCGATCGCCAGCCATTCGACGTAATTGCCGAATTTTTGCCCGGCGCACTCGGCGAGATAGCGCTGCTCGACCGGGAACGCCGCCACGATCGTCGCCGGCGTGAGCAGCAGGTCGTAGGTGTCGAAGAACGCCAGCATGCGCGCCGTCAGCGCAACCCGCTGCGCCTCGGCGCGCTCGATATCCGCCATCGTGAGCTTCAGGCCTTCCTCGATGTTCCAGACGATCTCGGGCTTGAGCAGGTCGCGCTTGGTGCGCAGCAGCGCCGCCTTGGTCATGCAGAAATCGAACGCGCGCAGCACGTGGAAGCACGCGTGCGCCTCGGCGAGGTCGGGATGCGCGTCCTCGACCACGACCCCCTCGTTGGCGAGGCGCTCGGCCGCCGCACGGGTGATCCGGGCCACCTCCGGATCGACCGGGGTGATGCCGAGCGTTGCCGAATAGGCCACCCGCCGCGGCTTTGCGGGGGCGCGCACGGCATCGCGGAACGGTCGCGCCGGCGCCGGCAGCGACAACGGGTCGGCCGGGTGCTCGCCGGTCATCGCATCGAGCAGAAGCGCCAAGTCCTCGACGGTGCGCGCCATCGGCCCCTGCACCCCAAGGGTCCGGTCGATCTTGGCGGCGGGCGTGCGGGCGACCCGGCCGATGCTCGGCCGCATGCCGACGATGCCGCAGAAGCTTGCCGGATTGCGCAGCGAGCCCCCGGTGTCGCTGCCATGCGCCACCCAGGCGGTGCCGGACGCGAGCGCCGCCGCCGCACCGCCCGATGAACCCGCCGCCGAGCGCGTCAGGTTCCACGGATTGACGGTGGCGCCGAACACCTCGTTGAACGTGTTGGCGCCGGCTCCGAACTCCGGGGTGTTCGACTTGGCGTAGACGATGCCGCCGTTGGCCTCCAACCGCTCCACCAGGATGTCGGAACGGGCCGGCACGTGGTCGGCATAGATCGGCGAGCCCTGGGTGGTGCGCACGCCGGCAACCGCGATCAGGTCCTTGATCGGTACCGGCAGCCCGGCGAGCGGCCCGCGCTCGGCCACGGGCAGCCGCATCAGCCGGTCGGCGTGCGCCCGCGCCCGGTCAAAGCACAGGGTCGGCAGGGCGTTGACCGCGCCGTCGACCGCCGCGATGCGGGCTTCGAGCGCGTCGAGCAGGTCGTGCGGCGTTACGTCTCCGCGCCGCAGCAGATCGACGACGGTCACGGCGTCCGCCTTCACCAGGTCGGCTTGGCTTGGCATGCATCTCCCCCTGCTCTATTGCTTTTCCTATCCCGTCCGCGAAAGACCGAATCATGCCGCTCAGCAACCTCGCCGTCCGCGACATCGAAACCGTGGTGCATCCCTACACCAATCTGGCGGGCCTGCGCGACAGCGGCCCGCTGGTGATCGAGCGCGGCCAGGGCGTCATCCTGCATGACAGCGACGGCAAGGCCTATATCGACGGCATGGCCGGCCTGTGGTGCGTCTCGCTCGGCTACGGCAACGAGGAACTGGTCGAGGCCGCCGCGGCGCAGATGCGCAAGCTCTCGTTCGGGCATCTGTTCACCGCCAAGAGCCATGACCCGGCGATCGAGCTCGCCGAGAGGCTCAAGGAGATCGCCCCGGTGCCGATCTCCAAGGTGTTCTTCTGCTCGTCCGGCTCGGAGGCGAACGACAGCCAAGTCAAGCTCGTCTGGTACATGAACAACGCGCTCGGCCGGCCGAACAAGAAGAAGATCGTCGGCCGGCTCAAGGGCTATCACGGCGTCACGGTGGCGTCCGCGTCCCTGACCGGCCTGCCGAACAACCACATCGACTTCGACCTGCCGATCCGCAACATCCTGCACACGAGCTGTCCGCATCACTATCGCTTCGCGCGGGACGGCGAGAGCGAGGAGGAATTCGCGACGCGGCTTGCCGCCGAGCTCGACGAGCTGATCGTCACGGAAGGGCCGGACACGGTCGCCGCCTTCATCGCCGAGCCGGTGATGGGCGCCGGCGGCGTGATCGTGCCGCCGCGCAGCTATTTCCCGAAGATCATGGCGGTGTGCGCCAAGCACGACGTCTACATGATCGCCGACGAGGTGATCTGCGCGTTCGGCCGGCTCGGGACCATGTTCGGGTCGCAGGCGCTCGACTTCAAGCCGCACAGCATCTCGATCGCCAAGGCGTTGTCCTCGGCCTATGTGCCGATCGCCGGCGTGATGGTGCCGGAGGCCATGTATCAGGCGTTGCTGGCCGAAAGCCGCAAGGTCGGCATGTTCGCGCACGGCTTCACTTATTCGGGCCATCCGGTGGCGGCGGCGGTCGCGCTCAAGACGCTGGAGATATACAAGCGCGACCGCGTCATCGAGGCCGCGGCCGCCAAGGCGCCGCAGTTCCAGGCGCGCCTTGCCGCGCTCGGCGACCATCCGCTGGTGGGCGAAGCGCGCGGCCTCGGCCTCGTCGGCGCGCTGGAGCTGGTGGCCGACAAGCGCACCAAGCGCTCGTTCGAGCCGGCCCAAGGGGTCGCCGCGCGTTGCGCGCGCTTTGCCGAAGAGCTGGGATTGATCGTGCGGTTCGTGATCAACGACACGCTGACCCTGTCCCCGCCCCTCGTCATCACTCCACAGGAGATCGACGAGCTGTTCGAGCGGCTCGGCCGCGCCCTCGACCGCACCCTCGATTGGGCCAAGCGCGAGCAGCTTCTGGCGGCTTAGCGGAGCAGGCCGGATTTGCCCCGGATCGGGGCAGGCTCATTATGCGGCTTACCAGGCCGTGTCGCGCTCGCCATTGCTGCCGCCGGTCAACGCCAAGCGGGCGCTGGTATCGCCGGTGCCGGGTGCCAGGACCACCACGACCGCGCCGACCTTCGCGCGATTGTAGAGGTCGATCACGTCCTCGTTGGTCATGCGGATGCAGCCGGACGAAATGGCTTGGCCGATATATTCCGGCTGGTTGGTGCCGTGGATGCGGTAAAGCGTGTCGCGGTTGCCTTCGTACATGTACATGGCACGCGCGCCGAGGGGATTTTGCGGCCCGCCGGTCACGTGGTCGGGCAGGTTGCCCATGCGCTGCTTGATCTCGGCCGTCGGCACCCAGGACGGCCACTCTTCCTTGCGGCCGATCTTGGCGATGCCGGACCACGCCAGCGCCTGCTCGCCGACGGTCACCCCGTAGCGGATCGCCTTGCCTTCCGGCAGCACGTAATAAAGGTACCGGGCGTCTGAATCGATCACGATGCTGCCGGGCGCCTCGCGGCGATGGTAGCTGACGATATGGCGCCGAAAGGGCTCGGGGATCGTGGCCTGCGCGTAGGGCGCGTGGGCCAGGAGTTCCTTGTCGCGCGGCTTCATGCCGGCTTCGGAGGCGGGCTCGAGCGTCGACTGCATGCAGCCGCCGAGCGCCAAGCCAATCGCACCGATCAGGACGAATGTGGGCTTACGAATCGACATCGTCTGCTCTTCCCCCTCGTTCGGTGCACCGACGCAGCGCAGTGAGGGCTTGTTAAACGAAATAAGGCGGCATTTCCAGACGTCGGACCCGGACCGGATGCAAGTTGTCCTCGAACTGTGGCAGGAATGTCGCACTTCTTGCCGCAACCCGGCCAGATTTCCCCTGACCAGCGGTCGGAAGCGGCCTCGGCCGCAGGACGCCGCCGCGCGGCAACCAATCATTTACCCTCTTGATTCGCGCCGCCGGCGCCTTGCGGCCCCGCTTCGATCCGGCCAAGAGTGAGGCATCACGCCGGTTAGGCCCCCGCTCGGCCGCATCCTCGCCGCCCATCCTGACCGCCAAGGGTGTCCTCATGCTGTCGGTCTACGTTCCGCGCGGCGCGTCGCTCGAACGCCAATCGATCGAAGGCGAAGGGGAAGTGTCCGAGGGCGCGGTGTGGATCGACCTCGTCTCGCCGACCGTCGCCGAAGACAAGCTGGTGGAACGCACGCTCGGCATCGCCGTGCCGACGCGGGAGGAAATGCAGGAGATCGAGCTGTCGAGCCGGCTCTACATCGAGAACAACGCGCGCTACATGACCGCGACCTTGATGTGCCAGTCGGACACCGAGGCGCCCAAGACGACCGCCGTCACCTTCATCCTCGCCGCCCATCGCCTCGTCACCGTGCGCTACGACGAGCCGCGCCCCTTCATCCTCGTCGGCAACAAGCTCGCGCGCCTGTGCCCGGCGACGGTGTCGGGCGAGTCGGTGCTGATGGACCTGCTGGACGCCCTGATCGATCGCGCTGCCGACATCCTCGAGAAGATCGGCGCCGAGGTCGACCGGGTGTCGCACGACATCTTCGAGCCCGAGGGCTCGCCCGCCGACCGCAACCGGTCCTATAACGAGATCCTCAAGGTGATCGGCCGGGCCGGCGATCTCACCTCGAAAGTGCGCGAGAGCCTGGTGTCGATCGGCCGCCTGCTGCTGTTCCTCGCCAACGAGGCGGAGGGCATGCGCTGGGCCAAGGACACGCGCGCCCAGATCAAGTCGATGCAGCGCGACATCCAGTCCCTGTCCGACCACGCCACCTATGCGTCCACCAACACCACGTTCCTGCTCGACGCCCTGCTCGGCGTGGTCAGCCTGGAGCAG
>Ga0210405_10006883_pt1 | contig 10071 bp, 9 predicted proteins | sample IncBWH11MmetaG_FD_155492 | JGI IMG/M metagenome (GOLD analysis project Ga0210405, IMG submission 155492) | Forest soil microbial communities from Barre Woods Harvard Forest LTER site, Petersham, Massachusetts, United States - Inc-BW-H-11-M | ecosystem: Environmental > Terrestrial > Soil >... | reverse complement strand
CGAGAAGAATGATCGAATTCGGGTCAACAAAACGCGACCCGAATTCCGGCGGCCCGCGGGCGCCCTAGATTCGGACGATCATCGCCCGCCGCTGAACTGGCACTTTCTTCAGCGCACAATGATAACTAATCGTCAGTTCCTTGCGTCACCGTCCAACACTCCTCAATTCGCCAGAGCTCATCTAAATCAGGGAACGGCTTACGAATGATCTCAATGAGAGCGTAGTATTCAAGACGATCTAAACTCGTCCGGTTTGTCGTACGCGATTCTGTCCTAACATTGGCAGCCAAAATTTGAACGTCAGAGGCTGGAACTGGCCTCGCTTGCGTTCGTCCCCTCCAGACATAACCGAAAGCCTTCGAGAAGGTCCCCTCGCCCGCGACCGGCTGGCCCTAATGCTTTCCGGAGCGGATTGAGTGTACCATACCGTTCCCGATCCCCTACCGGCGCGGCCGCCTGCGCGCAGCGCCGGACGCACCGCCCAACCAAGGAGCCACCACATGAAAGTCGGAGCCGCCATCGCCGAGATCCTCAAGCGCGAGGGCATCGAGATTCTTTGCGGCTATCCGGTCAACCACCTGATCGAGTTCGCCGCGGCCGCCGACATCCGCCCGATCATGGTGCGCCAGGAGCGCATCGGGCTGCACATGGCCGACGCCATCTCGCGCGTCACCTCGGGGCGCAAGATCGGCGTGTTCTGCATGCAGCACGGGCCGGGCACCGAGAACGCCTACGGCGGCGTCGCCCAGTGCTATGGCGAGTCGGTGCCGGTGCTGGTGGTGCCGGGCGGCTATGCGCGCCGGCTCATGAACGTGCCGCCGAACTACAGCGCGGTGCGCGAGATGCGCGGGGTCGCCAAGTCGGCAGAGCCGATCATCGTCGCCGCCGAGGTGCCGAACGTCATGCGCCGCGCGTTCTCGCGCCTGCGCAACGGCCGCGGCGGGCCGGTGATCGTCGAGGTGCCGGCCGACGTGTGGAACGCGGAGGTGCCCGAACCCCTCGCCTATACGCCGATCCGGCCGACCCGCTACGGCCCCGACCCGGCGGCGGCGCGCGAAGCGGCGCAGCTGCTCGCCAAGGCCAAGCGGCCGGTGATCTACGCCGGCCAGGGCGTGCACTGGGCGAGCGCGTGGCGGGAGCTGCGGGCGCTCGCCGAGCTGCTGGGCGCGCCGGTCACCACCAGCCTGGGCGGCAAGAGCTCGTTTCCCGAGGACCATCCGCTCAGCCTCGGGTCGGGCGGCCTCGCGGTGCCGAAGCCGGTGCGCCACTTCCTCGACACCGCCGACGTGATCCTCGGCATCGGCTGCAGCTTCACCGAGACCAACTTCGGCGTCGCCATGCCCAAGGGCACGCCGATCATCCACGCGACGCTCGACCCCGACCACCTCAACAAGGACGTGCCGACGGCGATCGGCCTCGTGGGCGACGCCGGCCTCACCCTCGAGGCGCTGCTGGCGGAACTCAAGGCGCTGGTGCGGGCGCCGCGCGACGCCTCCGCGACCGCGCAGGAAATCGCCCAGGTGCGCGAGGGCTGGTTCGACGAATGGAAGCCGAAACTGTTCTCCAACGACACGCCGCTCAACCCCTACCGGGTGATCTGGGACCTGCTGCACAACGTCGACGTCGCCAACACCATCATCACCCATGACGCCGGCAGCCCGCGCGACCAGCTCTCCCCGTTCTGGGTGGCGCGCGAGCCGCTCACCTATCTGGGCTGGGGCAAGACCACCCAGCTCGGCTACGGCCTCGGCCTCGCCATGGGGGCGAAGCTCGCCAAGCCCGACAAGCTGTGCATCAACGTGTGGGGCGACGCGGCGATCGGCTTCACCGGCATGGACTTCGAGACGGCGGTGCGCGAGCGCATCCCCATCCTCTCCATCCTGTTCAACAACTTCTCCATGGCGATCGAGCTGAAGGTCATGCCGATCTCGACCGACAAGTTCCGCTCGACCGATATTTCCGGCGATTACGCCATGATGGCGCGTGCGTTCGGCGGCTACGGCGAGCGCGTCACCGAGCCGGGCGAGATCGTACCGGCGATCAAGCGCGGCATCGAGCAGACCAAGAAGGGCACGCCCGCCCTGCTCGAGTTCATCACCTGCAAGGAGACCGCGGTGTCGCGCCTGGCGCCGGCGCAACGGGCGGGGTGAGTTTGTAGGGTGGGCAAAGCCGCGGAACGCGGCGTGCGAGAGACAGCATAGCGCCCTGTCCATTAAATCCGGAGGCAAAGAAAACGTCAGGGAAAAGCGGGACCGAGTGCCCCCGGCGAGGAGCACAACTCCGTTCGCGCGAGGGATCGTCACCGCATGGCCGAGACCCGCTCCCGCCTTGGGGATCTGCGGGGCTCGGGGAGCGCAGCGAGTAGAGCCCAATCGGCGTTAGCGAGACGCGCCAACAACCTTCAGCGTGTCAGGGCTTTCAAAATCAAAAACGCTGCCTCAGGAGATAACCTGCCGAACGTGAGATAAGACATCAGGTCTATTACAAAAGACAGATCGTAAAGCTGTTGGCCGCCGGTAGCTACACCAGATACAGCAACTTGGGGAGGTGGAATTAGCACGCGCGGTCGTAAATTTTGATCGACGCCCTCTCGTTTAACAAGTTGCCAAAGAACGGTCCCGTCTCCGTAGCCTTCGCTTTTCTCATATCCGAACAGTTTCAAAACGTCCGCAACAGCTTTTTCCGGTACTGGCAAGAAAACCCGAGCGGAATGCTCGTCCCATGGGCGAGGACGCGGGGAATCTTGCCTCACCATAAGGTCCTCGTACCGTGCAATCATTTCATCCGTAACGGCGGTACCCGTAAGCGCCGACGCCACATCAATGGGCGACTCATGAAGGGCGATAAGCCGTTCGTGGAAGGGCGCGTTCGCTAGGGATTCGATATAGGCGTTACCGATATCGGCATTCGCATCAAATATATAGGAAAGAGTGTTGCGAAGCGTTCGAGCGAAGTCGCGCTCGAATTCCACGATCAGGTCAACATCCTTGGTATCTACGCTAGCCATTTGTCCTCACAGCAACGGGTTGCCAATTGCCGCTATGGTCACCATCGGAATTCGGGCCACAGAACCTGAAGTGTGAAAGCTCACTTGATCGCTGTCCTTAACAATAAATTCTTGCCTGCCCAGAGAAACGGGGCCATAGACCACGTCATAGGCGGTTTGCGGAACCCCCGTGCGCGCGTGCGGACTACCACCTTGTCGGCAGTATCGGACAAAGGGCCAATAACCAACACGCTCATTCGTGAATACGAGCGCCTCAAGGTCAGCAAGGTCATTCCGTCTCATGTCGATTTGCAACACTACCGCACGTGCTCCAGGACTCCGCTTGGCGAGCTTCCTCACTCGCAAATTCGCCCACGACCTAGCTTGGTCGAACCAAGTGGTCGTATAGAAACCGGGACCGAAATCAGGCTTTTTCGCACCCATCAACGGATTAATTCCGTGTGCCGCCATTCCGACGGCTATCCCGGCCGGGTTCTGCGGGCGCAGCGATTGATCGGAGCACCCGTGGAAAAGAATTAGATCGTCATTCCGCCAAGCCACTTCAACCCCCGATAGGACTGCCTCTACCCGTTCTGCTGTCAGGAATACGTTCGAAGCTTCCGGCCCCAGCGGCCCGTGAACGGCGCGCAAACTGAGCGGCGCTGATTGCTTCCGCCGCAGTAGCGATGTGGCAATTCATTTTCATTACGTACCCGGACGATAGATCGGGCCTGTAGTCTTCCGCGTCGAAACGAATTTGTCAAAAGGGGGAAAGGCCGATCAAGGCTAGCGCATTCGTCAATTTAGCAGCACCCGCTTCCTCCATCCGCACCACACCAAACCCGGACCTTCATTCGGCCATTAAGCACCGATCATCGGCTTGATGGGCGCAAGCGCTGACGCGCTCCTCCTCTTCGTTCCGGCCGCAGGCGATGCACCTTACTTCCTCCGTCGCTCGGGCCTTCGCCAGAAGGCCGCGATTGGCGCGGTCGAAAAACGATGGAGGAAACAATGCGAATGCTGACGATAACCGAACTGATGCGCCTGACCCGAACGAAGCTGTGCGCGCTGCTGACGCGGATCATGAACGACCTGCCGGACTTGCCGGAAGGTTCGGTCGAACGCGCAAACGCGCACGTCGACCTGCGCAATATCCGGTTCGTGCTCACCCGCCGCGACCTCTCGCCGGGGTAGCCACGAGCCCCGCGCATGTGTCGGCATGCGCGGGTTTGCAGCGAGCTGTTAGATTACGCGGCGGCAAAACCGGTCTTAACCACGCTGGAAATGATCGAGAAGAGCTTATCGTTAAGTTTCGGGAGTTTGTTCGTGTATGCCTCAAAAATCGGATCGAGTTTAGGATTTAGGGAATAGGTGGGGTTTTTCGGTTTGTCGGCCAAGAGAATTCGCATGGTCGCACCAGATAGCTCCCTGAGAAGAATGCTGATATCAGTAGGCTCTCTTACGCCGACAATGTTCAGGATTTGGCGGCTAAAGCCATCATCGTCCGTCCAGACCGATGGGTCCCCGAGGTACTTTCGCCAAGCCGTGAGAAGGATGACCCAGTATGATGAGTTGTGAGATGCCGTATCGACCCAAGCGTCGGGCTGCGGGTCATTTGTGGTCTGAATGACTTTCCGTAACGTATCGACCCAGGCATCCCAATGGTCCTTACGGATGAACAACATTATGAGGCGAAAAAGCTGTAGACGCTGATCGTCAGTGAGGTTTTCTGGAATCAGGTTTGGCGGAGCAACGTCGCGAGCAAAAACCGAAATATATTCGCGGACTGCCTTATGAAAAGCCGATGTAAAGACGAGGACGTTGTCCTTATGCTTATATCTGCTGCCCTTCGGCCTTTTCAGGGAGACGAGCGGGCCGTCGTCGTTACGACACTCCAGCAGCATAGTTTCCAACGCGTACCTCGGGTCCTTACTTCGACCCCATCGCTTCGCAAGATTTTCGAAAGCGTCGCTGTAGCGAAAATTCTGTGCTTTCAGGTTGTCGCCTTTCGATTGGATGATAAGACAGAGAAATTGCCACTGGGGGATTCGGTCTTGCCTTATCTTGAATGTGTTGAAATATGCGCTGGAGAAGTGCTGCACGTCGTGTACGTCTTTAATGAGCTGCTGCGCCTTCTTTGCCGAACGCTTCTTCATGGTCGCCCCCCCAGGAAGCACCTAGCCGTTGGGCACAGAATTTTCCAGAAAAAAGCAGTCGTATTTTTCCAAAAAGCTAAGGGCGAATTTCTTCGGCAATTTCGGGGCGCTAGGTTATCGACCAATAGAGTGTCAATTTATCAAAGTGTGAGGAAGTCATTATTTGAGAGCGTGAAGTTCTAAGCTTTCTAAAGCGCAGACAAGCCTAAATATTATTTAAGCCCATACGCAACAGGTACGCGGAAGTCATGGTAGGAAGCCTTACGGCTGCTTACCAGCCGAGATTCGAAGCGGCCTTCAATTGGCCATATCTTGTGAGGAACCGCAATGTGCATAGCGAAAGCCAAGTGCCAGTGTGCGGAAGTTCTTGATGCCGTCCTCCAGTTCTCGGAATTCTGGAAGTGGCCAGTTTATCGGGAGTGGGCCCGCTTGGCGGAATTTCAGAAGAAGGACGAGACATACGTCGCAGGAGCAATGCGCCAATTCGAGCAAGCGGCTCTAATAGGCGGGGCGCGAGCAGTCCTTGCGGTCATCCGTCATTTGATCAAAGACATGCGCGACGACGAGCGAGACGCGGCATAATCAGTTGGCGAGGCTAACAGGCTTCAACGGTTCCTCGTCGTCGTTCTGCGGCGAGTTCACGCGCTTCGAGGTCGGCCGCGTTGGTCATGGGCGCGGGCGGAAACCAAGCGAGTGGGTCACCTGGGCTGGACTCTCCCCGTTTAGCGAGCGATCATAATCGAATGGTTTTAATATCGGGGCTAGGGGAGCGCAGCGAATAGAGCCTGACCGGCGAAGCCGGACGCGCCCAAGGATAATTGGGCTGCTGCACGCAAGTGTGGGTTTTGTGGTATATGGCCCCTATGCCGGACTCTGGCCCCAGCTCGTCAACAGTCAAGCGCCTGTTCGCTCTCTCAGGCAATCGATGCGCATTTCCGAGGTGCGACGCGCCAATGGCGATTGATGAAACCTTGGTTGGAGAGGTTTGTCATATCAAAGGAAAAAAGCCCGACGCCGCCCGGTATGACCCGGCTCAAACACCGGCCGCGCGTAATGATTACGACAATCTCATTCTCCTATGCGCGCCTCATCATAAGGTGATTGACGACGACGAAGAAGCCTATACGGTTGAGAGGCTTCGCAAGATGAAAACGGACCATGAGACCCGTACAACGCCGGTATCCGATACGGAGGCTGGCCAAGTGGCGGTCGCATATTCGACGGTAGCGACTGTCGGTCAAAGTGGCGGGATCGCTGCGCATAATTTCACGGCTCGCGACGTGACATTCCATACGGGTCAGCACGCAGACCCGATTTCGAAGAGACAGCTTGAAGCGCTTGAGAATCTGTGGGGCGTACTTGTGACCTTGCGAAAGGAATTTGGGACGATCATCTTTATTGACATGATTCTTGTCGCGAAAGAGATGAGCGAGTATTTCAGCAGCGGCCGGCATCGCCAAGTCATGGATTCGGTACGGGAATATGCCGATGTGCAGTGCGCAGTTAGAAAAATAGCATCCGTAAACGTCGATAAGGAGCGCCCGTTCGTAACCCATAGAATTTGGTCTATTGTGTTTGGCGTGATAGCCATCTATGGGCGTTCCGCATTGCTGATAACGAATTCGTATCATGACAAGAATTATCATGACTGGCGGCTTGATTCTGGAACCGATCAGCTCCTCCGCGGACTCTTCCCTGCGTCGTTCGCCGAAACTATTAAGAAGAAGCCGCACGGGGGGCTTTCTGCCGCAATCGAATACTTGGAAGCTCAATTTCTGACCGAAGCCGGATTACAGAAATAAATTGCGAGTGGCAAATTAGGCGCAGCAGGCTGCTATCGCCATAGATGGGGAAGTTTAAGGCTTGTCGCCCACGACAACGACGACGGGCTCAAACTCTCTACTGTCTCGCGTGAGCGTTACACCGGAAGCAGCGGCTGTTGCTATCTGACGCTCCACCCATTCGTCGTCGCGACCGTCCGGAACGGCGTCGGCGGTGATACGCAGGTCATTAAGTGCCTGCGCAAGAGTTTCCGAAAAGGTCTTGGCTCGGCTGTTACCGGCCACATAATGGAGCGTAACGCCGCTCGGGAAGCCATGCCGAAGCAGTCTTCCGCGATTACTACTCCCTGTCGGACTGATGGACGCCTCGACTCCTTGCAAATTTATAAAAGCATCGACTTCAGCATCTGTCAGCACTTGTAAAAGCTGATTGAGTAAATCGACATTGTTGGCGGACGGGGGTACGGCTCCCAATACAGCCCGGAGCCCCTTGAATGGTTGCATTTTAGCGGTGAGTTGCCGCCGTTCCGCATCGCTTAGGTGTCTCGGTGCGGCAATCGCATGGCTTGCGGCTTCCTCGATCCACACGCCGGCCGCAATTAACAGCGTACAGCAAACGCTTAAGCCTTTTTCAAGCGGCCCAGATGGAACAATGACGATGACAAGGGCCTCAGCTATGAGAGCACCGACAAGCAGTCTAAAGCCAAATGTCCTCCATGTGTCGGGCGGCGCTAGACTTAAGAGAAGCTTGTTCATGACGACGACGCTTACCACTTCGACGGCAAATGCTCTAGTCGGTTAGCAGAGTCGGCACTCGCTTCCTCCATCTCCGGCACACCAAACTCGTCCTTCTTGTGGGCCACGAAGCACCGTTCCTCGGCTTGATGGGCGCAAGTGCTGCGCACTCCTCCTCTTCGTTCCGGCCGCAGGCGGTGCACCCGCCTCCTCCGTCGCTCAGGCCTCCGCCAGAAGGCCGCGACTGGCGCGGTCGAAAAACGATGGAGGAAACAATGCGAGTGCTCACGATAACCGAGCTGATGCGCCGGCTTTGCCGGAAAGCTCGGCGGAACGCGCAAACGCGCACATCAACCTGCGTAATATCCGGTTGGTACTTAGTCGGCGGGATTTCCCGCCGAGCTAGCCGCGACCCGGCTGCCGATTGGCACGCCAAGCCCGCGGCTTGGCTCGCGCCGGCAGGGCCGTGTTGGCGCCATTCGCCGTGTGGAGGCCCGCCACGACCCGTCGCCCGGTCAAATGTAATAGTAGAAAGGCAGGGGCGGAATTGAATCCTGCCGGGCAGCGGTGAGGATATCGCCGATTGCGTTGGCGAAGCGGATGGTCACTGGCAGACGGTCATTGAAGTGGCAGGAGTTAAAATTCATCTTGGTCAATCCCATGATATCCGCAAACACGGTATCAAGCGCGATTTCGCCTCGTGATACCTCGATATGGATTGGGTTGGGCGTTTCCATACCAAGGTAAGTGCGCAGATCGGGAATGTAGCCCGTTGTCCAGAGGAGGCCCGATCGCGGCGAAAGCTCGACCGCCATTCCGCGCAAGATCGGATAGCGCCCATCGCGATAGAGCTTAAGGTCGCGATGACCATCGACGATACGGACAGCGTAGAGTTTCGTGGACTCGGGGCGCACCTCTTTGAAGCCGTCCCATTCATTCTCATTGAAGCGGTATGTGCTATGGAGGAATAGCTCATTCGGGTTCTGCTGCCTGTGCTTGCGCCGATATTCGTCGAGCACAAGCGTCAGAAGTTTGGTAGCCTCGTCCTTTGGAAGATGGAATTCCCTCTTGTCCTCGGAATACCACGGGCCGACGGCCCCCTTAAAGACAACCCCTTCTCCTGAAGAAAGAAACATCTGCGCCGCACAACAGGCGTTTCCTTTTTCGAATCCTGCTTTGAGGCGCTTGAAGACAAGTCCAACATAACAGACGCCGCTCCGGACATGGTTCAAACGCCAGGGTAGCTGCTCGGATTTATAGAAGAGAGCGTTGGAAAGTTTCCATGCTATCGTTGCCTCGTCTTCGAGCTTACGATCAACCCTGCTGAAAGTTGACTCTCGGACAATCTGCACGGCGACGCGCTCTTTGATTAGGCGCGCCTTAAGCTGCCGGCGGAAATCATTGTGATATTCGAATACGTGTGCCTGCGCATTAAAGTCTTCGAAAAGATCGGGTGCCTCCTGAAGTTTGGCGGCGCGGCGTCGGGAAATTCGCACTGTTCCCTTCTGCCGCAATTGTGCAGGAACGGCGCTGTTGGGGCGGCCGTACTCGTGAACCTCATCGGGGACGACGACGAACCAGAATGGCGGCCTCCTCTCGTCGCGCGTAACGTGCGTGAGAATTGCATTCACAAATAGGTCAACAGTCTTCTTAACCGCTTCATGCCGCTGGCCCGTGACAATGGCGTTCAGTACCTTAGTGCGATCGAGCAAGCAGGTCGCAACGGGGTCGAGCGGCCACGGAGAGCGATAGGCGGCTTGAAAGCCAGGGAAAGGGACAGGATGGCGGCTCGGCGAACCCTCGCGATAATGCGCGGGAATAAAGCGCTGCATCATTTCCGACCAGCCGCGCAAAAGAGCTAGCCCCTCCGGCGTTCCAACGAAACCGTACCGGATATGCGCAGGCGGCTCGTCACTATCCAGGGGACCGTAAAGGTATAGGCCGCGGCGGGTGTATTCATCTGACTGTCCGTGGCCGAACGTCAGCCGCGGCTCGGGGACGTAAATTGCCTTGAAGGGCGTGGGGAGAGAGTCACTCGATGTCATCGAGACCGTCCTCCTCTTCGGTCGTTTCCGGCTCATCGATATCGGGAGCAACCAACCGGACGTCTGAGACGTAGATGCGGGGTTGCGCGCTAACCTCGATGGGATCCCTGCCGCCACAGGGAAGCGTGATGGTGTCGTTCCCGTCAGCAAGCCAATGGCAAAAAGCGAGCAGCAGGTCGCGCCAGCGGTCGTTGTGCCACATTTTGCAACGGGACCGCCGGAGCCGGTGCATTCGCTGGGCGTCCGCGACAGGCGCAGAGCCGTCGGTCGTAAAGATGACGCGGTTTACGAGGGTGAATGAAGGATGCGCGCCAAGATGCGGTATGGCTGTGACCCCATAGTGCCAACGAAGGTCCTGGCTCGTCCCA
>Ga0210405_10006882_pt1 | contig 10075 bp, 12 predicted proteins | sample IncBWH11MmetaG_FD_155492 | JGI IMG/M metagenome (GOLD analysis project Ga0210405, IMG submission 155492) | Forest soil microbial communities from Barre Woods Harvard Forest LTER site, Petersham, Massachusetts, United States - Inc-BW-H-11-M | ecosystem: Environmental > Terrestrial > Soil >... | reverse complement strand
AGGGTAAAACCGGTAGTATGACGTAATCTGACCGGACTGTTGCGGCCCCACATCTTCCAACTACTAAAGCGCCACGTTGCACAAAGGACCATTTCTGCAACGTCGATTTTGCCACGTAGCCGCGTATAACGCCCCACCCGTAGAAATGGCGGAAAGAAAGCGGCACTTGGTTGTGGAAAGTACAGCCTGAAGCAGCGCGTGAGTTTCTGAAATCCACCGACGCGCCTTATGTTAGCGCTTATGAAGTGGGAGTCCGCCCCACAGTTCCGAGAAAACTAAATGGCACTCGTCATAAAGGGCGCTCGGCCGGTCAGCGTAAAATCGCGCCGGCCGAATCGGCATTCAGGCGGCTGCGAATCTGGTTCATAATCTCATTCGCCAGAAAAGGTTTTTGCAGAATCTGGAAATCATGCTCCTCGCAGGTGATCTGGTCCTTTCCGGGCAATTCGGCGCCGGACATGATGATCACCGGGATGCCCGGGGCCATCTCGCGCAGCCGCACGCCCAAGGCGACGCCATTATCGTCAGGCAGCAGGTAATCGAGGAGCGCCACGCTGGGCTTCTCTCTCGTCACTAGCTCCAGACCCGCTTCGGCGGTCTCGGCCATGAGCAGCTTCCAGCCGGATTGCGCCACCAGACGCTCCAGGAAGCGCAGGAGATCGCGATTGTCGTCGACGATCAGGACCGTGGCGGGCGTGGGCGCGCTACGGTCGTTCAACTCGCCGGCGTGGATCACAAGGCCGGTCTTATCATCCGATAGATCGACGCGAATCTTGCCGCCGGCGGCGATTTGGCCGGTCGCCACCATGGTGGCCAGCGGCTGCGTAAGCTGACGGTGGATCGTGCGATTCAGCTCGCGGGCGCCGTATTGCGCGCTGGTGCCGGCTTTAAGCAGGAACTGCCGGCTCTCGTTGGGCACTTCGATGGTGAAACAGCGCGGGCCCAGGCGATTGTTGACGTGATTCTGCAACTGGCGGATCTGGTGATCGAGAATTAACGACAGGGAATCGGCGTCGAGCGGCTGATAGGTGATTACCGCATCGATCCGATTCACGAATTCGGGCGAGAATTTTTTCCGCACCGCAGCCAGCCCGATGGCCTGCAGCTTGCCGGTGAGATCCACCCTCTCCTTTTTCACGCCGGCCTGGAATCCGAAATCGGGACTAATCTCTTTGAGCATCTCCCGCGCGCCCAGGTTGCTGGTGAGAAACACCAGGCTCTTCTCGAAGTTCACCGCCGTGTTGTCACCGAGCCGCAGTGTCGCTTTATCAAGGACCCCCAGCAGAAGCCGCGTCATCGAGGGGGCGGCTTTCTCGATCTCATCGAACAGCACGATCGACAATACGGATTTTTCGCTGGTCACCGAATTGAGCTTCTGCTGCGTGAGGATGGGCTGCGTTTCGCGGTGGCCGAGATAACCCGGGGGCGCGCCGATCAGCTTGGCGACCTCATGCTCCATCTGGAACTCGCCGCAATCCACTTTCAGCAGATTCTTTTCGCTGCCGTGAAGGACCTCCGCCAACGCTTCCACGGTTTTGGTCTTGCCGGTTCCCGTAGGACCCAGTAGCAAAAATACGCCTACTGGACGACCTTCCGGCGCTAAGCCCGCCTGGAACATCTGAATATACGGAATGATGATCTCGCCGGCGGCCGGCTGGCCGACCACCTTTCGAGACAACTGCGTTGCGAGGTCTTCTACTTTTTCCTCCGCAGGTTTTTTCGACTTACCTGACGGTTGCACGGTCTTCATTTCTGGTCTACCGCCTTTCTACCCAGTATACAGGCGTCCTCCTAGGAATCTGGCCTATATTAGTGAGTACGAGCCCTCGAAAGCTCCGGTTGCGCACATGAATCTTCGTTGTAGAATGAATGGATTGCATCAGCAATACGGGTGGAAGCGCGCCCATCTCCATAAGGGTTGTGAACGCGTGCCATCGCATGGTACGTTTTTGGGCTTTCGAGCAGTTTTGCGGCTTCCGCCATGATCGCGTCCTCATCGGCTCCAACCAGCTTAACGGTCCCTGCCTCGACGGCTTCGGGACGCTCTGTCTTGTCGCGCATGACCAGAACAGGCTTGCCGAGCGAAGGGCCCTCCTCCTGAATACCGCCGGAATCGGTGATCAGCAGATAAGCTTTGCGCATCAGATCGACGAAGGGAACATATTCCAGCGGCTCGATGAGCAGCACGTTCGGAAGGCCCGCCAGGCGCCTGTTCACAGGCTCCTGCACATTCGGGTTTCGATGCACCGGGTAGACGATCTGGACATCGGGCCGCGCGGCCAGGCGGGCGAGCGCGGCGCAGATGCGCTCGAATCCTTCGCCGAAGCTTTCGCGGCGGTGCGCGGTGACGACGATCAGCTTCTTCGAAGGATCGAGCGGGGGCAATCCATCGGCGACCAGCTTGCCGCTCTCCAGGCCGTCGCGTACATATAAGACAGCGTCGATTCCGGAGTTTCCGGTCACGGTGATTCTGTCCGGGTCCACGCCTTCGGCGATGAGGTTTCGCGCGGCGCCGGCGGTCGCGGCGAAGTGCAGGTCTGCCAGGCGTCCGGCCAGCACCCGATTCATCTCCTCGGGAAACGGCTCCGCTTTGTCGCCGGTGCGCAATCCCGCTTCCACATGCCCGACCGGAACGCGTGCGTAGAAGCCGGCTAACGCGCCGCAGAGCGTGGTCGTGGTATCGCCCTGCACGAGTACGATGCCGGGCTGCTCGGCCTTGAACACGGCTTCGAGCGCCGCCAGAATTCGCGAAGTGGATTGAAACAGCGTCTGGCCAGGCAACATCAAATCCAGATCGTGATCGGGCTGGACATCGAATACGGCCAGCACCTGGTCCAGCATATGACGATGCTGACCGGTGACGCACACCCTGGTCTCGAACTCCGAGGGCCGGGAGCGCAGGTGCAGGAGAACAGGACAGAGCTTGATAGCCTCGGGCCTGGTCCCGAACACGAAGAGCACTTTGATCATTGAAACTAGTTTAGCGGGAATCGGGTATTGAACCGGCATTGAAGAGGTACAAAGTTTACAAGAGTACTTCCAGCCCAAAGTGGAGACTCAGCCGGTAATTCCCAGTCGCTTGCGGCGCAGTCATGCTATATAAGAATATGGAGAATGGGATGGCTCCTCATTCACGGGCCAAGGTCGCGAAGAAGGATGTGGGCGCATGAGTAGCAACGGCAGCAACGCGCGCCTGGACCGGATCGAGCAACTCATCCACGAGGGCGAGCGCGCCAACCAGGAGGCCCACGCCAGGCACGAGCGCGAGATGGCCGAGAGCAGCGCGAAATTCGACCGCGAGATGGCCGAGCACAGGCGCCAAATGGACGCCGATACGAGCAAGACCCGCAGACAGATGCAGAGATGGGTAGCTCTCGGCGTCAAGGAAGCGCGTAACCAGCGCAAGCGAAGTCAGAAACTCGATGAGGACATCGGGCGCCTAGTCTCATCGCAACTGGAAACCGAGGCTATGCTCAAAGGGCTGATCTCTTCACTGAAAACCGGCGGCAACGGTGGGCCGAAGGCGAGCTAAGTCCACCCTTAGACTTAGATTTCCCAACCCCTGAGCGTCACTCAAAGGCCCCACCCTGCCGCTCCGGGCTGTTACCATTGCCTACATGGACCCAGGGATCGCCCGCGCCGGCTTCGTGCTGGTGGGTGGAAACAGCTCCAGAATGGGCCGCGACAAAGCGCGGCTGCCCTTTCACGGCACGACGCTGGTGGAGCACGTGGCCTCGACGGTAGCCGACGCGGCGGGCTCAGTAACGCTGGTCGGCGCGCCGGAACGCTACGCCAGTCTTGGTTTTCCCATGCTTGTCGATAGTCGCACAGGAGCAGGGCCTCTGGCCGGAATCCATACCGCACTCGCTTCGTCACCGGCGGCCTGGAACCTCATCGTGGCTTGCGATGCGTATCCGAGAGAAGTCATCTGCCGCAATCCCCGTGCGGTCATGTGCGGCGCGCACTCTTAAGTGTTCCCGGTCGAGTGCCCCGATGATTTCGGCCGCGAGGATCGCCTTGAAGTGCTCGGCGTCGGCTTTCGTGTGCCCAAGATCGCGGAAGAGATTTCCGCTTCCGCGCACCACTTCCAGCTTTTCGCCCTTCATCGCAATATCTCCCTCAGTCTTTTCAAACGGTCCTTTATCAGGTCCAACTCGCGCTTCGGCGTATTGGCGAGCGATGGAAGATCTCCGAGACGATTCCGGTCCGGTTAAACGGCGGACGCTGCTTGCGCAGAATCCGCATCATCCCACTTAACGTTCTGCAACTCACTGCCGATCGCCTTCTTGAATGCGGCAAAGTCTTCTGGAGTCTGCAAGTGAAGACGCAGGACGCTCTCCTTACCCGCTACAAGACCGGCGTAGACGGTAGCTGGAGGACTGAGCCGCGCTTGCCAGAAGGCCAAATCGTCAGCAAAACGGCCTAGTAGCTTTACTTTCGCATGCTTTTCGCATAGTCGCACTCGGAACTTGTGGTCGTTTCCTACGGGAAGGACTATTGAGTGGTCGCGCAACCTACCCACGGAGCCGATACTCAGTTGGCTCTTGAAAAACTCGACTGCGGCTTTGTTCGTGGAGGCGGAGAATGCATCCTCCCATGAGGCATACGCCGACGCTTCAGCTTTTCCCCGGCTCCCACGCTTGCGGGCTTGTTCTGCAAGTTCAGGCGTGGGGAAAACCTGGGTGAAAGTGAGGTATTCAGCGGCGCCATCAACTGCGAGTGCCACGCGCACGCAATCGATTTCCACACCTCCTTTATACAGCCACTCGGCTCCAATGAGGACCTCATAATCGTAAGCTTCGGCGACCAGCAAAATGCGCTGGCTTCGGTTTATCATTGCCAAGTCGTCGATCCGTTCACGTATCTCATCGGCGCGATCTTTTCCAGCCTGCGCCAGAAGCTCTTCCGGCGACCATTTCGCGATCATTCCGGCGTAGGCAATTGCCTGGAGGAGCTGAAGCTTGTCGTTGCCACGCTTGAGCTCGATGATGACCACGTTTCCATCGTCGTCCACGGCCAGCAGGTCGATTCGGTCCGCTACAGTTTCTGAGGGCCGCACCTCCTTGGCGATGATCATCAAGCCTTCCCCCAGTTCTTGACAGAACGGTTTGAAGCTGTTCAATATGTATTCCTGGAGATCCTTACGCTCCAGAATGTTGGCCTGAGAGAGCGCCTTCGTTTCTAAGCAGGTGAACCGTTTGTCAGCCCTTGATATCTTGACCATCTTTTCTTCTCCACCTCATGTCAAGAGGAGCGCCTCGGTCGCTGTACTGCTGGCGTAACCGCTCCAGGATGGGTTTGCTCCTTGAATGGCTCCGTCTTCTTTTGCAAGGTGAACATCACACTCCATACCTCGTGTAGGGCGTGAACGTAGTCAGAATCCGCCTTTCCTTGGTATTCCGCGACTTCGTTCTTGAAATTCGACCATTCCTGTTCCTGCGCCAGTTGAGACACGATTCCGACCCACACCTCCTTGGAGACGATCAGCCGACAGCAATAGTCCCGATTCCGAAACGTCAGTATCTCCGCAACTGCGAGCGCCGGAAACCTCTTCTGAAGGTTTGTTAAATGAGCGACCCGTCGTGCCCGGATCATCACGGTCTGGGTATCCAGTGAGCCATTTGGCTGGCGGGCAGAGGCTATCGAGTAGAAACCGTAACGCGTGAAGAGCCACATTGTCGTTATTCCGTCGAACGTAAACACTTCAGCTTAGCTTACTGGGCTAGCCACCGTACACGGCACGTATCGAGAATCTTGTTTTCCGTAAACTAAAGTCGGACACGCCCGGCCCGCCGATTTCTGCCTTCAGACCACCTGGCAGGTCGGGAACCTGCCTCACATGCTCCTGTTATCATGCCTACATGGACCCAGGGATCGCCCGCGCCGGCTTCGTGCTGGTGGGTGGAAACAGCTCCAGAATGGGCCGCGACAAAGCGCGCCTGCCCTTTCACGGCAAGACGCTGGTGGAGCACGTGGCCTCAACGGTAGCCGACGCGGCGGGCTCCGTAACGCTAGTCGGCGCGCCGGAACGCTACGCCAGTCTTGGTTTTCCCATGCTTGCCGATAATCGCACGGGAGCAGGGCCTCTGGCCGGAATCCATACCGCACTTGCTTCGTCACCGGCAGCCTGGAACCTCATCGTGGCTTGCGATATGCCGGGGATCTCCGCGCCATTTCTCCGGTCCCTCCTGGCCGCGGCCGAATCGTCGGAGGCCGATTGCCTGCTGCCGGCCGGCCCATCGGGCTTGCCTGAGCCGCTTTGCGCCGTCTACCATTCGCGCTGCCTGGAGGTTATCGGCGCCGCACTCGACCGGAATGTGCGCAAGATAACCGACGCGCTCGCCGGGCTGCGAATCGCGGCGTGGAGCACGCCCGAGTCCCGCTGGTTCCGCAACGTCAATACTCCCGAGGAGTGGACTAAATACACGCATGGGTGAAGAATTCTCCCACTACATCGAATTCCGGCACGTGTATAAGACATTCGATAAGCCGGTTTTGATCGATAGCAATTTTCACGTGGATGCCGGCGAAACTGTCGCGATCATCGGGCGCAGCGGCGTCGGCAAATCTGTCACGCTGGCGCACATCATGGGCTTTCTGAAACCGGATAGCGGCCAGATTATCGTCGCTCATGAGGACATCACCAATTACCCCGAATCGGAGCTGCGCCGGATCCACAAGAAAGTGACCATGGTGTTCCAGTCCGGCGCCTTGTTCGACTCCCTCACGATCGGTGAAAATGTCCTGTTTTCGCTCGAGCTGCGAGACGACTACGACGCGCAGAACAAAGAGGACGTGGTGGAAGGCCTCCTTCGCATGGTGGACATCCTGGAGTACAAAGATGCTTATCCGTCCGACCTCTCAACCGGATATAAGCGGGCTGTAGCCATCGCGCGGGCGCTGGCGGCGCAGCCGCAGTGTATCCTCTACGACGAACCCACCACCATGGTCGATCCGATCATGTCCACGCTTCTTTCCGACCTGATGTTGCGCCTGAAGGACAAGCTGCAACTGACCGCCGTGGTTGTAACACACGACCTGGCGCTCATGCGGAAAGTGGCCGATCATGTTGTATTCCTGCACGACGGCCACGTCATTTTTTTCGGGCCCACCGGCGATCTCGAACATTCCGATCACCCCTTCATCCAGGAATTCCTGGCGATGGACAGGATTGAAAAGGTCTGAGCTTAAGCAAGGGCTTCGCCCTTGAAATCCCTGCGGGATTTGGGTGTCAGAAGTCTGGAGTCAGAAGCTTTTTCCAGCCTGGCCGCCGCCCACATGCCGGCCTTCTTGAGCAGGCGGACGAGTTCAATACGCTCACCAGGCTTCAGCACGGCCAGGGTCTCTTCCATGTCGGCCGCATGCCGCTCGAAACCATCCTTAATAAGACGCTTGCCCGTTTCCGTGAGGTGAACGATCCGGGCGCGGCGATCTCGTGGATCGGCCGTTCTGCGAACCAGGTTTCTCGATTCCAGCCTGTCGATTGCCACCGTGATGGACCCACTGGTCAGCAGGACCTTTTTCCCGATCGCGTTGACCGGCTGAGGGCCTTTGTGCAGAAGAACTTCCAGCGCCGCAAACTCCGAAAGACCAAGGCCCAATCCCAACACGCTGGCGAAGGCGTTTTGCTCAATCGCATGAGCCGCCCTCCACAAAACCAGCCACACGTGGATGGCGCTTGTTTCGCTGTTGGGTCTGAGCATCGCCAAGTTTCATTATATCACTTGATATCAAGCTAATACAACCGTTAAATGCTTTGAATCCTTCTATACTGCTACGCATCTATCTTGGAGTAGAGATAAGCTGGCCCGAAGGAGAGACGATGAAAACCACCTACCAAATCGATCCGGCGCACTCGAGCGCCCAGTTCACAATCCGCCATATGATGATCACCAATGTTCGCGGCGGATTTAAGCGCGTCGAAGGAGCAATCGTATACGACCCGGACAAGCCGGGCGAATCGAGCGTCAACGCCACTATCGATGCCCGCAGTATCAGCACCCTGGACGAGCAGCGAGATGCCCATTTGAAGAGCGCCGATTTTCTGGATGCCGATAAGTACCCAACGATCGCCTTCAAGAGCAAGAAGATCGAGCCCGCGGGAGAAAGTGAATTCAAAGTCACCGGCGATCTGACGATTCACGGCGCAACCAAAGAAGTAGTCCTGAAAGTGGAAGGCCCCACCGCCGAAGTGAAGGACCCTTACGGGAACCTCAGGATGGGCGCGTCGGCTTCCACGAAAATCAAGCGCAGCGATTTCGGCTTGACCTGGAACGCCGTGCTGGAAGCAGGCGGCATCGCGCTCGGCGATGACCTCAAAATCGAAGTCGAGATTTCAGCGATCAAGGCGCAGGAGAAAGCATCGGGACAAGGAGATTGACACTATGACTCAAGTTCGCAAGAGCGAGGAGCGAGGCCACGCCAGGCATGGTTGGCTAGACTCCTACCATACATTCTCGTTTGCCAATTATTACGATCCGAAGCACATGGGATTCCGCAGCCTCCGTGTGATTAACGAGGACCGCATCGCTCCCGGACAGGGATTTGGCGCGCACCCGCACCGCGACATGGAAATCCTCACCTATGTCCTGGAAGGTTCACTGGCCCACAGGGACAGCATGGGCCACCAGGAAGTACTCGGTCCAAACGAAATCCAGCGCATGTCGGCAGGCTCCGGAGTGGTTCACAGTGAATTCAACGCATCGCGCACCGACCCCGTGCATCTTTTTCAAATCTGGATCGAGCCTTCCACGACGGGTACCAAGACCAGCTACGAGCAGCTCCGTTTTGAGCCCGAAGAGAAGAGAGGCAAGCTGAAGCAGTTGGCCGGACCGCAGGGTGGGAACGGTGTGGCCCGCATCAATCAGGACGCACAAGTTTTCGTGGCCGAGCTGGCCAAAGGCGATGAAGTCTCTTATAAGATCGGGACTCAACGGCACGCCTGGCTGCATGCTATCCGAGGCACAGTGACCGTTAATGGCGAAACGCTCCATACCGGCGATGCCGCGGCTATCAGCAAGGAAGACGCCGTAAAAGTTGTCGGCGCAGGTTCTGAGGCGAGTGAAGTCCTGCTCTTCGATCTCGCCTAGAGTTAGTCAAGCGGGCAGTGCCGCGTACACTGCCCGCTCGAAGTCGTGCAGCAGTCCCATCGCTTCGGTGTCGCAGAACGGCAGAAACTGCATCAACAGAACGGCGCACACCCCTCGCCGCGGGTCGATCCAAAAGAACGTATTCTCCAGTCCACCCCAGGCCAGGCTCCCGGCTGACCGCCCGCCTTCGTAGGCGACCGTATTGATCAGGAACCCGAAGCCGAACTTGTCGCTGAACCCGGGATGAAAGTCTACGTCGCTCGACCGCTCGGGCCTGACGCTCTTCATTTTTCCCGCGCTCAGCTCGCCGATCTGGTTGGAGGTCATCATGTCCACCGTCTCCGCCCGCAGGATCGGTTGCCCGTCGCTGCTCCGCCCGCGGCGCAGAATCATTTGCATGAAGCGCACATAGTCGCCGGCAGTCGAGTACAGCCCGCCGCCGCCATTGAAGGTCTTCGGCGGGGCCGGCGGCGTTCGCGGATTCTCTTTCAAAGAGCCGTCGCTCTGCCGCTGATAGACGCTCACCAGACGATCGAACTTCTCCGCCGGCACGCTGAATCCGGTGTCCCGCATGCCCAAAGGCGCCAGGATGTTGCTCTCGAAATACGTTTCCAGAGTTTGGCCGGCCACCGCCTCTACCAGCCGGCCAGTCCAATCGAGGTTGGTTCCGTACTCCCAGCGCGTTCCGGGCTCGAACAGCAAGGGAGAAACGCCGGATGCGCCCGCCGCGCCATACCGCAGCAGGTTTCCGTCCCATGTGTCATAGCCGAAACCGGCGGTATGCGTCAACAGGCGCCGCAGCGTGACCGGCTTGCTTACCGGCCGAAGCACCGGATCGCCCGTATTCTTGTCGAAGCCTCCGAGCACCTGCAATCCGTCCAGCTTGGGAAGGCGCCTGGACACTGGTTCATCCAGCTTGAGCATTCCCCGCTCGACCAGTTGCATCGCCGCCACCGAGGTAACAGCATTAGTCAAGGAGGCGATGG
>Ga0210405_10006880_pt1 | contig 10077 bp, 8 predicted proteins | sample IncBWH11MmetaG_FD_155492 | JGI IMG/M metagenome (GOLD analysis project Ga0210405, IMG submission 155492) | Forest soil microbial communities from Barre Woods Harvard Forest LTER site, Petersham, Massachusetts, United States - Inc-BW-H-11-M | ecosystem: Environmental > Terrestrial > Soil >... | reverse complement strand
CTATACAACTTCGCTCACCGCGACCGGAGCGCAAGCTCCGTTTCAATGGACTCTGCTGCCCGACGTGGTCCCGCCTCCAGGTTTAACGTTGAGAGCTGACGGAACTTACACGGGTATGCCTACTCAGCAAGGCACCTACAGCTTTACGTTGGGCGTCACTGCCAACACCGATGATGGCCAAGTTACCGCTTATCAGCGCGGAAGCATCACCATCCATCCGGGCGCGGTTGCGATCCTCAACACTTGCCCGCTGCAAGGCGGCACGGTTGGTTCGCCATACTCGGTTACCCTATTGGCGAGTGGAAGCAGCAGCGGTTATCTGTGGAGCGTGGATGATCCATATTCGCTCCCGCCCGGAGTAGGGTTAAGTCCGGCCGGCCGACTGGCGGGCACACCGATATCAGCGGGCACCTATATCTTCAATCTTCGCGCCAGCACTGTCGCCTTGAGCACCACTCGACCGGCGCAGTCGTTGTGCCGGATGACTGTGCAGCCGGCAGCCGTTCAAATGACCTCTGGATGTGCACTTCCAAATGCGACAGTGGGTGTGCCGTACGCGCAACTGTTATCAACCTCCGGCGGCTACGCGCCCTACCGGTACAGCCTGGTCGGCCAATTGCCAACAGGGTTGGCGCTTACGTCGGACGGGCTGGTCGCTGGCACCCCGCTATTTCCGAACGCGTCTTCATTTGAGGTCGGTGTCACGGACAGCCGCGGCGGGCAAACCTCTCAAGCATGTTCGGTCACGGTGAATGCGCCGGCCTTCAATCTACCGTCCGTCTGCCCGTTGCCGGCGGCCGTGACGGGAACCAGTTACAATTCGACGCTTGCGCCGGGCTACGTCTGGTCGCTTTCCGGGACGCTCCCGGCTGGGCTCACGCTGACGCCGGATGGCAGTATCTCAGGCACGCCGATGTCGGCTAAACTATCGCAATTCCTGCTAATCGCAACCGATCCAAATGGCAATGCGGCCGCGCAAATCTGCAGCTTAGCGGTGACCAGAGGGTCACTGGCAGTAACCGGCTGCCCACTTCCGGACGCGGCGGCCGGGCAATCGTATCAGGCCAGTGTCAACGCGCTAGGGGGCTCCGGTCCTTACACATTTACAGCGGCCGGGGCATTGCCAGCTGGTATTTCGGTCTCGCCTAACGGCGTCGTAAGCGGTTCCTCGACTGCGGGGGGGGCGTACCCGTTCAACGTCACGGTGCGTGACGTCAACGGTCAAACATTTACGCAAGCCTGCAACCTGAACGTGACTCCGCCGGTGTTGCATGTCACGACCGCCTGCCCGCTTCCCGACGCCCGATTGGGGCAGACTTATTCAGCGCGGGTGCAGGCAGCCGGAGGCGTGGCGCCATATCAGTTCGAATTTTTCGGCTACCTCCCGGATGGGCTGCAGGCCGCTAGCGACGGCACGCTTTCGGGAACTCCCACCGCACTGGGAGGGGATGCATTCCAGGTTGCCGTAACAGACTCGCAAAACAAAACTGTCACGGCGCCGTGTTCGGTCGGCGTCGGATTGCCGGCCGTGCCGCAAATCAGCATTACGGGCGTACCGGCCACGGTGCAACCGGCGGCCACTAATATTGCGGTGACCGCGCAACTCGCTGCGGCCTATACGCAGCCGATCTACGGGCAGTTCACTTTGAATGTGTTGCCCAATACCCAGAGCAGTCAAGGGGCAGCCAACCAGGCCGATCCCAGGCTGCGATTCGCAAATGGTCAGACCTCGATCTATTTCGTGATTCCTACCGGGACGACGAAGGTCACTGTTCCGTTGTTTTCGACCGGCACCGTGGCAAGCACCGTGATAGTCTCGCTCGTAAACGTGGGTTCGTCGGGCGTGCCGCTGCCGCTGCATCCGTCGCCCGTCATATTCAATATCGCGCCGGCCGCGCCAGTGATCACCTCGGCTTGCTACACGGTTACGCAGACCGGCGTTAACGTGCAGGTCAATGGCTATTCGACCACGCGTGAGCTTACGCACGCTAATGTGACGATCGGACCGAATACGTTTAAAACGGACGTGAGCGGGATTGCCTCCGCTTACTTCTCCGCGCCCCAAACCATCCGCGCCGGGGGAAGCTTCGCGTTAACGCTGCCTTATCAGGTGGACATCGGGTCTAACAATAGCATCAGCTCGGCCACCATCAACCTGTCCAACACGGTGGGCGCAGCGGGCAGCCGGGCCATTCAGGCTTGCCAGTAGCGTTCGTAGCACTCACCCTAGAAAATCTTCCTAGCTAGGGAGGTGAATTGGGTTGGAGCGATACCCGGTGGTAGTGAAGAAGACGGACCGGTGGCAGGGGCCGTTCCGCGATTCGGCATCGCGGGTCCAAGGCGCCATCGTGACCAAGGCGGCCCGTACTTCGTGGGCGGCTAGGAACTGGGCGCCGGCCACTATTTCGAAATCATCTCCAGCGGTAGATGGTTGGTCCGCGGGCCGAACAAACCAATCGATAGCATCACCACCGCCATGCTGCCCGCGATCAGAACGAACACCCCCATTACGCCGAAGCGTGCCAGGAAGAAGCCGATGACGAACGAAGTAAATACCACCGAGAGACGGCTCCACGAATAAACAAACCCGATGGCCCGCGCGCGTATTCGAGTCGGATAGAGTTCCGCCTGATAGGCATGCAGTGAGTAGGACATGATGTTGTTCGATAACGTCAGCAGCACTCCGAACAGAATGAGCAAAGCCGCAAGAGTCATTCGAGCAAAGAGCAAACCCGACACAGCGATTCCGAAGGCGGCCAAAACGATCTGCCATTTGCGCTCCAGCTTGTCGGCCAGCGCGACTGCCAATAGCGGACCGAATGGGGCCGCGATCGCGATGATGAAGGTGTATTGCAAGCTGCTGGTTACCGCAATGCCGCGCTCGATCAGCAAAGTTGGCACCCAGTTGGAGAACCCATAAAAACCGACTGTTTGGAAAAGATTGAAGATCACCAGCATGACGGTTCGCCGCCGATAGGGTGGCCGCCAGATCTCGATCAGGCTACCGCGAGATGGCTGAACTTCCGCACTAGCCGGTAGCGGCAAGCTGAAGCCCGCCTCCGCTGCAACGCGTCTTTCAAGCGCGGCCATCAATGTCTGGGCTTCCTCGATTCTGCCGTGCTGCGCCAGCCAGCGAGGACTTTCCGGAACGCGGCGGCGTATCCACCACACCAAGATCGCGCTAGCCGCGCCAATCAGCACCACCCAGCGCCAGCCATCCAGACCGAGCGGAGAAATCGGCACCAAGAGCCAGGCCAGGAGCGCGACCACAGGGACGGCGGCAAACTGAATGGTCGAATTGAAAGCGAAAGCGCGGCCGCGCGACTGGCGCGGCATAAGCTCCGACAGATAACTATCGATAGTCACAAGTTCGACGCCCACGCCAATTCCTGCGATAAAGCGCCAGAAATTGAGGCCGAACACGTCCCTCTGAAACGCCATCACGACCGTGGCGGCGGTGTACCAGAGCAGCGACCAGGTGAAGATCGTGCGACGCCCGAAGCGATCCGCCACGAAGCTGAACAGCGCAGTGCCAACGAACAGTCCCAGAAACATGGACGCTGCGAAACTGGCAATACCAGTCGCGCCGAAGAAGCCCGGTGTGGTCGCGCTCAGAATATGGCTGCGAACCAGGCCGGGAGCGATATAGCCGGTGAAAAACAGATCGTAATATTCGAAGAAACCTCCCAGCGAGAGGAGCAGGACATAGGTCCAAATAATGCGCGTGGCCGGCAGGCGGTCAAGCCGCGCACCGATCAACCCGCTTTCAACGAGCGCTGCTTCTGGGCTTAGCGAACTTGGCTGCATCAATTGGAACGTTGGGTTGCACGTCGGTCAACTCAATGGTCGATCGCCCGCTCAGCCAGGTGATGGTCCAGCGAAAGGGCATCTTCACTCCGGCAACATCACGATAGTCGGCATAGTCGACCTGCGTTGGATTCAAACCTAGCGGTGACTCGCTGTAGCGCACCACTCGCAGCAGCAAGCCTGACTTGGGGTCAAAGTAGAAGTCCACCGGATACCGGCCGTCGCTGGTTCCCTGAACCACCAGGACCTGGTGATCGTCAATAGTGGCAGGCGAGCCGGCGCGCCATTGCCGAAGCGCTTGCTTGAGGCCGGCTGGAAAAGATAAGCCCGCGTCCAGCTTCGCTCCCTCCAATTCCCCGTCGCTGAGCTCCAGCACGGGAACCGGCGTGTTGGCCGCCGGCGCGGCTGTCCAGCCAATATGCCCGTCATACGCAGTGAGGCTGTCTCCAATCGTCGTGTGAACGATCATGCTGCGTTGCTCCGGCGCTTTGGCAAAAATTTCCATTGGCGTCTTATCGGTCTCTCCAAATCCTACGTAGCTCCCCTTGGCTACAAAGCTGGTGAGTTTCGCCAGCCGTTGCGCGCCGCCCAGCGCCTGTATGTATTTGTCCAATATCGGATCCGCGGGGCGCGGCTGCGCAGCCTGCTCGATTGTGTCGGGTGGCTCCGGCGGGGGAGGAGCGCCGTACAACTCGCTTAGGCTCGGCGTGACCTTGGGCCTATCGCCGCCGCGATGGCATGAATAACAAGTGACCTCGCGCCGTCCTCCGAAATATGTGCGGTTCAACGCCGACACCATGATCAACATTTTCCGCGTGATCTGCTTCAGCTCCGTGTCGTCCGCGTACTTTTCCCAGTTCCCTCCGCTTTCCGCGATATGGCAGTCGGTGCAGGTCATCCCTAGCGATGCGGAGATAAAACCCATCGTGGACATAAATTGATCGACCGGAATGCCTTTGAGCACTTGGATATTTTTGAAGACTTTTTCCGCTAGCGGCGGTTTCTCGCCTGGCCCGGTCTGCCCGCTTGCCAGCGTAACGGCGATCAGGCACAAGACGCTTATTCTAAGATCGGTCGGGATTCGCACGCGCTCTGATAATAACAAAAGATAAATTTCGCCTTGACGCCCCAAACTTCAATACTGTATCGTGAAACCGGCCCAGCCGCGGGAGGTTACTTTGCACCACTACCGATGGATGATCGCTTGCCTTTTCACGGCCACGTGTGCGTTAGCACAAACTCAATTACCCTTTATCGGCGAACTGAAGCAGTTTTATACCATCAGAAAGGGCGATCTCCTCAAGGCCGCCGATCGGATGCCGGCCGAGGATTACGACTTCAAACCCATGCCCCAGGTCCGCAGCTTCGCTCAACTCTTAGCCCATGTCATTGACGCCCAAATGGGCTTCTGCTCCGCCGCCAAGGGACAGCCCAGAAAGATTGATGCCGCCTCCAAGACTTCGAAAGCAGATTTAGTGGCAGCCCTCAAGGCTTCGTTCGATGAATGCGATAGCGCCTTCGACCTGATGACCGATGCCAGAGGTGCTGAAATGATAAAGGCCGGCGGTGGCGAGCGCTCCAAACTTGGGACGCTGCTGTATGCGACCCTGCACGACAACGAGGAATATGGCTACCTCGCGATGTATCTCCGCTTGAAGGGACTCGTGCCACCATCCACCGACAGCCGGTAGTAGCATTAAACGAAGAAGGAAACACGATGCGCATTGCAATGCTTACGCTGCTTTCGGTTCCCCTATTGGCGCAGCAGAACGCTCCCAAGATTCCATTCGAGTCCGTACCCGAGCCGTTGAAGTATTCGGCCCAGATGAACCTGGGCGAGGTGCTTTCGGTAGCCGTCAATTCCAAGGGCCACGTTCTCGTGGTCAATCATCCCGGGAGCGGTACCACGGGTCCCCTATATGGCAACGCGTCAACGCAACTGCTGGAGTTCGACGAGACCGGCAAATTCCTGCGCGAAGTCGGGCGCGGTGTCTACGGCTTGGGCTACGCGCACGGCGCTCGTTATGACAAGTACGACAACCTGTGGATCGTGGACAAAGGAACGCATTCAGTGATGCGGTTCAATCCCGCCGGGTACGTAACACTGAACCTCGGGCGCCGGCCGGAAGGGCCCGATGAGCCTAATTACTATAGGGGTAACGGCTTAGGGCGTGGCGGTGAAACGCGTCCAGCACAGGAGCACGTGGATGGAATGTTCCGTGCGCCCACCGACATCGCCTTTGATAGCGACGACAACATCTACATCAGCGACGGCTATATTAATTCGCGAGTGGCGAAATTCGACAAACACGGCAACTGGATCAAGTCCTGGGGATCGCGTGGCGTCAGCGGCCAGCATGCCGATCAAAATCCCAGCTCGTTTAATACTCCCCATAACATAGGAATCGACCGGCAGAACAACGTCTACGTCGCCGATCGTGGGAACCGGCGTATCCAGGTCTTCGATCGCGACGGCAATTTCCAGAGATTCATCTTCCTGAATGTTCCGTATGACAAGACCAGGCATCCCGTGCTGGGCAACCTGGCGGCGAATCCTCCCGATGAGACCCAGCCGTGGACCATATGTATCACGCAGGGCCCGACCCAGTATCTATACACTTCGGACTCGGAACCCGGTCGCATTTACAAGCTCACGCTAGACGGCAAGATCATCGGGATGTTCGGTGAATCGGGACATGACATGGGCCAATTCAGTTGGACGCACGGCCTGGCGTGTCCTTCGGAGAACACGCTTTATGTCGCCGACATGAACAACTGGCGCGTGCAAAAGATTATCCTGCATCCGGAGAAAGCGCGAGCACCTAGCGGCACTCGATAAGGACCGGCGGGAAGTTGGAGTAGTATTATGCAGTATAGAAATTGGGTCTCTTACGGTGTCTGCGTGCTGTTTTTGGGCTCTGCTCTCGCTCAGTCACCTATCACACCTAAGGACACTCCACCAGCCACAGGTTACAACCTGCGGGTAGACACTACGCTGGTGGAGATCCCCGTAGCGGTTACCGATTCGCTGAATCGCTTCGTTCTGGGGCTTCAAAAAGAAGATTTTCATCTTTTTGAAGACAGTGTGGAACAGACTGTGGCGCACTTTTCCGGCGAGGATGCACCGCTCTCGGTGGGCCTGGTCTTCGACGAGAGCGGGAGCATGGACTATAAGCTTCGGACTTCTCAGGCAGCCGTCGCTCAGTTTTTGAAGACCATGAACGCCGGCGACGAAGCGTTTCTCGTGGAGTTCAGCGACACAGCCAAACTTTCGGTCGAGTTCACCGCCCGCACCGGCGAAATTCAAGATGCACTTAAGAACGCGAAGCCCGGTGGCTTGACAGCCATGCTGGACGGCATCAACCTGGCCCTGCGCGAGATGAAAAAGGCCAAGAATTCGCGTAAGGCAATCGTGATCATTTCCGACGGCGGAGACAACCACAGCCAATACACAGCGTCTCAGATAGAGTCGCTGGTGCGGGAAGCCGATGTGCAAATCTACGCCATGGGTGTGTTTGAGCCCAGCCTTCCGATCGGGCTTTCGGCCGAGGAAGTCTCCGGGCCCAAGCTATTGTCGGAAATTTCCACCCAGACTGGCGGGCGCGCTTTCTCAGCGGCGCTTACAAGCGATCTGCCGAGCGTCGCGGCCAGAATTGCGGTCGAGTTGCGAAATCAATATGTGCTCGGCTATTACCCCAAGAATCAAACCAGAGACGGCAAATATCGGCACGTTGAAGTCAAGCTGGCGCAGCCGAAGGGTGTCTCGGCGCTCAAAGCGCACTGGCGGCTCGGCTACTACGCTGCTTCTCAATGATTTGCTTGTCAATGATTAACGAAGGCCACCGATTAACGATGACCACCGACGTGTCCTCCCCCACCGATGTGCCCGCCGCCAGGTGAAATGGGATGCACTGGCATGGGGCGCGGGGCCGGAATTCGCGGAGTCGGAGAAAAAATGCCGATGCCTGGTGAAACGCCTGTCCGTATCGGGCCCACGCCTCGCATCGGGGAAGGCACGTAAGTTCGAAGACCGCGCACCGCTGCTCCTAAAATGAACGGCTGATATGTATAACCAGGCAAGTAGATCGAGTTGAACCCAGACTGGTAAGGACTGTAAGGGTTATACAACGGGCTGGACGAAGCCATCCCTGAGTAAGGCAGGCCGGAGTAAGGCAGACCGAGCAATGGAAAATACGTGAAGCCGTCCATTCCAGGCGCCACCGAGCTAGGATCTGCGTCAATCTGCGCCGTAATAGCATTGTCCGCGGAAATCGACTGGCTGCGGCCGATGGCCCAATCGTTGAGCGCGTCGTTTGGCTGCACGGTTGGTTGCTCGGGGACCAGCACCGCCGCGAGCGGCAGGCTCATCCCTCGTTCAACCGTTACTGGCTCCCCGTTCGGCCCGGAGAATACTTCCGCCTGGCCCTGGCGCACCCACAAGCACGGCGGGTCGGCATTGATCCGGTAGATGCCTTTCTGGAGGACATGAACTCGCCAGTCTTTGTAAATTAAAGTGACCGACGTGTTTGAATTGGGTTCGCCCGAATCCACGATGGCGGACCCAGCCCGCAATTCCACCTGGGTATCGGCGAGGGCGTTTGCAACCATGCGAATTGCACTCCGTTCGCCTATCCGAAGGAAGACTCCAGGCGTTAGCAATACCTCCGCCCGCCCTTCCGCCGTTCGTAATTCCTCTCCTTGCGGCAAGCTTGGGAATCTGCCGAGATGAGATTCCAGCGGCCGATCGCCCACATAAACGGCCCCTTCGAAAAAGTGGATTACACCGGAATGGGTGGAAATGACAGATTGTGCGTTGAGCGGGAGCGCCGTTGCGATGACCGCAGTTAACGCTGAAAAGGTCCACGCGCGGTTGGACATAAAAAAGCCCCTTGTCGAGTATGTGCTCATTCTGGGATTGCGGTCAAGTTCGATTCACTATTTCGATTCACTATAATGAGACTCAGGATCGAGCCCGGGTGGCGAAATCGGCAGACGCAAAGGACTTAAAATCCTTTTTCCGGCAACGGGAGTGCGGGTTCAAGTCCCGCCCCGGGCACCACACATCCCTTTGATCTGAGCTTCGAGGCCGAATGACTGCGGGTCATGATCCCGCTTCGGCGTAGGGGATGGAACCATCCCCTAGGACAAATCCTTCTAATACTATGTTTGGCACTTGGACGATGATTTGAGTTTGGTCTAGAGGACGAACCGTTACGAAATCGGCGCTCAGCAGTGGTCCAGGCTGAGCGCGCTCTGTGTATGCATTCCGCGTGCCGTGATCAGGCGGCTTTGATCAGTCCGAGTTGCTGCAACGCAGTCACACCGTCGTCGAGACCGATTTCTTCGACGATCATGCCATCCTTGAGTTTCAGAACCGTCGTTCCGGTGAAATGCATCTTCCGGCCGGTCGCGGCCGGCAACGATCCGACGAGAAAATCACTGAACGCCGGACCGCTATGCGTGCCACCGCCTTCCCAACGGCCGACCACATAATCGCCCTCGGCGATGAGGTCGGCAGCGCCCCAGAAATTGAGATCCGGAAACGCTTTGCGGAAATCGGTCATGAATGCCTTGATGTCTGCATGACCTTTGCGGGGCGCATGCAGCGAATACTGAAGAAGCATGTTTGGAGCGGCGAGCTCGTCAACGATGCCTAGATTGCAGGTCTTACCCCAGAAATCCGTAAACCAGCGGCCTACGATGGCCTTGTTGTTCTCTTCCTTAGACATGATTTGATTCCTTTTTCGGTTGTAGTTTGTGAGAGCGCGAATTGCGTCTGCTCAGCAAATTTACCTTTATGAGTCGCTCGAAACACTCCGTTTCTTGCTTTGCAATAGGCTCTTATGTCGCGTCGTGAAAAATGATGCCGACTGTATAACGATGCCCTGACCGTATGCGGCTGACGCCGTGGCGCAGGTTTACGCGATACGTGCTGCGCGTGCCACGCACAGGCCGGTTGTGAACTGCGAAAACAATACCATCTCCCTGACGGAGCGGCACCACCATTGGCCGGCTCTGCATGCGCGGGCGTTGCTCCGTCATGACGAACTCGCCGCCGGTGAAGTCCGCGCCGGCGTCGGACAGCAGGATAGCTAACTGGAGCGGGAAGACATGCTCCCCGTAGAGGTCCTGATGCAGGCAGTTGTAGTCGCCGACTCCATATTGAAGGAGAAGCGGCGTCGGCCGTGGCTGACCCGCATTGTGGCAACGCTCGACGAAGTCGGCATGCTTCTCGGGAAAGCGGACATCGATTCCCATCGCTTCATTCCA
>Ga0210405_10006879_pt1 | contig 10078 bp, 6 predicted proteins | sample IncBWH11MmetaG_FD_155492 | JGI IMG/M metagenome (GOLD analysis project Ga0210405, IMG submission 155492) | Forest soil microbial communities from Barre Woods Harvard Forest LTER site, Petersham, Massachusetts, United States - Inc-BW-H-11-M | ecosystem: Environmental > Terrestrial > Soil >... | reverse complement strand
GGTTTAGAGGGCGGCAGTACATATCAACTCAACGTGCCGGCCAAAGCGCCGGTCACGCAATACTGGTCGGCAACCGTCTACGATCGCGATACCCACGCGCTCGTTCGCGACATGCAACGTGCGAGCCAGTCGTCCCAGAATCCGCAGCTGCAGAAGAATGCCGACGGCTCGGTGGACATTTACTTCGGGCCGAAAGCGCGCACGGGAAAGGAATCCAACTGGGTTCCCACCAGCGCGGATGGAAAATTCGAAGTTCTGTTTCGGCTCTACGGTCCAGAGAAGCCTCTGTTCGACAAAACCTGGAAGCTGCCGGACATCGAGAGGATCTAGGGTGTTCGATTGGATTCGCCTGCAAGGCCCGCTGCACGGTAGCGCATTTCGCTCAGGTTGGGAGTTCTTCGATGCGATTGACCCACTTGGTAGCCATTGCCGCCCTGTCTCTCACACAAATCACCCCGCCCACCAGTCAAGCACAACAACCGCCTGCTGAGACAGGAGACTTGCAGAAAGCGGTGCAGAACCCCGTGGCGGGATTGATCAGCGTTCCGATTCAGAGCAACACCAACTTTGGCGTTGGCCCCTTTGGTAGAAACCAAGGCATCCTGAATATTCAGCCGGTGATTCCGGTAAACGTGAGCCAGGACTGGAACGTGATCATTCGCTGGATTTCGCCCATCGTGTGGCAGCCCGCACCTGGCACGGCGAACCTGGAAGTATTCGGCATTGAGGAAGATACACCGGCCTACCTGGCGGCGCAGAATGTGCAGGCCCACGCCGGCGTATTCGGCTTGGGAGACATGACTCCGACGTTCTTCTTTTCACCGGCCAGACCACACAAGTTGATCTGGGGCGCGGGGCCAATGTTCGCTTTGCCTACGGCCACAGGGCGAGTGCTGGGGCAAGGCAAGCTGAGTATGGGGCCATCTATTGTGGCGCTAGTGCAGCCTGGTCACTGGACTGTCGGCGCGCTGGTGAACAACATCTGGTCGGTTGCCGGGCCTTCCGATCGCGCCGACGTGAACCAGATGTCGCTGCAGTATTTCATCAACTACAACCTGAAAAAGGGCTGGTCTATCTCGATCTCGCCAACGATCACGGCGAACTGGCAGGCTTCGAGTGGGAATGTGTGGACGGTGCCGGCGGGCGGCGGAGTTGCGCGCGTGTTCAGATTGGGATTCCAGCCGATGAATGCTTCAGTGGCGTTTTTCGGGAATGTGGTGCATCCGGTCCACGGATCTCCGTGGGGAATGCGGCTACAAATCTCGTTTTTGTTTCCGAAGCGGCCTGGAGCAGCGAAAAAAGGCTTAAACGGCGGTGACGCGGGAGACGACCATGAGTTCTAAAGCGAAACGGCAGATGGCAACGGAGATTCCTCAGCGGGTCCAAACGCGTATCGGCACGCTCGAGTTTACCCACGACTTCGCCAACGGCTATCCGACCGACACAACCGTGGAGACGCTTTATGACGAGCGTGATTTTCAACGCGCCTGCCAGGCCTATCTCTGGTCTCTTCCAGCGGTCTCTTTTACCGCGTGGCAGCGCGGTGTTACGAAGGAGGTCGGTGCAAGGAACGGACAAATCGTCGCCATTCTGTCCTTGGAAGCTAGACGCGGCATCCTGACCGCCAATGCCACGACGCCCTACTACCTCGCCTTCGCCGATCTTTCTTCCGGGCCGTTGGTGTTCGAGATGCCAACCCAAGGTGTACAAGGCGGGATCAGCGATGCCTGGCAAAACAACATTCCCGATTCCGAAGCGCCCGCCACATATCTCCTATTGGCACCGGGGCAGAAGCCACCTGACAATGTGACCGGCTACGCTATGCGGCGCTCGCCGACCTTCAACATCTTTGTCGGAGTGCGACTAACCGACCCTGATCAAGAGAGAGCGAAGGAGGCGCTTGCGAACTTGCGAGTGTATCCCTACACGCAACGTGACAATCCGCCGAAGTTGGAAATCCTCGACTCGGGCACAAAGAATTGGAGTGGTCGGCCGCCACGCGGGATGGAATATTGGGAGCGGCTCGACGACGTGATCCAGCGTGAACCAATTGAGCCGCGCGATACTTTCTTCCATGCGATGCTGCGCCCACTCGGCCTAGAGAAGGGCAAACCCTTCAAGCCGGACGCGCGACAGACGAAGACCCTGACGGAAGCCGCGTTAGTCGGTGAGGCGATGGCGAAAGCCAACACAGCGGATCGCCGCTTCGCGGACGTGAAATACCGGCCGGGCACGCACTGGGACTTTGCCTTGCAACTGGACGCAGACGATCCCGGCGCGTTTTGGAACCTGCTCGACGAACGAGCCTCCTGGTTCTACGAGGCCGTCGGCGCCGGACCGGCGATGGCGCCCAAGCGTCCCGGTCCTTCATCGGCCTATCTCGGCGCCTACAAGGACAAGGCAGGCCGCTGGCTGGATGGCGGCACGACTTACCGGCTGCGCGTTCCGCCCAATCCGCCGATCAAGCTCTTCTGGTCGGTCACAGTCTACGACGTCGACACGCGCGCACTTATCCTGAATGAACAGAAGATCGCCGATCGCTCATCGCGCATGGACCTGCGCAGGAACGAAGACGGCTCGGTGGACATCTATTGCGGGCCGAAGGCGCCGGCCGGCTTCGAGAACAACTGGATTCCGACCGTCCCCGGAGAGAATTGGTTCGCGTATTTTCGGTTCTACCAGCCGACCGAGGCTTACTTCGATCGGTCGTGGCCGTTGTCGGACTTCGAGCAGGTTTCGACTGACGCAGACTTGCAACATACGGCCTAACTCCTCCCGGACGGGCTCAGGGTACGAGCGGTACCTGCCCTGCGATTTCGAGGTTCACAATCGCCCGGATCTTGTTCTCAATCTGCATGTAACGGGCTACTTTAACCGCAGGTAGAACACTGTAGAATTTCGGCAAGTACGACTTCTTGAGTTCGAGCTCAGCGGCGTCGATCGCTACCGCGCCGTCCGTCAATTCTCTTGCTTTTGCGTCGGTGAGGGTGTCGCTGTTGTAGTAGCCAGCGTACGTTTCAATCAGTTTGTACAAGCGCGCATTCAACTGGGCTAAATCATTCTGATACGCATCGTAAATAGGCCAGAAGGCTTTGGCTTCGGACTCGGTGAGACCCATGTTGTCAGCCACCACCAGCTTCTTGTCGGCCTTAATTTTCTCGGCCAAGATCTGCATGTTGTTGGCTGGTTTTTCCTGGGCCGACTGGGATTGGGCAGGCTTGGAAGAAAGTAGAAGTCCCATAGCCAGCACGGAGCCAATCGCTGCCCGGGTGAGCCACAAAGTGAGCACCACGATTGAACTGTCGATCTTTTGCGTGGTTCTAGTTCTCATGTTCTTTCGCCTCCTCTTTCCAATTTGCCGGAACAACTTGACTGTTCGAACGACTCAATGCCGACTTTGCTATGGTGTAAGGGCGCGACACACTTCATACAATCGTGTCCGAGGTCTTGACCCGATGTAACTGCCAAAAATAACAGTACTGCGGTAGCTCAAAAATGGTCTGGGCAGTCGATCATCTACTGGCAAATCGCTATGGCTTCCGCCAACAAGAGAATTCCCACCAGCTATAGAACCCATCTGATAAACAGGAGTCTGGAAACCTGAGTAACCGTATGCTCACACTGCTCACGGCGCGTGCTCTCAAACAGCCCTAAGTGACCCTCATGCGTGCGTATCCCGGGCCATCGGCGCCACCCGTGAGGCTCTTATTGCCGCCTTTTGCGGCCTCGACAAATCGCTAAGTTGTTGCTGGGAAAAAGGATGGTTGGTAGCGGCGGTGGGCATCCAACCCGCGACCCTCGCCCTACCAGTCCAGTGCTTGTGCGATTCCACCAGCCGAAAGCTCGTTCACGGATCAGTCCAAACAGACAAAGACTTCCAAAAGATTCGGCAACTCACAACGGGAGAGAAGGGGCGGTTGGGCGAGTTGGGCAATTCACGGCCTTTTCAAAAAGCTAACTGATTGTGGCGACGCGTCTTAGCTTTAGTGATTCCCCGTTCGCAACGAGGAGGCCGGGGGTTCGAATCCCCTCTCGTCCACCATCTTCTGAACACTTCGTTCGCTGGATCGCTCTGCGGCCACTGTGCGTACTAAGCGGTTCGCTGAAAAGACTCCTGCTTGCGTTCGTATGGAACGTACGCCGGCTCCCAGATATTTGCTTCCAGTTCGCAGTTAAAGGCATCTTCGTCCGCCACCTGCGCTTGTCCATCTTGAATCGCCTGTTTTCCTACGGCTTGTGCAATCTCGCGACCGAGCTTGCGCGCTTGCGAAATCGGCGGGAGAAGACTTGCCTCTTTATCCTTAAGTGTCGGCAGGTGGCGCACCAATTCCTCGGCGGCCGCTTTAATCATCGTGTCGGTGACGCGTCTGGATTTGGCGGCAACAATTCCAAGAGCAAGCCCTGGAAATATGTATGAGTTATTGGTCTGCGTAATGTGAATCTTTTTTCCACCAACATTCACGGGATCGAACGGACTGCCAGTGCCGATCAGCGCTCTACCTTCCGTCCAGTCCATCAGATCCTGTGGAGTCGCTTCACTGCGCGAAGTAGGATTCGAAAGCGGGAAGATCACCGGACGGGCCGTATGCTTTGCCATTTCCCGGACGGCTTGTTCGGTGAAAGCTCCCGGTTGACCAGACACACCGATGAGAACGGAAGGCTTCGCATTGCGGACGACATCGAGCAGGGTGATCTCCCCGCTCGGTTGTCTCCAACCTCGCACCTCCTGCTCTTTGCGGGCGTACAGAAGTTGTTCGAGCCGCACGTCCTTGGTGTTCTCTGTGATGAGGCCGTAGCGATCGATCGCGTAGAAGCGCTTTCGAGCTTCTTCTTCGGTAAGGCCCTTGTCCTGCATGAACCTCACCAACAAGTTGGTGATGCCCAGCCCCGCGCTTCCGAAGCCGACCACCACGACTTTCTGCTGCTCAAGCGATGTACCCGTCACGTTGATCGCTGACATCACCGTCGCTGTTGCTACCGCAGCCGTGCCTTGAATGTCGTCGTTGAAGGTGCATAGCTGGTCTCTGTATCGTGCCAGAAGGCGCGCAGCATTCGAACCGGCAAAGTCCTCCCATTGCAGCAGCACGTGCGGCCAGCGTTTCTTGACGCTCTGAACAAAAACGTCTACGAAGGCGTCGTACTCTTCGCCGCGAATTCGATGATGTCTCCACCCGACGTAGATCGGAGTGTTTAACAGGGCTTCGTTGTCGGTCCCAACGTCGAGCAAAATCGGAAGGCAATGCTCCGGATGAATACCGCCGAGCGCGGTGTAGAGCGCCATCTTTCCGATGGGGATTCCCATTCCTCCCGCGCCCTGATCGCCCAGCCCAAGGATTCGTTCTCCGTCGCTGACCACGATGCATTTCACGTCGTCGTACCGCGGATGACTCAAGATATGGGCGATACGTTCTTTGTTCGGATAGCTTAGAAACAAGCCGCGAGGTTTCCTCCATATCTCGCTGAAGCGCTGGCAAGCCTCGCCGACCGTCGGAGTGTAAACGAGAGGCAGCATCTGTTCGACGTTACGAACGAGGAGAGCATAGAAAAGCGTCTCGTTTGTGTCCTGGAGATCGCGCAGAAAACTATACTTATTGAATGGTGTCGCCTGCCCTGCCAGCGCCCGCATGCGCCGCTCGACCTGTTCGTCAAGGGTCCCAACATGCGGAGGCAGAAGACCGTGCAGGTCAAATACGTCGCGCTCGTGATCCGTGAAAGCCGTTCCCTTATTGAGCCCAGGAGAATTGAGTAGCTCATATCCAGAAAGAGAAACTAGGTGCGCGTTCATTTTCGAACCTCCCAAGTCCAATGCAATTTCGTCGAAGAATAGAGTACCGCACGATAGAGAATCACCAGCAATCGCCCGTAAACAGAGCGGAGTCAGTCTAGGCAAGTTTATTGCTCCCTTGGTCTATTCACCGAGAGCCAGCCATCCAGGTCCGAAAGTTACCGCTGCGTTTTCCTCCCTAGGCGGCTGCTCAAGCGCCACAATCCGAAGAAAGCAGAAACCATCTCATGCTATTGTTCAGGCCCTAAGCTAGGGGTGGACTTCGGCGCATTTCCAGGCATAGAGGAAATGCCACAACGCGTCGAAGTAAGACGAACCATGGCGCGCTCGAATTCCTACTTGGAGAAAGCCCGGCCAGTCCTCCTACGGTACGGCCTTGGAGTTGTATCCGTCGCGGTTGCCCTGGGCTTGGGGCTTCTGACGCAGCACTATGGATTCCGCGACGTAGCGCTGCCGCTTTTCCTGTTCGCCGTCGCGCTCACTGCCTGGTTTGCAGGTCCGGGACCTGCCGCCCTTGCGGTTGTTCTGTCGATCACTTCCTTCGATTATTTCTTCACGGTGCCGCTTTACAGTTTTTACGTCAGGCGCTCGGAGATCCCTTACCTTATCGTTTTTGTGGCTTTCGCATCGCTGGTGGCGTGGTTCAGTGCCGTCCGGCGCAGGGTCGAGCGCGAACTTTTCCAAGCCCGCGACCGCCTACAAGTCGAAGTAAAGGAACGGACCGAGCAGGCCAGCCTGCTCAATTTGACGCATGACACCATCTTCGTCCGTGACATGGATTTCGTAGTCACTTACTGGAATCGGGGGGCCCAAGAGTTGTACGGGTGGACGCCGCAGGAAGCGATTGGGAAGCGCTCCGACCAACTTCTGCGGACCATTTTCCCGGCGTCGCTGGACGACATCCGCGCGGAGTTGCTTCGGGTCGGGCGCTGGGAAGGGGAACTCAAGCGCACGAAGGCTGACGGCACCGGCGTGGTCGTGGCGAGCCGATGGTCGTTGCGGCTCGACGAGCAGCAGCGCGCTGTCGCCATCATGGAAACGGGCAATGACATCACGGAGCACAAGCTGCGCGAGGAAAAAATTCGCGGCCTCAACGAGGAACTGGCGAGACGGTCTACGGAACTCGAAGCCACGAACAAGGAACTCGAGGCTTTTGCCTATTCCGTCTCCCACGACCTACGTGCGCCTCTTCGCCACATGGCCGGTTATGCCGAGCTGCTTCAGAAAAAGGTGTCTTCCCTGCTGGACGAAAAGAGCCACCGGTACATGACGATGATTCTCGAGTCGGCAAAACGGATGGGCAACTTGATTGACGACCTCCTGACGTTTTCGCGGATAGGCCGGACGGAAACGCAAATGACGGTGGTGAACCTGGACCAGCTCGTAAAGGAAGTCCTCATCGAACTTCGGCAAGAGACGCAAGGCCGCGATATTATATGGAAGATCGGCACACTCCCAGCTTGTCACGGAGATCGTTCCATGCTGCGAGTCGTTCTTGTCAACCTTCTTTCCAATGCCGTTAAGTTTACGCGCAAGCAGCAACAGGCCAGGATCGAGATCGGGAGCGCCGACGGCAACAAAGATAAGATAGTGGTATTCGTTAGGGATAACGGAGCCGGCTTTGATATGAAGTACTTAAAGAAACTGTTTGGCGTGTTTCAACGTCTACATCAATCTGACGCGTTTGAAGGTACTGGCATAGGACTGGCAACCGTCCAGCGCATCATCCACCGACATGGCGGCGAGGTTCGGGCAGAGGGTGTGGTCGATCAAGGCGCGACCTTTTATTTCTCAGTTCCTAAATTCTAAATTCCGGAAAGGCGACTATGGACTTGCTCGGACGTATTTTGATGGTTGAAGACGACCCCAAAGACGTGGAACTTACTTTGACAGCTTTGGAGGAATACAACCTCGCCAATGAGGTCGTGGTCACCCACGATGGCGAGGAAGCCCTGGATTACCTTCACTCCCGGGGTAAGTTCAAGACACGCAACAGCGACAACCCCGCTGTGATTTTGCTGGATCTAAAGCTGCCAAAGGTCGATGGATTGGAGGTTTTGCAGCAAATCAAGTCCGACGAGAAGCTTAAAATCATTCCTGTGGTCGTGCTCACCTCCTCCCACGAGGAAAAGGATATGGTGGCCAGCTACAAACTCGGAGTGAACGCCTACGTCGTCAAGCCCGTTGATTTTCATGAGTTCGTGAATGCCATCCGGGAATTGGGCGTCTTCTGGGCCATCATCAATCAGGCGCCGCCCGGTAGCGTAAGGAAGTAAGCATGCCAGAGCCTTTGCGAATCCTGTCGCTCGAAGACGATCCTAAAGACACGGATCTGATTCAGGAGCTGCTTTCGGAAGCGATCGTCTGCGAAATAACAAGGGTCGAAACTCAGGATTCGTTCTTAACATCCCTTGAACGAGGCGGAATTGATCTGATTCTGGCGGACTACAGCCTCCCCTCGTTCGACGGTCTTTCCGCATTGAAGCTGGCACTGAAGGCCTTCCCGGATGTGCCCTTCATTTTTGTTTCGGGAACACTCGGCGAAGAAGTGGCGATCGAAGCTCTCAAAATTGGCGCAACGGATTATGTTCTGAAGACGCGGCTATCGAGGCTTGTGCCGTCGGTGCTCCGCGCGCTGCGTGAAGCCACAGAAAAAGCCGAACGTAAGCGGGCTGAGGAGTCGCTGCGCCGGAGCGAGACTTACCTGGCGGAGGCGCAGCGCCTGAGCAGCACCGGCAGTTTCGGCTGGTGCGCTTCGACTGGAGAAATTTACTGGTCCGCTGAAACCTTTCGAATATTTGAATACGATCCTGCGACGAAGCCTACGGTCGAGCTCGTGATTGGGCGAACTCACCCGGAAGATCGCATGTTCGTCCGGCAAACCATCGAGGGCGCGGCATTGGACAGGAGCGATTTTGATTTCGAGCATCGCCTGACCATGCCCGGTGGCTCTGTGAAATCCGTCCGAGTCGTCGGTCATCTTTCGACAAGGGACGAACCGGGCTCTTTGCTATACGTGGGAGCGGTGACGGACATCACTGAGAGCAAGAGGGCCGAAGAAGCGTTGCGTCAGAGCGAGAGCCATCTTACGGAAGCGCAGAGGCTCACCCACACGGGGAGCTGGGTGTGGGAGGTTGCGGAAAGAGCCCCCCTGCATCTTTCCGAGGAATGGTATCGCATCTTTGGCTTCGATCCTGCGGAGGGCATGCCGGCCTGGGAAAAGCGGCGGCAGCGCGTTCATCCGGAAGATCAAGCCAGATGGCAAGGCGTAATCGAGCGAGCCATCGACAAAAAGTCTGATTATGATATCGAATTCCGAATCCTTCTTCCGGACGGCGCCGTTAAACACATCCACGCCGTTGGCCATCCTGTTTTGAACTCATCCGGAGATTTGCTGCAATTCATGGGTACCTCGACGGACATCACTCAGCGCAAGCGAACAGAACAAGCCTTGCGGCGGAGCGAGGGTTACTTAGCTGAAGCACAAAAGATGACCCGGAGCGGAAGTTGGGCTTGGAATGTGGGTACCCTAGAGACCTTCTGGTCGCAAGAGATGTTTCGCATTCTTGATTATGATCCCGGGAAAATGAAGCCCAGTCTGCCCCTTTTTCTGGATAGGGTTCATCTCGAAGATCGGCCGTTGGTCGAGCAGAGAGCGAAAATGGAGTCCACAGAGAAGGATAGGGTAGATTTTGGGTCCGACTATCGAATCGTTCTTGCGGACGGAAACATAAAATATCTTCACTCCATCGCTCACCCCGTTATGAATGAGTCGGGCGAAATTATCGAAGTCGTCGGCACGACCATGGACGTGACCGAGCAACACGAAGCGAGAACGGCTCTGGAGACGGCGTTTGAACAAATCAAAGCGTTAAAAGACCAGCTCTACCATGAGAACATCGCCCTCCGCGAAGAGATCGACCGCTCTTCGATGTTTGAAGAGATCGTGGGAGAGTCGCCCGCCTTGCAAACCGTTCTTGCGCGTGTGGCCAAGGTCGCGCCAATCGACTCCACGGTACTCATCACCGGCGAAACCGGAACGGGCAAGGAACTCATTGCTCGCGCGATTCACAAACGCTCGCAGCGCGCCGCCCGTGCCTTCGTGAGTGTCAATTGCGCCGCCATCCCCCCTTCCTTGATCACTTCGGAGCTTTTCGGCCACGAGAAGGGGGCTTTCACCGGCGCAACGCAACGCCGCCTCGGACGCTTCGAACTGGCCGAAGCCGGCACCATCTTCATCGATGAAGTTGGCGAGCTTCCGCCGGAGACCCAGATCGCTCTGCTGCGTGTTCT
>Ga0210405_10006877_pt1 | contig 10079 bp, 6 predicted proteins | sample IncBWH11MmetaG_FD_155492 | JGI IMG/M metagenome (GOLD analysis project Ga0210405, IMG submission 155492) | Forest soil microbial communities from Barre Woods Harvard Forest LTER site, Petersham, Massachusetts, United States - Inc-BW-H-11-M | ecosystem: Environmental > Terrestrial > Soil >... | reverse complement strand
TTCTGGAACGGTCTGCGTCGAGGTGACGATCAAATTGCCTTGACGGCCGGTGGGCATGTAGCCGGGCTGATTGCGGCCGTGACCGTTAGAGATTCCGAAATTCTTGATGGGCATGCGGGACATCAGGAAATTTTTGAGGATGCCGTCCTGGATGACGTCGACGCGCTGGGCGGGCGAGCCTTCGCTGTCGTAGTTGTAGGAGCCGGCGAGTTTCACTCCGGCAAGTTCGTGGATAGTGGGGTCGTCGGCAACGCTGAGAAATTTCGGAAGGACTTCCTGGTTGACCTTCTTGGTGAAGGTTTGTCCTTCGTCTTCATCGCGCTGGCGGTGACCTTCCAGGCGATGGCCGAGGACTTCGTGGAAGAAAACGGCGGCGGCGCGTCCGCTGAGGAGCGCGGGGCCATCGTACGGCTCGGCGGCGGGAGCTTTCCGCAAATCTTTCAAATCCGCGGCGATCTTGTCGATCTTGGCGGTAAGTTCGGCTTCGCTGGGAAGAGCGGCGGCAGAAGGGGCTTGAAACGTTTCGACGCGAATCAACTCCATGCCGTCGTCAGCGCGCGTCTCGGCTTCCATAATCATGCGCGTGCTGGCGTTGGGCGAGGCGATCGCGGTGCCTTCGCTGGAGACAAGGCGCGAGTTGGAATTTTGGACTTGCAGGACGACGGTAGCGAAATAGACGCCGGGGTATTTGCGGAAGGCTCCGGAAAGGCGGCGAATCTCGCCCTCCCACGCGGCGCGATCGAAACCTTGCGGGTTTAGCGCTTCACCAGCGTGCGTTTGCGGGGCTTCTTTGGAGAAATCGGGAGACTTGTCCTCTTCCTCGGCGCGCACGGCGGTGTTGGTCTTGACGTTGAGGAAGGCGGGGGCGGCGCGCTTGTACTCGCGATCCGTGAGGTCCCACAGGACGCGAGAAATGGCGTCGGGATCATCGCCGAGGGGGAGGGTGCCGGAGGTCATGCCACTGGCGCGGCTTTGACCATGGGTGTTGTCGAGAGTGGGCGAGCCCACGCGCATTACCACGTCGGCTTGACGACGCTGGAGGGCGGCGTCGGTCAGCAAGCTGCCGTAGGAGCCGACGATAAAGACGATGTCCTGGTCATTGACGGTGTAGCTGAGGAAGTAGGGAGCCGGGTCGGTCTTGGCGAGCGAAGTGGTGGCGCGAGAAAGTTCGCGCTGCATGACGTTGAGAATGGGATCGGAAGCTTTTACGGGTTGCGTGTTTGTGGACGCGGAGTTCTCCGCCGGCGCCGCGGAGAGAAAGGAGGCAAACGAAAGCTGCAGCGCCATGAGACAGCAGCCTGCTAGGCGAAGAGACTCGCGCGCGGAGAGGAGCGATTTGAAATTGGAAAGAGGCAACTTCAGTTGGGCTGGTACAAACTGAATCATTTTCACTACAGTCTCCCGGTACAGCGATATCCGAAAGGGCTTGATGGACCCCTGATGAGTTCGAGCTATTTGAGGTGAACGATAAGAAGTATGCCTTAGCGTTCCTCGCAGCGCAATTCACGCGTTATCGAAGCGTTCCCGTTGAGTTAACCGCGCGCCGTTCGCAAATTCCACCGACGAAATTTGCTTGCGCCCCTCTAGTTTGACGGATAGTAGGCGCAATAAGGTTGCGCGGCCACAGGCGATTAAGATTTGCGTGTCCTCGCGAACAATGCTTCCGGGCGGGCTGACGACGAGGGTGCGCAAGGAGAAAGGCTCGGCCCAAAGATGGCAGGTTTGACCGCGAAAAGAGGAGTAGGCGCCGGGCCAGGGATCGAAGCCGCGCATGCGGTTGTAGATTTCTTGCGCGGGGCGGTTCCAGTCGATGCGGCCGTCTTCTTTTTTTAGGAGGGGGGCGTAGGTCGCTTCCGAATTGTTTTGCGGGCGGGAGGCCAGGTTTCCGGCGGCAATGCGGCGCAGCGTGTCGAGCATGAGCGGAGCGCCGGCTTCGGCCATGCTCGCGGCGAGTTCGGGTGCGGTCTCCTCCGGGGCGATGTCCAATTCTTCTTGCAGGAGGATGTTTCCCGTATCCATTCCGGCGTCGATGCGCATGGTGGTAAGGCCGGTCTGCGTTTCACCGTTGGCGATGGCCCAGTTGATGGGAGCAGCGCCGCGATATTTTGGAAGTAGCGAGGCGTGAAGATTGATCCAGCCGAGTTTGGGAATGGTTAGGAGCGCAGTGGGGATGATTTGTCCGTAGGCGATGATGACGATGCAGTCTGGCGCGAGTTTGGCTAGCAGGTCGCGTGCTTCGGGTGAGCGGATTTTTTCCGGCTGGTGCACCGGGACATTGGCCGCTATGGCGGCGTCTTTCAACGGAGATGCCGAGATTTGCCCGCCTCGACCGCGAGGACGGTCGGGTTGCGTAATTACGGCAGCGATCTCGATGTCAGGTTGGGCGAGGAGATGGATGAAGGTGGGGACGGCGAAGTGCGGGGTGCCGCAGAAGAGGATGCGCATGAGAACTGTCTTACCACTCGCCTTGCTTTCTTAGCTTTTTGATTTTGCGCTTGATCAGGTCGCGCTTCAGCATGCTCAAGTGCTGAATGAAGAGAATGCCGTTGAGGTGATCGATTTCGTGGCAGAAGGCGCGGGCGAGGAGGTCTTCGCCGCGAATTTCGAAGGATTCACCCTTGGCGTTTTGGGCTTTTACGGTGACGAATTGCGGGCGCAGAACGTAGCCGCGAAAACCGGGAATGGAGAGGCAACCTTCTTCTTCGCGCTTTTCGCCCTCGGCGTGAATAATTTCCGGGTTGGCGAGAACGAGTTTCGCTTCGGGATTTTTTCCGCCGGTAACGTCAACGACGGCCATGCGCAGGTGCAAGCCGATTTGGGGGGCAGCCAAGCCGACGCCTTGCGCGGCGTACATGGAGGCGAACATATCTTCCGCGAGCTGCGCGAGTTCGGTATCGAATTGTTTTACTGGTGCAGTGGGTTTTTCCAGGATGGGATCGCCGTACTTGACGATCGGGTAGATCTTGCGCGCAGCGGAAACGGGCTGGGTGACAGCCTGTGTGGCTTGCGTAGCTTCAGAACTCGTCGATTTGTCGGGCATAGGCATTGAAATTCCGCTGCATCTCGGCGAGAGAGTCTCCCCCAAATTTTTGCAGAAAAGCATCGGCGAGCACAAGGGCAACCATGGCTTCGCCGGCCACGCCCGCCGCGGGGACCACGCACCAGTCGGAGCGCTCGTAGGCGGCTTGCACCGGTTCCTTGGTGACCATGTTGGCGGTGCCGAGGGCGCGGCGCAGGGTGGAAATTGGCTTGAGGTAGGCGCGCACGACTACATCTTCACCGTTGGTGATGCCCCCTTCGAGACCTCCGGCGCGGTTGGAGGAGCGCCGGAAACGTTTCGCGGCCTTGTCGTAGGAGATTTCGTCTTGCACTTCGCTGCCGTAGGAACCGGCGGCGGTGACGCCCGCGCCGATTTCCACGCCTTTGACGGCCTGGATACTCATGACCGCCTGCGCGAGGCGGCCGTCGAGCTTTTCGTCCCATTGCGCATGACTGCCGAGACCGACGGGGACGTTGTGAGCGATCACTTCGAAGATGCCGCCGACGGTGTCGCCGGCTTTCAGAGCGGCATCGACTTCGGCTTTCATTTTGTCTTGAGCGGTGGAATCGACGCAGCGGAGCGGGGACTCGAGATCCGCACGAATCGCGAGGATTTCTTCCCAGCTGGCATTGCGAGCAAGTTTTACGTGTCCGACTTGCACCGTGTGGCTGGCGATTTCTGTGCCGAATTGGCGCAGCAGAAGCTTGGCGAAAGAGGCGGCGGCTACGCGAGCGGCTGTTTCGCGAGCGGAGGCGCGCTCCAGAACGTAGCGGGCGTCATGGAAATTAAATTTTAGCGAGCCGGCCAAGTCAGCGTGGCCCGGGCGCGGCGCAACCAGTTTCTTGTCTTGCCCTGCTAGGTCGGGAGAGTCCTCGACGGGGAGAGCTTTTTCCCAGTTGGCCCAGTCGCGATTTTCAATTCGCAGCGCCACAGGGGCGCCAATAGTCCTGCCGTGGCGCACTCCGGCGAAGATGTCCGCGCGATCTTTTTCAATTTTTTGGCGGCCGCCACGACCGTAACCAAGCTGGCGGCGATGCAGCTCGTGATTGATGAAATCAACGTCGATCGGAAGAGAAGCGGGCAATCCGGAAATGAAGGCCAGCAAGGCCTGTCCGTGCGATTCACCGGCAGTGTAAAAGCGCAACATAGGGAATTAGGAACAAGCAGTGTAGCGGCGGCGTGCTTGCGCGTCCAGCAGGGGAGAGGAGAACAGCAGGTCAGTTTCCGGTGACCCGACTTAACAGAAGTTTCGACTGCCGGAGCCAATCTTTAGCAGCTTTCGTAAACCTTGGGCCTCCACAATCTTGCTGCACGAGCATTGCCCTATCTTTGAGGTCACACTCTTACGCAAATTCTGCGGTGAGAGGGCATCTCAATGATAAAAATAACCGTTGGGATTCCAGGTTTTCGTTAGCTGTTTTCGAGGAAATCTTCCGTGCACACAATGACGGCAAACGAGCAGGATACTAGTTCGTTCAGTTGGTTCCCGTCCGCGGAACAGCTGCCGGATTCCGGAGAGATCGACAGCCACCACGCGCTGCTCGCCCTGCTCAACCGGATTTACTCGCGGCGGCGCACCGGCAAGTTGCAACTGGTCTTTGGGCGCTTGGAAAAGCAGCTCTTTTTCGACGGCGGCCAAGTGGTGTTCGCGACCAGCAGCGACCGGCAGGATAGCCTCGGGGAAATGATGCTTCGAGCCGGCGCCCTGACCCAGAGCCAGTTTGAGGAGGCCTCTTCGCTGGTACAGACGGGCCAGCGCTTTGGTTCTGCGATTGCCGAGATGGGCGTTTACGGAGTGCAGGAAATTGTCACTTGGGTGCAGCGGCAGCTTATTCAGATTACCGCATCCGTGCTCGACTATCCCGCCGGCCGATACTATTTCTTCGGTTCACTGGAAACAAATGTGGTCCCGGAAATCGGCATCCCGGTGCCGCTGGGGAAGCTGCTTTTGGAGGCGGTGCATACGGCGAAGGACCTGCCGCTCGACCAGCTCGCTGAGGACGCCGACCTACTGGTGGACTGCTCGCCCGATCCACTGCTGCTTTTTCAGGCAGTGGACCTGGAAAAAAGTGAACGGCACCTACTTGGCCTAATCTCCCGACCCCTGTCGGCCAAGGAGATTGTCTCTCTGTCCGGACTGCCGAAGGCTAAAGCCGCGCGCGCACTCTATGCCCTGTTGCTATTGGGATTCGTGGTAGGTGTACCGAGCAGCGCAAGCCTGACGCGCGGATCTGCCGCCCCCGTTTCGCCTCGCGTTCCCGAAGCACCGCCTTCGAGCCAAGCCGAAGACGGAGAACAATCGGAAGAAGAAATCCGAAGACTTCTCGAAGTCGTTGAGAAAGGGACTTACTACGATCTTTTTGGCGTTACTGCAAACTCCTCGCCCGCTCAGATCCAACAGAGCTTCAACCAATTAGCCCGGAAATTCCATCCGGATCGCCATATGGGGCAGGGTGAACGGGTGGGATTACTGCAGGATTTGATAGGGCGGGTGACGACGGCGTACAAGATTCTCATCGATGACGAACAACGCGCCATTTACGACAAGCAGCTTGCCAGCAGGAGTGTCTTCAACCTCGATAAAAGCAGGACCGAAAACCCGGAAAGCGTAGACGAATGCTTCACCCGGGCCAAACAGTGTTTGCGGGCGCACGATACGGAAGGATCCATTCTATGCCTGCGCAAGTGTGTGGCGATCGCCCCGGCCGTGGCCGAATACCACGCAATTCTGGCGCGGAGCCTGGCGGGACTGACGCAACACCACCAAGAGGCGATTCAGGAATTCGACAGAGCAATCGAACTGGATGCCCAAAACACATCCGTGTACTTCCAGTTTGCAGAGCTCTACGAGACGATGCAGCTGCCCTCGAACGCGGTCGGGCTGTACCGGAAGATTCTCGAGATCGACCCGGAACACAGCAAGGCCCGCGAGCGCCTGCGCGAGGTCGAATCGGCGCTAGGGGAGAAGCGAGCAGAAAATGACGAGAAATCCGTCTCGTTGCTCTCTCGTCTATTCGGCCGAAAGCCTCCGGAGCCTGAATTTGGCCCGGGGCCTCTCGCAATTCCGGAACAAGGGACGACCGAATTGTCTTCCAAAGAAAACGTAAGCCTCTTGACTACCTCGACCTCAGAGAGTTCGGCGGAAGCCACCGCCGATGAGCCGGAAGCACTGCCTCCTGGGCCCAACGTCGAGGAAGTGCAGGCGCTAAAGCGGGAAGTGGAAGCACTGAGAGAACAACTGAAGTCGAAGGAAATGACAGCAGGGGAGCAAGCGCACCTTCCGAAGCCTCCGTTGACTTCGACCAGCTCACTGCCGAAGCCCAAGTGGCAGCTCTGGGCAGGAGGAAATTTCACGCCAGGATTCCGGGCAGGAGTCGTGCGTCTCGCGCTGCTCACTGCAGCATTAGTGGTCACGGTAGCAAGCGCGGCGTGGTACAAGCACTGGATTCTGAGGAAGGCGGCGGCAAAAAGGGCATCGGCCAGCGTACCCTTAATCGCCATGAATGAGAGCACATTGCTGCCGCCGGGAGTCCAAGAGGCGAAGGAGTATTCGCAATTCAGCAATACAAAAGTGGCGGGTGGCGCGCCGGCGACCCCGCCAGGCGTGGCATCGCAGACGGCTGAGTCCCCCGCTCAACCCATCGCATCGAACGGTTCCGTAGCCCAGCCAGCTGTGAGGAGAATCTCTCCCTCTACACCGCTGGCGGGGAAGGGTGCAATGGTCCGTCCGACGACAAGAGCCACCTCTGATCCCAGTGTGGCTTCTGCGGTAGAGAGCGTCATGGTACCGCCGAAGTTGATCAAATCGGTGCGAGCGGTAGTTTCACCGGATGCCCTGCGGGACTTCGAAACGGGAAACGTCGTGATCGACGCGGTCGTGGGCACGGAAGGCGAAGTGTATTTCATAAGCGTGCTCTCGGGACCTCCGTCGCTGCGCGCCGCCGCCGTGGAAGCCGTGAAGCAATACCGATACGAGCCCGCGACGCGGAACGGCCAGCCTGTCCCGGCACACGTCAATATCACTATCCATTTCCGGTTCGAATCGTAAACAGCCTTGTTCAGCGCGACGCAGGCGCTAGCAGAGGACCTTCGGCATTCTTTTCGATACCATCGTGATAGGTGCGTGTTTTCTCGGTAGGGGGCCGGTTTCCGACTAGCGCGTTTGTTTTCTAGAGAGCGTACCCTTATTCAGAGGTAGCAGTCTCACCGCGAAATCGGCAAAGGCTCGGTAAGCCGCCTTGCAACTTGAACAGGGCATGCATGTGCTTTCGCGGCGGCAGGCGGAGAGATTCAGCCACTGCAAGAATGCTTGACGCGATGGGCGGTGGCGGTTACGCTTCTGTCTTAGTGTTTGTCTTGCAATCGTTTGGGCCGGCGATGTATCGATAGGGAATAGTGGCAGACACTCCTCTCCAGGTAGCGAGTCGCGAAGCCAAACCTGTGGAACGCATCTCCATGGGTGAGGTGCTAGGCGACGCCTTCAAGCAATTACTCGCCAATATTCAGGGTTATGCGGTGATGTCCGCTCAGGCGCTTGCGAATGTGGCCAGCGCGCCGCACTATCTACAGGACTTGCTCGACCAGATGGACGACATTGGCGTGGGTTCGCTGCCTATTGTGCTGATGTCCGGTTTGTTCATCGGGGCGGTGATGGTATTGCAGACGGGATCGCAATTTACGCGGTTCGGCCAGACGGCGCTGACCGGCGATGTGGTAGCGATTGCGTTGGTGCGCGAGCTGGGGCCGACACTGACGGGAATACTTGTGGCGGGGCGCTCGGCGTCGGGGATCGCATCGGTGCTGGGCTCGATGGTAGTGACCGAGCAGGTCGACGCGATGCGTGCCATGGGCACGGACCCAAGCCGGAAGCTGGTAACCCCGCGGGTGATAGCCGGGATCCTGATGTTGCCTTTGCTGACGGCGCTCAACGATTTCATAGGTTTGCTGGGTGGCTGTCTGGCTTCGGTTTTTTCGCTGCGCTTGAACGCCGTGGAATTCTGGACGCGAGCCATCAACGCACTCGATTTTGCGGACATCATGCAAGGGATGATGAAGCCGTTGGTCTATGGATTTATTCTGACCAGCGTTGGTTGCTACAAAGGATTGACGGTGAGCGGCGGCACGCAAGGAGTGGGCCGAGCAACCACGCAGGCGGTTGTGGTCGCATCGGTGATGATCATTGGAGCGGATTTGTTCCTGACGAAACTCGCCCTGTACCTCGGAGACAAGATCTTTTGACGACCTCCTCCCCACAAGAGACGGACTCCCCACAAGGGACGGAAACTTCCGCGGTCGTAACCTTCGCAAATGTAAGAATTGGATTCGACGAAGGCGACATCCTGCGCGATGTGTCTTTCGCGGTGATGCCGCGAGAGACGCTGGTGCTGCTCGGGGAAACCGGAACAGGAAAAACGCTCACGCTTAAAATGGCGGCGGGATTGCTTCGACCGATGCGGGGTAAAATCGAAATGCTAGGTCAGGAAGTGTCTGCGATGAGCGAGAACGAATTGTTGGCCCATCGCCGGCAATTGGGGTTTGTGTTTCAGGAAGGAGCTTTGTTTGACTCCCTTTCCGTGTTCGAGAACGTGGCCTACGGCTTGCGCGAGGAGCGCGTGGCCGAAGAGGAGATTGAATCGCGCGTTCTTGAGGCGTTGCGTTTCGTGGAATTGGAGCATACCGGGGAGATGCTGCCCTCCGAGCTTTCCGGCGGCATGCGGCGGCGCGTATCTATTGCGCGGGCGTTGGCCACCAGGCCGCCGATCGTGCTTTATGATTCGCCAACGGCCGGGCTCGATCCGGTCACGGCGCAAACGATCATTACGCTGATCCTGCGCCTGCGCGATGTATATGGCGTAACGGCCATGCTGGCCACGCATCGATTACAGGATGGATTCGCGCTGGCCAAGTTTCGATTTGATGCCGAGAGCAAGCGGGTAGTACGGCTTACCGAGGCGGAAAACGCGGCCTCTGAGAACGAGCCTCCAACGCGGTTTATGGTGTACCGAGATGGGCGAGTCTATTTCGAGGGAGCGCCGGAAGAGTTTGCGGAGTCCAAAGACGCGTATTTGCAGCGATTTTTGGCGTCAATTTGATAGGCTGTGGGAGCAGAAGAGCAGGCGAGGACGGATCAATCGGGTAACTTTTTTCCAGAGCACTCGGGTAGTGTGTGCGTAAGGCGTAACGGGAAGGCGCGGGAAGGATAAAAGAGTTCATGGCGCTGCGCAAACAACTGACCTGGACGGAACTGCGCGTTGGGCTATTTGTGTTGGTGGGATTGTTTGTTCTTGCCGTGGGCATTTTTTATGTTACGGGCACGAATTTCATCGGTCCGAAGTACCGGCTGAAAACCTATCTCCCTGAAGTTTCTGATTTGGCCCAAGGTGCGCCGGTGCGCGTGGATGGCGTGGAAGTTGGCAATGTGGAAAACATCCGCCTGGTGCCGCGCACGCCAGGGCATCCTGTGGAGAAGAACAAAAACATCGAAGTAGTCATGCGCCTCGACCGCAAATTCCAAAACGACATACTGACAGATTCGACGGCGATGTTGGTTACGGAAGGCTTGCTCGGCAACCGAGTCGTGAACATCTCACGAGGTTTCACCGGTGTGCCGTTGAAAGAAGGCCAGGAAGTCACGGGTGTCGAAGAGAAGGCTATCAAGGAAGTGGTCGAACGCAGTGCGGACGTATTGGCCAATTTGCAGGCGCTTTCCGACAATGTGCGTGACTTGATGGCTGGTGTGCAAGCAGGCCGCGGCACGCTGGGCAAGCTGCTGACAGACGATCAGGTGTACAAGAACCTGAATAGCGCGCTTGTGAAAACAAACCAAGTGGTGAGCGATGTGCAGGCCGGCCAGGGCACGCTTGGGAAGCTGGTGGTTTCCGACGAATTGTATGGCAAGGTGAACGCAGCGGTCGACAATGTGAATGGCATTATGAGCGACGTACGCAGCCAGAAAGGCACGCTGGGCAAGTTGCTGTACGATCCGTCCCTTTACGATGAAGCGAAAAAGGCGCTGAGCAGCGGCAACGCAATGATTAGC
>Ga0210405_10006876_pt1 | contig 10079 bp, 12 predicted proteins | sample IncBWH11MmetaG_FD_155492 | JGI IMG/M metagenome (GOLD analysis project Ga0210405, IMG submission 155492) | Forest soil microbial communities from Barre Woods Harvard Forest LTER site, Petersham, Massachusetts, United States - Inc-BW-H-11-M | ecosystem: Environmental > Terrestrial > Soil >... | reverse complement strand
CCTTCTGCCGATGTGCTTTCGTTCTATGCCGCCGCCGATGCCTATGTTGCCCCGTCTCTTGAAGACGCCTTCGGTCTCCCGATATTGGAAGCCATGGCTTGCGGACTGCCCGTAATCGCGAGTGTCCAGGCAGGGGCAAGCGAAAACGTCGTTGATGGAACGACCGGATATCTATTGCGAGATCCAAAGAACCATGTCGAACTGGCGGGGCTCCTTCGCCACCTTGCCAGCGACAAGTCGGCGGCAGAAAAGATCGGTGCTGCTGCTGCCCATTATGTGAAGGTTTCGGTCAGCTGGGATCACAACGCCTCAGCGACCCGCGAGTTTCTGGAAACATCGATAGCTTCGAGGGAGACCTAAGACCGGGCACAATTGCGCTGTCTTCGCCAGCCGCGCAAGGCGGAAAGCATCCTAACATTGACACTGTTTCCATGTGAGACCGCGCGACCCAGCATTGGCGAAAGAAGTCGCAGGACGGCGGTCGCGATTGTTGACCTGCAGGTCGAACGACCTTTCCGCTACCCTTTCGCTTTTTTGGTGACGTCAGCAACGACCCGATTGTAATCGAGTTCAATAGCCTGCCACTTTTTCTGCCGCTCATTTTCCTGGGCACTGCTTCAGGCTAGTTCCTGCGTCCGGCAGCCTCACGGCTTCTGCTCTCCCGGTTCCGCCCTTACACCATCGGGTTCCCTCCCATAAAGCAGCCGCTCGCTTTGGAAGCAGAAGCCCTCGCTTTTGGGTGCCCCAGAAAAATGGGGCAAGAAAAAGGAGAAAATTCAGCTATGTCTTACGTCCTAATCACCCCAGTTTCCCTCCTAGATTTGCAGTTTCGTGATGCCGTCAGGAAAGGCGGCTCTCCGAGTCGTAAAATCAACTCTTCGTGAAGAACGGGTGCGGAGAGCCCTTCTGTTCTCGAAGACTGGGAGGCTGCTTCCCATTGAAGTCCTTGAATCCGTATTCCAGGGCTGCTTCGGCTGCGATGACCACGCTTCCTGATTTCGACATCAGTTTTGGATCCGAATACAACGAAGCGATAGCGAGACCAGAAAACTTAGGTGTCTCCTGGCTTTCGAGTATTTTGTCACCCCCGGGGATCTTCGCGATGACGGACTTAGATCTCTCCGTGGCTGTCGGCCCCGGCCAGATCGATACCACTGCCACTTTGTATGGCTTGAAATCCTGCGCCATATCGAACGTGAGCTTATCGAGACCAGCCTTGGTGGCGCCGTAGGCCGGATCAAGGTGGTAGGAGACGGCTCCATAAAACGAAACATTCACCACAAGCGCCACATCTGCGGCGATCAAGAGAGGTGCCGCATAGTAGCTCGCAAGGAACGCTGATCGTAAACCAACCGTAAACTGTCCGGAGATCGTCAGGCTCTTGTTCCAGAACGGCGGCGGTGCAAGGGGATCGGGGCCCAGCGCCGTGGCATTGTTGACCAGGATATTAAGATGACCTTGCTCGACTTTCACTCTCTCGAAGAGGGCTTTGATCTGTGCGTCATCTGCATGATCGCATACAACGGCAATGCCAACTCCGCCTGCCGTCGTAATGGAGTCCGCGACTTCACTGATCGTCCCGGGAGTTGTCCCAAGCTTGGAGGCCGTCGTCCGCCCCGTCACGTAGACCGTCGCACCGTGCTCACCAAGCAGGGTTGCAATACCTGCGCCGACGCCTCGGCTTGCGCCCGTGACAACCGCGACTTTGCCGGCCAAAGAAGGAATAGTCTTCATACCACATCACCTCCAGATTCGTTGTCGAACTTCAATTAAGAATATGAGGTAAACTGTCGGAATGGCAAGAACCGACAAAAATGTCAGGTACTCACCAAAAGGTAAGCAGGCGCAGAGGTCACAATCTTCTGGCCCTGGCAAGACCTGTAGACCGGAGGCCGCCGAAGAGATGTTCAGGATTCTTGAAGGCCGCTGGAAGATGGCCATTCTCTTCCAACTCTTTGGAGGAGTCGATAAAAAATGCCGGGTCATGCGTTTCTCGGAGCTGGAGCGAGCCATTCCTGCCATCTCGCAGAAGATGCTTATTCAGCAGTTGCGAGAGCTTGAGCGCGATGGAATTGTGTTGCGCACAATTTATCCCCAGATTCCGCCCAGGGTGGAATACCAGCTGACAAAGGTTGGAATAGCACTCCGTCCCGCGTTGCGTGCGCTGCTTGCATGGGCCGCACTGCGGAAAGAAGCGATGCCTTCGTAGCCACTCCTCATCTGAAATGTTCTAGATTCCTGAGGGTAACGCTACCTTCTTCCGCATCACTGATGGGAAGCAGGACCTGGTGCACTGTGAAGCTGGAAACGACCATTACCGACGTTTCGGAGATTAGAGCATGGTTTGTCTTGGGTTGGCCACTCCCGTAGCGAAGACCTGCGACGCCGGAGGCGGCGTGCTCAGGTCGTAGCGGACGGAGTGGGCAGGGACGGATTGTTGGGCGAATCTCGTCCGAACGCGTACCTTGCGAATGCCGCCGTCCGCAACATCTGCCTTAGTGTCGCGATTTGGACGTCGACGTTGCCCTTGATCGCATTTGAGCACGGACAGCTGACGTGCGCGCCCTCAACAAGCTGTTGCGCATGATGTCTAAGTTTTATGACAATACGACGTTATAATGTCTTCCATGTCAGGCACGCAGGACTCACCTCTCTATTCACGCGTCGAAACGGCCCTCGCCAGCGAGATCGCCGACGGAGAGTTGGAGGTCGGTGACCAACTCCCGACCGAAGACAGCCTCATTGCGCGATTTGGTGTCAGCCGGATTACCGTTCGTCGGGCTATTCAGAATCTTGTGAGCCGCGGTCTTGTCGAGATTCATCGCGGCAAAGGCACATTCGTCGCTGCACCAAAGATCACGCAGAACCTTGCAGAGTTGAGCGGATTTGTGGAGGATATGCACGCTCTTGGCCGCAAGCCGACGGCCCGCGTGATTGGTAAAGAAGTCGTGACTGCCGATGCAACCGTGGCGAGCCGACTCGCACTGACAAGAGGCGAGCGCGTCGTCAGAATTCGCCGCGTACGCCTGGCGGATGGTATTCCGCTCTCCTTCGATGAGACCTTCCTCCCCTTGGAGATAGGCAAGAAAATCATCACCAACAACCTGAGGGTCGAGCCTATTTTTTCGCTTCTTGAACGCAAATACGATGTTCCGCTGATTGAGGCCGAGTACAAGTTGGACGCAGTACCAGCCGAGACCGAAGTCGCTGCGGCGCTGAAAGTCAAGCAACGCAGCCCGATCTTTCGCATTGAGCGAACTTCCTACTCGACAGGCGGCCGTCCAGTCGATTACGAAAGGTTGCATTACAGAGGGGATCTCGTCCAGTTCGTGACACGCCTAGTTCGAAAAGTGTCTCGCTGATCCAGTTTCTCACGGTATATCCCAGGCAACAGGCACAAGCCGCCATAACTTCTTCCCCGAGACGGTCGTCGATCCCCTATCGCCCTTGCTCAGGTGGACGCCGCAAATTTCGAGAAGCAATGGCAGACGACTCCGTCTCCAAAAGCAATGTATTGCCGATCTGTATGACCCTTCCATGAATCCGCATTGGTTGAGCAACGCGATCGAGAAAGGCCTCCCTGGGCAACCGCTTTTTATTCGGGCCGGTCAGTAGTAGCACTGCGGGAGAGCCGTTGAAGTCGTTCGTCGCGAAAACTGGTGGAATGCCGCCGCTCAAGCAACGCACCGCGCAGTCGCGGTGCACCTTGCCGTTGCCGGGATTCATGTTGCCGAGGTAACACTTGCTATCAACAATCTCACCGACAAGGTCAAATTCGCCCAAGGTTTTCGGTGCCACTTGATTCTGCTGAGCGTCACCGAGCACGGCAATTGAACCGGCAGCCAGTGCGATCATCTTTTGGTCATCCCGGTAAATCAACCTTCCTCGTAAACGCACGCTCTTGCCAACGTAGGTGGCCACTTGGCTATCAGCACCATGCTTTCCATTCGCTACCAGCAGATAACGTAATGGACTGCCGCTCGCGGCGTCGGGTGATGAAAGCAGGGTTGGGTATGGGCTTGCTTCGATGACCCCGTCAAAGGTGCGTTCCTTCCCAGATTCGAAAAATGATCGTGCGTAAGTCCGTTGAAGAGCAGCGAACCCAATGGCGCAGGTTGTTGCCGCAGCGAATAGCACGACAATGACGACCTTCATCTTACGGGCAGTACCGGAAGGTGCTTTCGGAAGATAACCCACATAGAACTCAGTCATGCCATCACCTCTGAGGTATCGATCGGCGAGGGCTCGACCCAAGTGCCTGGCGGGTTCGGTCTGGGATCGATCCAAACGCGCCCATCAACGATCCTCGTTTGAAACGTGGAGACCTTTTCAGTGAAGGGCGGAGGAAAAGCTCCGTTCTCAGGCAAATACTGATACCCGTGCCACGGGCAGGTCACACAGCCATCGATGATTTTGCCTTCACCCAGTGGACCGTTTTGGTGGCGGCAGACATTCGAAATCGCTGATATTTTTCCGTCGTACTTGAAAATCGCGACACGCTCTCCATTGACAGAGACAACCGTGGCGCACTTCTCTGGAATCCCACTGACCGCGCAGGCGTTTACAAATCCATCCGCAACGGGACCCAGCTTCTTGCTATCCATATTGGATTCCCGTCGCGCGGCAGCCACGTGAAGCGTGATTACAGTCAATAGCCCGAAGCTGGTGCCAGCTGCGAGCAGTGGGCTCGTTTCGGACTGCAGCAGGCCCAAAGTGACATGAGCGACGAGCATGGCATAAGCCACATACACGAGCATGTGCAGAGTCTTCCACACGGGCGGGGTCAGATTCCTGAGCCAAAAGTCGTGGCTCGTCGCCGCCATGAGGAAAAGAATCATGAGAGCGACAAAGCCCAGTTGCTGAAAGGGGAAATCCGGGAGGCTTCCGAAATCTTGATTCGAAGTCAACAGACTGACGAGAGGGTCCTTATCACCGAGACTGTGGAACTGTCTGATTGCGGCTACGCTGTGGATCGCTCCGAGAAGAAACGTTACTACGCCGAGATGCCGGCGATTATAGAGCAATGGCAAAAACGTCGAGTCCAGCCTACAGAGCGGCCCGATGCAGAGGATGATGTGGAGAAGGAAGAAAGCGGCGGATCCAGCCGCGCGGATGATCAAGGTTTTGGTCGTAGCATAGGGGAAGAGAAACGCGCTGACTCCGATAAACAACGTCAGATAGAGCGTGACTCCGGCGAGCAGCGCAACATCGTAAACGCGTTTTTGGCGATTCCAGGTAATGGCTTGGTATTGATGGCTCATGGCGTTGCTCCCGAAGCTTGCGGGTGTGCGATCAGATTTCGCCCCCGGTTGGCTGTCGGCCATGAATAGCGGAACACAATGCCACTGAGAAAAAGAGCAGGTAGCAACAACGCAAGCACGAAAAAGACGCGACGGTGAATTTTACGGTGGGGCTGAATCATCGGTGCGGATTCCTCTCTTTCGGGGGCTCGCCAGTTCGAGAAAACCACCGGCGAAGTAGGAGGGGCCAGAGGGCTGCTGCACCCGGGAAAATCAAAACGTGAAAGCCAACGCCGCTGCCAATTGCCTGCGAATCGATACGTTTCACGCCGGTTGTGACGAAAGCAATCGCGAAAACCAAGCCGGCTATGCTGTAAAGATATAGGGCGTGTACTAGCAGAGTTGCGACCCGTTCATACATTGGGGCCACCGATGGGAATGGCTGTCCCGGTGATTTTCGAGGCGCGGTCGGCAGCCAGGCTGAGAACCAAATTCACAACGTCCCTTGGCTGAATCCATTTCAAAAAATCAGCGTTGGGCATCGCTTTGCGGTTTGCCGGTGTATCCATGGTCCCCAGCAAAACGACATTTGCAGTCAAGCCTGCGTCCTTATTTTCAAGCGCCACCGTGCGGACCAACATTGCGAGGGCAGCCTTAAACGTAACGTACGCGCCAAGTTGGGGATGCGGTTCGACTGCGGTCAGACTCCCAATGGCCACAATTCGTCCTTTACCGGATTTTCGCAGATGTGGGACCGCGGCGCGCAGCAGGTAAAACGCTGATGTCAGGTTTAGGTCGCGCATTCGTTCCCAGGTTGCGTCGTCAGTTTCTGCGACGGTTTGCCCACCTGCAAAACCACCTAACATGTGGACAAGCACATCGAGTCTGCCGAACCGCGTGATTACGAACTGGACCGCGTCTCTCACCGCGGCCGCTGTGGTGAAATCGGCGGCCAGCGCAGTGAAATTGGGTCCTGGAAAGTCTTGCTGGGAAATGCTTCGGGACGCGCCTACAACGGTTGCGCCGGTCTCCAGGAACCGCCGGGTGATGAAGGACCCTAGACCTCCCCTTGCCCCTGTGATGAAAACTACCTTGTCTTTCATGAACGTTAAGCCTCCTCAATTTTGTTAGTCCCGGGATGAACCAAGCCGCCGCGTTCTGAGGACGCCATCTATTGCCAGTGGTCCAGACCCGCCGAACACGAGCGCCGCAAGACAAGCAAGATAGAGCAGGTTGCACTCGTAGCCTGGCGGCCCGAATTGGGCGCGGCCGGACATCACACTCATCAGCTTGATCGAGGTGAACCCATACGGTAGGTGGACGGTGAAAATCGCTACGAAGAGCAGCACCGCCATCGGCAGACTAACAAGGGGGACGAAAGCTCCGAGCAACACTGCGAGGCCGCCGATGAGCTCGGTCAAAATGGTTAGCCACGCCATGAAATGCGGCGCGGGCACGCTGAGAGCATGCAGGATGGTGGCGAAGTTTTCGGGCCCCTTGGACAATTTAGCGAACCCGTGCTCCATGAAACCATAGCCAACAATCAGGCGTAGCGGAATAGGAGCCCAACGGGCTACCAAAGGTCCCTTCAAGAATGCAAAACGGCTGCTGCCTTCCCCTTCCGAGGATTGGCGAAGTTCGTTCATAGCGAAAAGCTCCTTCGTTGATTGATGTCGGACACCGGAACGCGCGAAGCAAATTAGGTCTAACTTCGACGCCTCGGCATGCATCATTATGATGTTATAATGTCGTGAGGGTTACAGCTTTGGGGAAATTATTTTATGGACCTCTTGCCCATGGGACCTGGAATGCGCTCGGATAAGAGACCCGCGGCGCCGCAGAGGCCTTCGTTCGGGGAAGCGTTGCGTTTCTGGTTCAAGCTCGGGTGGATCAGCTTCGGCGGTACAGCCTCCCATCTCGCCATCATGCATGACGAGTTGGTCGAGAAGAAGCGGTGGATCAGCAACGGAAGTTTCCTACATGCCCTGAGCCATTGCATGCTCCTTCCCGGCCCGGAAGCACAACAGCTTGCGATCTACATCGGCTGGAAACTGCATGGCAAACGAGGCGGTGTTGCTGCCGGAACACTCTTTGTGCTGCCCTCCATGTTTGTTCTGCTGGCACTGAGCGTGATCTATGTCAGGTTCGGTAGCCTGCCGTGGATTGCCGCCATCTTCAACGGGTTAAAACCTGTCGTCATCGCTTTAGTAATAGTCGCCTTACAAAGGATTGCCAGAAGAGCCCTGCGCGGGCCTGTGCAAGGTGCCATTGCGGTTGCTGCGTTTGCAGCAATGTTCTTCTTTGATGTCTCGCTGCTAGTGGTGATGTTTGGCGCTGTTGTTCTGGGAATCGTCCTGGGGGCGTTGCGCCCTGGCCTTCTCCACCACACTGGGGAAACGGCCGCCGAAGAGGATGAAGAAAGCTACTACATCCACCGTGGTTCGATAGCGCCGGAACGTACCCCTGTACTAAAGCCTGCGGTGAAGGTGGCTACGAGCGCGCTCTTTCTCTGGCTTCTGCCGTTGCCATTCTTCTACATTTTTGTCGGTGACTTCCATTTTTGGCGAGACCTCGCACTGTTCTTTACCAAGACCGCCTTCGTGACCATTGGCGGCTCGTATACAGTAATTCCTTACGTGGCGAAGGTTACGGTTACGAAGCTGCACTGGCTGACCAAATCCCAAATGATGGACGGTTTCGCACTGGCGGAGACGACTCCGGGGCCTCTGATTATAGTGGTTGCTTTTGTCGGGTTCATAGCCGCGTACAACCACTTCAACGGCTCGCTCTGGATGGGAACTCTGGGTCTCGTCGCAACGAGCTTTTACACGTTTCTTCCATGCTTTTTCTTTGTTTTTGCCGGCGCACCGCTGGTGGAACGAACCCAAGACAAACCCATGATCGGAGGCGCCCTGGAGTTGATCACCGCAGTTGTGGTCGGCGCGATCCTTGACCTGACCCTCTTTTTAGGGAAGGCGGTGATCTTCCCATCCGGAGTCGTCGGTCTCAAGCAACTCGATGGGATCTCACTGGTCTGGGCATTGCTGTCACTTTTCCTGCTCCAGCGACTCAAATTGAAGATCATTCCCCTGATTCTCCTGGGGATTGGGTTCGGTTTGATGTGGAATTTCCTAGGCCGATGACGACGACTAGACACAATTCCCGGAAGTAACGGCCGCAAAACGCAGAAGCCACTTGAATCGAGCACCGTTTTCGAACCTGTGGCGATCGTGACGCGCCTGATTTTTTCTTTGCCGCTTTACCTGCTCACATTGCTCCGCCGATACGGCACCGATCTTCCCAGTTCAGTAGGCCAGCCTTTTTCTGCCGCGCATTTTCCTGGGCACTGCTTCGGGCTAATTCCTGCGTCCGGCAGCTTCGCGGCTTCTGCTTTCCCGGTTCCGCCCTTACACCATTGGGTTCCCGCCCATAAAGCAGCCGCTCGCTTTGGAAGCAGAAGCCTTCGCTTTTGGGTGCCCCAGAAAAATGGGGCAGAAAAAGGAGATATTTTTCATGTCCTACTTATATGTTAAGTGGAATAGCTTCGGGCTGAGGTTTGCCCGCCGACGTTTCGGACATTAGAGCATGGTTTGTCTTGCGCTGGCCACTCCCGTAGCGAAGACCTGCGACGCCGGAGGCGGCGCGCCTAGGTCGTAGTGGAGGGAGTGGCCAGGGACGGATTGTTGGGCGAATCTCGTCCGAGTGGGTAGCCTTGCGAATGCCGTCTGCAACATTTGCATTACTTCTGAGTTGCCCGTGACTCGCGCGGAACCCCGAAACCAGAAGTAGACAAAAAGACCTAGCGCGGGGCATGTGGGAAGCCAAAGCAGTTTCGAGTGGATCGTCGGCAAACAAGAAGTAATTCGGTTCCTTCCCGTTTGCTCGTTACTCGTCCATATCCCCCGTGCAGTTTGTGCTCCGCATCTTTTTCAAAAAGTACTAGACAAGGAAGCCGGCACCACGTACGTTCCGCAAGTTCCTCTAATTGTTATGAACAGCCAGTCCCCTCAATCGCAGTCGAATGTGCCGAACGCCTGGGGCGTCGCGTGTCGTCCCACGCTTTTATTCGTGGCCGCCTATGCGCTCAGCATCACCCCTCACGAAGCTGTGCACGCCCTCACCAGTTACTTGCTTGGGTTCAGCTCAACGCTTTTTCAAATGTGGGTGAATCCCGATCCGGCAAGAGCTACCTCACGACAGCTCGCTACTATCGCGGCGGCTGGTCCCGTCTTCAGCTTGGCAGTAGGAGTTACATGTTGGTTGCTCTATCAGCGGCGGTTCAGGCGAAAACCCGCTGCGCTCATGTTCCTGATGCTGGCAATGGTGGGCGTCTATTCCTTTCTCGGTCCCTTGGCCGGCTCCGACCTTGGGGGAGACTTCAACCTCGCGTTCACGTTCCTCGATGTACCGAAGCCCGTTCGTTATGTGGCTTCGACAATGGGATTCGTGCTTCTTCCTTGGTTCATGTTCTTCATGGGAGGGAAATTGGTGGGATGGGAACCCAGTAACTTCGGTCGTGCCAAAGCTGTTGGCTGCACGACCGTTGCGCCCTGGCTCATCGGAACCGTCCTCATATTGTTGGTTTATTGGCCGCTGCCGTCCTTTTTGATTGGGTCAACCCTCGGTGGCTCTGTGTTCTGGCTGTTTGCAGTCGTGGGCGCGATTTTCAAATTCTCAACTCCCAGGCCTGCCGAGACAATTTCTTCGTTTACCAGAGTCGAAAATCACTGCGCCTGTGCTTGGCTGGCTTGAGGATTCGGTAATTCGATCCGATAACCGAGATTTCGGAGTTGCCGAATCATTCTCCACGTGCGCTGATATCTGGATCGTTTGGTGACT
>Ga0210405_10006875_pt1 | contig 10079 bp, 9 predicted proteins | sample IncBWH11MmetaG_FD_155492 | JGI IMG/M metagenome (GOLD analysis project Ga0210405, IMG submission 155492) | Forest soil microbial communities from Barre Woods Harvard Forest LTER site, Petersham, Massachusetts, United States - Inc-BW-H-11-M | ecosystem: Environmental > Terrestrial > Soil >... | reverse complement strand
CGGGTTGCGGCGCCGGCAGCTGGGAAATGATGTCGGCGAAACCCTGCAGGTCGGTGTCGGTCAAGTCCTTGGCCATGTCGTTCATCGGATCGGCGAGGCGCATCTTTTCGCGGAACATCAGGAGCTGGACCGTGACGTAGAACGCCTGCTGGGCGCCGAGCGACGGCACGCCTTCAAGTTGCGACTGGCCGTTCTCGCCGTGGCAGGCGAGGCAGGTCGGCAGCCGCTCCTTCACCAACTGCTGCGCCGACGCCGGCAGGGCTGCGAAGCAGCCGAGCGTCAAAACTGCGGCGAAACAGCCGAGCGCCAAAGCTGCGACGAAGCCGCGCATCGAACAATCGCCTCCTGGAGCATGATCCCGAAAAGTGGAAACCGGTTTTCGGATAAGATCATGCTCAAACAAGAATCCTAGACTCTGATCCGATTTAATCAAATCGGATCAGAGTCTGGAAAACAGGTCGAGGGCGAACGCCGCCCTCGACCGTTTCGTCAACTCCGCCGGCGACGACCGGTTCTAGCGGCCGGCGACTTTTTTGCTCGGGCCGTAGGTGACGCGCCAGATCGCGCCGTTCCAGTCGTCGGAGATCAGCATCGAGCCGTCCGGCATGTTCATCACGTCGACCGGCCGCGCGACGTAGTTGTTGTCGGGCTGCAGGAAGCCGGTGATGAACGGTTCCACCGATTTCACGCTGCCGTCCTTGTTGAGCTTGACCAGCGCAATGTCGCCGCCGAATTTTTTGCTCTTGTTCCACGAACCGTGGCGGGCGACGAAGATCTGATCGCGATATTCCGACGGGAACATCGAGCCGGTGTAGAACCGCATGCCGAGCGCCGCGGCATGCGGACCCATGAGCGCGATCGGCGGCACGTAGTCCTTACAGTCGTGGCCCCAGCCGAATTCGATGTCGGGGATATTGCCCTGATGGCAATACGGCTCGCCGAAATCCTGGCCGAGTTTTGTGATGCGGTTGAGCTCGTCGTTGGGCAGGTCTTCCGACAGCCAGTCGCGGCCGTTGTCGGTGAAGTAGAGCTCGTGGGTCTTCGGATTCCAGTCGAAGCCGACGGTGTTGCGGATGCCGAAGGCGATCTTTTCGGCGCCGGTGCCGTCGAGATTCATGCGGCGCAGCTGGCCGTGATTGTCGTCGTGCAGCACGTTGTTGCCGGGCTGGCCGACTTCGAAATAGAGCTTGTTGTCCGGGCCGATGGCCAAAAATTTCCAGCCGTGCGCTTCGTCCTTGGGCAGATCCTTGTAGATGACGACCGGCTTCGGCGACTTGTCGATCTGGTCTTCGACATTGTCGATCTTGGAAATCTGCGACAGCTCGGCGATGTAGAGCGTGCCGTTCTTGTAGGCCACGCCGTTCGGCCGATAGAGGCCGGACACCAGCACATGGACCTGGCGTTTGCCGTCCTTGTTGGTGATGGCATAGACCTTGTCCTGCAGGCGCGAGCCGACATAGACGGTGCCTTTTTCACTGAGCGCCATCGAGCGCGCATTGGGCATGCCGGAGGCATAGACCTCGATGTTGAAGCCCTTCGGCGCTTTCAGCTTGTCGAGCGGCAGCTTGTTCTCCGCGGTGGCGAGCGGCGGCGCCGGCACCGGTGCGAGTTTGGCGGCGGCCGGATTGCTGTCCGGACGTCCGATCAGCGGCGAGCCGGGCGGCAGTGCCGCGGCGGCGGGAGCCGCAGGTGCGGGTGCGGCGGCAGCCGGAGCTGGTGCCGGAGCAGGCGCAGCGGCGGCTGGAGCTGGGGCAGGCGCCGGAGCGGGCGTTGCAGCCGGAGCTGGCGCCGGCGTTGGAGCAGGCATGGCAGCAGGAGCTTGCGCGGGCGCTTCTTGCTGTTGTTGGGCCAGCGCTGTGGTGGCCAGAAGTGCGAGTGTCGCGGCAAACAACGTGCCACGCGGTACGCGTCGAGTCATCGTGTTCCTCCCGAGTGCGGAAGTCCGGTCCCGCCGGCCTCCTTGCCGGCAGTCTCCGACATTTCGACCCCTGGGTGCAATCGGGTCGCGTACGATTTGGCGAATTATCGATCGCGCTTCACGGGCGCGTCACATGCGCCGGTAGGCGTAAGGCGCGTCGTCCTGGAGGGCTGCAAGGGCAGCGACCTCGTCGTGGCGCGGCGCAAGATGGCAGACCGGATCGGTGGCGGCGGCGTCGCCGGTGAGCGCAAAGGCCTGGCAGCGGCAGCCGCCGAAATCGATGTCGCGGCGGGCGCAGCTCTGGCACGGTTCTTTCATCCAAGATGTGCCGCGGAAGGCGTTGAACGCCGGCGAATTCTTCCAGATATCGGCCAGCGAATGATTTCGCACCGACCAGAATTCGAGGCCGGGGATCGACTCGGCGGCGTGGCACGGCAGCACTTTGCCGGAAGGCGTCACGTTGAGCGAGCGGCGGCCCCAGCCGCCGACGCACGGTTTCGGCAGCCGCGCGTAATAGTCCGGCACCACGGCGTCGATGACGATCTCGCCATGATGGCGTTTGCGCAAATCCTCGACCGCCACGGCGGCGCGTTCGACTTGCGCGGCGCTCGGCATCAGCGCGGTGCGGTTGCGCAACGCCCAGCCGTAATATTGCACATGGGCGATCTCGACCCGGCTGGCGCCAAGCGCAAGCGCCAGCGCGACCATGTCTTCGATGCGATCGATATTGGCGCGATGCACCACGACGTTGACGGTGAGCGGAATTTTCAAACCCACGACTTCGGCGGCGAGGGCGCGCTTGCGTGCAAAAGCGCCGTCATAACCGGCGATGTAGTCGGCGCTCTTTGGCGTGCTGTCCTGGATCGAAATCTGCACGTGATCGAGGCCGGCGTCGGCGAGTTTTTGCAGCGTGTCCGTGGTGATGCCGACCGCCGAAGTGATCAGATTGGTGTAGAGGCCCGCGCCATGCGCCGCCGCGGCGAGCCCGACCAGGTCGCGCCGCGCGCCCGGCTCGCCGCCGGAGAGATGCACCTGCAAGACGCCGAGCGCCGCAGCTTCGCCGAACACGCGGGCCCAGGTTGCGGTATCGAGCTCGTCGTCGCGCCGATCGAGTGCCAGCGGATTGGAGCAATAGGGGCAGCCGAGCGGACAACGGTGCGTCAGCTCGGCAAGGAGGCCGAGCGGGGAATGCAAACGCATGGTCCCATTCGCCGCCATCACAGCTCCAACAGCTTCTTGTCGGCGAGCCCGCGCAACATGGCCGTCACGTCGGCGAGGATGCGCTCGCGCGGCGCGTTGAAGGTTTTGGCGAGATCGTCGACGATCGCGTCGAGCGTCGCCTCGCCGGTGCAGCGCTTGACGATCTCGACCGCAATCGTATCGGCCTTGAACACGCGCTCCGGCGCCAACAGCACCCAGCCGCCTTGCGCCTCGCTGTGCACCAGCCGGACGCCGCGCGGCAGGCGCGGGCGGGCATCGGTAGGTATCGCAGGCGCCGCGTCGTTCATGGTGCTTCTTTCGGCACGAAGGCGCCGGGCGGAATGTGGCCCGGCGCCACATAGGCATGATAGAGCGCATCCAACATCGCCCATAGCACGCCGCATTTGAATTCGAGCGCGGCCAGGACCAGTTGTTGCTCGTCGGGCGTGCGCGCGTGGCGCTTGACGTAATCGAGGGCGAACCGGGAGTCACGTTCGGCCAGGGGAGGGCGCTGCGAGAAATAGGCCAGCGTCTCCGCGGTGACAAAATCGTAGCTCTTGAGCATGCCGTCGATACGCTCGCTGATGATTTGCGGCGAGAACAGTTCGGTGAGCGACGACGCGATGGCTTCGAGCAGCGATTTTTCCCGCACGAAATGCACATAGGCCTCGACGGCGAATTTCGTTGCCGGCAGCAAGCCGCGCAGCGACATCACGTAATCGCGGTCGAGGCCGAGCCCGTCGGTGAGTTTCAGCCAGCGCGCGATGCCGCCCTCGCCGTTGTGCTCGCCGTCGTGATCGGCAAGCCGGCTGCGCCATTCGCGCCGCGTCGCCTGGTCGTCGCAGCGCGCGATCAGGCTCGCGTCTTTGATCGGAATCATCGCCTGGTAATAGTAGCGGTTGAGCGCCCAGGCCTGGACCTGGCCCTTGGAGCATTCGCCGCCGTGCAACAGCTTGTGGAACGGATGCAGTCGGTGATACCGCCGCGCGCCGATATCGCGCAGCGCGGCTTCCAGCTCCTGCGGCGTCATCAACTTCACAGAGCGACCTCCAGCCCGTCTTCGGCGACTTCCCAACCCGCCGCTTCGACCAGCGAGCGCTCCGGCGAGCCGTCGATCAGGATCGGATTGGTGTTGTTGATGTGCACGAAGATGCGGCGCGCGCGCAAGCCGGCAAGCGCGGCGAGCGAGCCGTCCAGGCCGTCAAGCGGCATGTGGCCCATGCGCCGGCCGGTCTTTGTACCGGTGCCGGTCGCGATCATTTCGTCGTCGCGAAACAGCGTGCCGTCGAAAAAGATCACATCGGCGCGGGCGAGGCGTTGCATCACCGCCGGCGTGATCGCGGCGGCGCCTGGCACAAAAGCGAGCCGCGCCGCGCCGCTGGAAATCTCGACGCCGACATTGGCGGCGCTTTCGCTCGCGGTGTCGGGATCGTCGCCCTCGAGATAAAGCGGCACCTTGCCGGGCACGATGAAGAGCTCCGCCTCGAGGCCATGGCCAAGCGCAAAGCGCTCGCCCGGCACCACGGCGCGGCGCGTCACCACGTCGGGGGCGAGCGCGGCAAACATCGGATTGTCGGCGACCGCCGCCAAGGTCGCGGCGGTGGCGTAAAGCGTGAACGGCGAGCGCTCGCGCAGGCTGAAGAGGCCCGCGGTCTGATCGATCTCCGCGCCGGTCAGCACCACGGCGGCGATCGGACTGCCACGTGCATTGTCGCGTGCTTGGCCGCGCGGATGCAGGATTTGGTTCGCCTGGATTTGCGCGCGCAGGTCGGGCGAAGCGTTGAGTAGAATCCAATGCTCGCCGTCAGCCGAAACGGCGAGGCTTGCTTGGGTGCGTGGCTTGACTCTTGTGTCGCCGGCCCAGGCGAGGCGGCAGACCGCACAGCGGCAATTCCATTGCGGAAAGCCGCCGCCTGCCGCGGCACCGAGAACGATGGCGGCAAGGCGCCCCATTCAAGGGGTTTGCAGAAACGGGTAGCGGATCAGAACTCGGCCGGCAGATAGCCGTTGATCTCGAGGCCGATGCAGATTTCGACGAGGGTCGGAGTTGTCCACGCCATGGTCGTTCCCTTCCGGGCCGGTCTTCAGGCCGGCCGTACAGCACGAAATATAAGCACAGCATAGTTCGCGGATAGACCCGCCGACAAGGGGGTCTTTGCCCACTGCCATTGACCGTATGGCGGGCAAAACAGGGCACATTGCCACGCTCTCTTTTCACAGCTGTCAAAGCAGGGCATCCTGTGCCCGACACTGTCGCGTCAGGTCCGAGACCGGAGCGGCCTGGTGCCGAAAACAGCGTTATCAATAGAAAATCCGCCTTTTGGAGGAAGAACATGATCGACCACGTTTCGCGCCGCGGCGTTGCCCGCGTCTTCGGCGCCGTACTGCTGGCGACGGGCCTCTTCGCGGCGCCGTTGCCGGCGTCGGCGCAGACCAAGGACCCGATCAAGATCGGCTTCAGCATGGCGCTGACCGGCCCGCTCGCCGCCAACGGCAAGCAGGCGCTGCTTGGCGCCAAGATCTGGGAAGAGGAAGTCAACGCCAAGGGCGGCTTGCTCGGCCGGCCGGTCCAGTTGGTCTATTACGACGACCAGTCCAGTCCGTCGGTTGTGCCCGGCATCTACACCAAACTGCTGGACGTCGACAAAGTCGACCTCGTCGTCGGCCCCTATGCGACCAACATCGTGGCGCCGGCCATTCCGGTGGTGATGCAGAAGAACAAGACGTTCATCGGCCTGTTCGCGCTCGATGCCAACGGCGAATTCCACTATCCGAAATATTTCTCGATGCTGCCGTCGGGGCCGACGCCGAAGGAATCCTTCACCGAGGGCTTCTTCCAGATCGCGGCCGCGCAAAATCCGAAGCCGAAAACCATCGCGCTCGCCGCCGAGGACGCCGAGTTCTCGCGCAACGCCTGCGAAGGCGCGCGCAACAACGTCAAAAAATTCGGCTTTGAGACCGTCTACGACAAAACCTACCCGCCGAACACGACCGACTTCTCGCCGATCATCCGCGCCATGCAGGCCACCAATCCGGATCTCGTCATCATCTGCTCGTATCCGCTGAGCTCGGTCGGCATGCTGCTCTCGGCCAACGAGCTGGGCTTCAAGCCGAAGATGATGGGCGGCGGCATGGTCGGACTGCAAGCCACCGTGTTCAAGGACAAGCTCAAGGGCAAGCTTAACGGCATCATCAACTATGAGACCTGGGTGCCGTCGGCGAAGTTGATGGCGCCGGCCGCGGACTTCTTCAAGAAGTACCAGGATCGCGCCAAGGCGGAAGGCGTCGATCCGCTGGGCTATTATCTCGGCGGCTGGGGCTATGCCTATCTGCAGGTGCTGGCCGATGCCATCACCGGCACCAAAAGCATCAACGACGACAAGATCGCCGATTATCTGCGCGGCCATGAGTTCAACACCATCATGGCGTCCGGCATCCGGTTCGGCAAAAACGGCGAGTGGACCAAGTCCGGGATGATGCAGGTCCAGTATCACGACCTCACCGACGCCGCGAACCTCGATACCTGGCGCGGCATGAGCTACCAGACGGTGCTGACGCCGGCCGACGAGAAGACCGGCAACGTGATCTATCCTTACGAGAAGGCGCAGAAATAACTGCCGGCATCTGACGCAAATCCTCCCCCGGTTTTCGGGGGAGGATGGACATCGGGGCAGGAACGAAGAGAATTGCAATGCTCCTGCCTACCTCCCTTGTCGGCTCCTATCCGCAACCGGACTGGCTGATCGACCGCGACAAGCTGTCGAAGCAGGTGCCCCGCGTGCGCGCCGACGATCTGTGGCTCGTTGCCCGCGACAAGCTCGAAGCCGCGCAGGACGACGCCACCATCTTGGCCATCCGCGACCAGGAGCGCGCCGGCCTCGACATCGTCACCGACGGCGAGCAGCGCCGCGAAAGCTATTCCAACCGCTTCGCCACCGCGCTCGAAGGCATCGACACGGAAAAACCCGGCACCACGATCAATCGTAGCGGCCGGCCGATCCCGGTGCCGCGGGTGGTCGGCCCGATCCGGCGCAGGCACCCGGTCGAGCTGCGCGACCTCAAAGTGCTGCGCGCCAATACCGACCGCGCCATCAAGGCGACCGTGCCGGGCCCGTTCACCATGGGCAAGCAGGCCCAGGACGACTACTACAAGGACGAGGAAGCGGTGGCGCTCGCCTATGCGGACGCGGTGAATGCCGAGATCAAGGATCTGTTCGCCGCGGGCGCCGACGTGGTGCAGATCGACGAGCCGTGGATGCAGCAGCATCCCGACAAGGCCCGGCAATATGGTCTCAAGGCGCTCAACCGCGCCCTCGACGGCGTCAAAGGCACGGTCGCGGTGCATCTGTGCTTCGGCTATGCCGCCGTGGTGCACGACAAGCCGTCGGGCTATTCGTTCCTGGCCGAGTTCGAGGGCTCAAAAGCCCAGCAAATCTCGATCGAGGCGGCGCAGCCAAAACTCGATCTCGCCATCTTGCGGGAACTGCCGTCGAAAACCATTATTCTGGGTGTCATCGACCTGTCCGACATGACGGTCGAGACGCCGGCGACTGTCGCCGAGCGCATCCGGCGGGCGCTGGCCCACGTCCCGGCAAATCGGGTGGTGGTGGCGCCCGATTGCGGCATGAAATACCTGCCGCGCGCCGTGGCCTTTGGTAAGATGAAAGCCATGGCCGAAGGCACCGCCATCGTGCGGCGCGAAATCGCCGGCAAGTGAGCTTCGAGATTTTTTGAGGAGACGACTATGCCTTATGTGACCGAACAGACCTTGACCGACGTCGTGCGCGAGCGCTGGAGCGATATCCCCGATCCGCGGTTGAAGCAGGTGATGACGGCCCTGGTGAAGCATGCTCACGCCTTCGTGCGCGAGATCGAGCCGACGCAAGCCGAATGGGCGACCGCGATCGACTTCCTCACCCGCACCGGACAGATGTGCGACGACAAGCGCCAGGAATTCATCCTGATGTCCGACGTGCTCGGCATCAGCATGCTGGTCGACGCCATCAATCACCGGCAATCGAACGGCGCGACGCCGAGCACGGTGGAAGGCCCGTTTCATGTGCCCGATGCGCCGGCCGTCGCCAATGGCGGCAACATGGCGGTCAACGCGCCCGGCATTCCCTGCTTCGTCACCGGCACGGTACACGGCGTCAAGGGCGAGCCGGTTTCCGGCGCGGTGCTCGATCTGTGGCAGACCGACGGCGACGGCCTCTACGAGGCGCAACGCCCGGAGATCGAGGGCCCGTGGATGCGCGGGCTTTATCGCTCGCAGCCCGACGGTTCGTATCTCATCCGCACCGTGGCGCCGATCGCCTACACCATCCCGATGGATGGCACGATCGGCGAACTGATGAACCGCACCAACTTGAGCCACATGCGGCCGGCGCACATTCACTTCGCCCTCGACGCGCCGGGCTATCACGGCCTGGTGACGCATCTGTTCCAGTCGGGCGACAAATGGATCGAGCACGATGCGGTCTATGGCGTGAAGGAGCCGCTGATCGTCGACTTTCAGAAAATGCCGGCCGGCAGCAAGGCGCCGAGCGGCGAACTGATGAACGAGCCGTTCTACGTCGTGCATTACGACTTCGTGCTCGACCAGAAGGCGCAAGCAGCCGCGGCGGCGTGAGCAATCAACTGCGTTCTAACGCCCCGCGATCCCACTGCGCCAGATCGGCGGCGCCTTCGTAGGTGTCCTGCAGGAAGCAGAGCAGCAGCGCGTCGGGATCGCGCGCGAGCCGCACAGCCTCGTAGGGCAGGATGAACTGCCCGAGGTCTTTATTGTAGTAGCCGTCCGCGGTACGCAGCGGCGTGTCGCCATAACCCTCCGGCTCCGGATAGGCATAGACGTAAAACGCCGGCTGTCCGAAGCCGCCGTTGCCGGGCCAGAAGCCGCAGCTTGAGACCTCGTGCGAATAGGCTTCGGCCATCACCCACGGGGCGACGTTGGGGGTGACACCGTGCGGCGGCGGCGCGGTGCGGCCGGAAAAGCGCGTCACTGCGAGATCGAAACTGCCCCAGAAGAAATGCACCGGGCTCGCTTTGCCGATGAAGCGCGAGCGGAATTCGGTCAGCACGCGGGTCGACTGCACCAGCGCCTGATGGAAGCGCGCGACGTATTCAGGGTCGTATTGGGCGTGCAGGTGATCCTCGTCGAACGGCACCCCGTTCTCGATTTCGCTCGGCGTGGTCCAGATCGATACGTCGACGTCGAGGTTGCGCAGCCGCTCCATGAATTCGACATAGAATTCGGCGACTGGCATCGGCTTGAGTGCAAAGCTCTCGGCGCGGCCGTCGTTGGCGACGATGCGCAGCTCATGGTCGATGAAGTCGAACACGATGTCGAAGGTGCGCTCGCCGCAGCGGTTTTGCGGCGCGATGAGGCCGCGCGAGTTCACGCGAAAAGTGACGTTCCACCAATGATTGATGAGCGGCGTGCAGGCGAGCCGCACCTTGCCGGCGACCTGCGTCCACAATTGCAACGTGTCGCAGGTCTCGCTCCACGCGTCGAACGGCAGGTCGGGCCAATGGGAATTCCAGCTCATCGGCACTGCTTAGCGCAAATGCCGAAACTTTTGGAGAGCGATTAGAACGTGATGGTGCTGGCCAGCAGCGATGAGCCGCCCCGGGCCGGCGTCGCCAATTGCGGCTTGAGCTTGGCCAATTTGGCCAATTCGCGGGCCAGCTCGGCCCATTTTGTCCGGATTTTTTCGTTGCCGTCGTCGGCGTTGGGAAGGATCACGGTCTGCTGCGGTTGAGCAGGGGCCTTGGCGGTTTGCCGCCGGCTCGCGGCCTGACGGGCCTGGGCCTCGAGCTTCCCGATCTGCGCCTCGAGCTGCACGATCCGCGCTTTGAGAACCCTGATTTCTTCGTCGGCGTGGACCAGAGCCGCGTCGCGGTTTTGGAAGGTTTTGAGCAACGTGTTGGTCGCCGCGATGAGCTGCAGGCGCGACTGTTCGAG
>Ga0210405_10006874_pt1 | contig 10080 bp, 12 predicted proteins | sample IncBWH11MmetaG_FD_155492 | JGI IMG/M metagenome (GOLD analysis project Ga0210405, IMG submission 155492) | Forest soil microbial communities from Barre Woods Harvard Forest LTER site, Petersham, Massachusetts, United States - Inc-BW-H-11-M | ecosystem: Environmental > Terrestrial > Soil >... | reverse complement strand
CTTCTAACTAGAACACGTTACAGTTTTTCTACGGGATCACGCAACGACGGCGACCTTTACTGCCGGTTAATCACGTCCTGACGCCGCAGTACCCGGCCTGCGGTATATGTGAACGATGCCGCTGTTTTCCTTCGAAGGCCGATCGCCGAACGTCGATCCCACTGCCTTCGTCGCGCCGACCGCCACCCTGATCGGCGATGTCACGATCGAGGCCGGGGCGTCGGTGTGGTTCAACACCGTGCTGCGCGCCGATTATGCGCCCGTCATCGTGCGTGAGGGGGCCAATGTGCAGGACGGATCGGTGTTGCACGCGCCACCGGGTGTCCCGGTCGACATCGGCCCGGGAGCAACGGTGGCGCACATGTGCCTCATCCACGGGGCCCACGTAGGAGCCGAGGCGCTGATCGCCAACCACGCCACCGTCCTCGACGGCGCCGTGATCGGCTCGCGCAGCTTGATCGCGGCGGGCGCAGTGGTCATCGGTGGCACCAAGATTCCCGATGAGGTGCTGGTGGTCGGGGCGCCGGCCACGGTCAAGGGCCCGATCGCGGGCACTGGCGCCGAAATGTGGGTGAATGTGAACCCGAAGGCCTATCAGGACCTGGCCCAGCGCTATCTGGCCGGGCTCGAGCCGATTTAGCTCCGCGGCAATTCGTTCGTGTGGCGTGGCGTTCGTAAACTCCGGCGGAAACGCGGTTTTCGGGGTTCCTAGCTGACGGCCGGTTGATCAGCCCGCGTGCTCATCTTGCGGCTGTCGCATCCAGTCCGGCGTCACCGGCAGCCCGTTCTGGTGACGGTATTCGGCGATGGCCTTGAGGTTTTTCAGCTCCAGCAAGTGACCGGCCCCGAACATATCCCAGAAGTCGCCTACCCAGACCGGCCGTTCCGGCGGGGCAGCGTCGGGATAGGGGTTGTGGTCGTAGAACGGATGGTGGCAGTTGGTCCACAACACCACCGAGCCGGGCTTGTCGAACACCTCCTGCGCGTCGATGACACGCATGAGATAGACCATCCACAGGTGCTTGCCCTGATCCCACGCGCACTGATAGTCCACGGTGCGCGCCTGCTCGTTCGCCCGCGTGCGGGTATAGATCCTGGTCTCCGACCCCAGCCGGTCGTAGGCCAGCCACAACCCCGGTTCATCGGTTTCGGTGAACCCGCGCAGGCTATAGGTCCACTCCTCTAAACAGCGGGTGTCGGCCAGATAGCCGAACAGCTCATTGGGCGGGCAGTCGATGTAGTCGTTGATGGTGATGTACTCCCCGAATACCTCATCGTGCGGGTACACCGAGTGCATCATCTCCATAATGATCGGGGTGGCCTTCTCCCGCGGGCTGGTTTCGATGCGGGTCAAACCCTCGATCGGCTTGGTACTGCCGGTGTGGGCGGCGATGTCTTCAAGCGCGGGCAGCGGCATCGGATCAGCTCTCCTTCGTGGGTGCAGAGCGGTTGGCTTCTGTCAAAGACGTTGCGAACATGAGGATTTCGCCAGTATTGTATGTCGCACTATACACCTGACATAAATCTGTGGACGTTGACTTATCCGCATGATCGAACCAATTGGGGCTCGGGCTCGTCAACTTAGGTACCAGTGCCTTTGCGAGGTGATGCTCGCATGGGCATGGCAGTCGGTCGCGTACAGATCGCCGCGGCCGGCTGACTGCTGCGGTCTCGCGGGAGGATCATGATCAGACGACTTGATACCTACGATGCGCCCGGTCACGAGCTGACGATTGAACTTCGCGACGTGGTGCGCGAATACCGGGTCGGCGGTCAGGCCGTGCGAGCACTCGACGAGATCAGCTTGCGGTTCACGGGCGGGCAGTTTGTGTCGGTCGTCGGACCGTCGGGGGCGGGCAAGAGCACGTTGCTGCACCTGCTCGGCGCATTGGACTGCCCGGATTCTGGTTCGATCAAATTCGACGGTGACGAGATTGGCCACCTCAGCGATGAACAGCAGTCGGAATTTCGCCATCATCGTGTGGGGTTCGTCTTTCAGTTCTTCAACCTGTTGCCGACCCTGTCGGCGTGGGAAAACGTGGCGGTCCCGAAGCTGCTTGACGGTGTCCGGTTGGGCAAGGTCAAGTCGGATGCTGTTCGGCTGTTGGACCGGGTTGGGCTCGGTAACCGGACCCAGCACCGCCCGGCGGAACTGTCGGGCGGTCAAATGCAGCGGGTCGCGGTGGCTCGGGCCTTGATGATGGACCCATCACTGATTCTCGCTGACGAACCGACCGGGAATCTCGACTCCGCAACGGGCGCTTCGATCTTGGCGCTGCTCGCCGAGGTGGCACACGAGGACGGCGGCAGTCGGCTGGTGGTGATGGTGACCCACAACTCGGATGCCGCGGCGACGACGGATCGGGTGATCACACTCCAAGACGGACGCGTCGGTTCCGACGAGTTGTCAATGGTCGCGGGATGAGGCCGGGCTCGGCCATCGCGGCTACGGCGAGCCGGCTACGTGTGTTCAGCCTCCGCGAACTCGTTGTGCATCGCCGGCGCACGACGGCCTCGATCGCCGTAATGGCAGTATCCGCAATGTATCTGGTCGCGGTATTCGGAATTTTCGGGTCGATCACCGGATCGGTCAACCGGCTGGCCGATGGGATCGCGGGAATCGCGGCGCTCGAGGTGTCGGGCATTACCGACGCGGGATTTCCCGACACGATAACGGCCGATGTCGCCGCCGTGCCCGGCGTTGCGACCGCGGCACCGATGATTCGGACCTCTGCGTCCACGGCATCAGGTCCGGTTCTGCTGTTCGGCGCAGACAAGAGCAGTGCTGCGTTGGGCGGCGCCTTGAAAGACGCAGTCGCGAAACCATTAAAGACATTGTCCGCCAATCCCAACGGTGTCCAGGTTGGGCCCGGTGTCGGTCACAGCAAAGGCGAGACATTCCGGCTGGGCTCGGCTTCGGTCGCAGTCACGGAAGTGCTCACCGGCAAGCAGCTTGCGGACCTCAACGGCGGACATTACGTCATCGCTCCACTTGCTTTGGCGCAGAACATAACTGGGCGAAAAGGTATGCTCGACTCGATACTGATCACGGCAAAGTCCGGTGCCAATCTCACAGCAGTGCGCGCCGCGGTCACGGCCGCCGTGAAGGGCCGGGCAATCGTTGCAGATCCGAGCATGCGGGCAGCCCGGGCCGGCGACGGCGTCAAGCTGATGAACTACATGGCGTTGATGGGTGCGGGAGTTGCGTTGGTGGTCGGCGCGTTCCTGATTTACACCACGATGACGATGGCGATCACCCAACGCCGGCCGGTCATCTCGATGCTGCGCGCGATCGGAGGCCGACGCGTCACCATCCTTCGCGATTTGCTCGCCGAAGCCGCGATTCTCGGAGTAATCGGCGGAGCGGTCGGATCGGGCATCGGAATCATCATGGGCCGTATGGCGATTGGTCGATTGCCTCCGGCAATAACCCAAGGTCTCGAAGCTCGGGTGGAGTACTGGCTGCCCGGCTACGCGATACCGGTGGCGCTGGCGGCGACGGTACTCACCAGCGCGGCAGCGTCGGCGATGGCTGCGCGGCAGGTGTACAAGGTTTCACCGATCGAGGCCTTGGCGCCGGTCGGGGTTTCAGCCGCCGATTTCGTGCCACGATGGCTACGGATGGCATGCGGGATTGCAGCCGTTGCGCTGTTCGCGGCATCGATCGTGGTCGTTGTCGGCCAACGCGGCACATTCGCATTCGCCGCGGTCTTTGCTCTGTTCAGTGCTGAGATCGCGCTTGGCTTCGCGCTCACCGCGGCCGTCGTCAAAGCGACTGCGGCGACAGCCCGGATGTTCGGATCGGTTGGGCGACTCGCGGCGGCGACGATCGAGCGTGCGCCGCGGCGAGTGTGGGCCACGGTGATGACAGTGCTCATTGCGGTAGTTACCACCGTAGTGATCACCGGTACGAACGCCGACATGATCCGGTCGGCGCGCGCCATCTTCGCACCGGTCGCGGGCGTCGACGTGTGGGTGAGCGCGGATCCTCCCGATAGCTATGCCGTCGACGCTCTGCCGCAAGGCCTTGCCGGGAAAGTCGCCGCAGTCCCGGGGGTAGAACGTGTCACCGAAGGCGCATTCGGGTTCGCTGAGGTCGGCGGCACCCGCGTGATGCTGGACGGGTTTTCGGCCGGGACCGCCGATCCGCTCTACCGCGCGCTCGGTGAGCAGGTACGCAGCGAGGTGCTCGCCGGTCGGGGCGTGGTGCTTTCGCAGAACCTCGGCAAAACTCTGCGTGTCCGGGTCGGCGACGACCTTCAGCTGCAGACGCCGCATGGCCCGCGGCGGACGAGTGTGCTTGCCCTGGTCCCGTACTTCTCGACGGTCATCGGCAGCGTCGGGATAGACCTCGATCGAATGCGGGCGTGGTTCGACCGCCCGGCAGCGACAGCACTTCAGATCTCTGCGGCCGCAGGCGTGGATCGGGATCGCCTGCTGGCCGACGTCCGCCGCGTGGCCCCCGCACCGAACTACGTGTACGACGGTCGCGCGGCGCTGGCAGGGCTCGAGGCGCCGCTGCATCAGAGCATGTTCATCGCCAACGCCGTGTGGATGATCGTTGTATTCGTGGCCGCAGTCGCACTTTTCAACACGTTGACGCTCGCGGTACTCGAACGGCGCCGCGAAATTGGTGCGCTACGGGCCATGGGATCCAGCCGTCGGTTCACCCTGCAGATGGTCCTGGCCGAGGCGGCAGGTATCGGTGTCATCGGCGGCGTCTTGGGGCTGCTGGTCGGCCTCACCGACCAGTGGCTCTACAGCCTCGTCAGCGGGGACATCATGAATTTCAATGTCAGCTTCCGGCCGAGCCCGATGGCATTCGTGTTCACCGTGGGCGCGCTGGCAATCAGCCTGCTCGGCTCGCTGCCGCCGGCGCGACGCGCGGCGCGACTGAACATCATCGAGGCAGTCGGCGTCGAGTAGTTGCCCCTGAAGCGATCAGAAGCCGAGTGGCAGAAGCGCAGTAAACAGCTCGGCTAAGGGATCCGTGAAGGGAAGCGAGAACGTAGAATCGAGGGCCGGGTCGCTGGGGTCGATGAATGTGTTTACCGTCTCCCCGGCCACGCCGATGCCCGCGGCATCGAACCCTACGCCGCCTGAGGGGTCGGCTCCGGAAGTCACAATGTCCGTGAAGCCAAGTGGCTCACTCTGGAAAACGGTCGCAACGAACTCACCGTCGTCGGGGTCGGCAAATGACTGGTTCGTGAATAGGCCGAAGTCTTGGAGCGGGCCACTCATAAAGTCTGTGTCTACTCCTGGGGTGATGTCGTCTCCGTCGGCTCGGGCGGAGGCGGCGGTTGCCAGCGGGATGAGCCCAGCAGCTAGGAAAGCACCGGCAGCCGCGCCAAGGACGAGCGAAAAACCACGAGCACTCATGTGGAGACTCCAATTCTCGAATCTTTGAATGATATGGGTTGCGGGCTCCCCGCGGCCGACGATTTGCGCCCTTTGATTCGGTGATGATGTGGTGAGTCGCCCACAGCCGGCAACTCGCCCCGCGGCAAGTATTCGACTGTAGATGTACACGAATCGTCGATGAACGGCGTACGTCTGTAAGATGAATAGGAGATGAACACGCGGTGACAGTCGCGCATCGCCGGTCCCGACTCAGGTGGAAGCTGAGCCAGCCTGGTGATCTCCACGACGGGTCCAGACCGGTCGTCCCCGTCCGAGTAAATCTCTTTCAGCGGCGACACATCGGCATAGTCGCGTCCGACGCCCACGTTGATGGTCCGCTCGGTGATCTCGGTGGCATTGGCAGATCCACGGCTTTCAAGCATTGCTCTTGACTACAGTGGCAATTCCTTGCAGATGAGGTGTGCCCGGGGGCGGCATAGGGGTTCGGATGCTGCGCAGTCCCCGGGTATCGAATCCGGCCGCGGCAATGGAGTCGACGGTTCGGCGATTCGGCTTGCACCCGGCACCGAAAAAGGACCACGGCCGGGCGATAAGGTCCTGGAACCGACCCATCGCACCGTCTCCGCGGACATGCTCCAGGACGAGTAACCTGCCTCCGGGTGCGAGCACTCGCCGGATCTCGCCGAGGGTAGCGGCCACATCGTCGACCGAGCACAACACAAGCGCGGCGTGGACCGAGTCGAAGCTGTTGTCCGGGAAAGGAATCAACTCGCCGACACCCTCGACGACCTCTACTGCGATGTCATGGCGGCGAGCAACGCGGGAAGCCATCCGCCGGAACGCTGCCACCGGCTCCACGGCAGCAACTGACGTCACGGCGGGCGGAATGAACCTCAAGTCGGTTCCCGGGCCGAGACCGACCATCAGTAGCCGGCCGGTCGCATTGCTCATCGTCTCTCGGCGATAGCGGAGATAGAACAGCCGGTCGGCGATCAGCGTGCCGATTCGATAAACATACGGGAACAACGGATTACGGTACGTCATCTGCTATCCAGATCCTGTCGTGTCAGTGCAACTGTCGTCGGTGGAGTTGTATCGGCTTTGACAATGTTGTGACAGTGAGGCGGCTCCCGGGAAGTTACGGCGGACAACCCTAGCCGAGCCGGCTGCTCCCGCGACGCCCGGCCACCTGGATGGCGTCGCTGTCATGCGGCTCATGCCGACCTCGAAGGACTAGGTCGCGGGCGCTGCGCGACGACCACCTGATTGCGTCCCAGTCGACTGAACTCGACGGCGATGGTCGGATCGGCGTGAACGGCCAGCGCCCGGAATCCTGATGGGCTGTAGGCCCGCAACGAGCTGATCAGCCCGTCGTGGGCGAAGGGCAGGATGAGCGCTAACGGGAAAATCGCCGCCAGGCGGATCAGGTGCAGCAGAGCGGGCGGCCGGCCCAGGTCGATGATGAGTAGCTTGTTCGCGGCGCGGGTTCCCTCCGCCAGCACCCGGGCAGCCGGGGCCGGCGTCAGGTGATGAAACGACAGGACGAACAGAGCCAGGTCGTAGGAACAATCGGGCGCGTCGATGTCGGTGGCGTCCATACGGCGCACGACGGCGCGTGGATGGCTGCCCAGGTCGCCGGAGGCGATATTTGACAACGAGATTGGGTCGATATCTGTGACCGTAACTTGAGCAGTGGGGTGCATTTCCAGCAGCTTGCGGGACAGCCCGCCGTGGCCCGCACCCAATTCCAGGATCTTTGGGTCGGGAATATCGGCGACGAGTTTCAAGGTGCGCTCGGCGAAGTGATCGTGATCCCGTAAGACCCGGCCCATCCAGTCGAGCGAGCCGATCACCTGTCGCTTGATGCGGTCGTCGACATCGTCGCGGTCCAGGTATTCCGGGCGGTCGGTCCGCAGCCGCCGATCGAGCCATGAGGCGTCGAAGCCGCCGCGTGGCATGGTCTCGATGTCCATCTGAATTCTCCGATCATCGGGCAGACAGTGGCTTATGCGCCGGCCGGCCGCACGAACTAGCGCCAAGCGATCACGTCCAACAGGATGTCGCGGTTGGGCTTGGTGGCAATCGCCCGTGGTACGGCGCGTGGCGGTTTCCTGCGCTGCTCACGCGCCGGCATGCGCAGCTCAACGGTGTTCAAGATGGTGCCGATCGCCACGGCCAACTCGTGTTGCGCAAATGCTGCGCCAATGCAGCGACGGTACCCACCGCCGAATGGCGCGTACTCAAACGGTGACGGCTTCCTCTCCAGGAATCGGTCGGGATCGAAGGAATCCGGGTCCCCCCACACGTTACGGTTGAAATGCAATGCGGGCAGCGCGATTCCGACCACATCACCGGCCGAACGGGGAACGCCTGCGACGGTTAGTGGCCCAGTGAGCCTGCGCAACACAACCGGCACCGTCGGGTGCATGCGCAGCGTCTCCTGGATCACCGCGCCGAGGTAAGGCAAAGCCGCAATCTCCCACGGCGTGGCTGCATCCGCTAGCTCCTCGACAACCCGTGAGCGAATGCTTTCGTCGCGGTGGATGTGATAAAGCGCCCACGCCAACGAAGTCGAGGTGGTTTCGTGCCCCGCGGCGAGCATCGTCCGTAACTGCTCACGGAGGGCGTCATCACCGAGGCTGTTGCCGTCTTCGTCGGTCGCCGTGAGGATCAACTCCATCATGTCGCTGCCGTGTTCGCCCATCCCCCTTCGCTCTTCGATCTGCTCGGACAATAGGCCGTCGAGTTGCGCGCGGAAACCAACCAACTGCGCCCATGGCCCTCGCCCGGCTATCTCCCGGCGCAGCCAGGGCACCAGCATCAGCGGCGCGGTGCCGGAACGCATCAATTCCTTGATCACCCGGGCATATTCTGCGCGGCGAGTACGGTCCGCCACGCCGAACACTACTCGAATCACCACGTCCAGCGTGATGGCTTGCGCCGCATCGCGAACCACGAATTGATCGCCTGGTTGCAATGACGCGATTTCATCGTTTGTGGCGTCGGCTATCAAGTCGACATAGCCGCTCATGCGCTCGCCGCGAAACGCGGGCATCAGGATGCTACGGGTCCGGCGATGAGGCTCGCCGGAAAGCAGGATCAGCGAATTCTGTCCGACGAGGGGTTCGATCGGATGGGGCAGCGGTGCACGGCATAGCGTCCCGGGAGCGGTCAATATGTCGCGCGCACCATTGACTGTCGAGACGAACAGCACCTCGCCGAACCCTGGGAACCTCAGCAAGAACGGTTTGGTGTCGGATGAATGACGCCGAAAGAATCCCTCCGGGTCGATACCAACCCACGCCGCACGAGCTATTGCCGACGCCGTCGACAACGTGGTCAAGGCCGCATGCAGTGGATGGCTCAACCACGTGCCGTGCAGCCAATTGCTGACGCGCTCTCCAGCACCGCCGAACAGAGCGAACACAAATGTAGGGATGTGCTCGAGCCGACAACTCGGCCGATCAAGCCGCGCGTGCCGCCTACGAATTATCGAACGCCCCAGCCCAGACTTGCGGACTCGAGCCGTACCACTCCCTGTTCTGCTAGCCATGGCTACCGTCATCCTCAGCAACCATGGACATCAACGGTGGTGGCCACCCCAGCACGCCGTGGGGCGTTTGTGAACGATATACACCGCGCGCCGGTGTCGACCGTCGGCGGCCCGGCGGTCGCATTCCTCATCGTCTCTCGACGATATCGACCATAGAGCAGCCAGTCGAAAATCAGCGTGCCGAATCGATACACGCACGGGAACAACGGATTACGAAGTTTCATCTGCTACCCGGATCCAGTCGGAACGGCGGATATTCGTCGCGCATCAACGAGACATACACGGCCACCCGGTAACGCCATCGGACGATGCCCATGAGGAGGTCGAAGATGTCCCGCGGGATCGTACCGGTGAACAACAACCACACCGCGCCGACATAGCAAACCACGTGCAGCAGAGGTATCATCGCCCAGCAAATGAGTATCTGAGGGATCGCCAACAGCCACGGCTTCCCCAGCACGGCCCAATTCGTGAGCTGTTCCGGATAGTCGACCTCGAGATCCCCTGGGTAGTCGGGCCGAGACGCGAGCGTGAACGGCGGGTACTTATCGGTGCTGTTCATCGGAAATCTGTAATTCATGACGCGCCACGACCAGCGCAGCACCCCGACGTTGAAGTCGAAGATAGGGCGCGGATACCGTCCGGTGAACAAGATAGCGACGCCAGCAACGATGGTCAGCAACGGATACACCAAGTACAGCAGTATCAATATGGGGTAGTGCGGGGCGGCCAGCGCCCACTTGACGAGCCAGAGCCCGCGTGAGGGCGCGTCGTCATCGCATCGCACTCGGACGGGATCGTGCGGGATGTTCACGAGTTCCATGCTCGACACTTCCTGACTTGTCATCGCCGTCGACAAGACGGGGTGGTCGACGTGGCCCCGAGGTCGCGCCTGATCTTCGCGGATATCCGGCGGTGACTTGTCGAACGCAGAAATATTGTCAGCGCCCAGGTCTGGAACCGGTCCGAGATCATCGCCGCCGGTTTGAGCACTGACTCACCGTGGGACACCTGCAGCGACGCCACCCGGGACACGGCCATGACCTTGCGTCGTCTGGTCTTCTCGTACCAGCGCAGCGCGCGTGAGAGATCGCTGCTGCCGCGGTTCGCTCCATTTTTGAGATCCGAAAGCGCCTTGCGCAACACCATCGTGTCGAGCAGCGCCT
>Ga0210405_10006871_pt1 | contig 10081 bp, 10 predicted proteins | sample IncBWH11MmetaG_FD_155492 | JGI IMG/M metagenome (GOLD analysis project Ga0210405, IMG submission 155492) | Forest soil microbial communities from Barre Woods Harvard Forest LTER site, Petersham, Massachusetts, United States - Inc-BW-H-11-M | ecosystem: Environmental > Terrestrial > Soil >... | reverse complement strand
CAGGAGTCAGCAGCGGATCCCGTGGGTTGTGTGTGTGTGTGCCGCCATAGAGCAGGTTGCTCGTAAACCAACGTATGGCAAACGTTGGCGCGTTGCTGCGCCCAAGCAGCACTGCACCTGCCCGCACCACATTGTCTACGGCAGGGCTGTTGAATTTGGCGATGCGGTTTTCGTACAGCCTGCTGCCATCGGTCGTGGCGAACCCTGCCTGGTCGATGTTTATCTTGACAGTGACCGGCACGCCGGCCAGGGGACCCGGGTCGTTTCCGCGGGCCAACAGACTGTCCACCCGGTCTGCCTGCTCTCGCACCAGATCCGGTCGGTAGTCAACGATCGCGGTGATCCGCGGGTTGACAGAGTCGAGCCGTTGCAGCGCTGCGTCTGCTACCTCACGGGCCGACACTTTGCGCGTCCTTACGAGGCGAGCGACTTCGCTTGCTGAGAGGCGCCACAGTTCACTAGACATTCCGCGTTCACGTTCGAATTGTGCTTGAACAATTTTTTCATTCCCTTCTGCCGTGCGCGCGCCAGCGCGTTTCGACATCAGTGCTAACGATAGAGCGGCGCCCGAGGCTGCAGTAATTAAGGTACGACGTTCGATGTTGGTCTTGTCTGTCACCTGTGATCTCCTTCAAGTCTAGGGCGTGACCCTTATCGGCAGCGGGACCACGCGACGGTGATTGATTGGCCCGCGAATCCGAAGGATTGAATGTCTCATGGCAGGTTGCGTGCACAAGATTGTGCGTTTCTGACCTCGGGCGCGGTAGCGAGCTTGCACGACTATCTGTTATTCCAGCGAGAAATGACGCGCGCCGACTGCGCCAGTTGGCTTTGCGTTCATGCAGAGGTCATGCCCGGCTGTGCGGCTGCGCGCTCACGAGCTGACGTGGTTTTCGCAGGCTGATATGCGAATAGCCGCGGACGGTCTCTCGTGGTGATTCGCCTGGGTCGGCCGAAAGCCGACGTGAGCGACTGGCTGCTTCGGGTCGATTCCGGCTCTGTTTCGTTTCAGTCGAACGATCGCTTTCTGACCCTTCGCTGACATGCTGGCGGCCCGGAGAGCCTCCGTGCTACATATGCCGGCGCAGGTCTACCGGCGATCGCGCCCGCGGCCCACCTACTCACCCGCCGATTGCGGCCGCCGACGCTGTATCGTCGACGCGCGCGCTGGACTGCGGCGGGCAGCGGTGAATCGGTGAATCATCAGGAAGATCAGCGATTTACGGATTCGGCGAAATGGCTTCTGCTTGGGACTCCAACCCACCAGTCGCTGCGGCGTCTCCGAAACGAAATGAAGGGATTCCGAGAATTGTGCAGCCCTCCTTCGCGCTTCGCGCTTCGGAGGGTGGCGGGGACGGACGAGACAATACTCCGCGCCAGTACTCGTTCTCCAGGCGGCTCGCGCCGCTAACCCCGTTTTTCCCCGGCACCAGGGCGGTCGGCTGCACGTATCTGCACTCTCCCCCGAGGACCATCGAGCCATTCCTGCAGTCCGGCGCAGGTGGGTGCATGCACGTGCATGGCAGGTCGTGGAGCTACCCCCGAGGGGTTCAATCAGCGCCAGCGGCACGCTGTTGCTCGAACTTTCGAGTCAGTTCAATATCCCCACTTATCCCGAGGACGGCATCCACCTTTAGTTCGCTTTAATCAACCCATACACAAGCACCACGATGGCGCAAACCAGCAACAGGGCGGAAATGCACGCCCGCCCACACCCGGGAGGCGGCGCACTCGTCGGCCAGTGCGGTGAATCCGGTGTATCGGCGCGCGGGTTGAAAGGCGTCGCGAACGCGTAACGGCTCATAGACTGTTATAGACAAGGCGCGTGAAGAAGGCTGGATCGATGACGAAGCCACCCCATTTTGCGTCGTACGCCGCGGATGGCTTTGCCGCGATGACCTCGCCGAGCGACTTGCCCTGCTTCTTCAAGGCCGCTACGTTGTCACGAATGCCAACAAGCATGTCGCGATACTCGATGAGCTGCGCCCGGCCTGATACCGGTCCGTGGCCTGGCACAACGACCGTCTTGTCTGTGGCAAGGGCAATGTTCGCATTCGCCGCTTGGATCATGCCGTCGATACCGCCTCCGACGCCAGTATCGATGAATGGATAGAGCCCGTTCCAGTACGTGTCGCCCGTCGCCAGGACGTCGGCCTTGGCGAAGTAAACGTACAGATCGCCATCCGTGTGAGACGGCGAATAGGAGCGGATCAAGACGGTCTCATGACCGAAGTTCAGCGTCAAGTCACTCCTGATGATCAGGGTTGGAAGCGCGCCCTCCGGCGACGGATCGAATGTGTATTGCCAGTCCTCCACTCGTACCCTGGCCGCGAGATGCTTCGCCGTGTTTTCGTGAGCGATGATCGTTGCGCCCGCCTGATGGATCCATTCGTTGCCGCTGGTGTGATCCCAATGCCAGTGCGTGTTGATGGCGTACTTGGGAGGCGCCGCGCTGATGCTATCGAGCGCGGCCGAGAGCTTTACCCGTGACAACACGATGCCTGTGTCGACCATCAGCTTTCCGTCATCACCTTTAAGGACGGTAATGTTGCCGCCAGAGCCCATCACGACGCTGATGTTGCCGCGAACTGGCTGGACGGTAATGTCGGAGGTCGCCGCTTCGGCATTGATCCTCGTCACGGGACTGTCGGCTTGCGCAAGCGCTTGGCCGCCAAGCCATGAGGCGCCGCCCACGGCGAGCACCGTAACCGCGAGAGCCTGCCGAACCAGCCGCGCCGAGTTCAATTTCAAGGTCATTGTCGTCTCCATGGAGAATCGAACGTTCGGCTTTGCCCCATTCGATTTCTCCTAGGACTTTATGAACGCAAGCAACTCTTCGTTGACTCTGTCCTTGAGCGTGGTACACATTCCGTGCGGGGCGCCTTTATAAACGAGCAGCTTGGCGTTCTTGATCAGCTTGGAGGATCGCATCGCGGACGCCTCGATCGGTACGATCTGATCGTCGTCACCGTGGAGAATGAGCGTCGGCACATCGAACCGCTTCAGATCCTCGGTCAGGTCCGTTTCGGAAAATGCCTTGATGCAGAAGTACGCACCCGGAAAGCCACACATCATTCCTTGCAGCCAGAACGACTCGCGCACGCCCTCGGAGACCTTCGCACCTGGACGGTTGTATCCGTAGAACGCAAGGCTGAGGTCTTTCCAGAACTTGGAACGATCCGCCTGCACAGCGGCACGCAACTGATCGAATACCTCGATGGGGGTTCCCGTCGGATTTGCGGGTGTTTTCAACATCAGGGGCGGAATCGCGCCGATCAGTACCGCCTTCGCAACGCGTTTGGTGCCATGACGGCCGATATACCTTGCCACTTCGCCCCCGCCCGTCGAATGGCCGACGTGGATGGCGTCTTTCAGATCGAGCGTTTCGATCAGCGTTGCCAGATCGTCGGCATACGTGTCGAGATCATTGCCGTTCCACGGTTGGCTGGAGCGGCCATGACCGCGGCGGTCGTGAGCAACGCAACGGTAGCCGCGCGAAGCGAGAAAGAACATCTGATCTTCGAACGCATCGGCGGAAAGCGGCCATCCATGGCTGAAGACCACCGGCTGTCCGCTGCCCCAGTCGTTGTAATAGATCTGCGTGCCATCCTTGGCGGTAATCATGTTCATTGTGGACCTTCCTTTCGTTGCATTTGAAAACATCGGCGTGCTTGCTTGTTGCGCATCAGCAGGCATCGTGGCCGACGGCAGACCTGAGGTGGCGACAATGTTGGATCGACTCAATGTACCGCCGACGGAATACGACGCTATCCAATTTCCGAAGGACTATCCGCTTCTCTGCGAGCGGACAGTCAATGTCGTCAATTGGATAGTGCGACGAAAAGCGGCTATCGCTCCCGGACCCCGCCGCTACCCTAGCCCTACGGTAGGGGCCCGGCTCTCAGCGTCGATGACACCTATGCGGTGGCCGCCTACATCCTGAACCTGAATGGCATCCTGCCGGACGACGCGACGCTGGACAAGGAGAGCCTGCCGAAGATCATGATGCCTAATCGGGACGGCTTCATTCCAAAATCGGAGTTCCGCGAGATCACGAACTCCCGATGAGAAGCGACCGGTGTCCTGCAGCAACCAGTTCTTCGGCCGCATGCGTTCGCCTCTGGTTGGAAGGAGGCGTTGTCTCCTTGGTCGGGACACACCGTTCACGTACGCAGGACCCATTGCCTCTTTGCGGTAGATTCGCCGTCGGTCAGGTAGGGCAGGCGGTCCCCGCAGTCCCGCATTATCGAAATGCCCTTGTTCGCGGTGTAGATATCTCGGCGACTGCCTTTTCCCGCATGGGGGACGGTGCTAGGTTCGTCGTTCTATGCACGCCGAGTTCCTGTTCGGCCCGTTCCGACTCGATACCAATCGACACGTCCTGCTCAGGGCTGACGATCCGGTCTGCCTGAGCAGCCGTGCTCTGAATCTGCTCACCGTTCTAGCGACCCGCCCTGGCGAGGTGATTACCAAGGACGAACTCATTGCTTGCGCGTGGCCTGACGCCGTCGTCGAGGAGTCCAATCTAAGGGTTCAAATCGCCGCCCTGCGCAAAGCACTCGCGGACGGCCCTGGGCGCCCTGCCTACGTCGCCACGGTTCCAGGCCGCGGTTATCGCTTCATAGGTGCTGTCTCTCGCCGAAACGGAGACGCTGCATCCTTCATCCGCGCTCCGCCTTCCAACCATCTGCCCAACCGCCTTACGCGGGTGATCGGCAGGGCCGCAGCGGTCGCTTCACTTTGCGAGCGGTTGCAGCGTTCGCGCTTCTTCACGATTGTCGGATGCGGAGGAGTCGGCAAGACTACCGTTGCGCTCGCAGTCGCGCGGCAGCTGGTCGAAACCTTCGCGGACCCGGTTTGCTTCATCGATCTGGCGCCGATCGCCGAGCCTGGGCTCGTCGCTTGCGCGCTTGCGTCCGCGCTCAGCCTGCCTCTGGTCACGAACGATCCAGTGCCCGCATTGATCGCCTTCCTGCGCGATCGGCGCTTGCTGATCGTGCTCGACAGCTGCGAGCACGTCGTTGAGGCCGCTGCGCGCTTGGCGGAGGGACTCCTGACGGCGTGTCCCGGTGTACGGATCCTCGCGACATCGCGCGAGGCCCTGCGCGCCGATGGCGAACGGCTCGTCCACCTTCCGCCACTGGCTGTTCCCTCCTCGTCCGACCGATTGACCCCCGCCGTCGCGGTCACCTACCCTGCCGTGGAGCTTTTCGTTGAGCGCACCGCGGCCAGCGTCGATGAATTCGAATTGACTGATGCCAACACCCCCGCCGTCGCGGATATCTGCCGCCGCCTCGATGGCGTCGCACTGGCAATCGAACTGGCCGCTGGCCGGGTCAACGCATTTGGTGTGTACGGAGTTGCCAAGCGGTTGGACGATCGGATGCGCCTATTGACGCGCGGTTCCCGCACGGCGCTGAAGCGGCACCAGACCCTTGGGGCCACGCTTGATTGGAGCTGCGAGTCTCTGACGGATCCCGAGCGCATGGTTCTTAGGCGTCTAGCCGTGTTCGTGGGCGGTTTCACCCTGGAAGCGGCGAGCGCCGTCGTAACCAGTGCGGCTGTGAGCGCTTCCGACGTGCCAGATCTGATCGCGGACCTCGTCGCCAAATCCTTGGTCATTGCAGAGACCGACGATCGCAGCGGCAGCCGGTTTCGCTTCTTGGACACCACACGCGCATATGCGCTTGCCAAGCTCTCGGAGAGCGGCGAATCGGACGAGATCGCACAGCGTCACGCGATTCATTACCGCAACGTCTTCGAGCGCGCCACGGAGGAATGGCAAACGCGGCCGCCCGACGAATGGGTGTCGTTGTACGGCCGCGAGATCGACAACGTGCGCGCATCTTTGCGGTGGGCTTTTTCGTCCGCCGGGGACAGCGGTATCGGCGCGGATCTAACGCTCGGCGTTATTCCGCTGTGGTTCCATCTTTCACTGACCGACGAGTGTCGCAGCGGCGTCGAACAGGCCCTGGCAAGTCTTCGGCCCGGACCCGATCGCGAAGCAAGATCCCGGCAGGTGATGGGGTTGTACGCGATGCTCGGGTTATCGCGCACGTTCACAAAGGGGCTTGCGCCCGAAGCGGCCGTCGCCTGGACAAAGGCGCTCGAAGTGGCCGAGGAGCTCAACGACAGCGAGCATCAGCTGGGAGCCCTCTGGGGCCTTTGGGCGTGCCGATTGGGCACCGGGGACTTTCGCGCCGCGCTCGCCGTCGCCGCGAAGTTTGCCGCACTGGCGCGCCGCACCGGCTCCACAGGCGACCTTCCGATCGGTGATCGGATGCTCGGCGCTCCCCTGCATTACCTCGGTGAGCACGTTCGGGCGCGGCGCTATGTCGAACGTATGTTGCAGAGGGAGGCTGCAGCGCTGCCTCGTTCGCCCAGCATTCGTGCACGGTTTGACCAGCCTGTCGCCGGTCGTGCGGTTCTCGCCCATATGCTCTGGTTGCAGGGTTTTCCCGATCAGGCCGTCCAGACCGCGCGAAAGGCCGTGGAGGAAGCCATAGCGACAAGCCACGCAATCTCCATTTGCGACGCGCTCGCGCAGGCGGCCGGCCCGGTCGCCCTGCTCGTCGGCGACCGCGCGTTGGCCGGGCAGTCCGTTTCGATGCTCTTGGATCGGGCGGGCGAAAGCTCGCTGGAATCCTGGCATGTCCTCGGCCGCTGCCTGCAAGGGGAACTACTCGTCCGATACGGCGACCTCGCGGCCGGACTGGCGTTGCTGCGCGCGGCCCTCGAGGATCTCCGCGAGGTGCGGTTTGCGCCATTCCATACGGGGTTTCTAGGCGCGCTCGCGGAAGGCCTATCGAAGGCGGGGCAGCACGACGCCGGACGTTCCGTCGTCGACGGCGCCATCCGACGCGCGCAACGCAGGGAGGAGGGCTGGTGTCTGGCGGAACTGCTTCGCATCAAGGCCGTCACGGTGTTCCGGGAAGGCGGTAAGAGTGACAGGCGGGAGGCCGAGCGCTTGGCGCGGCGGTCTCTAGACGTCGCTCGCAAGCAAAACGCCCTCTCATGGCAGTTGCGCGCGGCGACCTCGCTTGCTCGAATTTGCCGTGGCGGCGAACGCCACAACGAGGTCCGACGATTGCTCGGCCACGTCCTTCGGCGTTTTGCCGAGGGGCATGCGACAGCTGACCTGAAGGCCGCCGAAGCCCTGTTGAACGAATTGGCTTAGAGCTTCCGTCGTCGCTGTCGGTTCGGATCGCCTCACTGCACGCCTGCGGCGTCACCCGCATTCCCAACGATTCCCAAGATTTCACTGGTCTCGACTCGGGCGCGCGCGCATGCTGGCGTTCGATGAACACGATTACGACACGGGACGGCCGCTCGAGCCAGCCATGGGCAGGCAACGACATGAATACATACGCCGACGATCTGGCAACGCTGGTTGAGACCCTGCACCTGAAGAATGCCATCTACGTCGGGAATTCGACTGGCGCGGGCGGGATCACCCGGATCAGCGCGGACCTGCTCGCTTTCATCCAGGGCGAGCGCCGCTGCGAATCCCGCTAGAACCGACCCGATCCAGCTTGGCCGTGCAGAACGTGTTCCTGCAAACGTCCAACCTGACCGAGGCGATCGACGCGGTGAGTCGCGTTTACTGCTCTCATGAGGTCGAGATTCGTGGAGGCGCTCGAGACGTTTCGGTGACTCTGGACGTGATCCGTCGCACGGCTCAGCCGATTGTCGGACTGAGGTACTCGACGGCGGTCGGCATCGACCTAGGCAATTTCCCGAACCTGATGCTGATGATGACCTGCCTGAACGGCTCCGCTAGCGCATCGCAAGCAAGTGCGCAGACGACCTGGCACCGGCAGCAGACGCTCCCCCTGTCTCCCGACATCCCGACTCGCCTCGAATTCGACCGAAGCTTCGCGCACAGATCGATACGAGTGGACATCGAGCGCCTGGAGAAGCTCTGCGTCCGGTGGCTCAACGTCCCTGCGACCGCGCCGCTGAGGTTCGAGCTGCGTCCCTTCCGCGCGGAGCTAGAGGGAGCTTGGACGGAGGCTGTTGCGCTGCTGCTGATGTACGAGCGGATGAACATTATCTTGCCGCCCGCGGCCGTGGCAAGCTTCGATGAATTCCTGCTGTCGTTGGTGCTGAGCGGCCACCCGCACAACTACAGCGCCGAACTCGCGCGTGCGACCCACGCAGCCCCACCGCGGGCCATGCGTGAGGCGGAACACTGGATGCGCTGCGGCGGCCCCGAACTGAGCGTCACTGAGATCGCGGCGAGAGTTGGCGTCAGCCTGCGCGCCCTGGAGGTGGGGTTCCGCGACTGGTTCCACTGCACGCCAACCTGCTTCCTGCGCAGGATCCGCCTCGAGGCTGCGCGACAGGAATTGCGATCCCCATCGGAGTCCACGACCGTGACCTCGGTGGCACTGCAAAACGGTTTCTTCCACCTGGCTCGATTTAGCGCGCGCTACCGCGCAGCGTTCGGGGAGGCTCCCGGGCAAACGCTCCGGCGCAGCCGCCTGACTGGCAGGCGGGAGCGAGCTTCGATGCCCGGCCCCCACGCTGAGCCCACCGCGCCCACCGCGACCTCACGCCGCACCGCGGCCAACTTGCGGGGGTGAACAGTCTGTAAGTTGACAGAGACGGGCATTAGTCGATCGTAACCCGAGATCGTGTCATTCAGGCCACTTCCAGCCGATCGTTTCGCGAAAATGGATCAATGTTGATTCGCAACGAACGGACCGCGGTCGTTGGCACCTTGCGACGGTTCACGGTCTTCAATCGCACAAAACCTATGGCCTCGAGCTTTCCGAGGGTACGGGTCAGGTTCGGCTGTGCGCGACCTGTCAGTTCCGCCAATTCCGCGATCGACAGCGGCTTCTTGTCCCGAATGACAGCGAGGAGCTCTCGATTCTGCGGTGTCAGCAGACGAAGTAACACTTCCAGGGAGTCGAATGAGATGCCGCTTGCGTCTTTCGGCGCAGACTTCTTTCCGCGTGCAACTGCCTTCATCTCTTCCCGCAGAGACGCATGGCTTTGAATCTTCACCTGTTTCATCGCTTCCTTCCTTCCGTGGCCTCGATTGTGTCGAACGGGACGCCGCGCTCGCGGAGTTCTCCCACGGAGGAGCAAAATATTGGCTCTGCCCATGGACATCGGCAATGAGCAAAACTGCGAAAGGTCTTACGGCTGGTGTCGTGCTTTCGGCGTTGTGGCTTGTGCTTGCCGTAAGTACGCACAACAGTGTGCCGTCCATCTGTCTGGTACTAGCTGCTATTTGGCTTGGCATTTCGGATTGGATCGCGGGACGAAACAGATTTCGTATGACGATCCGCGAGCAGTTCGAGCAAAACCGACGTGGTTGGCCGCAGCCGCTTCCGCGGGTGGCTAACGTGATGCAGGGAGCCGCATATTTTTTGGGTGCAGCAGCCCTTGTGTACTGGATTGCCATGTAGCCTCCCCTCATCGCAATCGCTTATTCGCGAATGCCCGGCCCGATGGTGATTTGAGGTAGCACTCGAACTTGACTGCCTTTGCCGCATCTGCGAACGCAACGTAGGTAACTAGCCGCCACGGCTTGTGCCTCGCCGTATGGATCGACTGGCCGGAGTTGTGGGCGGCAAGGCGTTTTCTGAGATCGGTGGTCAGCCCGACATACCTCTGGTCGGGGCAATCGACGCTCTCCAGCAGGTAGACGTACCGCATTCCGAGACGCTACGCTGGCGGATCTGTCCAAGGCTCACCCATCAGCAGTAGCTCTAACTCAACCGGCCCGCCTACGCGCTGACGCGCTTCGGCGGGCAGCCTTCGCTGCTTCGCAACTCCGGCTGGCTTGCCAGCCGTAGCTGCGAAGCAGCGAAGGCTGGCGGAGAGAGTGGGATTCGAACCCACGATGGGTTATTCACCCATACACGCGTTCCAGGCGTGCGCCTTCAACCGCTCGGCCATCTCTCCTTCTCGAACGGGGCGCAAGTTTAGCGGGTGTCGGCCGCGCCCCGGGCCGGTCGGGACGCCCTACTGCACGATCTTCAGCTGCTCCAGGATGGCCGGATTTTCCAGCGTCGAGATGTCCTGTTTGATCTCCTCGCCCTTGGCGATCGAGCGCAACAGGCGCCGC
>Ga0210405_10006869_pt1 | contig 10083 bp, 10 predicted proteins | sample IncBWH11MmetaG_FD_155492 | JGI IMG/M metagenome (GOLD analysis project Ga0210405, IMG submission 155492) | Forest soil microbial communities from Barre Woods Harvard Forest LTER site, Petersham, Massachusetts, United States - Inc-BW-H-11-M | ecosystem: Environmental > Terrestrial > Soil >... | reverse complement strand
CAGCCAAGTTGAAACTTGACCAACCGGTGCAGCGCATCGGTGTCCGGAATCCTTTGGTTTGCCACCGACAGGAGCAACAGCCAGGAATAGAACACAACGAGCGTCACCAGAAAACCAAGCGCCGAATAGAGCAGCATCAGGTTCAGATAGTCACTCCGAAACGCGATCGCAATGGTTCCGAGTTTCAGCGTGGGCGTCCATTCCAGTGTCGGGCCTATCTCCCAATAAAGCAGTGCTCGCAAGACGAGAAGCGCGGCCAGTGCCCCGATAAAGATCCAACGTTGCGGGCGGCGATGGTCCCGTTTCAGAGTCCCGGCCAGTGTGGCGGCGGAGGGCTGCGCGATTGGGTCCAGCCGATACAACAGCCAGCTCAGCCAGAGCAACACGCCGGCCAGGTTCAGAATGCTATCGATCAGTTTGACAACCGCGATCACATCATTCGCAGCAACGTGTCCGCCATTTCCGAAGGCGTGGGCGCGACCTTGATTCCCGCTTCCTTGAATGCCTGGATTTTAGCTGCGGCCGTTCCCTTCCCACCGCTGACAATCGCTCCCGCATGTCCCATTCGGCGTCCAGGCGGCGCGGTTGCGCCGGCGATGAATCCAGCCACGGGCTTCTGGCAATGGTGTTTGATCCACTCAGCGGCTTCTTCCTCGGCTGAGCCGCCAATTTCGCCGATCATGATGATGCCCTTTGTTTCCGGATCGTCATTGAACATTTTGATCACATCGAGGTGCGACGTGCCGTTGACTGGGTCGCCGCCGATGCCAATGCATGTGGATTGACCCACGCCGCGGCAGGTGAGTTGCCAGACCGCCTCGTAGGTCAAAGTGCCGCTGCGCGAAACGACGCCCACATTGCCCTGCTTATGGATATACCCCGGAGCGATGCCGATCCGACAACCGCCGTGTGAATCTTTGCCCGTGCCAGGGGTCACCACGCCCGGGCAATTTGGGCCAATCAAACGCGTCTTCTTACCTTGCATCGCCTGCTTGACCTTCACCATGTCGTTCACGGGAATCCCTTCCGTGATGCAAACGGCCAATTCCAGACCGGCGTCGACAGCTTCCAAAATCGCATCACCCGCGAACGGTGGAGGAACAAAAATCGCAGAAACAGTCGCCCCCGTCTCACGTACGGCATCAGCGACGGTGTCGAAGATTGGCACCTGGTTTTCGAAGCGCTGCCCGCCTTTGCCGGGCGTCACGCCGGCGACGACTTGCGTGCCATAAGCGAGGCTGAGCTGCGTGTGTCGCGCGCCGAAGCTTCCAGTGATGCCTTGAACTAGAATTTTAGTTTGGGGGGTTACGAGAATTGACATGATCTGTGTTTCAAAGGCTAAAAAAGTTTGGGCTGTTTTTCATTTTCCTCCTTGATGGCGCGAAGCATTTTGACGGCAACCAAATCCCGTTCGCGGCCAACGGCTTCCTTGGCGGCAATCAACGCGTCAATATCAAGGATGTGAAATTCACCGTACGACATAGATTGCACAATCGATCGTTTCAAGACTTGCTCGAAGTCTCCAACTCCAGAAACAAAGCTCAGGCAATCAATAATTCCAATATCCGTTTTGAGGTAAACATTTTTTAAGCGCGTGCAAAGCTCATCAGTCAGTTCAAACGGCAAGGGGTTGGCAGTCAACCGATGCCGCGGATGCAGGTCCTTCAAAGCGCTTTCGAGACGGCGCAGATTTTCCGGGGTGAATCGGCAGCACACGTTCAAATCCTGCGTCACGAGTGTGATTCCGTGCAAGATGCCGCATACACCGCCAATGACGACAAACTCGACCCCACCCTGCTTGAGCCGCAATAACAAGCCTTTCTCATCCTGTGGCATTGGAAGTCGAATCCTGTGTCAGTCCCAGGATTAAATTCAAGGCGCGTTGATGCGCTTCGAGCCTCGACTCAGGGGTCATCTGCAGAGCATCTGCAATCATCGCCATATCGATCCCGTATTCGTATGCCGCACGCCATGCCGGGCCGGCGTCGGGCGGCATAACATACTTGCCGTTCATCTGCGCCAATGTTTCGTCGTCAATCATCCAGAGAAATTATTCAGCCTTCCGCTTGTGAATGCAAATCAGGTTGCCTTCACTGTCGTAGATGAATGCCATTTGGCAGACGGGTGTGGGAAATGGTTCGACCTTGAATTTCACGGCGTTCGCGCGCAAGTGGGCGATGGCTTCTTCAAAGTTTTCCATTTCGAGACCGACGGAACAACCATCGGCGCGCGGTGTCCAATCGGGAGCGCCGCAGCCGAGCGAAAGCGTTCCGGTCGCGATGTCGTATTCCGTCCATTGCATGCCGCCGGGTTCGCCGACTATCATGGTCGGTTTCAATCCGAGGACGCCTTCGTAGAATTTCCGCGCCCGAGCCATGTCCTTGACCGGATAACAACTGAATGCGATTTCAATGGCCTTGAGCATAAGGATGAGAATTTGGTTCGTTACGTTGTAACCGCCTTTACGACTTTCTGCGCGGCGTCCGCCATGGAATCGCCGCCAATGATCGTCAGGCCGGATTCGGAAAGTGTTTTCCTGCCCGCCTGAACGTTGTTGCCTTCCAACCGGACCACGAGCGGCAATTTCAGGCCCGTTTCGCGCACCGCTGCCACGATACCCGTGGCGATGATGTTGCAATCCATGATGCCGCCGAAAATGTTCACCAGAATGCCCTTCACATTGCGATCGCTCAGGATGATTTTGAAGGCCGCGGTGACCTGATCCTTGCTCGCGCCGCCGCCGACATCCAGGAAATTGGCCGGGCTTCCGCCAAAATGCTGGATGATGTCCATGGTCGCCATTGCCAGTCCGGCCCCGTTCACCAGGCAGGCGATGCTCCCTTCGAGTTTGATGTAATTCAGGCTGAATTTGCTCGCTTCGATTTCCAGCGGCGCTTCCTCGGCCAGATCGCGCATTTCCTGGATGTTCTTGTGCCGGTAAAGCGCATTGTCATCGAGCCCAATTTTTGCGTCCACCGCCAGAATGCTTTCCTTTCCATCCGCGCCCTCGATGATGCACAATGGATTGATCTCGACCATGGACGCGTCGCATTCCCACCAGGTTTTATAAACTCCCTGAAGCAACTTCGCACCCTGGCCGATCAATTCTCCGCGCAACCCAAGCGCCACCGCAAGCTTGCGCCCTTGATACGGCATCATGCCCACCGCCGGGTCGATGGATTCCTTGATAATTTTCTCGGGCGTCTTGGCGGCGACTTCTTCGATGTCCACGCCGCCTTCCGTGCTTACCATGACTAGTGGACGCGAAGTCGCCCGGTCGAGCAGCACAGCCAGGTAAAGTTCCTTGCGAATGACCGGCGCTGCGGCCACGAGCAGTTTGCTCACCAAACGTCCTTCCGCGCCGGTTTGTTTGGTCACCAGCACCTGCCCAAGCATCGCTTTGGCGTTCTCGTAAACATCCGTCGCGGTCTTGCACAACTTGACCCCGCCTTTGAAACCGCTCTTGAAGGTTCCTTTACCGCGACCGCCGGCGTGGATTTGCGATTTGACCACGACGAGTTTCTCGCCTTTGGCAAAGAGCTTTTCAGCGATGGCCTTCGCCTCGTCCGCGGTCGAGCAGACGTCGCCCGGCGGCACAGCCACGCCGTATTGCGCCAGCAATTGCTTGGCTTGATATTCGTGAATATTCATCAGAACTTGAACTTCGACTCTGCACCTGACCCCAAATTTCCAATTGGCCAAAACCGGCGGCCAATCTAGGTGCCGAGCCCGAGACCGTCAAGGGTGCATCCGACGAAAGAGCGAAAGAATTGGGATTGCTCGTAGATTCATCCGGCGGAACGCCGCAAAACCAATTTGTGATAAGCAAAAATTATGAAATTCGGACGACCGGCCAAATTTTTTTCCTCAAATTAATATGTGACATTATCGGTATATTCGCCCACATTTCGAAACACGATTCGACCTCGCTTGCCGCGCCGGATTGTCCCGCCATCCCGCATTTAACGCCAAGACGCCAGGACGCAACGGACGCAGAGGTATCCGCTTCTGGCCTTCTTTGGACATTAAACACCCGCTCGCGACCGGGCTCGCGAAAGCTTTCTGAGTTGGTCATTGGACATTTCGGTGCTTCCCCCGCGCCGAGCCGTGACACCGTGACAATATAATAAAGACGGGCCTTTTCTCACGCCTTACCCGTGACACTACCCGTGCCAGCCCGTGACATTTGCCATGGACCCGTGAACATCTCCCAAAACTTTGTCCTCCACTTTGCTTGGCGCGCCGTAGCTTCCGAGCGAAGGCGGGTCGTAAGGTTTGTCGTCAAAATGTGTACACGAAACGGGAGTCCTGGAGACGTGGAGTGGTGGAGTCATGGAGTGTTGGGGGAAAACCAGAGGATCGATAATGGCAGGGCGCAAAATACGCCTCGTAAGTCTTTGGGTCCCAAGAAGAAACGGGAGGCTGGAGTCCTGGAGTGGTTGGAGTGGTGGAGTGCTGGTGGAGGGCCGACGGAGGCGGGAGGGCTGCTCCTGCGTCGCGGAGCGACACCATGAAGGTAGTCGCGTTTCAACCCGCGGAAACGCGCACATCGTAAAAGTCCGCGTCGCGGAGCGACGCATGAAAACGATTTCACTACCACCATTCCGCCACTCCAACACCCCAGCTTTGACATAACGCCCTCTGGTCAGGCCGCAGTAATTGGGCTTGGCTGTGTCGGCAGGTCGGAAATATGTGGTTGTGCGGGACGGACCCCTTTCCGGACCCCTTTCACGAATTGGCTTGCCAGGGTTGGCGACGGATCGACTCGGAGTTGGCGAACGTCGAACAATGTCAATAGTTATGGGCGACCCCTTTCTGGCCTTTGGACCTTGGATTTTGGACTGCGTCCTACGACGTCACCTCACAGATTCCCTTGCGACGCAAAACAGGGTCTCAAAGTCCGACATATACACGGACGAAATAGTTGCTTGACGCGCGCGGTGCGGCACTACACCGTTAGGCGTCAATGAGCGGAATCGACACAAAAACTTAACGGGCCTGGCGGCTTCCAACCGCGCAACCGCGGCTCTGACCAAATCTGAAGGGCATGCATGAGAATCGCGCTACTGCCATCAATCGTTGGTTGCCTTGTCCTGGTCCAATCCACGCAGGCGTCGCTCGTCGCTCATTGGACCTTTTCCGAAGGCAGCGGTGATCAGATAGCAGACTCCTCCGGCTATGGGAACAATGGAACCATCGTCAATCTGAAAAGCAATACGTGGACCGCCGGCATTGCCGGACAGGCACTGTATTTCGACGGGACGACCGGGGCCGGTTCAACTTATGTCAGTATTCCTGACTCACCTTCCCTTGCGATCACATCCGCCATATCGTTTGCCGCGTGGGCGCGCGTGGACGACATTTATCGCGACGCGCCCATCCTGGACAAGGAAGGGCCCGGCCTCGGACGTTGTTATTGGTTCGGAGCGGACGGTGGAGCGGGCATGCCCCCGGACAATGACCTGCCCGGCAAATACGGCCTGCTGCTAAATCTCACCGGCAATACGGGCAATTCCGGCTGGTCATTTTGGGGACGCAACCAGGGAAATCTCATTGCGGGACAATGGATTCACCTGGCGACAACATGGGACGGAACGAACATTGTCTATTACACAAATGGAGTGGCATTTCAAACGGTTCCCTTCTCGGGCACATTGAATGTCTCAAGCGCCTTTTTGTCGATCGGGGTCAACTCGCTCTTCAACGATCGGGCGTTCGACGGTGCAATTGCTGATGTGCGTCTTTACAATAACGCGCTCACCGCAAGCGATGTCGCCGCGCTGGCCCTCGCTCCGCCGTATATCGACAGCCAGCCCGTTGACCAGACTGTCATCAATGGCAACACGGCTGCATTCAGCGTCGTGGCAGGCGGCACCTCGCCTTTGACCTACCAATGGAGTTTTAACGGAACCAACATCCTCGGAGCCACCAGCGCCTCACTCATCCTGACGAACGTCCAAGTGAGCCAGGCTGGCAGTTACTCCGTACGGATCACCAATATTTACGGTGCGATCAATAGCACCGGTGCGATCCTCACGGTTAATCCCGTGCCATCAATCATTCAGGCCGCCGCTCTCAATGCAACCTCGGGGATTGTTGTCGTGCCAATCAATCTGCTTAGCCAGGGCAATGAAAACGCTCTCCAATTCAGCATCAGTTTTGATCCCACGTTGTTAACCTATATCGGTGCTACTTTGGGCGGTGGCGCCAAGAATGGTTCACTCCTTGCGAATTTGAACCAGATTGGCAGCGGCAAACTCGGCTTGTTAATTTCGCTGCCGTCCGACACCACATTCTCTGCCGGGACACGGGAACTGGCGGAAGTCAGATTTTTCGTGGCCCCCGTTACTAACATCAACGTGGTCGCTGTTTCGTTCGGCGATCAACCCACCCCCCGGCAGGTTTCGAGTCCGTTGCCGAGCTTTCTTTCGGCAGCTTACATAAATGGCAGCATTGTCATTCCGCCGTTGGGCGTCGAAGGTGATGTCTTTCCAATTCCAAACGGCGATGGGTCCGTTGGCGCGATCGACGTCGTGGAAATGGGCCGGTTTGTAGCCGGATTGGATGTGATCACAAACGCCAGCGAGTTTCAAAGGGCAGATTGCGCGCCGCGCGATACATTGGGTGACGGTCAACTGACGGTCGCGGATTGGGTCCAGGCAGGCCGTTATGCGGCGGTCCTCGACCCGTTAGTTGCCGCCGGCGGACCAACGCAGCCGCAACGTGGGGGCGGTTTGCTCGTCAAAGGCGGCCCGCGCACCGGAACCAGTCGCACGCTGATCGTGCCGCCCGCTGCCGTTCAGGCCGGGCAGTCCTTTCAACTTCCCGTCCAACTCGCTTCGCAAGGGGATGAGAACGGACTGGAGTTTAGTCTAGTCTTCGATTCATCGAAGCTTGGTTTTGTAAATACGGTCGTAGGCAGCAACGCATCTGGCGCGAGCATGCGGGTGAATACAAACAGTGCTGCCGCCGGCAGTCTCGGGATTGTCATGACATTGCCTACGGGAGCCACCTTCGCAGTCGCGACACAGGAAGTCGCCAGAGTGACCTTCAGTGTTGCGCCGTCGGCCAGCGGCAACACTTCCGTTTCGTTTGGGGCCCAACCATTGCCGCAACAAATTGTATCCTCATTGGCTGTTGACTTGCCGACTTCGTATCTAAATGACGCGATTGCGATAACTGCCATCGCTCGTCCGACGCTTAACGCGGTAGCGGCCAGCGGCAATCTCAGTTTGTCGTGGCCCGTGTCAGCGAACGGCTTCGGCCTGGAGAGCAGCACAAGTGTCTCCTCAACCAATTGGACCAGCGTGCTAACGGCGCCGGTGACAAATGCGTCGGTTGTTACCGTCACCGTTCCGGCAACCACACCGCAGAACTTCTACCGGCTGCGCTTGCCTTGAATATTACTGCCGTCGTAGGCCATAACTTTTCACCAATTCCTCGTTGTCTGGGAATGGCCTTCCTGGTTCCCGTGGGTAGGTGCGAAAGCGAAAGCATGAGGACTTTGATTAGCGAAAGGCATGCAAGCCGGTCAGTCGGGCTCGTGAGTTCTGGTGGCCAGGCAAATATTATGACTGGAAACTCGCTCAAGATTGGAAACGGGGCGTTTTGTGTCTCGGCCTGTCAGGCCTTGGGAATTAATTTGGGGGCGGTTTTCCTGGGCCTGCGCTTCGCTCCGACCCAGGCTTAGGGATTTCGGACCTTTGGTCCTTTGGAATCAGGCTTGCGCCAGGTTTTGTGCATTTTGCGCATCGGTCCTCCGCTCGCGATTCATCGGAGCTTCGTGGCCAATCGTGTATTTTCTTTCCCTCGTCTGGCTCGACATCCCGGTCAGGATTTGAGATTCATTGAATGTTGAGCCATTCGATTATGAAAAAAGCTGCCGGTTTTCTGGTTTCCGCCTTGATTTTCGGAGTGGGTTGTTCCAGTCCAGGCGCCAGGCGGGAACCGCACCGCACGACCTTTATCGCCGGCGCGGATCCCTTGCTTAATGCGATGGTTGGGAATTGGGTCGCCACCGGCACAATCGCCGGGGCGAAACGGGTCGATGATGTGAATATCCATTGGCTCCTGAATGGCGAATATCTTTCTCTCCATGAAGTTTCGCGAATGAAGGGCGCGGATGGCAAACCGACTTACGAGGCGATTGTGCTTTTGGAATTGAATTCGGCCACGCATGAGTATTGCTGCTTGTGGCTCGATTCCACCGCCGGCAATGGGATCTCGTCCGGCGTTCTCGGCCGTGGCAAAGCGAACGGCGATTCCATTCCATTTCTGTTCAAGATTGGAAACGGCGAGATTTTCCACACCACCTTCCTTTACAACCGAGCCGAAAACTCCTGGAATTGGGTCCTCGACAATGAATCGAACGGCAAACTCGAGCCTTTCGCGCGATTGACCCTCCGGCTTGAGGATTAAAATTCCACCACGAAAGAGAGCTCCGTCACAACCGCCACATTTAATGACTACAAACGAAATTCTAGCCGAGTTGAAACCGCTGGGAAACGAGGGTTACAAGCGGGTGATCTTCAATCACGGCGTCAAGGACCCGTGCTTCGGCGTAAAGGTCAGCGAGCTGCAAAAAATCCAAAAGCGCATCAAGAAGGATTACCAGCTTGCGCTCGATCTTTACGAGACCGGCAACTACGACGCGATGTATCTGGCCGGGTTGATCGCCGACGACGCGCGGATGACGAGGAAGGACCTTAATCGCTGGGCCGCGCAGGCGTATTGCCGCCCGCTCTACGCGGCAACGGTGTCATGGGTGGCCGCCGGCAGTCCCTACGGATGGGACTTGGGCCGGGAATGGATCGATTCGAAAAACCCGCTCATCGCCGCAAGCGGATGGGGAACCCTCGCAAGCCTGGTGTCCGTCAAGGAGGACGCCGCGCTTGATCTTGCCGCGCACAAGGCCCTGCTCGAACGCGTCCAGAAATCGATCCATCAAGCGCCAGACCCGGTGCGCCAGCAAATGAATTCGTTTGTCATTGCCGTGGGCAGCTACGTTCGGCCGCTGACAGAAACCGCCATACGCATCGGAGAGAAGATCGGCCCGGTGACCGTGGACATGGGCAACACCGCCTGCCAGGTGGCATTCGCCCCGGACTACATCCGCAAAGTGCAGAAACGCGGAGCCATCGGAAAAAAACGCAAGAGCGCGAAATGTTGAAGGGCGGAAGGGCATTTTAACGCGTCAATCTCCCAGCCGGGCACGAAGCCGGCTCATGAGATCCATACTTTCATGGAACACGGCGAGGATGACTGGGCACTCCCTTGCCCGGTTCAGGTGGATAAGAATTCTCACTTGGAGTGTTCGCGAGTGACCTCCGCGAACACCGCCTTCGCACTCCGCCGGCTGACGGCTCCGCGTTTCGCGGCCCGTATGCGGCCATCAAGGAGCTCTTCAAGTTCCCGGAGAGCGGCCTCGTCGGTTTTATCTCCATCCAAGGTGCGCTCGAGCACGTAATCCTTAATGGATTTTCCGCGGAGTGCAGCCATGGCCTTCAGCCTTTTGTGCTCGTCGTCAGTCACGTCAATGGATATGCGGCTCATACGCTGTTCATTTCCCGTGAAATTAGCCCAAGACCCACATTTGTGAAATAAATACAAAATGTGCGCAACTCCTGGGCTGGAGGACTCAATCCCAATACGTTGGGATTCGGAATTGCCGCTCGCCTGACGCCCATTCGCGCAGGGCATCCAGGGCTTTTTTCCGCGTGACGCCTTCTGCGTTTCCCGTCAGTATGGCCCGCCAGCCGACATGGTGTAAACCTGCACGAAACGAAAGGGACTGTCGTATGAATCATTTTTCAGGGAATTCGGCCAGTCGCGCGACTCGAAGGAAGGCTATCGCCGGCATGGCCGTGGTGCTTGGCGGCGTGGCAGCGAATTTAAGGGTCTGCGGACAAACCAAAACGCCTGCCATGCAGGAAACGCCGGGCACAACCGCAAATTCGCGGCGAACGTCGATTCATCATGAAATGACCCTCAAAGCGAGCGCGCAGCGGATTTACAAGGCCCTGCTGGATTCCACGCAGTTCGCCGCCGTCACGGGAATGCCGGCCAGCATCGTTCCTGAAGCTG
>Ga0210405_10006867_pt1 | contig 10084 bp, 11 predicted proteins | sample IncBWH11MmetaG_FD_155492 | JGI IMG/M metagenome (GOLD analysis project Ga0210405, IMG submission 155492) | Forest soil microbial communities from Barre Woods Harvard Forest LTER site, Petersham, Massachusetts, United States - Inc-BW-H-11-M | ecosystem: Environmental > Terrestrial > Soil >... | reverse complement strand
GACAAGAGGCTGGAGGCGCTGGACGGATCCTACGCGGCGCACGTCGCGAGTATATTCGAAGTTCTGTGCGTCTCGCTCGGCAGCGGAACGGGGGACACCGCGAAGACGGCGCCGGAGCGATTTCGGCGGGCGCTCGCGAACGCGGACCGAGCGAGAGCGATCGCGGCGGAGGCGATGGGAGCGAGGTGAGCGGAGTTCCGATGATCCCCGTGATCTCCTCCAACGTCGAGGCTCTCGGCCACGACGAGGCGGGACGGAGACTGATAGTCAGGTACAGAGGTGGCGTGCTCTGGGAGTACGACGGAGTGGACCGGGCGAAGATGGACGCGCTGCTGGCGGCGGACTCGGTCGGGAGTTTTCTGCATCGGGAGATCAGGGGGAAACACGACGGGAGACGTGTCCAATGACACGTCTCGGCAAGAACGACCGCGTCCTCGGCTCCGTCCGCCCCTGCTGCGGCACCGAGGCCGAGTACCGACGCCGTCTGCGCCTCCTGATCGACGATCTGCACGCGAGCGTGACCTACTGGATCCGCGCCGCGTGGCGCGCGAACGAGCCGGAGCTGCTGGACTCCATAGAGGAGATGCCGGAGGGCAGGCTCGCTTTCGACGCGCAAGTTTCACAGAGGCCGGAAGGCCACCCCGACGACTCCGCTGGGCTATCGGGCCTGAGGGGCGGACGACAGGGGCAGATTAGGCAGGCCCGACAGAGCGGGGGGACAACGAGGCCCCCGAGCCCCCCTCTCGAAGATTCGGCGGCGCCCCCCGGTCTCGCGCTCGATGCGATTCCGGCCGCCGCCCTCCAGGCCGCGATCCGCAGGCTGACGCGCCGTTGGCAGCGCAACTTCAACGCGGCGGCCGAGGATCTGGCAGATTGGTTCGGGCAGAGCGTGGGAAAGCGAAGCGACCGAGTGCTCGCTTCGCATCTCAAGAAGGCCGGCGTCACCGTCAAGTTCCGGTTGTCCCGTGCTCAACGCGACGTGCTCCGCGCCACGATCGAGCAGAACGTTTCGCTCATTCGCTCGATACCGCAGAAGTATCTCCACGACGTGGAGGGCATGGTCATGCGCAGCGTGCAGACGGGGCGGGACCTGGGGCAGCTCACCAAGTCCCTGGAGCGCACGTACAAGACGACGAGGAAGCGCGCCGCGTTCATCGCGCGCGACCAGTCGAACAAGGCTACGTCCGCCTTGAACCGCTCGCGCCTGATCGAGCTCGGCATCTCCGAGGCGATCTGGGTTCATAGTCACGCCGGCAAGGTGCCGAGGCCGACGCATCTGAAGATGCACGGCAAGAAGTTCGACGTCGCGGTCGGCATGTGGGATCCGGCCGAGGGCGAGCACGTTCACCCTGGCGAACTCATCAACTGTTTTCCTGGGTCAACTGATATACAGATCGCTGACGGTGTGGAAAAAGCGTATCGGCATTGGTACAGCGGTGATCTGACCGAGCTTGTTACGAACACGGGTAAAACTGTGCGAGTTACACCTAATCACCCGATTCTTACGCCGAGAGGGTGGGTCGCTGCAGGTCTTTTTGATGAGGGCGACGATATCGTCGAGATTGCCGATGAGGTCTTTCTTTCTGTGAAAGATAACGCAGATCAGCGTGTACCCACTCTTGAAAAGATATTTGATGCGACGCTGCGAGCCGGGACCCTCAGGATGGAAGTTGCGCGGAGTGTACAGTTCCACGGCGACGGTTCCGGCAGCCATGTCGATATTGTATCTGCCGCACGGGCGCTGTCCTTCGGGATTGAGTCCCTCTTGTCGAAGGGCCGTTTCCATCTCGATCTCGCCGAGTCCGACAATGCGGCATTTTCTCTGAGCCTTGCGACGCATCTCTGTCGCCGAAGCCTTGGCACCGCGTCTCGCTTCATTCGCGGCCTTGGTAAGGCGCTGACGCCCCTTCTTACCTTCCCTCTTCATGCGCAAGATGTTTGCTTCGCTTCTACCTCGCAGTTTTCCACCAGCCTTCTTGATGCGCCTCTCGATGACAGGTCTATTTGTATTGAACTCTTCAGCGAGAGCGAGGAGACTCGTTCCTCTCTCATGCTTCCTACGAAGCATGCGACAATATCTCGGATTCATCGGAAGGTATTTTCTGGCCACGTGTTTAATCTCCAGACTCGTGGTGGATGGTATGTATGCAATGGCATTGTAGCGCATAATTGCCGTTGCACAAGCCGCGCCGTCGTTCCGGGCTTCGCGTGAGTTTCTTCAGACACGGGCACCGCGTCGTTCTCTTCGTCGACGGTGTCGGCGTTCTTCTCGACCAGCAGCAGAGGACTTGTCTCATGACAACCGTGACAGTAGGCCACACGATCGCGATGTCGATCGTCTATCTCGACCAGAACGGCAACCCCATGCTGACGACGCCGAAGGCCGACACGGCTCCGACGTGGTCGAACACCACGCCGGCGACCGAGACGCTGAAGCCGTCGGCCGACGGGCTGACGTGCGAGGCGGACGCCGTGGCGGCCGGCAGCGACGTGGTCAGTCTGAGCATCTCGGTCGGCGGCGCGGCATTTGCGGCCTCGCTGTCGGTCACGGTCGAGGCAGCGCCGCAGATTCTCACGTCGGTGCAGATCGCGGCGACCGTGTCGTAGATCTCTCGGATCCGCTCCCGCGAGGGAGCGGCCAGCGTCCCGCGCTCTTCCTCCTGGCCCCTCAGCCGTCCCCACGGGAGCGCGGGACGCGCCAATCTTTTCGAAGGACATCCATGCTCAGGTCTCTCGCGATCGTCTTCCTGTCTCTTGTCTCGTTCGCCTCTGCCCGCGAGCTCTACCCAGGTCAGTGGGCGAGCGTTGATCCGGCGACCGGCGAGTGGTTTCGCTCGCAGCGGAACCCGACGACGAAGGTGCCGTGCTGCTCCGAGGCGGACGGCTCGTACGTCGAGGAGGACATCCGCGACGGACACTACTGGGTCCGGTTCGACAGGACTGGGGGCGAGTGGCGCGAAGTGCCGGACGAGATCGTGATCCGCGACCCGAATCGCAACGGGGCGCCCGTGGTGTGGTTCTACTACGAGGTGAGAGTCGGGTCCAGCGTGCTGAAGTTTCGGTGCTACTCGCCGGGGGCAGGGCTGTGAAAGTTCTTCTCGCCTCGCTTCTTCTCTCGACCTGGTCTCTCGCTGCCGACATGCCGACGCAGCCGCCGTCGGCCGTCGTCTCCGCGTGCGCGAGCGACGCGCTGCGGCTGTGCGCCGCGGAGGCGCTGGCCGGCGATCACGTGCGCATCGGCGCGTGCATGAGAAGGCAGGCCGGCAGGGTGAGCGAGACGTGTCGCGTGGCGGTGGCGGAGTGGAGAAGAGGCAGGTGACCGTCGCCGCGATCAGCACCGCGCCGAACGGAGGGGTGCCCGTCGGAAAGATCCGACGAGCAGATGACGCGAAACTTCGCGCAGCCGGCCTCCTGCTCCAGACGCCCGACGGCCTCGCGCTGTTTCTGCGGCGCTCCGACGTCGGCGACCACGCCGGCGAGTGGTGTATCCCTGGGGGAAAGTTGGAAGCTGACGAGCAGCCGCTCGAGGCGGCTACTCGTGAAGCACGAGAAGAAATAGGCTGGATCCGCCCCGACGACGTGGACGAGCCCGAACTCCTCGACGAGCGCACGAGCGATGAGGACGTGGAGTTCACGACGTACGCCGTCGGGGTCAACAATCCGTTCGTTCCAGAACTGGACGACGAGCACGACGGATGGGCGTGGGCGCCCGTGGACTCGCCGCCGCTGCCGCTGCACCCGGGAGTGGAGGCGACGATTCGGGAGAGACTAGCGAGCGACGCCGCCGAGTCCGGCGCCAGCCGCGCCCTGCTGCGCAGCACGATCAAGTATCCGCCCGACTCTGCCGGCAAGACCGGCGTGCGCGCTATCAACGTGGCGATGGCGGAGGGTGGAGTCGAGGGGAGCCTGAAGTACGCGCCGAAGGCGCAGGAGTTCGAGAACAGCGGCGGTCGCATCACGCACGCGGGCGACGAGGCCGAGGATGCCCCCAGCCTCTCCAAGCGCGACGCGCGCTACTCCGATGGTCCAGTCTCCAGCGAGCCGTGCGAGGCGTGCTCGATGTTTCGCCCCGGGCAGTCGCAGGACGTCAATCACTGCTCGCTCGTGCAGGGAGTCATCAGGGCGAGAGGCCATTGCTCCAAGTGGAGATCCGGGACTGGCGACGAGGCTCGCCCCCTGGTCGCGGCGGACTCGATCGCGCTGGACGAGAAGTCTGCTCGCGAGTTCGACCTGGACGGCAGGATGCGCGTCGCGCAGGTCAATATCTCGAAGGCGAACGTCTGTCCCTACCTGGGCAGCGAGATTCCCGGGTACGAGGAGCTCGGTCTGCGGGCAGACAAGATCTACAAGCTGCTTCGCGATCCGGACGAGCTCGAGAAGGCGGCGCCGACGTTCAACGGAATTCAGCTTCTCATGCGCCACGTGCCCGTGAGCGCCGACGACCCGAAGCAGTGGGATGTCGTCGGCTCGGTCGGCACGGAGGCCGCGTTCGAGAGGCCCTACCTGAAGAACTCTCTGACCGTGTGGACTCAGCCGGCGATAGACGCCATCGAGTCCGACGAGCAGAAGGAGTTGTCGAGTGCCTATCACTACAGGCCCGACATGACCCCTGGCGTATACGAGGGGGAAGATTTCGACGGTGTCATGCGGGACATAGTCGGAAACCACCTCGCTCTCGTCCGCGAAGGACGAGTTGGGGCCGACGTCGTCGTCGGCGACAGCAAGGAGATGCTGAACATGAGTGCAAGGAAGGATGGACTGTCGCGTCGAGCCGGCATCGCTCTGCTCGCCACGGCGGCCTGGATTCGGCCGAGGCTGGCGCAGGACGCCGTGCTCGACCTGCGACCCGCGTTCCGCGGAGTGACCGCGAAGAACTTCGCGGACCAGAAGGGGAGCATCGTCGCCCGCCTCGGGGACCTGACCAAGGGCAAGCTCGCGAAGGACGCCACGATCGGCGAGGTCGCCGAGCTGCTCGACATGATCGAGTCGCACGGCACCGAGGGCGACGAGGACGACATGCCCGAGCCCATGGCGGACGCGGCGGAGAACATCGGCGAGAAGTTTGCCGAGAGAGACGCCATGGACGCCGAGCCTCTGGCCGCCGTGGAGGAGTTCCTTCGCGGCAAGCTGTCCGACGAGGATCTCGAGCGAGCCTGCGCGATGCTGCGAGGCGGAGGCGAGGACGAGGACCCGAAGCTGAGAGAGCTCGGAGCGGCCGACGACGCCGAGAACGAGGAGGAGCGCTCCAGCAATGCGCGCACCGACCGCGAGACGAACGAGGACGAGCCGGCCGAGCGCGAGGAGATGGCGGCCGCCATCAAGGCCGAGGAGGCGAAGGGCAAGAAGAAACCCGGCGCGAAGGACGAGCCGCCGCCGTTCAAGGGACGGCCGAGGCCAGGAGGAGCGATGGACGGCATGGTCACGAAGACGGCGATGGACGCGGCGCTGCGGAAGGTGGCCGAGGACACCCGCACGGCTGTGCTCCGCACTCAGCGCGAGATCTCGGACGCTCTGCGCACCGTGCGGCCGTGGGTGGGCGACATCACCGTCGCCTGCGACTCGGCCGACGACGTGTATCGGCACGCGCTTCGCGCTCTCAGAGTGCCGAAGATCGACCAGATCCATCCGTCGGCCTTTCCGCACATTCTGGCGGCGCAGCCGCTGCCCGGGACTCGCGCTCGCGAGACTCGGCCGGGGGCGGCCGACGCGGCCAGCCACAGCAGCTTCGCAGAGCGATTCCCGGACGCCGCGCGCGTTCGGGTCGCGTGAGGAGGACAGAGACATGAAGCGACACTACTCGACCAGGGGGCGACTCCTGGACTCCGTCGCCGCTCCGTCCTCCATGGACAGCGGCGACTTCTCGGTGATGATGATCCAGACGGGCGGCTTCCCGACTCAGGTCAACGTTCAGCCGGGCGTCGCGGTGGCCGGCGACTTCGCGTCCACCAATCCGCGGCACGTCGTGCTCGCGGGCGCGGGCGGCCTCGTGGCCGGCGCGGCCGGCGTCACGGTCGGTCGCTTCGCGTGGCTGTCGACCGCCGCCGTGGACGACGTCGGCGCGCCGACTATCGTCAACAACTTCGGGTCGGGACCCGACGCGGGCTTCGTGCACCGGGAGCAGCAGGGCCTGATCACGATCTTCCTGCAGGACGCGAGCATGCTCGTGCCGACGGGCTTCCCGGTCACGCTGTTCGACGCCGGCGACTTCTGGGTGAAGAACGACGGGACGACGCAGGCCCAGATCGGGCAGTTCGCCTTCGCCAACTTCGCCGACGGACGCGCGACCTTCGGGGCGGGCGGCACCATCGGCGTCACGGGGCTCAACGGCGCCACCGTCACCGGCAGCATCGGGCCGCAGACCGCGACGTTCAACGCGTCGATCAGCGGCGCGGTGATGACGGTCACGGGCACCGTGAGCGGCGCCATCGTCGTCGGCGGCTCGCTCTCGGGCGGCACCGGCATCGTGGCGGGCACCAGCATCGTGTCGCAGCTCTCCGGGACGACCGGAGGCGTGGGCACCTACGCGGTGAGCGTTGGCGAGCAGACGGTCGCGTCGGCTCTGCTTACGGAGAGCTACGGACTTCTAACGACGTCCGTGGTCACGGGCACTCTCGGCGTCGGGGACGGACTGTCGGGGACCGCGAGCGGCACCGTGCCGACCACGATCACCGCGCTCGGAACCGGGACCGGCGGAACCGGCACGTACTACGTCGGCGCGACCCAGACGGTCGGCGTCGGGTCGGTCTTCACGGCGGCCACGAACGTTCAGACGAAGTGGATCTGCCGATCCACGGGTCTGGCGGGCGAGCTCGTCAAGATCTCGCAGACCGGGATCGGGTAAGGAGCCATCAGCATGAACATTCAGGAAGCAAGGGCGGCCTGGGCCGCCGACTCGGCTCACTTCTCCGCTCGCGGCGTGACGCTGCCGACGGTGACGAGCTATCTGCCCGAGGAGTTCAAGCGCGACTTCGGTCTCGCCATGGACGCGGTGCCCGCCATCAGCGGGGACCCGAACTCGGGGGTGCCGTCGTTCCTCACGACGATGATCGACCCCGCCGTCTTCAAGATCCTGTTCGCCCCGAACCGGGCGGCCGTGATCGCGGGCGAGGTGCGCAAGGGCACGTGGCTGGACCAGACGGCCATGTTCCCGACCGTCGAGCACACCGGCGAGGTGAGCAGCTACGGCGACTTCTCGGAGAACGGCCGGGCCGGCGTGAACACGAACTGGCCCCAGCGTCAGGCGTATCTGTTTCAGGCCATCAAGGAGTACGGCGACCTGGAGCTGGAGCGGGCGGGCCTCGCGCGCATCAACTGGGTCTCCGAGATCGATCAGGCGGCGGCCACGGTGCTCAACAAGTACAGCAATCTCACGTACTTCTTCGGCGTGGCGGGACTGCAGAACTACGGGCTGCTCAACGACCCGAACCTGTCGGCGTCCCTGACTCCGGCGACCAAGGCGGCGGGCGGCACGCGGTGGATCACCTCGGGCGGCGTGATGAACGCCACCGCGAACGAGGTCTACGCCGACATCCAGTCCATCTACTACCAGCTCGTCTCGCAGGCCAACGGCCTCGTCGAGGCGGACACGAAGATGGTTCTCGCGATGTCGCCGCAGTCCGAGGTCGCGCTGACGATCACGAACTCGTTCAACGTGAACGTGTTCGACCTGCTGAAGAAGAACTACCCGAACATTCGCTTCGAGACCGCCGTTCAGTACGGCGTGACCTCGACGTCGAATCCGCAGGGGCAGGCCTCGGGCAACCTCGTGCAGCTCATCGCCGAGGACATCGAGGGGCAGTCCACCGTGTACTGCGCGTTCAACGAGAAGATGCACGCGCAGCCGATCGTTCGCCAGCTCTCCAGCTTCCGCCAGAAGGTTCTGGCCGGCACCTGGGGCGCCATCATGCGTCAGCCGTTCGGCATCGCGTCGATGATCGGCGTGTGATTCTCATCGTGGTCGAAGCTCTCGACCACGACCAACACTCTCAGGAGAAGACGCACATGGCGAAGAAGGACAAGACAGCCGAGACCACCGCCGATCAGGACGTCGACGACGGTCCCGACGGCGCGGTCTCCGCGCGCGAGACCGTCACCGTGGCGAGCAAGTGGCCGACCGGCCTCTGGCTCCAGCTCTTCCGCATGGAGGAGTCGCACGAGCAGATGATGGGCGGCGGCTTCCGGAAGATCGAGAAGGCCGTGAGGGACGGCGCGCCGATTCGCGTCAACGGGCCGGCCGTCGCGTTCGGCGCTTCGCCGCCGTATCCGGTGATCTGCGGCTTCGCGCTCACGCACAACGTTCCCCGCGATCACTGGGAGCGCTGGCGCGAGGCGAACAAGGACTCGGACCTCGTGCGCAACGGTCTCATCTCGGCCTACGCCACGCGGGACGACGCCGAGGCCTACGCGCGCGACAACGCGAAGGTTCTCTCAGGCATGGAGCCGGTCGATCCCTCGCGGCCGCCCCCCGGTCTGCGCGGCGTGAGGATCGAGAAGTTCGACGGGAACGCGGCGTCGGCCTGATGGGCGTCGCCGTCTCCTTCGACTACGCGACCTGGGTCGCTCTCTTTCCTCAGTTCGCGTATCTGAGCCAGAACCAGGCCACGGGCTACTTCGAGCTCGCGGGTCAGTTTTGCCGAAACGACGGCGGCGGACCCGTGAGCTCGGCGGCGATACAGTCGAACCTGATGCTGCTCGCCACGGCGCACGTCGCGCAGCTCTTCGCGCCGACGAGCGGGGGGCAGGCGCCGCCCACGATCGTTGGGCGGATATCGAACGCGAGCGAGGGGAGCGTGTCGGTGGCGACGCAGTACGACGCGCCACAGGCCGCTGCGTGGTGGCTGCAGACGCCGTACGGCGCGGCGTGGTGGGAGAGCACTCGGGTCTATCGCACCATGCGGTACGTGCCGGGGCCGCAGCGGAGGTTCAACTGGCCGTGGACCGGGAACTCGTGGGGTGTGCGGTAGTTTACTTCGCCGCGAGGACGATGTATGCGTGATCAGGTGCCCGAGAGTATGCGAGGAGGCGGCGGAGTGAACGAGCAGACGGTGACGTTTGGGGAGGCTGTCTATGAGAAGAAGCCTCAGCGTAAGTTTCTTCCGACGCTGTCGGACCTCGTCGACAGGCTCACGATCGTTCAGCAGAAGGCCATCTTCATCTCCGACAAGCGCGACGAGTACGTCGCCGAGATGAACTTGATCCTGCACGACATTGATCTCATCCTGTCGGAGCTCGAGAGCAGAGGCAGACGGCTGGGTGCGCGCGAGGTGCGGGCCATAGCGGTCATCATGCTGACCAACAGGTTCATCTGGGAGAACGAGTCGCTCGCGCGGCTCGGCGGTCCGGAGCACGATCGTCGCCTGAAGCTCACCCACTCCGTGAACGGAGTTCGCAACACGGCGAAGAACGTGCTGGCCGAGATCGACGGCGGACGTCACGACCACAAGATCGACTGCTTCGCCGCCGAATTGGTAGAGGACTTCGGCGATTGGAACGTGTTCGGGGCGAATGGTGGGTCGCATCTGGAAACAGACGCTGAATTCCGCGCGCGTCTTGAGAAGAGACCGGGCTTCGGACTCGCGACCCACAGTAGGCTCTTTACGGCCTCTGGTGATGAGCTCGACACGCTGGCATCCTCCTTCTTCTCAGAGAGACGCCGCCCGTGCTGACCGCCTCCGACCTGATCGCCTTCGAGCGCGACATAGCCGACGCCTTCAACGCCGGCCAGATTCGCGCCCCCGTCCATCTCTCCGGCGGAGGCGAGGAGACTCTCATCGAGATCTTCAGGGAGGTCGGTCCGCGGGACTGGGTGCTGACGACCTGGCGCAGCCACTACCACGCACTCCTTCGCGGCGTGCCGCCCGCGCAGCTCAAGGCCGATATCCTAGCCGGCCGCTCCATAACTCTCTGCTACCCCGAGCACCGAGTTCTCTCCTCCGCCATCGTCGGCGGGATCCTGCCGATCGCGGTCGGCATCGCGTGGGCGATCAGGCGAGCGAACCTGCCCGAGCGCGTCTGGGCTTTCGTCGGCGACATGACCTCGATGACCGGCGTCTTCACCGAGTGCGCCAAGTACGCGCGCGGACAT
>Ga0210405_10006861_pt1 | contig 10094 bp, 9 predicted proteins | sample IncBWH11MmetaG_FD_155492 | JGI IMG/M metagenome (GOLD analysis project Ga0210405, IMG submission 155492) | Forest soil microbial communities from Barre Woods Harvard Forest LTER site, Petersham, Massachusetts, United States - Inc-BW-H-11-M | ecosystem: Environmental > Terrestrial > Soil >... | reverse complement strand
CGCTGACATTCTGCAGCCCGGGGCCCAGGCCCTGGACGTGGATACCGAAAAAGGCGAGACCGAATTCGAGCCGCACCGCCTGCTGGATCAGGATCGCAATGCCCCAGGTCGCAAGCAGCGTGTCGAGCAGGCGCCCATAGAGACGCCGCACTACCACGCGCTCGATCAGAAGACCGAGCAGGGCCGTGACGATGAAGGCGAGCGGGATCGCGACAAAAATGTTGGTGCCGAGCCAGATACCGGACAGCACCGTGACATAGGCGCCGATCATCACCATCTCGCCATGAGCCATGTTGATCACGCCCATCGCGCCATAGGTGATCGCCAAGCCCAGCGCGACCAAAAGCAGGATCGATCCGAGAGAAAGACCGATGAACAGGACCTCGAGCATGACACCTCGCCTCGCATCCACCGCGCTTTCACGCGGTGGACCACGGGTTGAAAGCAATCAGGTTTTGTTGAGCTTGGCGGTCTCGAGGCCCTTGCCCGTGCAGAACAGGTTGGTCGGGGTCTCGCCATAGGCCACATAGGGGAGCGGAATGACCGGCTCCTTGTAGGCGTCGATGATCTTGCCCTGCCCGTCCGGGAGCCACTGCGCGATGCGCGGCGTGAGGTAGGTATGCAGGTTCTCCGGCTCGATCTTGACGTGGCCGTTGGGCGCATCGAACTCCTGGCCCTTGACCGCGTCGCGGATCGCAACCGGGCTGATTTCCGCGGCCTTCTCCACCGCCTGTTTCCAGAGGAAGACCTGGAAATAGGACGATTCCAGCGCGTGATGGGTCACCGCCTTCGGGTCCTTGACGAAAGCGCGGTAGCGCTCGACGAAGGCCTTGTTGCGGTCGGTGTCGATCGCCTGGAAATACGGGAACGAAGTGTAGCTGCCGACCGCATATTCCGCGCCCATCGCCGCGATCTCGATCTCCGAGGTCACGGTCGCGCAGATCGGCAGCTTGTCGTGGGTGAGGCCCTGGTTCTTGTACTCGCGATAGAACGCGACGACGGAATCGCCGACTACGTTCGAGAGGACGACGTCGCAGCCCGAGCCCTTGATCTTGTTGACCATCGAGCCCCATTCGGAGTGGCCAAGCTCGAGATATTCATCGGCGATCCATTCGCCGCCGTTCTTCTCGATCAGGATCTTGGAGACCTTCGCCATCTCGCGCGGATAGATGTAGTTCGAGCCGACGATGAAGAACTTCTTCTTGCCGAGCGTCTTGATGATCCAGGGGATGAAGTTCGAGAGCTGCTGGTTCGGAACGGCGCCGGTGTAGACCACGTTCTTCGAGCACTCGAAACCTTCGTAGTAGGTGGGATAGAAGTAGAGATTGTTACGCTTCTCGAAGACCGGCAGCACCGCCTTGCGGCTCGCCGAGGTGTAGGAGCCGAACACGGTCGGCACCTTGTCCTGGATAACGAGCTTGGAGGCCTTCTCGTTGTAGGTCTTCGGATCGGACGCACCATCCTCGGCGATCGCCGCGATCTTCATGCCCTTCACGCCGCCGGCGTCGTTGATCTCGCTGATTGCCATCATGGTGGCATCGTGCAGCGACTTCTCGATGATCGAGAGGCCGCCCGTGAGCGAGAAGAGTACGCCAACCTTGATCTCGCCCGTAGCTTGTGCGCCGGTCTGGAAGACCCATGGCGAGCTGATGACCGTGCTGCTTGCGAGCAATCCATTCCTGAGAAACCTGCGTCTGTCGATCGCCATCACTCCGCTCCCCTTGTGTGCAGGCGCACGAACCCGTTCGCGCCGAAGCACGTTGTCCCGAACCGAAAAGTTTCCAGATCAGACCGCTCACCGAAAACGCGACTGCGTCGGCGGCAATTCACGGTCAGCAAAAACAAAAAAGCCCGACAGATCCTCGCGGACCTCTCGGGCTACCTAGCCGGCGCCAGACCAGCAACATCGATGGTCCGGCAAGCGTTGCAAGAATTTTCTTCTTACAACGGTAAAAAGCTAATCATCTTTCGGACGGTATTGCAATAGCTCGTTTGCGTGGATGATCGCAGCGGCCATATCGTCCATCGACAAACGCTTCGCCATCGCCTGACGACGGATGCTTTCGTAGGCATCTGCCTCATTCAATCCCTGTCCATCCATCAGAATCGCTTTTGCTTTCTGAATGCGCTGGATGCCCGCGAGCTTGCGTTCGAGCTTGCGCATCTTCTTTTCGGCTTCGCGCCGCTCGAGCCAGAGCGAACGGGCGATGGTGATGTTGGTGAGCACGCCGAAGGGACGGATCGGCCGCTCGATGACGGCGACGGCGCCGGCTTCCAGCACGAGTTGCAATGTCGAAGGGTCCTCGTAGCTCACCACCGCGATGAGCGTCGGCCGATGGCCGCCGTCCGACTTCAACAGCCGCTGAATCTCCACGCGCACATCGTGCTCGATCGCAAGCAGCACGATGTCGGCGCCCTCCGACCAGCAATCCGGCACCGGCCACTGGGTTTCCACCATGCAGCCGATTCGGCGAAGGTGCTCGACCAGGCTGGTGCGTTCGCTGTCCGGCGGGTGCACGACATGGACCCGCAAGCCCCGCAAGTCACGAAGAATTTGGATTGCCACGTCCAGTTCTCCGCCGCGCGACGTTCATGGATGAAGCAGCTGCAAATCGTCGACAGACCAGTCGTCGAGGCTCTGTACGACGCAGTAAGGATCGGGCTTCACGCGCACCCCCGGATTCCACACGGTCTGGAAACGACCGTTGCGGTCGAGCCGCGCGATCCGCGGCCAGAGGTAGGTGTGATTATTCTCGAGATCGATGCGCACCCGCCCCTGCGGCGCATCGAATTCCGAGTCGCGCAAATTCGTCAGCACCTGCTCCGGATCGTCCGTCCCGCATTTGGCGACTGCCCGCATCGCCAGATGGAGCTGGAAATAGGAAGCCTCGGCGCCCGCCGTCACTGGTGCATCCGCACCATATTTCTCCTTGAAGCTTGCCACGAAGCGCCGCGCCGCGGGCGACGACAGCGTCTCGAAGAACGGCGCCGCCGTGATGTGGCCCTCAGCCGCCTCGGCGCCCATTTCGGCGACTTCCGCCTCGCTGGTCGTGAGACTCGCAATCGGCATGCGGGTCGGGTCGAAGCCGGCCGCGCGATAGTCGCGGTACAGCGTGGCGGTGCCGCTGCCGACCACGGTCGAGAAGATAACATCAGGCGATGTCTTCTTGATCCGGGCGACGACGCGCTCGAAATCCTTGGCCTCGGGATAGAGCGGGATGTAGAGCTCGTCGAGAACCTTGCCTTTGCCCTGGCTGACGAAGTCGCCCATCACGCGGTTCGACTCATAGGGATAGATGTAGTTCGACCCCACGAACAGGAAGCGGTTGCCATAAGCCGACAGCAGGAATTTCGCGAGTTGCAGCGAGTTCTGATTCGGCGCGGCGCCGGTGTAGATGCAGTGCCTGGAATACTCGAAGCCCTCGTAGAGGGTCGGGTAGAACAGCAGCCCGCGATGCGCCTCGACCACCGGCAACACCGCCTTGCGCGTGCTCGACATGTAGCAGGCGAACAAGAGGCGGATACGGTCGACCTGAAACAGCCGCTCGGCGAAGCTGCGGAACTTCTTGGGATCGGAAGCCGGATCATACATCACCGGCTCGATCGGCCGACCGAGCACGCCGCCCGCAGCATTGATCTCCTCGATCGCAAGCAAGGTCGCGTTGAGCTGGGTGCGTTCGATCCCCGACGTGACGCCGGTCTGCGAAAACAGCACGCCGACGCGCCAGCTACCGGTATTGTCTTCTATCAAAGCCATTGCAGCCTTATCGCTTTCCGCCAATGGCGGTTAATTCAACCTGAACGAAGTTTATTACCTGATTAACGCCATTGAGAATAGCAGGTGTTCAAATTCACCTTGTTGGGCCGAGCGCGGCCAGCGAAAGAACGCGCGAAACCAAATCTATCCCCCGCGCCGAAGAGTTGCCAAGGCGCCGGGTAACCGCAATACTGGCTCGAAGTTCGCGCTGACGCTGCCGGAGATCAAGCTAGTGACGAAGACAGGGCCACGTGCAAAGCAGGCCGGCCGCGACGCATGGCGTGTTGGCGTGCTGTTTTCGCGCAGTGGACTGATGGCCATCACCGAGTCCGAGCATTTCTTCGGAACCGCGCTGGCCATCGAGGAGATCAACAAGGCGGGCGGAATCCTCGGGCGCGAGATCGAGGTCATTGCCTACGATCCCGGCTCGCTTCCCGAAACCTATCGCAAGATGGCCGACCGGCTGCTGACCGAGGACGGCGTCTCCGTGATCTTCGGCTGCTCGACGTCGGCCGAGCGCAAGGCCGTGCTTCCGGCCATCGAACGGCGCAATGGGCTGTTGTGGTATCCTTCGCTGTACGAGGGCTTCGAGTACTCGCCGAACGTGATCTACACCGGAGCCTGCCCCAACCAGAACAGCTTTCCGCTTGCCGAATACATCGTCCGGAAATACGGGCCTCGCGTCTACCTCATCGGCTCCGACTACATCTATCCGCGGGAGTCCAACCGGATCATGCGTGATCTGGTCGAGTCCTATGCGGGACAGATCGCAGGCGAGCAATACGTTGCCATGGAAGCCAGTGACGCCGAGCTGACGCGTGCGCTCGAGATGATCCGCATGCGGTCGCCGGATGTGGTGTTCTCGACCATCGTCGGCCGCACGGCTCAGCGATTCTATCGGCTCTATGCCGAAAAAGGCTTCGATCCTGCCCGGCTTCCGATCGCAAGCCTGACGCTGGCCGAGGGCGAGCTGCGCGAGATCGGACCGCGGCACTGTGTCGGGCATCTGACCGCGGCCAGCTATTTCGGGTCTCTGCCCGGCGAGAGCAGCGGCCGCTTCAAGGCGGCGTTCACCAAGGCCTATGGCGCGGAAAGGCCGGTCAGCATGTGGAGCGCCGGCGCCTATGCCCAGGTCAAGCTGTTCGCCAGGGCGCTCGCCCAGGCCGGAAGCCTCGATACGCAGCGTCTCGTCGATGCCGCGCTGGGGCTGAGCCTCGATGCTCCCGAGGGCCCGGTTCAGATCGATGCGGACAACAATCACGTATGGCTGACACCGCGGATCGGACGCGCACGTGCCGACGGCAGGTTCGATATCGTCTGGGAAAGCAAGGGACCCATCAAGCCAGACCCCTACCTCTCGGTTTCGCCGATCGGCGGACGCTGGCTGACCGAAGAGGCGATCACCGCATGAAACCGGGTGTGCGCCGCCTCATCGAAGACCTTCGCGGCGCGCGCGTGCTGGTCATCCATCCGCGCGATGCGGAGGGCGATGCGCTGATCGATCAGCTCAAACGCATCGGCTGCAACGTGCGCGGCGTGTGGCCGCCCCCGCCCGTCATTCCACATGACGTCGATACCGTGTTCCAATTCGTCGATTCCTCGGAGGATACCGTTTTCCCCGCCGGCTCGACCGAGCAGGAGCTGACGCTGATTGCCATTGTCGACTACGAAAACCCCACCATCCTGAAGCGGCTGCTCGACAGCAATGCCCACGGCGTCGTCAACAAGCCGATCCGCTCCCTAGGCATCCTCTCCTCACTGGTGCTGGCCCGCTCGCTGCGTGGCTACACGCGGCGGCTCGAAGGCAAGGTGCAGAAGCTGGAGGATACTCTGAAAGCTCGCCGCGATGTCGACAAGGCCGTCAAGATCCTCGTTGCCTTGAAGAAGATCAGCGAGTTCGAGGCCTACGAGCTGGTGCGCCAGCAGGCAACACAGAAGCGATTGACCATGGCCGAAATCGCTGTGTCGATCATCAATGCGCAGGAAATGCTTGGGGGACTTGGTGTTCTCGATGCGCCGGCGCCGGCACGCTCCGGCTCACCAGTTGAGCATTAGCGGCCTTATTTTTTTGCAATCTTGGCCGTTGACTCAAAGCTCATCTTGAGAACTATTTGAGGCGCGCGCGGGCCACGTGCCCGCGACAATGGCCGGTCGGCCATTTCAAATCAGGCTGTGTAGCCCTCGAACTGCGTCGCTCGGCGCATTCGGGGGTTTTTGTTTTGCGCAACGCAAGGGAGCGGAGTGCGATGGATTCGCTTGCTTCAACGACACCGGATGAAGCGAAGATCAAGATCGCCTGCATTCAGATGCAGCCGGCGATCGGAAATGTCGAAGCCAACGTCGCTCACAGCATTGCGTTGATCGATCGCGCGGCCGGGCTCGGCGCCAGGCTCGTGGTGCTGCCGGAGCTTTGCAACAGCGGATATATGTTCCAGTCGCGCGAGGAGGCGTTCGCCGCATCCGAGCCCGTGCCGGCTGGACCGACCGTGCGCGCCTGGAGCGAGACGGCCGCCAGACACAAATTGCATCTCGTCGCCGGCATCTGCGAGCGCGATGGCGCCAAGCTGTTCAACAGCGCCGTCCTGATCGGGCCTGCCGGCTACATCGGGACGTTCCGCAAGGTCCACCTCTGGAACGAGGAGAACCTGTATTTCGAGCCGGGTGACCTCGGCTTTCCCGTGTTTCACACCGCCATCGGCCGCATCGGCATGGCCATCTGCTACGACGGCTGGTTTCCAGAAACCTATCGCCTCTGCGCGCTCCAGGGCGCCGACATCGTCTGCGTGCCGACCAATTGGGTGCCGATACCGGGCCAGGCCGAAGGCCGCGAGGCCATGGCCAACATTCTCGCGATGGCGGCCGCGCATTCGAACTCGATCTACATCGCCTGTGCCGACCGAGTCGGGACAGAGCGCGGGCAGCCGTTCGAGGGCCAGAGCCTGATCGTCGGCTACACCGGCTGGCCGGTGGCTGGACCTGCAAGCCGCGACCGGGAAGAGATCCTGGTCGCGGAGGTCGCACTCGGCGAAGCGAGGCGCGCGCGCAACTGGAACGCTTTCAATCAGGTTCTGCGCGATCGCCGCTCGGATCTCTACGACGAGATGCTCGGCAGCGACGTCAAGCGCGGTTGGTACTGAGCAGTGGTAACCAGGATGGAGGATGTCCGATGACTTCGCGTGCTTTCATAGCCTCTCTCGCATTCATGGCGGCAACCGGTTCTGCCCTTGCCGCCGACCCGATCAGGATCGGCGTTCCCGTCGGTCTTTCCGGCGCAAACTCGGTCGTGGCTCCGTCCGTCGTGCAATCCGCGGAGCTTGCCGTCGAGGAGATCAACGCCAAGGGCGGCGTGCTCGGCCGTCCGCTTGCGCTTGACGTCGCCGATGACGGCTCCGGCGCCGCCGGCGCGCAGAAGGCGTTCGATGCCCTCGTGTTCCAGAAGAAGGTCAATGTACTGATCTCGATGGAGACGAGCGCGGCGCGCAATGCGGGTCTGCCGATCGTGGCGCGCGGCAAGACGCCTTTCATCTATACCTCGTTCTATGAGGGCAAATCGTGCAGCCCGTATCTTTATGTCAACGCCTGGGTGCCGGAGCAGCAGGTGCCGCCGATCGTCGACTATTTCAACAAGGAGAAGAAGGCGAGCAAATACTTCCTGATCGGCTCCGACTATGCGTTCGGCCGCGGCATGCTCGCCTTCACCAAAGCCTACATCGAGAAGACCGGCGGCAAGGTCCTCGGCGAGGAATATCTGCCGATGGACGGCTCGGACTGGACGTCGATCATCTCCAAGCTCAAGGCGTCGGGCGCCGATGCGATCATCACCTCCACCGCCGGCGGCGCGCCCAACGTCACGCTGACCAAGCAGTTGCGCGCCGCCGGCGTTTCGCTGCCCTACGGCAATCTCGCGGTCGATGAAGGCACGGCCAAGAGCATGGGCGCGGACGCGGCCGACATCTACATCTCGGCCTCCTATGTGACGGGTATCGACAGCGCCGCCAACAAGGCGTTCCTCGCCGCCATGGGCAAGAAGTTCGGCGCCGACCTCAAGACGCCGAATGATCTGTCGGTGCCGGAATATGAGGGCGTCTACGCCTACAAGGCCGCGGTGGAGAAGGCCGGTGGAACGGATCCGCAGAAGGTGCTGGCGGCCCTGTCCGAAGTCGCCGTCGATGGGCCGCGCGGCACCATCAAGATGGACAAGCAGCGACACGCTCCGCTCACCATGTATCTCGGGCAGGTGCAGGCGGACGGCAGCGTGAAGGTGATTCAGAGCTTCTCCAATGTCGACCCGGGCGCGCAATGCCCGCCGAAGTCGTAGACTGAAGGGGCACGCGAGGCGGACTGGCCGTTTCGCGCGCTTCTTCCGTGGAGCAAGCATGCTCACCATAGCCCTCGACGCGATCACCACGGCGGCGTTGCTCTTCATCATCTCGTCCGGTCTTCTGATCGTGTTCGGGGTGATGAAGATCATCAACTTCGCCCACGCCGCCTTCGTCACGGTCGGCGCCTATGCCGCGCTCGTCGGCGCAAGGCTCGCCTTGCCATGGGTGCTGATCCTGCCGCTGGCCTTCGCCACCGGCGCCGCGTGCGGCGCGCTGACGGAAACAACCATCGTGCGACGGCTCTATCGACGTCCGCTTGACGCCATTCTCGCGACATGGGGATTGGGAACCGTGATCGGACAGGTCATCACCCTGATCTTTGGACGCGAGGTGCAGTTCGTTCAGGCGCCGATCACCGGCACAGCGTATTTTCTGGGGATCGATTATTCCGCCTATCGCATCGCGATGATCGCCGCCGCCATCATCGTCGCGGTGGTGTTCACGGGACTGCTGAACGGCACCCGTCTCGGTCTTTCCACGCGCGCGGTCATCATGAACGAGATGCTGGCGCAGGGACTGGGCGTCGACAGCGCGCGCGTGCGGCTCGTCACTTTTGTGATCGGCAGCGGGCTCGCCGCGCTCTCCGGCGCGCTAATCACGCCGCTCTCGAGCGTCGATCCGAACATGGGGCTGCCCTGGCTCATCAGCGCCTTCATGCTCGTCATGGTCTCCGGCGGATCCTTGTTGACGCTCGCGGTTTCGAGCCTCGTGCTGGGCGGCCTTCAGGTGGTCGTATCGACGTTCGTCAATCCCATCCTCGGCGGGCTGACGATCGCCATCTGCGCGGCCGTCGTGCTACGCATCCGGCCGGAGGGTTTTGCGCGTGCCTGAGGCCCGACAGTTCGGCCAGACCGGCGCGGCGTCGATCGATTTCTCTGCCGGATTGCGGATAACGGTGCTGGCGCTGCTCGTCGTCGGCAGCATCGTTCTGGCTCCGCTCCTGCTCGATACCTACACGACCAATATCCTGATCCGCGCGTTCTTCGTCGCGATTGCGGCGATTACCGTCGATATCGTCTGGGGTTATTGTGGCACGCTGACCTTCGGTCAATCGGCCTTCTTCGGCATCGGCGTCTACGCGCTCGCGATCATCTTCACCGAATATGGCTTTGGGTCATGGCAGGCCCTCCTCGGCATAGCGACGGCCATCATCGCCGCAGCCACGGTCGCCGCCCTGACCGGCTGGCTGTCATTCTATCCGGGCTCGACGCCGCTCTACGCATCGATTGTGTCGCTTGTCGTTCCGATCGTGCTCGTGCAGATCCTCTACTCGGGCGGTACTTTTACCGGTTCGTCCAGCGGGCTTGTCGGGTTCGAGAGCTTCGATTTGGAAGTGGAGAACTGGTTCCGCCTGGCTGGACTCAGCCTCGCCGCCGTTGCGACGATAGCCCTCATCATCATGCGCAGCGACACCGGCCGTCTGCTCAAGGCGCTGCGCGACAATGACGAACGTTGCACCTACCTTGGCGTCGATACGTCGCGCTATCGCATCATCGTGCTGGTGCTGACCGCGATCGTCGCCTCGCTGGCGGGCTTCGGCTATGCCGCCTTCGGCGGCGTGGCGGCGCCCGAAAACGCCAGCTTCACGTTCGGAACGAGGCTGATCATCATGGTCGCACTCGGCGGCCGTGGCACCATCGTCGGCGCCATCGTCGGGGCACTCGGCATCGAGGTCGCGAGCGCCTATCTCTCCCGCAGCTTGCCTTATATCTGAGAGATGGTTATCGTCATCGCGTTGATAGATGTCAGTCTCGCCTTGCCGGACGGCCTCGTCGGTGCGGCCAGGCAATTGACTCGCGGCATGCGTCCACCCGGGCGCAGCACAACTATCATGCTCCGCCCGATCGAGACTGCGGCCATCGGCGGCACGGAAAGCGGGACCGCGATCGAGGTGAAGGGGGTTGGCAAGCATTTCGGCAGCCTGTCGGTCCTCGACGGCGTGGAATTCACGGCAA
>Ga0210405_10006860_pt1 | contig 10094 bp, 9 predicted proteins | sample IncBWH11MmetaG_FD_155492 | JGI IMG/M metagenome (GOLD analysis project Ga0210405, IMG submission 155492) | Forest soil microbial communities from Barre Woods Harvard Forest LTER site, Petersham, Massachusetts, United States - Inc-BW-H-11-M | ecosystem: Environmental > Terrestrial > Soil >... | reverse complement strand
AGCCTTGCGCGAGCGCGACCCCTCGCCGCCCTGGCAATGGACGTTCATCCTGTCTTTCACCGGCGTTCGCGGCGCAGTGTCGCTCGCCGCAGCGCTGGCGATTCCCCTCGCGCTCGTCAGCGGCGAGGCCTTTCCCTACCGCGACCTGATCCTGTTCGTTTCCTTCGGCGTCATCATCATCACGCTGCTCGGAGTAGGATTGGGACTGCCGCCGGTGGTGCAATGGCTTGGCCTCGCCGAGACCGCCCGCGGCGAACATATCGCCGAACATCAATCGGAAATCGCGGCACGGCGCGAGACGCTCGCCGCGGCGCTGAAGTCGCTGGAGGCGATCACGGACGATCGCGAATTGTCCGACGAGGTGGTCAAACTGTTGCGGGCGCGCCACGAGATCCGCGTCAGCCAGTTGCCGGATTCGCTCGATCCCGACGCCCACGAGGTCACCGCGACCGGAATGGCGTTGACGCGCGAACTGATTTCGGCGGAACGCAAGTTCATCCACGCCCTGCTGCGCGACGGCAAGATCACCGACGAGATCAGGCGGCGGATCGAACGCGATCTCGATCTCGAGGAAGCAAGCCTCGCCAACCGGGAGTACCGGAAGCTGCCTCTGTGATTCGATGATTCACATGTCAAACAGCCACGCCTCCGTCCCCGTCATCCTGAGAAGGCCGCAACGCGACCGTCTCGAAGAACAACGGCCGCGCGTGTTCCGCAAAAGTGGATACCGGTTTTGCGATCGGAACGCGCGCAAATCAAAAAATCTTGGCTACTCATCCTTCGAGGCTCGCTTCCTTCGAGGCTCCCCTCGCTCGCACCTCCAGCGACAACGGCGAAGCCGTTGCGCAGGGATGACGAATCAGAGATACGCGCCCGCCTTCTCGCGGCGCGCTGCGCCCGAGCTTTGCCAGGAAAACTGTCCCTCGAAAACAAGGGCGCAGGGAATGCCGGGTGCCCGATGCACCCGCAGCCTCGCGTGCGAAGTAAAAAGCACACGAGCGTAGTCACCACAGGTTCACCGGTTTCACCCGGCCTTCCCTGCGCAATGGTTTTAACGGTTACTTCGTGCTCTCCACGGTGACCGGGCTCTTTTGCCACCGTCGCTTCGCAGACAATCCAGCGAAACTTGACACCAGCGTCGGGGTGTCAGGACCACACGACTTTGCCGTCCGCTTTGGCTTCGTTCGTCGTTTGAAGCCGCCACGTCCATCGCATCCCGCACCACGTTTCGTGACGATCGCGAAGCGCCCTCCTTGTGAGCGCGGGACGGCGGAATCAGTGGACCTGATTTGCCCGACGGCGCAACCACGACGACCTGCGACATAGTAACACGACGGGCAAATTATGCATGGCGCGCATGCGCGAATTGCCCGACGAGACCGGGCAAGAACCTGCGGTCAGGCCACTTGAGCCGGTCGCGGAAGGTAAACAGCGAGCGGAAGCGGGCTGGAGGTCCGGAATGCGTTCGAGGCTGTCCAGATGGAGTTTAGGAGGGCTGCGAGCGCGCGCGGGAGGCATGGAAGGACCGTTGCGATGCTGGCCATGAAGCGCTCGAAGCCGAGGATATTGAGCACGCGGGTGAAGTTGTAGCAGAGCGCCATCAGGCTCCATTCGCCGCGAACCTTGTTGAAGCCGCGGACGAGGAAGTGCCGATAGCCGGCACGGCATTTGATGGTACCGAACGGGTGCTCGACAATCGCCGAACGCCGGCGCATCAGTTGGTCTGCGCCCTGCATCCTTGCACGATGACGTTCGAGGACATCTTCGTGCTCCCAGCGAGCGATGGTGCGGTAAGCTGCCCTAGGGCCGAGACAACGTGTCCTCAACTGGCATGCCGCACAGATCGCCTTGCGGATTGCGTAACGTATCTCCAGACGGCCGCTTGGGGTCTCCAAACGTCCCTTCTTCCGTCCCTTCATCGGATGCAGTAGTTCGCCGGCTGGACAGCGATAGGCATCGGCTGTGCCGTCATAGCTGAAATCCTCGCGGCTGAAGCGGCCCTGCTTCTGGAGCCGTCCCGTTCCTTCCGGCACCGGTACATAGGCGGTGATGCCATCATCCTCGCAGGCCTTCAGTTCGAGACTGCTGTAATAGCCGACATCGGCCAGCGCCTGCAGAGCCTTGGCGTCGAGGACCTCCTTGGCCGCCTTTGCCATCGCATGGAGCTGGCCGACATCGCTGCTGTCGTTCACCACCTCGCTTGCGACAATCAGCTTGTGCTTCTCGTCTACGACGGACTGCACATTGTAGCCTGCAATCCCCTGGCCGTTCTTGACCAGAAGCCGGGCGTCAGGATCGGTCAGGGACAACTGCGTCTCGCCGCTCGCCTCCAACCGGTCAAGGTCGGATTTTGCGCGAGAGCGCCTGGCCATCAACTCGGCCATCCTCGCACCAACATCACCGCCATCGCCGTTGCCGTCGCTTCGATCCTTGCTTTTGTCCTTGGCTTCCGCCGCGTCATTGTCCTCAACCAACTTGCCGTAAGCCTCGATCTCCTGATCCAGCTTTGCGAGCTGGCCGGCGAGCCTCTTGCGCGTCAAAATGCTCGCCTTGCTGGCGTCGCCATGGAAGAACGAGCCGTCGATCGCGACTACGCTGCCGCCGACCAGGCCAAGCTCTCTCATCAGCAGCACGAAGCGGCGGTTCGCCGCCTTCAGCGCTTGCCAGTTCTCCTTGCGGAAGTTGGCGATCGTTCGATAGCCCGGTCTCAGGTTCTTCAACAGCCAGATCAGTTCCAGATTGCGGCACGCCTCCTGCTCCAGTCGGCGCGACGACCTGATCTGGTTGGTGTAGCCGTAAAAGTAGAGCTTCAACAAATCGGCCGGATCGTAGGGCGGCTGTCCCGCTTCTTCCGCGCCGCGATCAGCGTGTCGGAAGCCGAGCTTTGCGAGGTCGAGGCCGCAAACGAAACTCTCGATCGCGCGTACCAGATTGTTCGGCCCGACATAGTCCTCGATCCGCGGGGGAAGGAGACAGGCCTGCTCCCGGCTCTCGCCGGTCTTGAATGGGCGATTCGTCATGCGCCGAATCGTACATCAACCTTCGAAACAGACCGAGTTCTTGCCCGGTCTCGTCGGGCGAATCAAACCGCCACACCTGCGGTGTTGACTAGTTGGCGGACCCTTTTCGCGCATTTGGGCTAGACTCCCCGCAATGTCTGGAGGAGGCGATGCCGCCCGTTGTGCTCGCGCCCATGCTGTCGCCGAAATGGAGCATCGCCACCGAAGAGCTCGATGCTGAGGAACGTCAGCTCATTCTCGACCGGATGCGTCCGCTCTCGTTCGATCCGAGGGCGATCCTGTTCGACCAGGGCGAGCCGAGCGATACGCTTGTCTTGCTGACGGAGGGACGCGTGCGGCTCTACCAGACCCTGCAGGGCGGCGGGGGAGTTCACCTTCGGGCTCTGCGTCGGCGGCGCCATCCTGGGCCTTGCGGCGCTCGTGACCGGGGAGCCGCGCATCCTGTCGGCGGCGGCGCTCGAACCGGTCACCGCTTCGGTCATGACGAGAACCGACTTCATGAATTGTCTGAACATGGTGCCTCGCTTTCACTGGAACATCACGCGTCTGCTGGCGATCCTCTCGCTCGAATCGATCGAGCGCAGCGGACCTCTGGTGCTCGACAGCGCCGCGGTGCGCCTGTGCACGGCATTCAAATCGCTGGCGCGGCCGGACAGTGGGGAAGCGGCCGGCCGGCCGCTGCATGTCGACGGACTGACACAGGAAGAACTCGCCAAGATGATCGGCGTCAGCCGCAACTGGGTTGCGACCGCGCTCGGCGAGCTTGAGCGGCTCAGACTGATCACCAAGCGGCGCGGCCGCATCACCATCATCAGCGCGCGCCGCCTTGACGCCTTCATCGTCAGCGCGCGCAGCCACTGACCGGAGAGCAGAACAGTATGAGCGTTTACATCATCGCCCAGCTCAAATTCACCCGGCGCGAGCTCTACGACCGCTACCAGGCACGCTTTCTCGACGTCTTCCGCCAGTTCAAGGGCAGGCTGCTGGTCGCGGACGAGCGGCCGCAGGTGCTGGAAGGGCCGTTTGAACGAGACAAGATCGTGGTGCTGGAATTTCCGGACAAGCTCGCCGCGATGGAATTTCAGGAATCGCCCGAGTATGCCGAGATCGCGGTCGACCGCACGGCCGGCGCCGACGCGGTCGTGCTGATGGTGCGCGGCCGGAAGGATCAGAGCCCGGAGACGATCAGAGCGATCGACGCCTGGTCACTGACGCAAGCGCCGCATTGATCACTAACGGTTTTGCAACCAGGGAGTCTCTGTGATGGCGACGACACTGCGCGAAGCGTTCGAGAGGGGAACGGAGACCTTCAATGCCCACGACATCGAAGGTTTTGCCGAGGTGCTTGCCGATGATGTCGCTTTCAAGCTGGCGGCGTCAACGGAAAGGACAAGGCAGCTTACGTCGCGTTCTTTGGGAGTTGGCTCGGTGCCTTTCCCGATGCACATGTCGACGTGCGCGAGCTTTCATGTCGCGCGTCTGGTCGCTGCGACTATTGCATTTGGCTTGATCATCACGGCAGCGCTGCGTCGCGCATTGGCGCGCATAAACTGCTGGACGCGCGTCGCTTTGAAGGGTCAGCAGGCTTGGCCCACTTGCCATTTTCCAGTCGCATTTGAAAATTTTCCGGTCGTATTTGAAAAATGGGTTGTTGCACCCAAGGCACAGGATCTCAGCCGCTAGTCGCATAGAGTTTTCATCGGAATTTGGAATCAAACGCAATGTCTGTAGCAACGTTATCGTCGGTCGCGATTGCATCTATCGTTTCAGATAGATCAGAGCGACGGAGATGGAGAAAATAGAATGAAGAAGTTTTGGCTAGCTACGGTTGGTCTAGTAGCACTGGGTGTGGCTGCTCCCGCATCGGCTGCCGATCTGGCTGCCCGTCCCTATACCAAGGCGCCACCCGCGCCGGTCGTTGTGATTTACGACTGGACCGGGTTCTACATCGGCATCAATGGCGGTGGCGGCTCCGCTCGCAAGTGCTGGGACCTTGTGGCAGATTCTGATGCCGATGTGCCGGGGCGGGAAGGCTGCCATAACGCAACCGGCGGCACCGTGGGTGGTCAAATCGGCTATCGCTGGCAGACGGCCAATTGGGTGTGGGGCATCGAAGGCCAGGGCAACTGGGCCGACTTCAGGGGCAGCAATACTAGCCTCCTTTTTGCGCCCGACTTTAACCGTTCGCGGGTTGATGCCTTTGGGTTGATCACTGGTCAGGTCGGCTACGCATGGAACAACGTCTTGTTTTACGTAAAGGGGGGTGGCGCCGTCACCGGCGACAAGTATGACGCCTTCAGTGGGAGGACCGGCTTGGTTCTCGCCTCCGCGAACGAAACGCGTTGGGGTGGCACGGTTGGTGCAGGCCTAGAAGTTGGCTTTGCCCAGAACTGGTCGGTCGGTGTCGAGTACGACCATCTGTTCATGGGCTCTCGCAACGTCACTCTGACCGGACCTCTTTTCTCCGAGACGGAGCACATCAGTCAGGACGTCGATATAGGTCTGGTTCGCCTGAACTACCGCTTCGGCGGCTTCGGTGCCCCGGTCGCGGCCCGTTACTGATTCTCTAATTCTCCAAGCCCAACTCAAGCCCCGGCGTTGTCCGGGGCTTTTTTGAATACGATAACAGTCAAACTAGATCAGCGAATGCAAAGCGTTGACCGCGGCCTCGCGGCTCTCGACCGGAACAAATAGATTTACCGAATGCGGCGACAAAACATATTTGTCGGCGATAATCCCGTGACGTTGCAGAATCTGAATCGCCTTAAATGGCAGGTCTGAAGAAACGCCGCCAAAGCAAGTGAGGCTCACCGAACTTAAAGTCTCACGCTGTTTGCGCAAGTCTTTGCTGCTTTCCAGTGTACGCAGCAAAGTGTCGAGGGACTCCGAATCGCAAGTCATCATAATGCGCGTTTTTCCGGCGGTGAAGGCCGAGGCGAGGAGTTGCGGCCAAGGCAAGCCGTTTTGTTTGAGATGCTGCGCGAATTTCTCAAGACCTTGATTGAGATCCGTCGAATCGATCTCCACATGCTCAATGCGAGCCATCGAGTTGACGGCCAAAACTCTTCCGCTTTCCATTCCCATGACCTCTTTCATCACTTGCGTGCTGTGTTCAGCGCCGCCCCATTTTTTCAAGACCAAAGGCACATTTTGGCTTTGTGCCAGCTCCACGCTGCGAAAATGCAAAACCTTGGCGCCCCAAAAACACATTTCGGACAACGATGCAAAATCCAGCTGACGCAAGGGTTTTGAATTCGACACGATGCGCGGATCGGCCGAGCAAACTCCGTCGACCTCTTTGATAATTTCACAGCACTTGGCTTTTAGCGCCGCGGCCATGGCGACGGCCGTGGTGTCGCTGCCGCCCCGGCCCAGCGTGGTGATTTCCTTGGTCACCGGATTGACACCCTGGAAGCCTGCTAAAACCACGATGCGTCCGCGATCGAGTTCTTCGCGCACGCGAGTGGGCCGCACATCCAAAATGCGCGCGGAGGAATGGGATTCGTCGGTCATCACTCCAGCTTGACTGCCGGTAAAGCTAATGGCCGGCACGCCGAGATCAGACAGCGCCATGCTCATCAAAGACATGCTGATGCGCTCACCGGTGGTTAGCAGCATATCGAGTTCACGGCGATTGGGATGCGAGCTCACCTGGTAGGCCATTTTAACAAGTTCGTCAGTGGTCTTGCCCATCGCTGAAACGATCGCCACGACACGATGACCACGGCTATGCAGATCGGCGAGACTGCCCGCGACCGCGCGGATTTTCGCCGGTGTTTCAAGACAGGCGCCGCCGTATTTTTGCACGATGATGGGGTTGCTGCGCATTCCACTTACAGAGATACCTTGAGAGCGGCCTACATGCCAGCGCGAACGGACCGCGATATGCGGCTGCAAGCCTTGGAACACAGGTGCGGCGGCTGTGCACGCCCGATGTGCAGCGAATCCCTTTTGCCTGCGCCTTGCGGTCACCGCCCAAAACTTTAATGTCGCTCGGCACCACGGCCAACTCCACCCGCTTCCGCGGGATGCGGGCAACCGAGATACCCAAGCGAGCCGTCCAACGATCGCCATGAACGTCGGCGAGTTTGGGCCGGCGAACCAATCGGACCACCATGTCCTCTAGCTCCAACACCAATATCGCCCGGAAAGCCCGCACGAAGGCCGAGGCGGATTTTGCCACTTGGCTCATGATGGCCAAGCTCGGTGGTTTCGATGACCTTCCGTCAAATGCACAGAGCTTTCTGACTAACTATCGAGCCCGGCTCGAGACGATGAGCGAGGCCGAGTCTACGGCGCTGGCCGTTCGCGAGGTCTACAGCGCTTATTACAGCGAGATGGGAGGCGTGGGCGCGGTGCCCGAACCGCAAGCTCGCAAACCAAAGATAGAGCGCAAAGTGGTGGGGTCGCCGAAGCCGCCTAAGCCTCAGCCAGCTGTGGCGGCGCGCAATTCCTCCGGGCCAATGATCCGAAAATCCCTCCCGGCACTGCTGATTTTCGCGAGCATGGTGGCTCTGATCTTCACATACAGATTTCTGACGCCCTAACCCGCCAAGCCCCGGCGGATTGCGGGCAGGTTGGGCGCATTCGATGCGCCGACGGTCGCGGTCAAACTATCCGCAATCCAGTACAAGCGACCCGAAGTCGAGCGGGAGCAAGTCTCGGGCGAACGCCGCGAAATCCGACGCAGTTCGTCTTGCCAGCGTTACGCCGCGTCTTTGGTCGCAATTGCCGTGCGCATGTCGGCGACCAATTCGCGATAGTGGAAGGCGAGGCGAAGATATAGCTCGCGTTTCGTCCCATCCGTCGCCAGTTTGGCAATCAGTTCGCACTCGGCAGCGAGGGTTTCAAATCTTTCCAATCTGTATTCAAGGTCGGCCATGGCATGTCCCCCTGACCCAACGGTAAGGCAACAACCTACGCCTCTGGATTACGTCACGGTAAACATCATTATGGTGTAGAAGTATTTTTGTCGCACCCCCCCTGAGCGCCGATGCGGCGTTGCGCGCCTCGAAGCAATATTTGACCAGAGGAAGAGACACGCGCAGTCGGCGCCCGGGCGATGAGCACCGCCACCGCGCGCCTCGCCGCGATCAGAGCGGGCCGAGCATGGCCCAGCGCGGGTCACAGAATTCCTTCACGGCCGCGCTGACTGCGCTAGCGACGATGTTCTGGCGTTCCGGCGAGTTCATCTTGAGCTCTTCGTCCCGGTTGATGATCGATCCCGCCTCCAGCAAGACGGCAGGGATCCGGGTCTTCCCGAGCACGACCAGCTCATCATGGCTATAGACGCCGGTTTCCTTGTTCAGCAGCGGATGCTGGTAGCGGCCCATAATTGGCTGCGTATATTGGTGAGCGTATTCCAGGCCCTGAGCCCTCATCTCCTTGCCGATCAGTTCGGCAAACGCGAGGCTCGTCTTGAAGTCCGGATTGTCGCGCGAGACCCAAACGGAGTAACCGCTGAAGCGGTCGCTGTAATGACTCTTCCTGCCTTCGAATTCCCAGTTCTCGAGAAGCTTGTCGGGCACGGAATCATGGTGGATCGACAGGAATAGACTAGCCTGCAGGTTATGCGCGGCAGCGACGCGCGTGAAGAGGCTGGGCCTGGCCTTGCCGCCGGTCACCAAGAGCCTGGTCGCGGCAAAGCCGTCCGACTTCAGCTTCTCCTCGATCCGCCGCGCAAGCTTCAGGTTGAAATCGAACTCCGGAACATTGCGGGCGCTGCTGGCGCCTTCCGATTCGGCGGTATGTCCGACATCCAGAACGATCCGGAATTTTGCGGGGTCGCACATGGTCGCGGCCGGTTTCAAAGCCGGAGGGCTCAAGGCGACCGGCCCCAGGGCGGCAAGCTTTACGGCGTGGTGCTTTGGCGAGGCGGCTGGCTTTGCCGATTTGGCTGGCTTCACCGAGCCGACGTGCTTTGGCGATTTGTCCTGTTTTGACGAGCCTTTGAAGACATCCGACAGCCAGCCGGCATGGCTGACCTCGATCGGCAGAAGCAGCAATGCCGCCATCGCGGCGATGATGGTGCAGCGGCGCGGCCAAACGTCAAAGCCTGACGCGGCGAATTTTTTCCCCAATGACGGCAATCCCCTACTCCGCAGCAGCGATCGTCGGCCGACCGACAAAACCGGCCACGTCGCCAAAGCGCTCGATCATGACCGCGGAGATATCCTTGGCCTTATTGGTGATGCAGGCGCCGGAGCGCACAGTGTAACGGTCCTGATGTTTTAAATGCGGCGGCGCCTCGTCCTGCTGTAGCGCGCGGGCCGCATCCATCACCAGCTTGCGGAAATGCAGGATGCCCAAATCGGTGGGCCCGAGATGCTCGCGGGTGCGATCCGCGATCGGGCCCTGGCTGTCCTGGACGGCGGCGTCCTGCTCGGACACGCCCTTGATGCCGGTATAGCTGTTGGTCTTTTGCAGCTTGCGATCGATCAGATAGTCATTGTTCTTGTTGCGCAGCGGGATGTAATTCTCGTCGACCAGCGACATCACACCGTTGCCATTGGCGTAGCCGTCGCGCTCTGCCTGCGTCAGCGGACGCTCCGGATTCCACGCATAGGTGTAGATCCAGCAATTGGTGTCGGTGACCGGAATAAAACTCTGGCCGAACATATTCTGCCCCGGCATCGAGCTCGGCGCGTAAGCATGCACCGGCATCAGGAACTGGGCGATGCGCCAGTAGATATTGTCGGTTCCGGTGAGCCGTCCACCGGCGACCGTGAGGCCGGCCTCGTGCGGATTGATCTTGATCACCGGCCGCGGGTCTTCGGCGATCCAGCGCATGTGGTCGGTCGCGACCCGCGCGAGCGGATTCACAAAGTGCCTCTTGATATCGAGGATCTCGTTCTCTTCCTTCTCGAACGAAAGATGCGCGAAGGTGAAATGCGCGGTGTCGATCGAGCCTTCCATTGCCTGCACCCAGTTGCAGTCCTGCCATTTCTTGGTGACGTAGCGGTGCGAGGCCGGCACCAGCGCCATCTCCAGCGCCGGCAATTCCGGCATGGCGTCCGCCGGGCCCATATAGGCCCAGATCATGTCGCCCCATTCGCGCACCGGATAGGATTTGAT
>Ga0210405_10006859_pt1 | contig 10095 bp, 9 predicted proteins | sample IncBWH11MmetaG_FD_155492 | JGI IMG/M metagenome (GOLD analysis project Ga0210405, IMG submission 155492) | Forest soil microbial communities from Barre Woods Harvard Forest LTER site, Petersham, Massachusetts, United States - Inc-BW-H-11-M | ecosystem: Environmental > Terrestrial > Soil >... | reverse complement strand
GCTTGAAGCCGGATTTCGTGGCCGGACACAGCCTGGGCGAGTATTCGGCGCTGGTGGCGGCGGGCGCGCTGAAGTTCGCGGATGCCGTGCGGTTGGTGCGCAAGCGCGGGACCTACATGCAGGACGCCGTTCCCGCGGGCGTCGGCGCAATGGCTGCGATTATGGGATTGTCGCCGGCGGTCGTGGCGGATGTTTGCAAGCGTGCGGCGGAGGGCGAAATTTGCTCGGCGGCCAATTTGAATTCGCCGGAGCAGACGGTGATTTCCGGGCACGCTGGCGCCGTGAAGCGCGCGGTCGAATTGGCGTCGCAGGCAGGGGCCAAGCGCGCCGTGATTCTGGCGGTTTCCGCGCCGTTTCATTCGGCGTTGATGGCGCCGGCGCAGGATAAGTTGGAAAAAGATTTGAAGCAGATCGAGTTTACCGCGCTGCGGGTGCCCCTGGTGACCAACGTGGACGCGGACACCATTGAAACCAGCGACGAAGCCTGCCATGCCCTAATCCGCCAGGTCACGATGCCGGTGCGTTGGGAAGAGTCCGTGCGGCTGCTCATCGATGAGGGCGTGAATACTTTTGTGGAAGCAGGACCTGGGCGCGTGCTGACCGGATTGCTGCGGCAGATCGAACGCTCCGTGGCCACCCTGAACGTCGAAGACGAAAAAAGTTTGGCCGCGACAGTAGAAAAGATCGCCGGAGCAAGATCCGACGCGGCCTAAGGTCCATTCGATGAAGTGTCTCCTGAGTGTCCCGGTTTCTACCGGGACGTTATCGAAGATTCCGGCTCTTGCCGGAAAGGATCTCAACTGTGAAAGCGCCTAGCGCTCGAATAGGGAAGCCGATTCCATGTTCAGCTTGAAAGACAAAGTAGCCGTCGTGACGGGGGCGTCGCAAGGAATTGGCCGCGATACCGCGCTGGCGCTGGCGGAAGCAGGAGCGAAGGTCGCCGTTGCCGCGCGCAATGAAGAGAAGCTGGCGAAGCTGGTTAGCGATATTGTCGCGGCCGGCGGCGAGGCGTATGCCGTAAGAATGGATGTGGCCGACGCGGAGCAGGTGAAAGCAGGATTCAAGCAGGTCATCGAGAGATTTGCGCGGCTAGATATTCTGGTAAACAACGCGGCAATCACGCGCGACGGGTTGGCGTTGCGCATGAAGCAGGACGACTGGGAGGCGGTGATACGAACGAACTTGACCGGCGCCCACTTCTGTATCCAGCAAGCGCTCGCCACCATGATGCGCGCCCGCGCTGGCCGCATCATCAACATCGCCTCCGTCGTCGCGCAAACGGGCAATGCCGGGCAAGCGAATTACGTGGCCGCGAAAGCCGGCCTCATCGGCCTGACCAAGGCCATCGCCATCGAAATTGCGTCGCGCAACATCACCGTAAATGCCGTCGCACCGGGCTTCATCGAGACGCCAATGACCGATGTTCTCGGTGACAAGGTGAAAGAGGAATTGAAAACGCGCATTCCACTGGGCCGCATGGGTTCCGCCCGCGACGTAGCCGCCGCCATCGTCTTCCTAGCCAGCGACGAAGCCGCCTACATCACCGGCCACGTCCTGGACGTGAACGGCGGTATGTATCTGGCATGACAGCCATGAGTTTGGTCGAGCGAAAGTTGACCTTGGGGGGCGGGGTAAATAGAATGGGCAGGTTGCTCAGAGGGGCCCAAACGAACGATTTTGGCGCGGCTGTACTCCGCGCGCGCAGTGCAGGCAAGCAAGCCTGGGACAAGAAGACACAAGTCGAAAGAGAGAGCGATTAACGATCGCGGAGGAACAGGAATGGCCAGCGTAGAAGAACGCGTGAAGCAGATTATCGTCGAGCAGCTCGGCGTGGACGAAGCGGAGGTCACCCCCACGGCGTCGTTCGTGGACGACCTGGGTGCGGATTCGCTCGACCAGGTGGAATTGGTGATGGCGTTTGAAGAAGCCTTCGGCATCGAAGTGCCCGACGAAGACGCCGAAAAAATGACCACCGTCAAAGACGCCGTCGAATACATCGACAAACACGCCAAAGGTAAGTAAGCCACGGAATTCACACCTCAACAGGGAGCATCAAAGACGTGACTCGCCGGGTAGTCGTTACGGGCGTTGGATTGGTCTGCGCGCTGGGCATCGGCACGGAGGAAAGCTGGAAGAACCTCGTGGCTGGCCAGAGCGGGATCGCGCCCATTACGCTGTTTGATACCACGGGCTTCGACTGCACGTTCGCGGGCGAAGTGAAGAATTTCGATCCGCTGAACTGGGTCGAGAAAAAAGAATTGAAGAAGATGGGGCGGTTCATCCAGATCGCCCTGGCCGGCGCGGACTTCGCGGTAAAGATGTCGGGCTGGTCGAAAGAGAACGATCCGGATCTGGACGAAGTCGGCGTTTACGTTTCCTCGGGCATCGGCGGTTTCGACATTATCGAGCGCGAGCACTGGAAATTAGTGCAGGGCGGCCCGGGCAAGATCTCTCCGTTTTTCATCCCTTCCGCGATTGTGAACCTTGCCTCGGGAAATATTTCCATTCGTTACGGGGCGCGCGGGCCGAATTCGGCGACGGCGACGGCGTGCTCCGCCTCGGCGCATGCCATCGGCGATTCGTTTAAGATTATCGAGCGCGGCGCGGCAGAGATGATGATTTGCGGCGGTACGGAAGCGACCATCACGCCGATGGGCGTTGGCGGATTCGCGGCCATGCGCGCTCTCTCGACCCGCAATGACGACCCGGCGCACGCCAGCCGGCCATTCGACGCCACTCGCGACGGATTTGTGGTCGGCGAGGGCGCGGGGATTTTGATTCTGGAATCGCTCGAGCACGCGCAGAAGCGCAACGCGCCGATCCTGGCGGAAATCGTCGGCTATGGCATGTCCGGAGACGCGTACCACATCACCCAGCCCGCGGAAAACGGCGACGGCGCGTTCCGCGTGATGCGCGCCGCTTTGAAGGACGCCAAGCTCGACGCCAGTACGATTGGCTATTTGAACGCGCACGGGACGTCTACCCCGATTGGCGATGCCATCGAAACAACGGCCATCAAGCGCCTCTTTGGCGAGCGCGCCAAGCAAGTCCCCGTAAGTTCGACGAAGTCCATGACCGGGCATTTGCTTGGGGGCGCCGGTGGTTTGGAAGCAGGTATCAGTGTGCTCGCGCTGCGCGACCAGATTTTGCCGCCGACCATCAATTATCAAACTCCCGATCCTGCTTGTGATTTGGACTACGTGCCGAACACGGCGCGAAAAGCTTCCGTCGAGTACGCGCTTTCGAATTCGTTTGGCTTCGGCGGCACCAACGCCGCGCTTATTTTCAAGCGCTGGTCGGGCAAATAGCATCCCCTTCCGTGGGTCGCGAATAGGCTCTAGCTTCAGAGAAGGAAGAACTTCGTGAACATCATCGTGTGCATCAAGCAGGTTCCTGCAAAGGACGCGCCGCTGGCGATTGCCGGAAACTGGATCAAGGAATCGGACATCGGCTTCGAAATGAACGAGCCGGACAGCTACGCGCTCGAAGAAGCCCTGCGGCTGAAGGAAAAGCACGGCGGCGAAGTGATCGCGCTTTCGATGGGCCCGGAACGCGTGAAGCAAACCATCAAAGAAGCGCTCGCCAAGGGCGCGGACCGCGGCATCCACATTGCGGACGATAATTTCGCCCAACTCGATCCCCTGGGCTCGGCGAAAGCGCTTGCGGCAGCAATCCAAAAAGAAAAAGCCGAATTGGTACTGACCGGATTGCAGAGCGACGACCACGGCTTCGGCCAAACCGGCGTGCTGCTGGCCGGCCTGCTGGACTTGCCGCACGCCACCATCATCATGGCGATTGACGCAAGCGAAGGAAAACTAAAACTCAAGCGCGAACTCGAAGCCGGCTGGTTTCAGCATATCGAATGCCCGCTGCCCGCGGTGCTTTCGATTCAATCGGGCATCAACAAAGTGCGCTACGCCACGCTGAAGGGCATTATGGCCGCGAAGAAAAAGGAAATCGCGGTGATGACGCGACAGTCGCTGGGAGTTTCCTCCGAAGCGACGCAGAAGATCGAAAAAATTTACGTCCCCACGAAAACTAAAAAAACCGAATTCCTGACTGGCACGCCGAAAGAAGTAGCAACGAAGCTGGTCGAGAAGTTGAAATTCGAAGCGCGGGTGATCTAGCCATGAAAATCCTTGTCATCACCGAGCTGCGGCAAGGCAAGTGGAACAACGCCAGTTTCGAGACCCTGGCGGCGGCCCAACAAATCGCGAAAGATACTTCGAGCGCGGTCAGCGCATTGGTGATTGGAAAAGGTGTCGCCGCATTCGCCGAAGAACTCGCCACGAAAAACGTCGCCGAAGTTCTGCGCGTCGAGCACGACCTACTCGAAGCGTACACGCCAGATGCCTTTTGCATTGCCCTGAAGCAAGTAATCGAGAGCGCCAAGCCCGATTTGGTCTTGTTCCCGCATACCTACCAGGTGCGCGACTTCGCGCCCAAGCTCGCAGCCATGCTTGGCAGAGGCATGATCGGCGACTGTATCGGCTTCCGCAACGAAGGCGGCAAGCTCGTTTTCGTCCGCCAAATGTTCCAGGGAAAAACCGCCGCGGACGTCACGTTCACCGGAGCGGCGCCCTGGTTCGCCTCCTTCCAATCCGGAGCGTTTCGCGCCGATTTGCTCGCCGCGCATCCGGCGGGCAAAGCGCCCGTGAATGCGGTCTCCGTTGAATTACACGCGGAGCAGATTCGCACCAAGCCGCTCGATCTTTTCAAGGAAGCCAAATCCGCCGTGGACTTGACGCAAGCCCCCCTCATCGTGGCCATCGGCCGCGGCATCAAAGCCCCCGAAAATATTCCCCAAGCCGAAGCGCTCGCCAAAGCCCTCGGCGGCGAGATCGCCGCGTCGCGCCCGATTTGTGACGAAGGCTGGCTCCCCATGGAGCGCCAGATTGGCAGCTCCGGCCAAACCGTCGCGCCGAAGCTGTATCTCGCGCTAGGCATCAGCGGCGCCATTCAGCACGTAGTCGGCATGAAAGGCGCGCGCACCATCGTCGCCATCAACAAGGATGCGAACGCCCCCATCTTCGAAATCGCCGACTACGGCGTGGTCGGCGACATCTTCGAAATCATGCCCGCCCTTACGGAGGAGTTGCAAAAGCTCAAAAGCACGTAGCACTGAAACTTGAGGATTCTTTCGGTCCGTTATAGGCCGAGCTTAATTGGTTAGCCGGTGCGTCCTCTGCGTAGCGAATTATCCCACTTTGGTCCGTGAAGAAATACAGCCCCTTGCCGCCATCCGTTGGCTGGGCATGAATCTGATATCGATCGATACTTCCTTTTGTAGAGGGAATTTCCGAAAGATAGATAAACTGATAGTGATTCTTCACTCTTCGGGCCAGCGTTGCATCGATCAGCCCACCTGTGTACAAATCTTGGAGGGTTTTCCGGAATCCTTGAAGGGGATGAGCCGTTGCATGCTCGTGTAGGCCATTGTTCAGAGTTCGCAGCGAACCAATCGCCGAGTCCACATATGCTAAGCGCCGTGCAGGAAAGAACACGAAGGACAAAAAGAGTCCTACCAGGATAATTCCTGCAAGCGCGAAGCTGGCTGCTACACTCTCCTTCATCGGGGCACAGCCTCCACACACCAATGATGGGCATCTCTCATGATAATTCATAGGACTGCTTGTAATTCTGGTATGGCCGTCCGCGTGCCCGGACAAACAATGCGCACGTCGGTCTTGTATTTCCACTCTGCTAGAATGATGCGGTGACCGTACAGCGAGAACAACTCGAAGCCGATGTACTGATTGTCGGCGCAGGGCCGGCGGGGCTGGCTTGCGCGCTGCATCTGGCGACTCTTATCAAGAAACACAATGCGGCCGGCTCGAAGCCCGAGCTGTCCGCGGAAAATATTTACGTGCTGGAAAAGGGCCGTGAGATCGGGGGGCATCAGCTTTCGGGCGCGATCATGAATCCCAAGGCCCTGGCGGAGCTGGTGCCTGATTTCGAGAAAAGTGCGCCGCTGGATACTCCAGTGACGGATGATGCGGCGCTCCTGTTCACGCGACGAGCGTCCTTCCGGTTTCCGATTACGCCCCCGCCATTCAAGAACAAGGGAAATTATGTGGTGTCACTAAGCAAAGTGACCAAGTGGCTCGGCGGGCTGGTGGAAGCCGCGGGCGTCAACTTGTTCAAGGAATTTGGCGGAGCAGAGCTGGTGTACGAAGGACACGGCATCGGCGGAGTCATCACCGAAGACAAAGGGCTCGACAAGAACGGCAAGCCGAAAGATAACTTCACTCCCGGTTACGAGTTGCGCGCAAAGGTTACTGTACTCGCGGAAGGAACGCGCGGGTCGCTTACGAAAAAATTGGTGGAGAAAAAGAAGCTCGACAACATCAATCCGCAGAGCTACGGAATCGGTATCAAGGAATTGTGGGACGTGCAGCCGGGGCAGATCGAAACAGGCTACGTGGCGCACACGCTGGGGTGGCCCGTTTCCACGGACATGTACGGCGGCGGGTGGATTTACGGGTTGTCGAACAATCGCGTATCCATCGGACTGGTGCTGGCGCTGGAATACGCCGATCCGCAGTTCGATCCGCACGCAGCGTTTCAGACCTGGAAGACACATCCGTTCCTCAAGAAACTCCTCGACGGCGGAAAGCTGGTGCGCTACGGCGCGAAATCGCTCCCCTATGGCGGCTGGTACGCGATGCCGCGGAATTACGTGGATGGCGGGCTGATTATCGGCGATTCGGGAAGTTTTCTGGATTCGCAGCGCCTCAAAGGCATTCACCTGGCGATGAAGAGCGGGATGCTGGCCGCGGAAACCATTTTCGAGGCGCTGAAAGCCGGTGACACCTCCTCGAAAACGCTGGCCGCGTTTCCGAAGAAGATCGAGCAAAGCTACATCAAAAAAGAGTTGTGGCAAGTCCGCAATTTTCACCAATCGTTCCAGCACGGAATGTTAGGCGGATTTTTTCACACCGCGTTCCAGCAAATCAGCGGCGGACGCGGCCTGATTGATCCCATGCGCGCCCACGCGGGGCACGAAGCCTACAAGAAAATCAACGGCCGGCCGGCGCCCGAAAGATTCAAGGGCGATGGCAAGCTCACCTTTGACCGCCTAACGGACGTCTATCATTCCGGCACGCGCCATGAAGAAGATCAGCCGTGCCATCTTCACGTGGCGGACACGAACATCTGCGCGACGAAGTGCGTCGAGGAATACGGGAACCCGTGCCAGTATTTTTGCCCGGCAGCCGTGTATGAGATGGTCAAGGAAACGAACGGCGGCGTGAAGCTGAAGATCAGCGCCGCGAATTGCGTCCATTGCAAGACCTGCGACATCGCCGACCCCTATCAAATTATTGATTGGGTGGTCCCCGAAGGCGGCGGCGGCCCCAACTACGAAGGCATGTAGGGGCGCAGCATGCTGCTGCCAACACTCGGCAAGATTCGCCCCACCGAGCACGGGCACGCCGCGTTTAGTGACTGTTCGAAGAGCCTTACGAAAACACAGAATCAGCCTGAATCGCTCATTATGAAGCGCGCATTCTCGAGCCTCATCTCGCCGTGATTTCCACGCCGTGAGATGAATTTTCCACAATCCCGCTGAGCCTACGCTCAAGAGCTGCTGGACCACAATTTGCGCACGAAGTTACGCACGCGCTTGGAGAAGGAATCGCTCGTGGGAGCGGCTGGCTTGGGAACGGCCGCGGCAGCCGGCGCGGGCGGCTTTGCCGGCGTCGCGGCAGTGGCAGCGGCAGCCACGCCTTCCACGCGGCCCTGGAAAATGAGCGCAGGCCGCACACGGACGCGGCGCATCACAACAATCATCCGAAGATCGGCCTCGGGCTGGACTTTGGCCTTGGCGTCGTAAATCAGCGGGGGCATGAAGACATGATAGACGGGCTCTTCCGCGGCGGGCGTCGGATCGCGGGGTGCTGGCGGCATGTTCGGTTTTGCTTCGGCGGCTTGCTTGCGCGCGTCCTCGGCGGTAGCCAGCTGGCCGACTTGCGCCGGAGTTTCTTTCATGGTTTGCAGCTCGCAAGCGCAGTGGCCGGCGCTGCTGCGAAGATTCTCAAGCTGCCCGTTGAAAATGAAAACGTCGCCGGCCTGTGGCAGCAGGACGTTCTGGCCCGTCAACTGCTGCTCGAGTTGAATGGCGCCCCGATTCGCGCGCACGCACATGGCGCCAGAGGAGTCGAAACCCACAAGCGCGTCCCGCGGACCGCCGCCAACAGCGACGGTATGCGCCTGGATCTGGGGCGTGTAGATATTCAGGGGGAGATCGCCCTCGATGAGCACGTGAATCGTTCCGGTATCCAGCGCGATCGTCAGCGAACCTCCGGACTTGAGCACCGATAGATGCGCGGGACCGCAAATGCTGACCTGGCCGCCCTCGATGAGGTCAATGCGCGCCGCGCCGGATTTGACGCGCACGTCGCTGCCGCTGCGCAGCATGGTTTTCGCCTGGCCGTTGACGGCCTCCATGCTCATTGGTCCTGTGACGCTCACAGATTCTCCGTCGATCACTCCGACAGCGTCGGAAGGCGTTTCATCGGGGCGCGCGACGGCGGCCGCGATCAGCGCAGCGCAGACAATCGCCATGCAGGCCGCTGGAACCGTCGCGCGGCGCGCGCCTGCGTTCAAATGGAAGAAGGCCGTCACTCGGCAAACCTCATCGCCACGGTGGCGGAAACTCTCGCCTATACTATACGTCGGGTGATTTGTACTCGCCTATAGGGATGATGACGACACCAGACGCAGCGGCGGAGGCCACGAAGCAGACTGAGCCGGAAGCGGTGAGCGCGCATTACGACACGCGGCTTCCGGATCTGCCGTGGTCGCGGCGCATCCAGATTCCCGTCATCGCGGCTGCGGTATACGCCGTGATTCGAACGCTTGGGCCGACCCTGCGCTACGAAGTGCTGGGCTGGCAGCACGCCGAGCGCGTGTACGCGGAAAAGAAGCAGTGCATCTGGGCGTTCTGGCACCGCATCATTATTCCGATTGTGTGGTGGTACAGAAATCACGGCGTGGTGGTAATGAACACCACCGCGTTCGACGGCCAATGGACGCGCAAAGTCATTGAATGGCTGGGATTCGGCACCGCGCAGGGCAGCTCTTCCCGCGGAGGGCTTCGTGGACTTGCGGTGATGGCCCGGCGGTTGGAAGAAGGCCTCGATTGCGCGTTTACGATTGACGGCCCGCGCGGACCGCGTTACGTCGCCAAGCCGGGACCAGTCATGCTAGCGCGGAAAACGGGGTGCCCGATCATGGTGTTTCACATCGGCGTGGAACGCGGCAAAACCTTTAAAAACACCTGGGATCATTTTTTGATGCCTGCGCCTTTTTCGAAAACGATGATTTTGTTTGCGCCGCCGATTTATGTTCCGGCTGATGCCAATGCCGAAGCAATGGAAGCCAAGCACGCCGAAATGCAGCGCGAGCTGGAACGCGTACGCGACATTGCCGAGAGCTGGTATTCGTTGAGCGATAACGAGCGGGAAAAGCATCGCTCTGAGTTCAATAAATAAGGCGTCCATACCTGCAGAAAGATTTTCGCTGGTTTGTTTTCGTCCCGCGAATTTCGGGCTGCCTCGGAATCAAAGCAAGGCAGGGTAGGTGGGCGCGGTTTTGCCGAGTAGGGGCGCAGCTTTATCCTGAGCGCGAGCGAAGGGATGCTGCGCCCCTACATCAAAAAGACCGTCAATTCCCGGTGCGTTCGCCGAGCTTGACGGGAATGTCCATTTTTTTGCCGCCGCGATAAACGGTCACGGTGACGTTGTCGCCGGGGCGCTTGTGATTGAGCGCGAGGTTGACATCAAGCTGACTGGCGACTTTCTGGCTGTCAATGGCCACGATCACGTCGCCGCCGATGGCGATCCGCCGCATGCCTGCTTCGGCTACACGATTGCCGCCTTGAATGCCTGCGGCAGCGGCCGGCCCACCCTTCGGCGCACGTTCCACCAAGAGACCTTCCTTCACGGGCAAGTCCAGCGCTTCGCTCAGCCAGCCGCCGATGGGCAGCGTTTCCACTCCGAGGTATGCGCGGTGAACGCGTCCATCGGTTATGAGGTCGTTGGCGATGTTTTTCGCGGTGTTGATGGGGATGGCGAAGCCGATGCCCGCGGTGGT
>Ga0210405_10006858_pt1 | contig 10096 bp, 11 predicted proteins | sample IncBWH11MmetaG_FD_155492 | JGI IMG/M metagenome (GOLD analysis project Ga0210405, IMG submission 155492) | Forest soil microbial communities from Barre Woods Harvard Forest LTER site, Petersham, Massachusetts, United States - Inc-BW-H-11-M | ecosystem: Environmental > Terrestrial > Soil >... | reverse complement strand
GTTCGACGGCACAATCGCCTGGCGCGGCGAACGCCTTTTCGAGAGCCTGCGCAGCCCGGACGTGCCCCGCGCCGGACGATGCGGACAGGAGGAGGACGCGCGGTTTCGCTTTCATCCGCGCCGAGCTCCGATTTTGCCGGAGTGCATCACGAAGCCTTGCGCCGCCCGGCCGCAATTTTTTCGAGCACTCCGCGCGCCACGCTTTGCAACTCGCCAAAACGCGTCAAATAATCCTGAAATTCGTGGTTCAGCACTTTCGCTTCCTCCGGGCCAAGCTGCGTGCGCAAAATCATGTCGCGCAGCCTGACCGGATGCGGCAGAAGCGCATCTTCTTTCAATTCTTCGAGCGCAATGCTTGCGTCGTAGTGATACATAATTTCCCTCGCGGAGAAACGAGCCTCGATCGCACAAACGTCGAACGGCCAGCACACGCCATTGTACTCGCCGATCGCGGCTTCAGGCGAGTGTCAGAAATTACCATGAATGATCGATCTGAAACGCCATGCGAAACGGGCGTCGCGCCGGTTAATGGAAGAGCCTAGACAAAACTTATGCAGCGGATGCTGTGGCAGGCATGAATTCGTAGCGTTCAATCTTGGCGGCAATGCCTAGGCGGCCGTTCGAGGTGGGCTCGACGCGCACAATCTGGCCGAGGCAGCGGATATTGACGTCGCCCGACTGCGTCACCTGCTCGGGCAGCGTGATCACAAATTCGATTTCGCTGCCAACAGGGAAATCTTTTTCGGCAAGAAAGTAGAGACCGCGGTAACTTACGTCCCGGGTTTGCGCCGTGAGTTCGGATCCATGCGGTTCGTGCGGAAGCACGCGCAGCGGCAGCGTCATGTTAAAACGCCGGGCTTCGCGGCGGTCTGCGCCGTCGCTCATTACTCCTCCACTCGGGCTGGAATTTGAACGAAAGCTAACATCGGCACCGGCAAACTGCAACGCGAAAGTCAGGAAATTACGTCCTAGTACGCGGTTTTGGGCCAAACCGTATACTTTGAGGTATCTCGTAATTGAACTAGTACTGTTACTCCCACTGCGCCCCGGGAGTTCGGACTTTTCTCCGCGATGCGGTAAACTCCCATTTCTTTTGACTCGACCTATGAGCGCACAGCACGAATCTCGAAATTTTTTTCTCGCAGGCCCGGCAGGGCGTTTGGAGGCCATTCTGTGGAGCCCCAGCACGGGTTCCCCGCGGTTGGCCACACTGGTTTGCCATCCGCATCCGCTGTTCGGCGGGACGATGCACAACAAGGTGGTCTATCAGGCAGCGAAATCGCTGGATGCGCTTGGACTTCCTGTGTTGCGTTTCAATTTTCGCGGAACGGGTTTGAGCGAAGGCAAACATGATCTTGGAGTGGGCGAACGCGAGGATGTCCGCACGGCACTGGATTTTCTCGCTGCGGAATTTCCGAAGATTCCGCTTCTCGTTGCCGGATTCAGTTTCGGTTGCTGGGTGGGACTTCGCGTTGGCTGCGAAGATGCGCGAGTCACTTCGCTGATCGGTCTCGGAGCGCCAGTCAACAACGCAGACTTTTCTTATTTGACGCGATGTGAAAAGCCGAAACTTTTTGTGCATGGCGAGAATGACCAGTTTGGGGATGCGGGAAAGTTGAAGGATATGGTTGCGTTATTGCCGGGGGAGAACAAGGTTGTCATTGTGGAAGCCGCGGATCATTTTTTTGTGGGAAAGCTCGATCAAGTGAATCGGGCCATCGCGGCGTGGATGGCGGAGCGCCTTTTCGTCCAAAACACTTAGGCGGATTCGCCGCGCGTGAAAAGTTGCGTGAATTGATCGACCGTGGCTGGTGCGACGCCGACGAGCTTCACGTTCGCGAGGACGTGTTCGACGTGCGACATTCCAACCAGCGCTGTGGTGATTCCAGGCGATGACCTTACGAATTGCAGCGCGCGCTCCGCGTCGTTTTCCAGGCCGAGAGCTTGTGCCACGAACGCCGGCAAATTGCGCGCGACCTGGCCTTGCAACAGTGACGCACTGGCGACCAGTGTAATTCCCAATTCGCTTGCGGTTTCCATCACCGTCCGGTCACGCCCGCCGATGGATTGGTTGCCGAGCGTCAGCGCCTCCGTCATTCCCAGGTTGAAGGGAAGTTGGATGAAACGGAAACGGTGCTTTTCGCCGGCGATATCTGTGGCGATCTGCGCGAATTCGGCGAGTTGCATTGCGTCGCGCGATTTGGCTTCCTGGCGAAAGCCGTTCCATGTAGCCATTCCATAGAACTGAATTTTGCCGGCATCGGCCGCGGACTCCAGATAAATAAAAGCATCGCGAACGCGCTCGAGAAAATCCGGGCGAGAGACTTCGGTGAGCTGCGTTTCTGGATTATGCAAGTAGTAGACGTCGATGCATTCGAGTTGCAGATTGCGGAGGCTCCTGGCGAGCTGATTTTCCAGGAAGCGCGCCGTCATGCAGTGGCTGCCGGCGACGAGGTCTTTCGGGGTGAAGATGCCGGGCTGGATGTATTCGCGCAGAAAATATTCGGTTGGCTCCTCTGGCATAGAGCCATCCGGAGTCAGGTAGCCGCCTTTGGTGCAGACCACTAATTCTTCGCGAGTGAAGCCTTTTGTCGCTAAGTGCTTGATGGCTGCTCCGATGCTGCGCTCGCTGCGCTGGAAGCGGTAGTTGATGGCGGCGTCGATGAAATTGATACCGTTTTCGACGGCGGCGACGATCGCGGCGGTGTAGCTCGCGTCCACCTTTGGATCCGGCTGGCCGAGGTAGGTGCCTATGCCGAGCGACGACATCACCAGGCCTTGCGTTTCGCGGAAGTGGCCGTCGGCGGCGCGTCCGGCGAAGCGGTTGGCGTAGCGTTTTGTGGCGTCGAGAGTGGCGGATTTGGTCATTAGAATCCTTCTAGATTGCCATTGCACTTGTAGTGGCGCAGCATGCTGCGCCACTACAAAGACGGGCACGGCGGGCCGTGCCCCTACGAAATCAAAATCTTTACGGCGGCGATGGGTTGCCGCTCGCGGCGGGCGCGCTTGTCGGCGGTTCAGCCGCCTTCGGATTGAGTAGGCGAGAACATGCCCTCAGAATCTTACGGTATGGCCAGTCTTTTTCGCGAAAGAAAATCTCGCCGTCGCGAGGATTGCTGTAGAACCAGCGGGAGATGAGGGCGAGATGTTCGCTGAGTTCTTCGCGGGCGACGGACGCGGATCGCACGGGAGGAACATCTTCACTCTGCCCAGACGCGGCGGCGGCGGATGGAACGGCGGCCTTCTCGGCGTTTTGCACCGCTGCGCTGTTTCCCTCGAGATAGTCCTTGAAGATGTGTTCGGCGGAGCGCGGCTGGCTGGCGATTTCTGCGAAGCGCAGGAAGAACGGCTCTGCGAGTCGGCCGCCGTGGATGCCAAAGACGCCGATGGATTGCTCTTCGGCGGCGCGCTGAAGAACTACGGCGTCGAGATCGGCAATGCGGCGAGCTAGCTCGGGGCGGAAGCGCAACGCGTCGTCGAGTTTGTCGATGCGCTTATGAAGTTGCGCGGCGCGCTCGAAATCGAGATCGGCGCTGGCGCGCTCGCGGTCGTCTTCGATGGCGGCGCGGAGCGAGTTGCCATTGGTGTCGAGAAACTGCACCAGGCGCTGGACTTCGGCGTCGTATTCCTCTTTGGTGCATCCGGCAAAGCACGGCGCAAGGCACATTTTCATTTCGGAATAGATGCAGCCGGGGAAAGAGGGATCGCGGCGGATTTTAATTTGGCAGCGGCGGACTTTGAAGAGGTCGAGCGCTTGTTCGGAAAAAGCGAGCGCGGATTTCCGCGAAGGGAACGGGCCGTAATAAGCGCCGGCGGTCGACGCGCCGGTTTCGTCCACGGCGATGCGGCGCGTGACGTAGCAGCGCGGGTAAGCATTGCGCAGGCTGATTTTCAGGACGGCGGGCGGACGAAGGCGCGTGAGTTTGCGATAGCGCTGCGGGAAGAGATGCTTTGCGTGCTGGTAGTAAGTGAAGATTTGTTCGAGCGCGGAGCCGGTGAGGCGGTAACGAATGCCGCTCGCGAGTTCGCGCAGATTGAGGCGCATGCTAGATGGATCGGGCAGCCCGAGGAGGCGTTGCAAGCGGCGGCGCAAATCCTGGGTGCGAATCAGAAATGGCTCGGCGCTTTCCGCGCGCGATTCGATCAGGCAAACGGCGGGGCGAGGCGGAAGCGCTGCGAAAAAATCCTCGTCGCGCGTGGGGTCAAATTCCTGGCCGCAGTCGAGTTCAAGCACAGTGACAGGATATACCGGAAGTGGAGACTGACCCTTCGCAGAAAACGCTCTGGGTAAACAAGTGGCGAGAGGGCGCCTTGGACTGGGGCCCTCCCCCCGGTTTTTTGTAAACGTTGCATCTAAAGGATTTAAGACTGGCGTAAGCGCATTAGATGCGACGGTTGCGAACGGTTGGGTGGGCATTGATTCTAAAGCGGCTGCGGGCGGGCGATCCGGGGTATTAAACGGATCGGTCTGGGTGGACGAGCTGGTTGGTCTTAACACAGAGAGCACAGAGTTCACGGAGAAAGGCGGGAGACCCCCCACCCGGGGGTATCCAGAGAATCGTGAAGTAAGCCCATGAGGGGATTGGGGTTGCGGGCGTTGCTGCGCGTCCGCAGAGGACCGGGAGGCTGCGTGGGACGGGAGGGCAAAGCGCGTGGGGCGACAGGCCTTGCGGTGAGAGCGTGACAGGAAGAGGCTCGGCGAGGCAAACATAGGTAATGGTAGCAGGAATTTATATTACTGTCAAGGTACAGTACTGTAGTTTTATCATTCGAACGTGAGACACGGAAGTGGAGCGGTTGGAAGGAGTTGGCGAGAATTTTCTAGTTTGGTGAGACGAATTACGTCCGGTCTGTCCATCGGTCTCAGTCTCCTCGGTCTCATGAACCCCGACACAATTCTCTTGGAGGCTGTGGGGATTGCCAGTGGAATTGTTCTGGAAAGGCGAGTATATTTGAGTTTCGGGATGACATGAATATGACTATCGTGCTAGATTCCACATTCGCCAAACCTGAGGACGTCGGGAAAGTGCTCGGCGTTCCAAAGGCTCGCGTTAAGTGGCTGAAGCGGCTCGCAAGTTCTCAGACGATTTTTTCAGGCAAAATCGCCGAAAAAAAGAACGGGGCCAGGACTTCGGCTTCAGCCAAAAAGAGAAACCACGTTCGTGGCAAAGCCAAAAAAGCGGCGCGATGAAGTCTTCCTAAATATTCCCTACGACAGCAAGTTTGAGAAGCTATTTGTAGCCTATATAGCAGGGCTCAGCGCGTTTGGATTGGTGCCGCGCGCGACGCTGGAGATCCCAGACAGTTCGCGACGGCTGGAAAAGATCCTCGGGCTGGCGAGGAACTCCAGATACTCGGTCCACGATCTATCACGCGTGCAGTTGGACCCCAAGAAGCCGCGCGTGCCGCGATTCAATATGCCTTTCGAGCTTGGGCTGTGCGTGGCGTTCGCTAGCCAGAATAAGGCGCAGAAACCGAACTGGTTCGTTTTCGAAGCCGAGGCAAATCGTATCGACAAATCGCTGAGCGACCTAAAGGGCACTGATCCGAGGATTCATGGAGGGACCGTGCGCGGGGCCCTTAGCGGATTATGCAACATATTCCGGAGGCCGGGGAGGCAGCCTAGTGTGCCACAGATGATGCAAATTTACAGGAGCCTAAGGAGAAAGCAGCCGGCCATTCTAAAGGAAGCAGGAACGGAGGATCTGTTTACGAAGAGAGTGTTCGTGGACATTTGTGTAGCGGCAAGTGCAGAGGCGGACCGGGTTGTGGCGGATTGAGCCTTCGGCGAGAAACGGAAATGGAGCGGATGGAGGGAGTTGGTGGGTATTTTGTAGTTTGGTGAGAGGGGAAAGGGAAGAAGGCAAGGCAGAGTTCAGAGTCCAACTCAAAACCCACACCCGCAAAACCGGCAGGTGCGGCACCCCGTTGGCACTCTGTGCCACCCTCTATGACATTGTCGGCTCTGTCAAGGAACACCTCGGGTTCACGAGCCGCGAGGGTTCGTTTTTCTCTCCACCTATAAGGATCTTTTCTCTTTCTTTCATTTCGACCAAGGCTCGCTGCTTAAATCTTGCGGTGGAATCTGGTTCCACCAACCATCTATTCGGTCTCCCCGCAAGGGGCACCATGATTCGTTTTTCAGACGCCGCGATCACTCGCGGGAGCAAGGCGCCCAATCAGCCTAGCGATGGATTTGCGTCCACCAGGGTGGCCCCCGGGCTGCCTTGCCTGCGAACCAGCTGCGCGTAATCCGCTCCACTGCGGAGCATCGAGTACATACGCACAGCCAACTTGCGCGCGATGGCCACTTTAGCCACCGCGTGTCCTCTACGGAATTTCAAGCGTTGATAGTCCTGCCGTAGTTCGGGGTCCTGCCGCACGGCCTGATGCACCGTTTCGATCAGCAGCCAGCGCACCATGGTGTTGCCCTGTTTGCTGATGCTCCCGAGCCGCCGCCGGCCGCCGCTGGATTCCTCCGTCGGATTCAACCCCAGATAACTCGCGATTTTCCTGCTGCAAGCAAAACGAGTTATTGGACCAATGGCCAGCACGAACGCCAACGAAGTGACCGGACCGATGCCAGGATGTGTCATCAGTAGAACCGCATCGTTGCGGCGCCTCGCTTCTTCCAAAACCGCGCGGTCCAACTCGGCGATGGGAGAATCAAGTTGGTCGAGCAGTTTCAGAAGTTCCTCGCGCCTTCGGCCAGCCCAGGGACCGAGCATAAGATTTCCGAGTTCCGCGCGGCCTTTCTTGGTGAACAGCTTTTGCTTCCGGCACAAGCCCTGACTCATGGCCAGAAAGTGGAGCTGGTTGCCTAACATGGTCCGCATGCGCACGAGCTTGTGACGGTGCCAGAGTAATTGCCGAAGATCGCGTTCGACTGGCGTAGGAACCCAGATTCGTGGAAAGCGTTTCGCAAGCAGAAGATCAAGAATGAGCGCAGCATCGCGTTTATCGGTTTTCTGTTTGCGCACTTCACTGGCACGAATTTTCGCGGAGTTCCCGATCCAAAGTTCGTGACCGAGTTCGGCGAGCAAACGCTCGAACCAGTGAATGGGGCCTGTCGCTTCGATGCCCACGCGGACTGGTTCTTGTGAACTCTGCAAACTCCGGTAGAACGCGTGAGCTTCGCCGTTTTCATGTTCCAGTCGGCGCTCGGCGAGCAATTCGCCGCTCTCTTCTCTGGCCATGGCAATCTGCTGATAGCGTGTATGGAAATCACAACCTATAATCAACATTGCTCGGCTCCTTTTTCCGAGCCTTGGTCGTCTACAGCTGCCAAGTTTACTCGGTTGAAGGAGCCGACAACGTCATCCAATCAGCCCGACCGCCTAATGAGTCAAAGCCGTCTTATTTGAGCCACGCGAAGGCTAGCGACTCCGTACCCATGGCCTCGTCTATCACGGGCTTGGCGATCTCCAGTCCATTCTCGCTGTTTGCGAACATCACTACGCCAGACCTCGTTTTCGGATCGGCCATCACAAAACACTTGAATGAGCCGTTGTCTCCCCAATGCCACAGCACATCGCTCCCATCGGTGCGCTGAATGCCCCATCCCAGTCCCCAAAACAGATTCTTCGATAGTTGCTTCGGCTCGCGCTTAATGCAAATCCTGCACTCCGGATCGAGCGCGATTTGGGGCGTCTCCATATCGCGCAGCGTGGCGGGCTTGAGCCCTTTCCCATTTAGCACCGCTTCCACGAATAGCGCGTAGTCCTTGGCTGTTGTGTTCAGCGTGGAAGCAGCGCCCGCCTCTCTTGGCTTCCACAATTCGGTAGGCTTCCCGTCGGAGTCGTGGCCCGTAGCGGTTAGCGCATCAAAGTCTGGCCGCCATACGTAGCTGCTGCTGGTCATACCCAGTGGCGTGAACACGGCTTCGGTCATGTATTCGTTCAGTGCTTTGCCTGTGATCTGCTCGACCACGCGCTGCAGGTAGATATAGCCTTCACCCGAGTAGCTAAACCGCTCTCCTGGCGTGAAATAAATTGGGAGCAAACCATCGTCTCCTCGCCAGTTCGGGAATCCCGTCCGGTGGCTTAGGACGATTCGCGCAGTAATCTTCACGAGGCGGTCGTCACCCGGAATATAGGGCTTCTGCAAGTAGGTTGTTAGCGGAACGTCCAGCCCCAGCTTGCCAAGCTCCACAAGTTTCAAGACGCCGTATGCAAACACTGGCTTGCTCAGTGAAGCCGCTTCAAAAACTGTTTCCCCTGTCACCGGCTTGTCTGTTTTTGTTTCCTTCGTCCCAAAACCGTGCACCCACGTCGTCTTTCCGCCGCGAATCACAGCTATCGACAGGCCCGGCACGCCGTCTTTCTTCATGAGTTCAGGAACATCTCTCTCGAGCTGCGGAACTGTAGCCCCCGTGTGTGCCGCGATCTCCCTCTTTGCTCGCAAGATCGGCGAAAAAAAGGGCAAACCCAGAACGACGGCTCCGAGCGCGACAGCCGTTCGCGTTTTCATCGCCAAGCAATTCATTTGTGCCTCCAAAGGTGACCTGAACCCGCCTATATAGACGAACGAGAAGAGCCGCGGTCATCTCAGGCATTCTCGTAAGTGTAGCTACGAGAGATCTAATTCCTTTGTTCCACTATCTTGAAGGGCTCGTATGTAACCGTGGAGCTTAGCGCGAGCCACTTCACGCTTCGAGCGTTTGCCTCCCACTATCTGGCGCGGAAACCGTAGGGAAGTCGATGACCAAACGCGTGATTTCGGACGTGCGCTCGCGGGATTCGGTGATGCGACCGCCGGTCAAACGCGGAAGATGCCGCCCCAAAGGGACGGCGCTACGAGGCGATGGTCCGAGTGGCTCCGCGGGGCGTGGCGCGCCTACGGCGCTTGGCAAGGGGTGCACCACACGGCATGGAAGCATGAGGCCCTCGGGGTCCGTTGGGAAATTCAAGATAAACTGACCGAAGCTACACTGAAAATCGAAAGTGCCGGGAGCGGCAGCCAGCAGATCGCAATTACTTGCAAAAATTAAGAATTGGAGGTGGCCATGGACGCGGATTCCTACACCGAGTACGGGGGACGATCCTGGGGTTCAAGGCTGATGGAGTCGATTAAGGGCATTCTTTTCGGATTCGTTATGTTCATCGTAGCCTTCCCCTTGCTGTTCTGGAACGAAGGACGGGCGGTACAAACCGCGAAAAGTCTGGCGGAAGGTGCGTCGGAAGTTGTCAGCGTGCCTAGCGACAATGTGGAAACGACGAACGAAGGGAAGTTGGTTTATGTGACGGGCGACGCGACAACAACTGATTCGGTTTCTGATCCCAAGTTTGGGGTCACGGTTTCGGCCCTCAGGTTGGAGCGCGTGGCAGAGATGTACCAATGGAAGGAATCGAAAACCTCAAATTCCCAGAAACACCTCGGTGGCGGAGAGACCACCGTTACCAATTACAAGTATGAGAAGGTTTGGTCACCGAAGCTGATTCATTCAGGCGGCTTCAAGCAAGCGAGCGGGCACGAGAATCCGCAAACGATACCAGTAACGAACCAGACCTGGACGGCAAAGAGCGTCACGCTCGGCGGCTTTACAATGCCCGACGCTCTGATCGATAAGATGGACAAGACGGAGAGCTATGCGGCGGACGAGACAGCCGCTGGCAATTCGCCGCCCGACGTGCAGAACCGGTTCAAGCTCCACCAAGGGGGATATTATCTCGGTCAGAATCCTGCTTCTCCGGCCATAGGGGACACCAAGGTCACTTTTAAAGTTGTCCGGCCGGCAACTGTAAGCATCGTGGCGAGACAAGTTGCAAACACGTTCGAAGCCTATCAAGCCAAGGCCGGCGGGAGCGTCCTTCTTCTGACTTACGGCACCGTCGGCCCCGACGCTATGTTTAAGACCGCGGAAAAATCGAACAGAAACCTTGCCTGGGTCCTGCGGGCGGCCGGATTCTTGCTGATGTTCATTGGACTTTTCTTGATTTTTAATCCTTTGGCCGTTGTTGCGGATGTGGTTCCCATTTTTGGCAGTTTCTTGAGAGCGGGAGTAGCGGCATTTGTGGGCTTGGTGGCGGCTTCCCTTTCTCTCGTGACTATCTCGGTGGCTTGGCTGACCTACAGGCCCCTCTTGGGGATTGCACTT
>Ga0210405_10006857_pt1 | contig 10097 bp, 9 predicted proteins | sample IncBWH11MmetaG_FD_155492 | JGI IMG/M metagenome (GOLD analysis project Ga0210405, IMG submission 155492) | Forest soil microbial communities from Barre Woods Harvard Forest LTER site, Petersham, Massachusetts, United States - Inc-BW-H-11-M | ecosystem: Environmental > Terrestrial > Soil >... | reverse complement strand
GAATGATCAAACCGTAGACGGAGCGCGGGCTGCGGGTGACCCAGCGGTCCGGGCCGCGAAATCCAATATGCACGGCAACCCGATCCGGGATTTGATTCCAATGCGAGCGAGCGTACAACGCCAGCAGAAAGAGCAGCGCGAAGGGGGCAATCGCGAGTGCGGTCGCGAGGAGCGAATCTTCGGGTTGGGGATCGAGGCCGGCCTCGCGGATGGGGCTTTCGGCCGCTGCGTGGGGCATGGCGGCGCGATGGGCATTTGCAAACGCGCAGCCACCGCCAATCACCTGCCACAAGACGGCGGGGGCGAGCCCGAACGCGAACAACAGGGCCAGTGCAACGGCCGAATACGCCACTATCTCGATCCCGTACCGGCGTTTGATGCGGCTGGCTGCGTCGTCGGCGGTGAAGGAGGGATCCACTGTAACACCGAAAAACAGGCCCGGACGCGACACTCGCGGCGTGACGTAAAGCAAAAGACCCACGAAGACAACGATGCCAAAAATCATTGGTCGAGACCCTCCGCCAAGGCTCGCAGCTCCCTGGCTACGCGGTTTCGCGTCGCCCCGCTGGAGCGGACTTGGGCCACCAGCGTCCGCACACGGCTGTTGAAATTGGCCATCGGATCGGGACCAGCTGCCCGCTGCGTGGACCGCAAAATCACCACTGCTCCCCGACGCCGCTTCAGATCGAGCCATCCTTCGTCAGCCAGAATCCGGTAGGCTTCGGCTACCGTGTTGAAGTGGATGCCGAGGTCAAGGGCAATCTGGCGCGCGGGCGGCAGGCGATCGCCGGGGGAGAGCTTGCCGTTTACGAGCAGAATGCGGATGGCATCGGCGATCTGGCGGTAGGCGGGAGTGCCGGGGCTGAGGTCAATGCGGAGTTTCATTGTATGATGTATGTATACATTATACAATAGATTTACTTGCGGCTATGCGGCTTGGTGTTTGGTCCGGCCATGAGGTTCAAACTCCCGGCAGGGATTCGCGGCTCCGCACCCCAAAGAATGCCCGCATGAAAGCGGGCATGGCCGCCTTGAAAGGCCGCTCCACGGGAATCGATTAGCGGCCGCCGTGCGCGAGCAGGTGCGCATGCTAACGCATGGTGGTTCTATAGCAGATGCGCACGACGGCCCTTGTGTATGCCTTGTCAGTAGCCCGGAGCGACGACACGAGTGTCGGCGCTGCACGCACGAGTGCGTACGCCACGATGGCGTCAGACGCGGCCAGTCAGTTCGTGAACATTCGCCAGGGAAGAAGCGATTTCGGCGATGGCCTGAATCGCCAACTCGGCGGCTTCGTGGTTCACATCGTAGTGAGTGACTGCTCGCAATTGCGTCTCGCCGACGGCGTTCATCAGCACGCTCTTCGCCTTGAGCCGGGCACTGAATTCGGCGGCGGGGATTCCGCAGGCGGCGACGTCGTAGATCACTATATTGGTTTGTACCTTTGCGGGATCGACGGCGATTCCCGGAATCCGGCTGAGCGCTTCGGCGAAGTGGCGGGCATTGGCATGGTCGGCGGCGAGTTTGCGCGGATGCTCTTCCAGCGCGATCAGGCCCGCGGCGGCCAGCACGCCAGCTTGGCGCATGCCGCCGCCCAGGCGCTTCCGGTAGAGCCGGCCACGGTGGATCTGCTCCGCTGTTCCAACTAGCATCGATCCCACCGGCGCGCCAAGCGCCTTCGATAAGCAGAAGGAGACCGTATCGACTTCGGCCACAATCTCTCGCACCGGTTTGCCGAGATATTCGGCGGCGTTGAACACGCGCGCGCCATCCATGTGGACCTTCAATCCTCGCTCGCGCGCGCCTTCGCAGATCTCGTGGATCACGGCGAGCGGATAGACCGTGCCGCCAGTCATGTTGGATGTATTTTCGATCTCGATCAGTCCGGTGGGAGCCCAGTGCGGCCCGAGTGGCCGGATGGATTTACGGATCTGCTCCCAGCGCAGGATACCGTCGTCGGCATGCACGGGGCGGGCGACGCAGCCGGAGAACCACGCGATCATGGCAAGCTCGAAGTTGAAAACATGCGAGCGCGTTTCGCAGATTACTTCCTGGCCGTGCTCGGTATGTAATTTTACGCCGATGGTGTTGGCCATCGTACCGGTGGGCACGAACACGGCGGCTTCCTTGCCCAGAATCTCGGCGGCGCGGCGCTCCAGGCGGTTCACGGTCGGGTCTTCACCGTAGACGTCGTCGCCAACTTCGGCTTCAGCCATGGCTCGGCGCATCTCGGGAGTGGGCTTGGTAACGGTGTCACTTCGCAAGTCGATAATCATAGATTTAAGAATTCCTGAAATACTTCGTTGGACAGCATGACGCCGCGGCTGGTGAGGCGGAGCGTGTCGCCCTGCGATTCGAGCAAGCCTTCGGTCACGAATCTGCGGATGGGAGCTGCGAACATGCGCCACTCATCTACCGTGGGGCGAATGCCGGCGGACAGGCGGAGGCCGACGAAGAATTTTTCTTCTGAGAGATTGGCCTGAGCAGGTCGGGGACCTGCTCCACAGGCTACATATTCGGCGGGCGATTCGACGTTCTGCCAGCGCAGAGTTCCGTCGAAAGAATGGGCGTCGGCGCCGAAGCCGATGTAGGGGAGCAATCGCCAGTATTTCAGATTGTGGATCGATTCGAACCCCGGACGCGCGAAATTGGATATCTCGTAACGTGGGATTCCCAGGGCTTGAAGGCGCTCCACCGCGAATTCGTACATGTCGGCGGTCTCGGTTTCCGAGGGGATATTGGCGGCGCCGTAGCGCACACCGCCGAGCAGGGTTTCGCGGCCCAGGCGGCTGTCCTCATCGATCTCGAACATGTAAACCGAGACGTGCGGGGCTTCAAGTCTCTCGATCCAATCGAGCGACTCCCGCCAGCTCGACGCGGTTTGGCCGGCCAGACCAGCGATCAGGTCGATGTTGAAATTCGCGACGCCGGCCTGACGCAGTGTTACCAGATCGCCGACCACGGTCTCGGCAGTATGCTTGCGGCCAGTGGCGGCGATCTCCTGATGAACGAACGACTGCACACCCAGGCTGACGCGATTGATTCCGCAGGCCCGCCAGGATCGCGCCTTATTCGGTGCGATCGTGCCGGGGGATGCTTCGAGCGTCGCCTCCGCCCACGGCTTTCCAGGGACGGCCGCGAGGATAGCTTCGAGCGCCACCGGCTCCATGGAACTGGGCGTGCCGCCGCCCAGATAGACCGTGTCCGGGCGCCATTCGAAAATGTGCCGGCCGATTTCTGCAACTAATACGCGTTGGTAATCATCTTTTGAAGACTGTGGAAATACACCCGAGGCGAAGTTACAGTATGTGCACTTCTGAGCGCAAAAAGGATACGAGATGTAAACGCCGGCCACGCTCCCATCATACTTGAGCGCGATGGGCCGTACGGCGTGCTAACCTCAAGAGAATTGCATGGAGTGCACTTGTATCCGTCATACGGAGCTGCCCCACACCACGAAATTGTTCGCGGATTTCGTGTATCACTTCGACCGCGTTAACGCTTATTACAACTACGCCCCATTCGATCCAGCCGCTTACGCCACCGCTGCTTCTCAGATAAATTTCACCGATGACCGCCGCGCCGCCCTGGTCTCCGCGCTGCGCATTCAGAACGGCGATAGCGAGCTTCTGACGCAACTGGCTCAACCCGGTACCGTGGCGGTGGTGACAGGACAGCAGGTCGGTTTATTTTCCGGTCCGGCGTACACGATTTACAAGGCGCTTACCGCGGTGAGAGCGGCGCGCGAGCTCACGGCGCGTGGTATACCGGCTGTGCCGATCTTTTGGCTGGCTACCGAGGATCACGATTTCGCCGAGATCAACCAGTGCTGGACATTCGACGCGGCTCATCGGCCGATCGAGTTGGCCGTCAGCGATTACGACGCGGCCGCTATCGCGGGCCGGCCGGTAGGCGAGGTCGCGATCGCAAAATATCCGACCGACGCGCTGCGCCATTCTCTCGAAAGCTTCCCGTTCGGCGCCGAGCTTTCGGCGCTGGTGGAGCAAGCCTACGGGAGTGGGGCCACATTCGGCGCGGCGTTCGGACCGCTGCTGAAACATTTACTGCCCGGTTACGGACTCTTGCATATCGATCCGATGCTGCCTGCCGTCAGGGAACTGGCCGCGCCGGCGATTCGCGCCGCTCTGTTGCAGGCGCCGGAATTGACCCAGGATCTGCTGCAGCGCAACGAGGAACTGATCGCCGCGGGCTACCACGCGCAGGTTCACGTGGAGGATCACACCTCGCTGGTATTCCTGCTGGAAGGCGGCCGACGCATCGCGCTCAAGAGAAAGAATGGCGAATATTCAGCCAATGGGCGCCGCTTTTCCACTCAAGAGCTGATGGATCGGGCGGCCAGTCTCTCGCCCAACGCGCTGCTGCGGCCGGTGGCGCAGGATTCGATCCTGCCGACTGTCGCGTACATAGGTGGTCCGGCCGAGCTGGCGTACCTGGCGCAATCACAGGTGATTTATCGTCGAATTCTGGGCCGCATGCCCGTGGCGCTGCCGCGCAGCGGATTCACGCTCTTCGACCAGCGCAGCGAAAAGCTGATGCGGCGCTACCGCTTGCGCTTGCAGGATTTCTTTCACGGCAATGAACAACTGCGCGAGCATGTGGCCGCGGAGCTGATATCTCCAGCCGTGGGGAGTGCGATGTCCGATGCCAAGGCTTCCACCAGCGCCGCTCTGGAGCGGCTCAGCTCGGCGCTGGCCGGATTCGATCCCACACTGGTTGCGGCGCTGGCCAACAATCGCAGGAAAATCGATTATCAGGTATCGAAGATAGAGCGCAAGATTGGGCGTGAAGCGCTGCGGCGGGATGAGAGGGCTTCGCGCGACGCTTCTTTCCTTTGCGATCTGATCTATCCCCACAAGCATCTGCAGGAGCGGCTTTATTCGATCGTGCCGTTTCTGGCCAAGCACGGTCTTGATTTGGTGGACCGTATTTACGAGAATATCCAATTGGATTGCCCGGACCATCGGTTGCTGACATTGAGTTAGACCGCTCGCTGACGCGCGCGGCTCTGAAAAGCCACTACATGAGAAAAAACACAGTCAAACAGGCCCTGGCCGAGGGCAAGCTGCAGCTTGGCACGGGTTTCGGACAATTACGCTCGCCCGAGGTCGCCAAGATCCTGGCGGCGGCCGGATTCCGATGGGCGTTCATCGACACCGAGCATGGCGGCTTCGACCTGGAGACCGTGCAGGATATTTGCAGCACGTCGCTGATGGTGGGGCTCTCACCGATCGTGCGCGTGGCGGACCTGCAGTATTCGCTCATTGCGCGGGCGCTCGATTGTGGAGCGCAAGGCGTGATTTTTCCGCGCGTGGAATCAGTCGAGCTGCTCGAGCGCGCGATATCCTGGACCAAGTTCCCGCCGGTAGGCATCCGCGGATACGGCTTGGGCGCGACGCAAGTGGACTACGAGAAGGTCGACATCCCGCAGGTGATCGAGCACATGAACGCCAACACGATGGTGATCATGCAGATCGAAACCCAGCGCGCGCTCGATATGCGGGAGGATCTGCTGGCGGTGCCGGGCATCGACGCGGTGATGGTGGGGCCGGCCGATCTCTCGATTTCGCTCGGCGTTCCCGGCGAGTTCCAGCATCCGAAGATGGTGGGCGCAATCGAGGCCATTCGCGACACCTGCATTCGACGCGGCGTCATACCGGGCATGCAGACTCGAACGCCGTCGCTGGCGAAATTCTGGAAGGAGCGCGGCATGCTTTTTCTGGGCTGCAACAACGATACGGGCATGCTGTTCGAGCGCGCCTCCGAGCTGGTGTCGATGATTTCCGCAGTTGCGTAAAAAGTTATGCTGTCGCGGCGCCGATTCCTCGAGACGCTGTCTGGCGGGGCACTCGCTTCGTTCCACGCTTTGGCGGCGCCGGAGCGCGGGCGCGTCAAGATCACCGACATCAAAGTAATGATGCTGCAAGGCCCCCGCACCTATACGCTGATCAAGGTGCTGACGGACGCGGGTGTTTACGGCATCGGCGAAGGCTATGGCAGTCCCGCTGTCGGCGTCAAAGAGGGCGTGTTCGAGCTGCGGCCGTACTTTATCGGCAAGGATCCGCTGGAGATCGACGCGCTGTACACCGGACTGGGGCAGCGCACCGATGGCTCGGCGCACATGCTGCTGCGGGCAGTGAGTGGAATCGAGATCGCGTTGTGGGACCTGGCCGGCAAAATTCTGAACGTCCCGGTGTTCACGCTGCTCGGCGGCAAGTTCCGCGACAGCGTGCGCATGTATCACGACGAAGGCCCGCGCAACCTGCTGGAGCCATCCAGTTGCCGGGAGTGGGCGGACAAGATGAAGAGCGACAAGGCAGGCTGGACGGGATTCAAGTTCGAACCGCCACGCTCCAATGCCAGAGTCGACCGCGCGCGCGACGGCGCCAATCGACTGCTCACTTCCAAAGAGCTGCGCGACATACGAATAGGCTTCGAGAATTGCCGCAATGCCATCGGCGAGGATTACGACATCATTTGCCACTGCCACTGGGAGTACGACCTGCGCACGGCCTTGCAACTCTCCGAAGCCATCGAGCCAATCAAGCCGATGTGGCTGGAGGATCCGATGCCGCCCGATTTTTCCGAGTCGTGGGTGCGCCTGAGGAGCGCGTCCAAAGTGCCGATCGGCATGGGCGAGAATCTGGCGCGCAGGCACGGCTTCAAGGATTTCATCATCAACCAGGGATGCGACATTGTGCAGCTCGATATCCGCAACACCGGCGGACTGCTGGAATCGAAGAAGATTTCCGATCTGGCCGATCTGTTTTATTTACCGATGGCGGCGCACGATACCGGCAGCATCATCTGTAACATCGCCACGGTACACTGGGCGGCGTCGGTGCGCGACTTTCTGGCGGCGGAGACGCTGATCGGGCGCGGAAATTGGATGGACGACGTGATCCTGCACGATGGGCCGATCGTCAAAGATGGGCATATCGCGGTACCCACGAAGCCGGGGCTGGGGATCGAGCTGAACAAAGAAGTGGTGAAGGCGAACCTGGCGCGCGGGGAAAAATATTGGGATTAGCGAGCGGCCTGCTGTCGAAGTATCCTTCACTGCCCTATGTGGCCCCGTTCGGGGCCTTCATCGCCTTCCTGATGCTGGAGAAATTTTTGCCGGGCGGCACAGCGGTGCTCTACCCGATTCGCGTAATCGTTGTGTCAGCCGTTCTAATCTGGTGCTCGCGGAGCGTGATGGATTTTCGGGTCACCAATGCGCTCGGCAGCATTCTGCTAGGTGTGGCGGTTTTCGTAATTTGGATTGGGCCGGATGTTCTATGGCCTCATTATCGCGGCTTCTGGCTGTTTACGAACTCCGTCACGGGCTCGGTGAACAGCTCGGTTCCGGCGGGGGCGCGATCGAGCGTTTCGTTCATATTCTTCCGCACGTTTGGCTGCGCCGTGCTGGTCCCGATCCTCGAAGAGCTGTTTTGGCGAGGATGGCTGACACGGTGGCTGATCGACGGTCAAGATTTCCGGCGTGTGCCGCTGGGAGCCTACACGGCATCTTCGTTCTGGATAGGATCGGTGATGTTCGCTTCGGAACACGGCCCGTTCTGGGACGTGGGACTGATCGCCGGAATCGCCTACAACTGGTGGATGTGCCGCCATAAGAGTCTGGCCGATTGCACTCTGACGCACGCGGTGACCAACGGCTGCCTGTCGATTTACGTGTTGGTCACTGGCGAGTGGCAGTATTGGCTGTAGTGTGGCGGAGTATCCAGCGCGACATGGTCTCCAGGGCAATCGGCGCGATAGTCTCTTCGATTTTTCCGTACTCTTCTACCGAGCCGGTCTGGCTGGTCTGAAAGAGGTGGTTCAGCTTGGGCAGCTTGACGATCTGATAGTCGCGATTTCCGCCGGCCTTCAATGCTTTCTCAATCGCCGGCAGGTTCAACGAAGCCGGCACCTGCACGTCTAGTTCGCCGTTCAGAACCAGCACTGGGCAGGTTACCTTCTGAAGCGCGGTAGCTGGGTCATACATGGCGAAGAACCGGAACCAGGGTGTCGCGGCCATTTGAAACTGGACAGCCAGCGCGCTAGCTGCGCTGGGCATAGCCGTTGACACCTTGTCTTGCAATTGCCGCAAGCGGGCTTCTCTCGCCTTGGGATCGCTTTCCTGTTTAACAATGGCTAACACCTGCCGCTGCATGACTTGATTTCTGGCGATCGCGTCGGCAGGAATGCCTGCCGCTCTGGAAACGGCCGCAGCCTGCGCGTACGAATTCTCCTCTCCGGTCACGCCGGTTCCAGCCATCATGACGATGAAGGCGACATCGCGCGAGCGGGTAGCCACCATCGGAGCGATCACGCCGCCTTCACTGTGACCGATCAGCCCGATCTTGTGGATGTCGATCTGCTTGCCGCGGCTTTTAAGAAATTCCACGCCGGCCAAAACGTCGCCTGCGAAATCTTCGGTGGTGGCGGTCAACACTTCGCCGGTCGATCCGCCCATACCACGATCGTCCACGCGCAGTACCGCGATTCCTTTCCTGGTCAGATGATCGGCCAGCACCAGGAATGGCCGGTGCCCCATCAGCGCCTCGTCCCGATCCTGCTGGCCCGATCCGGTGATGAGCAGGACAGCCGGGAATGGCCCGTTGCCTTTGGGCAGCGTTAGTGTGCCCGCCAGTTTCGCTCCCCCCGGCTTGTTTTCGTAGCTGACTTCCTCTTCGCTGTACGGGTACGGTTTCTTCGGGTCCTGCGGACGGGTGGTATCCGGTAGTTTATCCACCCGCTTGAAGACGAGCGGCAGCGTCGCGCCGCTCTGCTTCCAATTGCCGGATATCTCGGAGCCGTCGGCGTTGAGCGCACCCTCGAAGTTCGCCCCCGGCTTCAGCTCAAACTTGACGGTCATTCCGGCTTGCTCGATTCGAGCGCAGGGCACTTCTTGCGCTCCCTGATCCAGACTGGCGAACCTGGCCGAGAGAGAGTTGTCCTGAGCTTTCGCCACCTTGAGAACTAAGCGGTACTTCGCTGGGCCGGCGTTGAGGGTTCCCATCCAGTTGCCCTCGACGCCGGGTCCGCCTTGCGCCATCGCCAGTTGCGCCGCCAGCAACAAGGTCCAAAGAAGCCGGCCAGGGGGCCGGCTGCGGACCAGGGGGTCCGCCCCACCAGATGGGGATTGCCTCAAGAAACAACTGGCATCGATCACGATTGGCTCCGCCGCGCTTTCAATTCGCCGAGCAGCTTTTCGATTTCGTCCTCCTTGCCGAGCGCCGCCAGCCGCTCCTCGACGTTGGCCCCGGCCATTTCCGATTTCGCATGGCTCACCGCTTCCGACCGGCTCACTTTGTTCTTCATCCGATCGAAGGTGGCGACCGTGGACGCGCCGCCCATCGCCATACGGGCGTCGCTGGCTCTTTCGAGGGCCCGCGACCGGCGATGCTGCGCCATGAGCAGATCGCTCTTCGATTGCGCCTCCTGCAGCTTCTGCTCGAGCTTGTGCAGCGCCGATTTCAGGGTCTCGACTTGCGCCTTTTGATCGGCCACCTGCTGCGCGAAGCCCTCGGCCAACTGGCGGCAGGTCATCCCGCGCTCGAGCGCCGCCCGCGCCAGGTCGTCCTGTTTCTTGTCCACTGCAAGCTCCGCTTTGTGCGTCCACTCGGCCGCCTTCTCCTCGTTCTCCTTTTGCTTTTTGAGGAGAAGATGCTCGTCTGCGATCGCGATGGCCACCTGCGTTTTGACCTGCATCAACTGGTTGTCCATGTCGAGCATGACCTGCTTGATCATCTTTTCCGGATTTTCCGCACGGTCGATGAGGTCGTTCAGATTCGCGCGAACCAATGTAGATACCCGTTCTAATAGAGCCATGTGATTACTCCTTCTTGTTTACTTGCCAGCCGATGAATCCGGCTTCTGGTCCCCGATACTACGGACCTTGCCTAACAGCTCGGACATTTTCATTCCGGACAGCGTTTCGAACAGCGCCGGAATCTGCGCCGCCATCGCGGCCATATCCCCCGTGATCTGGTGCATTCCGGCCGAATTGCCATTGCCGGTCGACACGATCGTGATCTTGTCTACGTTCGCCAGAGGGGCGGCCAGCGCCCGCACAATTTCCGGCATGTTGGTGA
>Ga0210405_10006855_pt1 | contig 10099 bp, 8 predicted proteins | sample IncBWH11MmetaG_FD_155492 | JGI IMG/M metagenome (GOLD analysis project Ga0210405, IMG submission 155492) | Forest soil microbial communities from Barre Woods Harvard Forest LTER site, Petersham, Massachusetts, United States - Inc-BW-H-11-M | ecosystem: Environmental > Terrestrial > Soil >... | reverse complement strand
ATGAAAGATGGAGCCTGCGATTACCTGGTGAAGCCGGTGTCGTTTGAACAGCTGGAACAGGCGGCGGAGCGGATTCTGGTGCAGGCGCGAACCCAGGCCGAGGCTCAGGAAGGGCTGGTGGGACATGCGGCGCGCTGGCTGCGCTCGCTCGCGCTTGCGCGGCAGATTGCGGCAACCGATGCGGATGTGCTGATTGAGGCCGAGAGCGGGACGGGCAAGGAGATGGTGGCGCGGCTGATCCATCGGCTAAGCCCGCGGCGCGATCATGCTTTCGTGGCGGTGAATTGCGCGGCGTTTCCCGAGACGCTGCTCGAAAGCGAACTGTTCGGCTACGCGCGCGGCGCCTTTACCGGCGCCGTGGTGGCGAAGCCGGGACGCTTCGAGCTGGCGCATCGCGGCACTCTGCTGCTCGACGAGGTGGGCGAGATGCCGCTGGGATTGCAGCCGAAGTTGCTGCGCGTTCTGCAGGAGCGGGAGTTTGACCGGCTCGGCGATACGCGAACGGTTCACGTCGACTTGCGCGTGATTGCGACGACAAACCGCACGCTGGGGGAAATGGTGAAGGAAGGAAAGTTCCGCGCGGACCTTTTCTATCGGCTCAATGTGATTCCTTTAAGTTTGCCGCCGTTGCGCGAGCGGACGCAGGACGTCCGGGAGCTGGCCGAATATTTCCTGCGGCTCTATGGGGCGAAAAACAAAACTCTGCGCCTGACTCCGGAATTTCTCGCGAGGCTTGAAGCGCACAACTGGCCGGGCAATGTGCGCGAGCTGGCCAACTGCTTGCGCCGCGCCGTGACGCTTGCAACTGGCAGCGAGATTGGTCAAGAAAGCTTGGAAGGATCGTTGTGGGAGGATGCCGGGACACAGGAAAACCCATCGAAAAATTTGTTGCCGCACGATGAGGTTGTCCCAGAGGCAGAGTTTCGCGGCGAGCGTGTCTCGCAGGTTGCCGTATCCGACGACCGCTTGCGCGCTGGAGTTTCTCTCGAAAATATGGAGCGCCGGCTGCTTGAGATGACGCTGCAGGCGACGGGGGGAAACCGCTCGCGGGCCGCCGGACTTCTGGGCGTGAGCCTGCGCACGGTGAGAAATAAAATCCGCAGCTACGGGCTGCCGAGCTGGAGCAGTTATGTCCATGATTGACACTCCGATGACCGGGGCGCTGAGCCGCTATCTCGATGTGGATGTGGCGCGCCACAAGATGATCACGGCCAATCTGGCGAACATCGATACGCCTGGGTATCGCACGCGCGATCTCGACTTCCATGCCGAGCTGATGCGGTCAAGCGTTCACGCCGCGGCGAGCGAGATGACGGACCTAGAGTATGCGGCCTACACGCCCGTGGTGCGGAAGATCCGCGGGCTGATCGAGCGGCCAGACGGCAACAACGTGAGCGTGGAGCGCGAAAGCCTGCTGCTGGCCGAAAGCCAGATGAAGTACAGCCTGGGCATTCAGCTATTGAAAGATGAATTTCACACGATTTCGCAAGCGATCAATTCTGGAGGTACGTCGTCATGAACCTGTTTGGGATGCTGGAGATGAGCGGATCGGCGCTGGGAGCCGAGCGCTGGCGGGCTGAGGTGGTGGCCGCGAATATGGCGAATGCGGAGACCACTCGCTCGGCACAGGGCGGAGCATACCGGAGGCAGTTGCTGGTCTTCCGGGCGCAGCCGATGCCGCGCTTTCCCATGATGCTGGCCCATCTGCACAAAGGAACTCCGGATGGCGGGGTGCGGGTGGAGCGCGTGGTGGCCGACCCGACGCCGTTGCCGCGGCGCTATGAGCCGGGACATCCCGATGCGGATGGGGGAGGGTATGTGACGTATCCGAATGTGAATCCGGTAATGGAGATGGCGGATTTGCTGAGCGCGGTGCGGGCGTATCAGTTGAATGCCGCCGGGGTACAGGCGGCCAAGAGCATGCTGCAGACATCGCTGCAGATTTTGAGCTAGACGGAAGATTCTGAGTTAGGCGCAAGAATGAGTTGCAAGCGGCCAGCAACTCACGTGAGTCGAATAAGAAACAGTTAAGAAATCGGGAAATCCATGGCGCGTATAACCAGTGTTAAGGACGAAGGCGGAACGTGGCGTAAAGCGCAGGGTGAAGCCGAAGGTGGAGCACGGGGGGGGAGCAGAATGACCAGTCCAGTGTCTTCCTTGCGTATTCTACCTGCCGCGGAGAGCGCGGTTGACGAGTCTGCGTCGGCAGCGGGCGGAGATTTTTCCGGCACGCTGCGGGACGCGATGAGCGAGATGGGACACCTGAGTTCGCAGGCGGAAACCAAGGTGGCCAGCGTGCTCGAAGGCAACGGCACCGACGTGCATACCGCGCTAATCGCGGTGGAGAAGGCGGACCTGTCGTTTCAGCTGATGATGCAGGTGCGCAACAAGATCGTTTCCGCGTATCAGGAGATTTCGCGCATGCAGTTTTGAACGGCCGACTGCGGGGAGTTCGCAGAAAGTTCACAGGCGGTTCGCAGGAAGTTCTGCCAGCTAGTTTGCCAGTCGATTCTAGAGTAGACGCAAATTTTGAAGTAGGGACGAACCGGGCCACCGAACTCGGCTGGAGCGAGAGGTCCTCCTGGCGACTGGACAGCGATGGCCGACAATAAAATCCAATCCTTCGACGACTTGACGCATCGCCTCGAGGCTTTCTTCAAGGGCCTGAGCTTCAAGCACAAGCTTTGGCTGCTCGCGGGCGCGGTGCTGGTAGCGGGTACGGTGTGGGTCTTCGCCGCTCTGCTGGGCCAGCCGAAATACGTGACGCTGTATTCCGGGCTGCGTCCCGAAGACGCGCAGGCGCTGGCGGGGCGGCTGGCAGCGAAAAACATTCCACACGAGATTTCGCCCGACGGCGGAACCTTGCTGGTGCCGGAAGACAAACTTGACGCCAGCCGCCTCGAGACCGCCGCAGCGGGGTTGCCGCGCAACGCCCGCATGGGATTTGAGCTGTTCGATACACCCAACTGGGCAGGCTCGGATTTCACCGAGAAGGTGAATTACCAGCGCGCCCTCGAGGGCGAACTGGAGCGCACGCTGGCCACGCTCAGTGAAGTCGAAGCAGTGCGGGTGCACCTGGTGCTGCCCCAGGAATCGCTGTTCACCGAGCAGGAGCATGAGGCGAAGGCAGCGGTCATTCTGAAGACGCGCAGCGGGCGCTTGTCGGAGCAGGCGCAGCAAGCCATTCCGCAACTGGTGGCGAGCGCGGTCGACCGCCTGCGTCCGGAGAACGTGACGGTCGTCGACGCCGACAGCAACCTGCCGCTGCTGCACGGCCGCGACGGCGCGGGAGGACGGGCATTCGCTACGGATGAGGAGTTGGCGAAGACGCTGGTGCATACGCTCGAGCCCGTGGTGGGCGCCGAGCATGTGCGAGCCAGCGTACATGTGGAGTACGACCTGGGAACGAGTGAGGATACGCAGGAAACCTACGATCCCAAGACTCCTACCGCGCTGACCCAGGAACATACCGAAGAGAGTTCGACGGGCGGAGCACCGGCAGGAGTGCCGGGCACGGCGAGCAACATTCCGGCCGCGACTGCACCAGCCACCCCGCCTGCCGCGCCGGGTGCGGCTCCGGCAACGCCGGCCGTAACGGCGCCGGGAACCTTCGCGCTGGGCACGGAGCAATCTTCTTCGAAATCGGATTCGACGACATATGCCATCAGCAAGAACGTGCATCGCAGTCTCGAGCCCGCGGGAAGGGTGCGCCGGATTGCGGCAGCCGTACTGGTCGACGATGCGGTCGACGTCACTGAGCAGGCTGGCAAGCGGGTGAGCACGCGGCGCAAGCGCACTGTCGACGAGATGAAGCAACTGGAGCAACTGGCGCGGGCGGCGATTGGAGTCGATGCGCAGCGCGGCGATGTTCTGGCGGTGGAAAACATTTCCTTCCAGGAACTGCCGCTTGAAACCATTCCGCCACCCAGCAAGTTTGAGCGCTGGCGCAAGCTGCTCGAACCCTGGGTCTGGCTGCTACGTTATGTCGGACTGGCTGCGCTGTTTCTGGTGGTCTATTTCCTGATGCTGCGTCCCGTCAAAAAGCAAATTCTCACGGCGTTTCGCGAGTTGCCAGGAAAGATCGAAAAGACTTCGCCGCAGATTTTTTCGGCCGCAGGGGTTCCGCTTTCCGCTGACGGGAAGCCCGAGGGCGACGGACAGCGGGCTACGCAATTAAAGAAGATGCTCGCCGAGAAGGTGAAAGCCGAGCCGGTGGCGGCCAGCCGCCTGGTCGAATCCTGGGTACGAGAGGACAGCGACAAGTGACCGCCCACCATTTTACCGGCCTGCGCAAAGCCGCCATCCTGATGGTGCTTCTTGGAGAAGACACGGCGGGAGAAATCTATCGTCATCTACCGCAAGCGGAAGTGGAGGAGATCACCCAGGAAATTACAACCATCAGTTCAGTCGAGCCGGCGGCCGGCTTGGCGGTGCTTGAGGAATTCGACCACCTGATTGCGACCGGCGACTACATCACACAGGCGGGAATGGACTATGCGAACAAGGTGCTGGTGAAGGCCTTTGGAAAAGAAGGGGCAGAAGACTTATTGCGCCAGGTCAAACGGGCAGCCGAGCTTAGCGGGGCCAAGCTCGACTCGCTGCGCAAGGCCGATCCGCAGCAACTGGCAAAATTCATCGAAGGCGAACATCCTCAAACTATTGCGCTGATTCTGGGGCACCTGGAATCGAAGCAGGCATCGACCGTGCTCATGAAGCTGCCGCCCGAGCTGCGCGCCGAGCCTATCAAGCGCCTGGCCCAGCTGCGGCAATTTTCGCCGGAGATGGCGGAGCGGGTTTCGGTGGTTCTGCACAAACGTCTGGAGACTTTGGGCGAGCAGAGCCGGCGAGCCTATGCCGGACTGCGCGGCGTGGCGGATCTGATGAACCGGCTCGATGTGGCGGTGGGGAAAACCATCCTGGAATCGATTGAGGGAGATGACCCGAAGCTGGCGCTCTCGATCCGGAATCTGATGTTCACCTTTGAAGATCTGCTGACCATCCCCGAGAGCGGCATCCGCGAGTTGCTGGGGCAGATGGACAAGAAAACGCTGGCGACCGCTTTGCGCGGTGCTACGGACGAGTTGAAGAATTTTATCTTCAAGTCCATGTCGTCACGGGCGGTGGAAATGTTGAAGGAAGACATGGAAGTGCTGGGACCAGTGAAGAGCAGGGAGATCAATAAGGCGCAACTGGAGACGGTAGCAATCGCGCGCAAGCTGGAAGCCGAAGGCAAGCTGAATTTGAGCCAGGACACGGAAGATGAGTTCGTCAGCTAGCCCGGCATGGGCATCGCCCGAGCCCGCATCCGCGGTGTCAATCGAGCCAGCCATCGTGGTGCCATTTGCTTACACCGAGGTGTCGCCGGAGGCAGGGGGAGCCGGCAATGCTTTGCCCGCGGGACGCAGCGCAGCCTACAAAGCGCCGGATCCTTCCGCAGCGGCGGTGAGCGCAGCCATGCGGGAAGCGCAGATGCGCGAGTCCGGACGGCAGCAGGGCGAGGCGGAGCAGCGCGCCAAGTTTGAAGAACAACTGGTGCGCGAGCGTGCGGCGGTCGCGAAGGCAGTGATGGATTTTGCCCGCGACCGTGCCGCCTATTACGGCAGGCTCGAAGAAGAAGCCGTCCGACTGGCATTGAGGATTGCGCGGAAGATACTGCACCGCGAGGCGCAGGTGGATCCGCTGCTGTTGATGGGCGTGGTGAAGGTGGCTCTCGAAAAAATCGAAGGCGCCACCGAAGTCGTGCTGCTGGTCCATCCGCAGAGAGCCTCGGATTGGCGGCGGCAACTCGCCGCGGTCATGCTGGCGGGGAAGCCGCTTGAAATCGTGGAAGATCCAGCGCTCGAGCCCGACCAGTGCAGGTTGCGAACCTCTATGGGGACCGCCGATCTGGACCTTGAAGGACAACTGAAGGAAATTGAGTCGGGCTTGACGGACTTGCTGTCCGCGCGTCCGAAATAAAGATAAATCGTTTTTGAAGATTTAAGGATAAAGATCTAAGAATTCAGGACCGGACGAAGGACGAAGGCACAGTGATGAGCCCGGAGGCGCTGCTGGCTCCCTATTTCGCGCGGCTGGAATCCTGCTCGGGGATGCGATGGCAGGGCCGCGTCACGCAGGTAGTGGGGCCGCTGGTTGAATCCAGAGGACCGTTCTGCTCGGTGGGGGAATTGTGCGAGATCACCGATTCGCAGGGCCGCGTGCTGCGAGGAGAAATTGTAGGATTTCGCGGCACGACGGTATTGTCGATGCCTTTGGAATTGCCGCAGGGGGTCCGCTATGGAGACCGGGTATCGACGTGGGGAGAGCGGCCGACAATTCGAGTGGGTGACGGCCTGTTGGGGCGGGTGATCGACGGCGGCGGCGAAGCGCTGGACTCTCTGGGAGGCTACCGCGGCAACGAATACCGGTTGCTCGATGCTGCCGCGCCTCTGCCGCTCGATCGAGTGCCAATCAGCGAGCCGCTGGGCTGTGGGATTCGAGCGATCGATGGATTCCTGACGTGCGGGCGCGGACAGCGCGTGGGAATCTTCGGGGGCAGCGGAGTGGGCAAGAGCACGCTGATCGGAATGATGGCGCGCAACACCAATGCCGACCTCACGGTGCTGGGGCTGGTGGGAGAGCGCGGCCGCGAGGTGCGCGACTTTCTGGAGAACGCTTTGGGCGTAGAAGGATGCAAGCGGGCCTGCGTGGTGGTTTCGACCTCAAACCAGTCTCCGCTGCTGCGGATTCGCGCCGCGCTGGCCGCGACTGCGGTCGCCGAATATTTTTGTTCGCGAGGCAAGCAGGTTCTGCTGGTGGTGGACTCGCTCACGCGGCTGGCGATGGCGCAACGGGAGATTGGATTATCGGCGGGAGAGCCGCCGACAGCTAAAGGCTACACGCCTTCGTGCTTCACCATGCTGGCGCGTCTGATCGAGCGGGCAGGACGCTACGCGCAAGGCAGCATTACCGCCTTTTATACGGTGTTGATGGAAGGCGACGACGAACAAGATCCGCTGGTGGATGGAGCGCGCGCGTTGCTCGATGGGCACGTCATGCTCGACCGGCGGTTGGCGGTGCGCAGCCACTATCCTCCGATTGCGGTACTGGACAGCGTGAGCCGGCTGATGTCGGCCGTGGCATCGCCGGCTCATCTGCAGAAGGCGCAGAATCTGCGGCGGCTGCTGGCAGCTTATAGCGCGTCGGAAGATTTGGTTCGCATTGGCGCGTATCAAAAAGGAAGCGATCCGACGCTCGACAAAGCTTTGACTTTAATTCCCGAGCTTGACCATTTTCGAATGCAGAAGCCGGGAGAAGCTGCTCCGCTGGCGGAGACCATCGCCAAGCTGCTGGCGTTGCCGGGGTAAGCTATGCCTTTCCATTTTCCGCTACAAACGGTGCTGCATTACCAGCAGAGCAAGGAACATCAGCAGGAGTTAAGGTTGCGCGCCGCGAACCAGCAGGTGGCGCGGGCGCAGCACCTGATAGAACAAATGGATTTGCAGAGGAAAGAGCTGCGGTCGATGGAGATGGAGGAGTTAAGCTCGGGCACCAGCGCGGCCGAATTGCAATTCGGCTTGCTTCGCGAGGCATCACTGCTGCGACGGCGGCGAGAGTTCGAACAGCAACTGACACGGGTGCAACAACTGCGCGACCAGCAGCGAGAGATTTTTCAGCAGGCGCGCCGGGCGCGGGAGACGCTGGAGAGCCTGCGCGATCAGCAGCTTCACTTACATAAGAAGGATGCCGCGCGCCGGGAGCAGAGAAGCCTGGACGATTTGTTTCTGATGAGGCGCGAATACTTGCGGCGTAGCTAAAGGTTGCCGGGTGAGTAGTCACACTTTGCCCAGTGCGCAGGTTCGGTGTTGCGTGGCTCATTCCTTCTTTCCTCTTCTTTCGTCGGCAAGAACCCGGAATGACTTGAATGCACGGTGTTTGCAGTTTCGGGTCGCTGATCGGCGATCCGTTCGATTCTTGGCCACGTGAATGCATTGAGTGACAGTGAGCCTTCGCATATCAGCGGAGGCCGTCCCTATGATGCCCATGCTTGAGTCGCTGGCGAATAACGTTTCTGCGCTGCCGATGGCGGCTTCCGCTTCGCCATCGTTTTCAGGCGCGAGCGGATCGGGAGGATTTGCGGCGGCGCTTGCGGCGGTTCAGGAGCGATCGGCCACGCCGCAGAGCGGAAGCGGCAACGGGCAGGGGTCGGATTCACCAGATTCGAATGGATCGGCTTCCGGGGGAACGACGACTGCAACGCTGGGAGGCACCAATAATTTCAACGTGCGGGCCGTCGCTTCGGGGAACGCCCAACTCCGGAAATCGACGGGCGACTCTGCCTCGAACAACAGTCTGGCTGTGGCGTTAGCCGGGACTGTGGTAGTGAATTCTCCGCTGCCTCAACCGATTGCCGTGACCGCGGTTCCGCTTGTGCCAGCGATTTCGATGGCGACAACGGGGATTCCGGTTGCGACAGCGACTGGTGCGTCACCGCAACCAAATGTGCCTCTTCCGAATTTGCTGCAGGCGAACGGGCTGCCAGTCAGTTTTTCGCAAACGAGCGTTCAGCAATCGATCTCCGAACAGTCTGGCGCGCTGCAGTCGGGTGTGCTGCAATCAGGTTTTCCGCAACCTAGTTTTCTAGCAACGCCAGCAACCGTCAGCACTCCAGCGCAAACTCCTACGGCTGCAGCTGGAAATATTCAATCCACTTTGGCAGCGAGCGGTTTCAGCACGAGCGCAGCTCGCCCTGCTGTTACTAACATTTCAGTTCCAAACGCTGGAGTTCCTAGCCCTGCGTCTAACTCGGCAAACTCAGGCTTGGCGATTCCTTCGCTGCCCGCATCACCTTCGGGAGTTTTCGTGGCAGCGGTGGCCTCTGGCAACTCCGATGCGCAGGGAACTCCATCGGGAACAGCTGCGGCAACGGTTGACGTGACAACTCCAGCAACGACGTCGGACCCTGTTCCGGCGAACCAAAGTGCAGATGCGGTCTCGAATGGTTTGCGAAATAATTTGGGATCAGCCGAACCGGTATTGCTGGCGCAGAATGTTTTTCCTGAAGGTATCCCACAGCCGGCCCTTAGCTCTTCCGCCAACCCCGCCCTACCTAGAGAGTCGAAGGCTTCGAGCGAACCTACCCAGGGCAATGTCACTTCCAGCCTCCCAATCACCGCAAATATTCCTGCGCCGGTCCCTGACGTAGCAACGCCAGGCGCACCGACTCCCAGAACAGCGGTTTTGAATCTTGCGACGCAGATGCTGGCGAGCAAAGCGCCGCTGCCGACTGCTGCGCCGATTGCTGCTCCTCAGTCCACGACAGCGCCGAACAACATACCGGTCCGCGCGGCGGCGGGACGCCAGAGTACACCAGCCTCGACTTCGACAGCCGCGGCGGGATCGGATTCACCGACGACGTTGCCGATCGCGAGCCAGACACCGTTTTCGGTGTTCTTCTCGAATGCCGGACCGGGAACGGAATCCGCGGCATTGGCTTTGCCGAAGCTCGTTACACCGCTGAACGCTTCGGCTATCCATCTCACAAATTCCGGCCTCGCGAATTCCAGCGCGGCTGGCACGCAGGGAACAAGCGCGCAGGCCAGTTCACAAAGTGCAGCCTCGCAGAGTCCCAGCACGAAAGATACATTGTCTGGAACCGGCAGCGGAAACTTACAAACCGCACAAGCACTCCGCCGGGAAACCGGCCCAAGCATAACGGGACTTGCGGTTGCTTCTTCGCAACCCGCGGCAATCGCCGCACCGGCTCCGCCGGCTGCGAGCGGAATCACGGCGTCGCCGGTGGCGCTGGCTGCCGACTCGGTGGCGAAGCCGGAAACGCTGCCCGCACCCGCACCCGCAAGCCCTGCAATGATGGCTCCGGCTCCTCCTCCAACGCCACCCACGGCGATCCCAGGACCGGTGCAATTGGCGCAAATGGTGAGCCGGGTGGGACAGTCCGAAATGCGGATTGGCATGAATACCTCCGCGTTCGGAACGGTGGACGTGCGAACCGTGGTTCACGCAAGCGATGTGGGTCTGGTCATCGGCAGCGAAAAGGGAGACTTGCGCGGATTGATGTCGAACGAGATGCCAGGCATCACGAACAGCCTGCAGCAGCAAA
>Ga0210405_10006852_pt1 | contig 10102 bp, 11 predicted proteins | sample IncBWH11MmetaG_FD_155492 | JGI IMG/M metagenome (GOLD analysis project Ga0210405, IMG submission 155492) | Forest soil microbial communities from Barre Woods Harvard Forest LTER site, Petersham, Massachusetts, United States - Inc-BW-H-11-M | ecosystem: Environmental > Terrestrial > Soil >... | reverse complement strand
CTCTCCAGTCAGTCCTCACCCGAGCTCGCTCTTGCGCTGATGCGAGGCAAGGTGGACGTGGCGTTTCTTCGACGCGAGACGCAGACGACCGGTCTCGCCTTCAAATTCTTGATCAAGGAGCCGCTGATCGCCGTACTGCCGACTGGCCATCGCCTCGCTGCGCGCAAGGCGATCCGGCCGCAGGAGATTGCTCGCGAGACTTTCATCAGCCTGGCGGCGCCGGTGTTGAAGTCCGCGATCGATGATTATGCTGCAAGGGTCGGAATCACGCTGAAGCCCAAGCACGATGCCGATAACCTATCCGGTGCAATGTCGCTGGTGGCATCGATCGGCGGTGTGACACTGTTTCCGCTCTACACGCAAAATATGCTGACACGCGCGGTTGTCGCTCGCCCGTTGCGGGGCGAGCCTCCGACCATCGACTTGTTGATGGGCTACAACAAGTCGAATACCTCCCCATTGCTCAAGCGATTTCTGTCTCGTGCCGACGAACTGGTCGTTGGCGTGTCGCAAAAACAACGCTTCCTCCCGGTACGTTGAAGCTGTGTTCCGTTCGATCCGCGAACAATCGGTAGAACCGCGGCAGCTCCTGCGTCCTGGTCTCGTCGACTTAGCGACATCTGACGCCGTGAGGCCAGCAAAGTCCCGGTATTGCAGTGACGTGCCACCTAACTCGTCATCGAGATACATTGAGATTGTGAGACGCGTGGCTAGCGGATGCAACTCGACGGCTTGCGTCGGGAGAACGGCTAGTTTCGGCGTCAATGGCGTAATTGCCGAAGTGGCGCACCCGACACGATTCGAACGTGTGGCCTTCGCCTTCGGAGGGCGACGCTCAATCCAGCTGAGCTACGGGTGCTTACTGCTTACGCGGATTTCGTGTATGGGTTAAGCTCCAACGCGCAGCCCTCGCAAGCCTCTGCATTACAATACTCTTCCTTCCTCACTTTTCGCACCAGCCGGCTTGACACGTGCCTTCGGAGGGCAGGGGCTTCTCGAATGGTGTGCGCCGCCCATATCTACGCCGATCAGCAGGGCGCAGGTTTCGCTACAGCGCTTTTTCTTACTCTAAGGCCGCCGAATCCTCGATCAAAGCTTCGCAGCTCTAAACGCGCCCCAGACCTCGTGTTATTTTGAGATCGATGGCTCAAACGATCAGTTTGACGGTGCCAGCTCAAGCCCAGATCCGGCCGAAAGCTTTTGCAATGTCCATGAACAAAGAGGCGCTCACGGGTACCGTCGCGGTGAGACATCGAAAATCGTCCGCAATTTCATCGCCCAGGTAACTGCGTGAGACCTCGACGGTCATGCAACGACCGACTTCTGAGAGTGGTTGCACGTTCACCCCGTCAGTCAGCCCATGCTTCGCAGCACGCCATTCAGGACGATTGCCGCGGCGGGTCAGCCGCCAAGCGTCACAAGCTTATGCGGCTTAGGCCCTTGCCTTCTTCGTTTCTTTCGCCTCGAAGGATCTGATTTGACGAGTTCGCCGCTCGTTCTGATGGCCCCGAGGATCTCATCCGAGAGCTCCGGCCGGCCGAGCCGGACAGCGCGAGACAGGACGATCGCGCCGACCAGGCCGGACAGTGTGGCGATCGCGCCTTGGCGATTACGGGCGTTCTTCGCCGAATGGAAACGGGAAATCAGATCGATATACCGCTCCAGCCCGTCGGCGAAGGCAATTTGCGCCGCACGAGGTTGTCGGCCGACGTCTACGGGAAGGCTGCCGGTAGGGCATCCGCCAGATGACTCGTCGCGATGGTCAGGCGTCAAATAGTACAGTAGGGCATCGGACAACGCGGCCGAAGGATCATCGGAGTTTACCCGGGCCTCAACCTCGCCCAGGGACTGACCGAAGGCATATCCGATGACCTCGATCGCAAGCTCGGCCTTCGACCCGAAATGATTGTAGAACCCGCCATGGGTAAATCCTGCCGCCTTCATCAGATCGGCCACCGAGACGTTGTCGATTCCCTGGGTCTTGAACAAGCGCGTCGCCGTCTCAAGGATCTCCTCCCTGTTTTGCGTCGCCTTTTCCCTCGTCAGCCGCATTGCGTTCCCTTCGTGCTAAAAATCGCTTGACAATGATGACAATCATCATCAATCATATTGATTTCAGGCATCATCAATATCGCGACCGGTGATGGTTGGGCAAGTAGGTAATGGTCTCCGTCCTTGAAGACGGGTGGGATCATGTGGTGCAATTAGATGCTGCTGAGTGGGGCCTGCTTGCTGAACGAGCAGCAGCGCCAGCTGGCGAGTTCCTCGCAGCTCATCTGGAAGCTTGGCAATGAAAGGATTCCGGATGAAGGCCGTTGTGCAAAAAGGGTTAGGCGAGCCGGCCACTGCGCTCGCACTGAACGAGATCGGCGAGCAGGCTAAACTCGCTTCGAACGAGGTTCTGATCGAGGTCAATCTCTCGCCCGTCCATCACGGAGACCTTCACCTGATCCGCTCCTTGCGGGGCATCCCCGATGAGCTGCGCTATGTTCGGCGCGGTTCCGAAGCGGTTGGCGTTGTGCGGGCGGTTGGCGAAGACATTTCCAAGCGGGGAAATCTGAAGATTGGCACGAGAGTCGTCGGCCTTCCGGCGATTGGCGCCTGGGCCGAGAGCGTTGTCATTCCGGCCTTCAGCGCGATCCCTATCCCGGACGATCTCAGCGACGAGATCGCCGCGCAGTTGTTCATCAACTATGTTACGGCCCGCATGATCCTGCGCGGTTTGCGCAAATCCGTTCCCGAAGAAAAGCTGCGCGACGGGGCTGTGCTGGTGACGGGAGCCAGCACCGTCGTCGCCCGCTTGCTGCTCTATTTCCTGCGACAGGAAAGGTTAAATCCGATCGGCCTGGCCAGGAGCGAGGCGAGTGCGAAGCGGGTGCAGGCGGAACTACGCGACATTCCGGTCACCGCGACAGCGGACGCGGAATGGAAGTCGCATATAACAGCGGGCGCCGCCGGCAAGCCGATTGTCGGAGTAGCGGATTGCGTCTCGGGGGCGCTTCTCGGCGAGATAGCCCCCTTGCTCGCCGACGACTGTGGCATCGTGACCTATGGCACTCTCGATAACGGGCCAATCGGTCTCAACGGCTTCGATATCATCGATCACCAGTTCGTCATTCGAGGCGTCACGTTCGTCCGCTGGTTCTTCGAGGTGCCGCCGGAAGAGCAGTCTGCGGACATTGCGGCGGCGCTCACGCTCGCTCGCGAACTTCCCTCGCTGTTCACCGCATCGAACGTGTTCAAGCTTGAAGATTTCGAGCAGGCGATGGCCGCTGTCGAACAACCCAATCGCAACGGTTTTGTCTTCCTGAAGCCGAATTGAGCGCCTAAGGCTCGGGTGCAATCGCTGCAAGGTTCCAGTGGATCGAGTTCGCCGCACCCACAATTCGAGGAGATGCCAAGTGAAGATTGGAATCATTGGCGCAGCGACGGTGGGCATGACGCTCGCGGCGAAATTTGCCAACTGCGGCCAAGACGTTTTGCTGGCCAATAGCAGGGACCCCGAAAGTCTTTCAGCGTCTCTCTCGGCGCTTGACGCTTCGCTCACGGCTACATCGAGCGCAGATCTACTGGCGTCGGCCGAGATCGTCTTCCTCTGCCTTCCCTGGGTGAAGGTGCAAGACGTGCTCAGTCCGGGCATTGACTGGAACCGGCGCATTCTCGTCGATACGACGAACATTTTTACCAGCTATGCCCCAAACTTTCAGATCGCCGACCTCAAGGGTGACTCGGGCAGCGAGATCGTCGCCCGCCTGGCGCCTTCGGCGCGGGTCGTGAAGGCGTTCAACACTATTCCGTTCGCCACGATGTTCACAGCCGAGCCGACCGGCACGCGTCGCGTGCTGTTCGTCGCCGGCGACGACGCTGCGGCGACGTCGACGGTGGCGAGTCTTATTCGTGACGTAGGGCTACACCCCATTGTCCTCGGCCCACTGGCGTCTGCGGGGCGTCAAATGGAGCTCGGCGGCATTTTCAGCGGCCTCGAACTGTTCACGCCCGCCGAGGAGCGGCTGGCGCCATGAACGAACTGCATCCCTATCGCCATTCAGCGACGATTTTCCTCTGGATTGCTTACTCGCTCGAATGAGGCAGAACTGGAGTTTAGTCCTGGCACGCATATCGCGCTGCAAGGCAAGGCCGGGCAGGGCGCCTTTCTCCAGGTCTCGCGCGGTTATGGTTTGCTTGAATTGCCGCTACTAGATCGGTGTCAGCTCAAATTGGTCCGTGATGGATTGGAGCGAGAGTTATTTTTCAAATAATTGGAAGGCGGCGTGTGCACGATGTGTGCACCGGGAGGTCAAAGAAAATCTAAAGACAGCCAACGCGAGCAGCGCTGAATTGAACGCGCTGCGATGTCAGCGCTGGAGCTCGATGTTTCGAGCGTTGATCGCGAATGCGCTTACGTAAGCGGAGCAGGCGACAAGCGCTGCTCCGACTGACAATACCAGCGTTATCAGTCAGCGCCTCAGTTCGATTCCCTTGGCAGCCTCGGCAAAGGGGCGGCAGCCCATATCGATCTGTCCGACATTTCGTGTGATGCCGATGACCTCGTGTTGCGTGAGGATCATGTCGATCACTTGCGGACTACCAGCGAAGCGGCGCGTTGACAGTCGCCGAAACTCTTCCAATCAGCGGCTCTTGCGGATTTCTCAAGGCTGTCCGCGAGTCTCATTGGCGTTGGCCTTCGTCACCGCGCAACCCTAAGAGCCCCAAGCAATGGAACGTCGCGGCGCTCTTCCCCTTCGGGGCGATGGCCGATCAATGCGCGGGCGATCTTCCTTCTCTTCCGGTTAACCTCGCGGGCGCTGATGAGATCGCGGGCGAGGGCATCGATCTCTTCATCGATCGACGAGGGCATTGAGAAGGGTTGCGTCATGAGAGGGCGCTCTCGGATCGAGATCCCGGATGACCTCGATGAGGCCACAAAAGCGGCAGGCGCGCAATGGCCTCAAGGTCGCTGGCTGCAAATAATCACCCAAACAGTTGGTTGCGCTCCGACATGTTCGTTTTTTGCGCGTTGTGCAAGCGCCAAGCGCATGATGTCGGTCGCTAGCGGGTTTGGACAGGGCGGGGTTGGCATCGAGCTAATTACGCCGATCTTGAGCAACTTACGCGGATGTTGGGGTGGACATCGCCATCGGAAGGGCGCGCGCGAAGCGTGGCGGCGACACGCCCCTTCATTTACGGATTGCAAAGGATCGCTGGAGCATGATCCCGACATGGCAACCACGCGCATGGAAGTTCGGCAATTGACCGGGAAGTTACTCCCGGAGTTCTGTTTCGACGACTTGCCCGATTCGCGGCTCCCCGTTGATCAATTTTCGGCAATCGCCAGGCGCGAGTTGCAGATGATGCGTGACGAAGGCGGTCAACTGACCGCCTTTGGCGTCCACTTCTTCCGGGGAAGTGATGAGATCGGGTCCTGGTCGCTTGATCGAGAACGTGCCGACTCGGCACGCATCTAAGGGGCTCAACTCACGTTGAGCGTTAAGTCGAGCGCGCGCAGCGCGACATCGAGCTTGCACCTAAGATCATCGTCCTGGTAACCTTGAAGAGCCTCACGATCTTCTCGATCCGCTGGCGCATATCCGTCTCCCGCTGTTACGCAGTTAGCTTTGCGGTTTCGGCATTCTGTAGCGCGTTGGGGTCGTTGTGAAGAAAACCCTTGCCAACCTGGAGCCGTCGGACCTCTGCCGATGTCCGCATTTGCGGCGGCGGTAGTCGGAGCAGCCATGTGTTCGGCCTGTTAGCGCGGTTCACGTGACCGCTGGCCATAATGCCCTCCGCGGATCAGGTCCCGGTCAAAACCTCCCATTCGATGATGCCGTGGCCCAAATGGGTTGTCCTGATCGCCGGATCGACCGGCGCTGCGTTAGGTGCTGTTCGCCCTCCCAACCGTTACGTCACACCGGATGTCCGGCGCGATTTCCTTACGCCGCGAGCGCGATCGCAGCAACTTTGGTCGGTCGACGCGCTAGCAGCCCCCTGAGCCAGGGCCGATGCTGCGTGCCGTGGATCTTAGGCGTAGCGGATCACGGCGAGCGCGCAGGTTGCGCAGGTAGCGATCGCCTTGCTTGCTGATACTGCCAAGCCTGTCCTTGCCTCCACTGGAGTTCTACTTCGGTACCAGCCCAACCCAGGCCGAGAAGTCGCGTCCCGATCGGAAGGCCTTGGCATCGGCAATACTCGCGACCAGCGCCGGCAGCGCGGGCCCGACGCCAGGGATTGCGTCCAGCCGTTTGCTCGTCGCGCTTGACCGATGCCAGGCGATGATGCGTCGGTCGAACTCCAGGATCTGAGCCTTCAGTGCTCGCAATTGACTGCCGAGAGCAGCAAGACACGCACGGGCCACCTCCGGGATCCGGTGGGTCGAGGATCCGACTTTGTGCCGCTTGCCCTGGACGACCCGGTCCACACTGGCCCTGCTTGGGAGGCTCTGTTGAAAAGCCTTGCAAGAAGCCATTTTTCCCCAAACGATTTCTTAGTTCGTTGATTTTGCTGGCTTCCCCTGCTTCGGGAGCCGCAATCGGCCTGTTCTTCGCGGCGGGGCCGATCAGCCCGCCGGCAGCGACGTCGATGGGCTGTCGTAGAGGCTCACCGCTCAAAGGCGCGCGCGTGCACGGGGGATGAATATTCTGTCAATACCGCTTACCCAATCGGAATTGTTCTTGCTCATAATCGTAATGACTCCGACGCAAAGGGGCGTAGTAGCTTTGTTGAAACGAGGGGCAGTGAGAGCTCTATGCAACTAATCAAGGAGTATCGCGTGCGCGCCGCGCTATGCCGGGCTCAGGCTGTGAATGACCCCCAGCATCGTGACCTTTGGCTGGCAGAGGCACGCAACTGGTCACAGAAGGCCGATGATGAAATCGTCTCTCACTTCCACGAATGCAATTCCACCAGCTCCGATGAAAACAAATCCCGGTGAGGCGCCGTTGAGGGCCATGGGCGCCACATTCGGGCGGCAGAGCGAGCGCTCTCTACTGGTTGAATAGTACTAAGAAGAAACTCACCTGCTCAGGCCGTGCCACAAACTCCTCTTGCTAGCGATGCCGCAGACACGGCTCAAGCAACGAGCGGCTTGATCGTGACTGCATAGCCGAGGTCGGTTAAACGTTTGATCAAGCGCTTTTTCTGCCGATCGGTGGAACGTCGATCGAAGTGATCGCGGCCGAGGTCCTTGTACATCGTGCCGTCTTTGAGCATGTGGTAGATGGCAGTAAGGATCGAGGCCGCAACGGCCATGATTGCCTTTTTGGGGCCACGACGGGCTTTGATGCGGTAGAATTGGGCCTGCAGATAACTGTCTTTCTTTCTTACCGCCGCCCAGGCGCACTGTACCAGCGTGGTCTTGAGCCAGGGAGCACCTTTGCGCAGTCGATTGGATCGACGCTTGCCGGCACTCTCATCGTTGCGCGGACATATGCCAGTCCACGAGATGAGATGTGCGGCCGAAGGGAACCGGCTCATGTCGATCCCGACTTCGGAGACGATGACATGAGCGCCGAGGTTCTTGACGCCAGGAATCGACGTTATGAGCTCGACTGCGGTGCGAAAGGGCCCAAGGTCCGCTTCCACTTGCGCGTCGAGCGTGGCCATGGCGGCATCAAGAGCGTCGATCTGATTGAGATGAAGACGAAGCAGAAAGCGATGGTACTTCGTGACCCGGCCGCGAAGGGCCTCGCGCAGTTCCTCCGGTGATGCCTTCACCCGCCGACTAGCAAGGCTGGCCAGTTTGACCGGATTGGTTTCACCAGCAATCAGTGCCTCGAGCATGGCGCGGCCGCTCTTACCCATCAAATCGGAGAGCAGCGAGTCCAATTTGATGTTGGCGTCCTCGAGTGTCTTTTGGACCCGCAGCACATGGCTGGACTGTTCGCGAACTAATTGCTTACGCGTGCGCATCAGGCTGCGCATCTCCTGGGTCTGCGTATCAGGCACGAAGCTCGCTCTTATCAGACCGTGCGCCAACAGTTCGGCCAACCACATCGCATCGTTGATGTCGGTCTTGCGGCCGGGCACGTTCTTCACATGCGCGGCGTTTGCCAACACCAACACGAACTCCCCATCATCCAAGATATGCCACACCGGCTTCCAGTAGACGCCGGTCGCCTCCATCGCCACATGCGTGCACTCGTTTGCCGCCAACCACGTCGACAAGCGCAGAAGATCCGCCGTGGTCGTTTGGAACGTGCGAACTTCGGTCGTGACCTTGCCGTCAGCTACAAGGCGCAAGCAGGCCACCACCGTCTCTTTGTGAACGTCGAGACCGCAACAGCGTCGATGCAACAGTTCCATGTGCTCCTCCTGGGTTGCATCGCCGGCGTGGGGCTCTCGTAAATAAGAAGTCTAAGAAGCGTGCTCCGGGGCCGATGAAGGCCCGTGGCAACAGTCTGAGGTACTCCAAGAACCCCGGGTCCAACTCAGTATCGGGCTCAATCGCACCAAGTCAAAATCGACCTCAGTGCCGACGACGCCGTAAAATAGCACGGTTTCATGCGCTGCAGGTCCGGCAAGGCCCGGTGAAAAACTCAGTAGGACTAACCGATGCCGACTTTGACCGAGCGCAAAGCGCCCGTTTCGGCTTTCGGCTATTCGGTAGCGATCCGGCCGGGCGTCCTGCGAACGGGATACGAGATGAAGCCAGATCTCGCGGCGTATTATGGCGAGGCACGTCTGCCGCGCTACACGAGCTATCCCACCGCGCCGCATTTTTCGTCAGCGATCGGTCCCGCGAGCTAGGCCGATTGGTTGAAAGCCATCCCGCAACGTGCCAGCGCCTCGCTTTACTTTCACGTGCCGTTCTGTCGCGCGATGTGCTGGTATTGCGGCTGCCGCACCACAGTGGCCAAGCGCGACGAGCCGATTGCGGTCTATGAGGCGGCGCTCCGCTGCGAGATCGACCTGGTCGCGGCGCAGATCGGGCGTCGCCTGAGCGTCGAGCATATCCATTTCGGCGGCGGCACGCCGACCATCATGGCGCCGGAGTCGTTCACCGACCTGATGGGCGCGATCCGGCATGCCTTCTGCGTTGTCCCTTCGGCGGACATCGCCGTCGAGATCGATCCACGCACGCTCGCGCCTGCGATGGTGCGCGCGCTCGCCCTCGGCGGGGTCAACCGGGTGAGCCTCGGCGTGCAAAGTTTCGATCCCGTGGTCCAGCAGGCGATCAACCGCGTCCAAAGTTTCGCGCAGACGGAGGCCGCAATCGAAAACCTGCGGCAGGCCGGCATCGCCGGCATCAACTTCGACCTCATCTACGGCCTGCCGTACCAGACCGTTGCGTCCTGCCTCGACACCGTGCGGCGATGTGTCGAACTGCGGCCCGATCGCTTCGCGGTGTTCGGCTATGCCCATGTGCCGACGTTCAAGAAGTATCAGCGCCGCATCGACGAGGCTTCGCTGCCCGACAGTCTCGATCGCTACGACCAGTCGTGCGCAATTGCCGGCGCGCTCGACGAGGCCGGCTATGTGCAGATTGGGCTGGACCATTTCGCATTGCCCGGCGACGCCCAGGCGGTCGCATTCCGCGAAGGGCGGCTGCGCCGGAACTTTCAGGGCTACACGACGGATACGAGCAGCGCGCTGCTGGGATTCGGAGCCAGCGCCATCGGGCAATTGCCGCAAGGCTATGTGCAGAACGAGGTCGCAATTCACGGCTACCAGGGTTCGATCGCCGCCGGCCGGCTCTCGATCGCCAAGGGCTACGACCTGACCGATGACGACCGGCTGCGCGCCGACATCATCGAGCGCATCATGTGCGATTTCGGCGTCGATCTCGACCCGATCTGCACCCGCCATGGATCGGCGCCGGAAGCCATGCTGAAGGCCGCGCCGCGGCTCGAACCGCTGATTGCCGACGGCGTGATCGCGCTGGATGGCGCCAGCCTTGCGGTGAAGGACCACGCGCGCTTCCTGGTGCGCAGCGTGGCCGCGGCCTTCGATGCGCATCTCGACGCCTCGAAGCGGCTGCATAGCCGGGCGGTGTGACACGCGCGGTCGAGCTTGCGCCCGGATGGCCTGGCCAGGGAGGGATCGATTGTCGCCATGGGCTTTCGGCTCCGAAAGACCGATCAGATCCGCCACCGTTTCCGGCGCGAGT
>Ga0210405_10006851_pt1 | contig 10102 bp, 7 predicted proteins | sample IncBWH11MmetaG_FD_155492 | JGI IMG/M metagenome (GOLD analysis project Ga0210405, IMG submission 155492) | Forest soil microbial communities from Barre Woods Harvard Forest LTER site, Petersham, Massachusetts, United States - Inc-BW-H-11-M | ecosystem: Environmental > Terrestrial > Soil >... | reverse complement strand
TCGTCGGTCGGTGGCGGACCCTATGTCGTCGAGGCGGCCTATCCGCTCGCCTCGATGCAGGCGCGATGGGCGTATGGGCGCTGAGGTATTGTTCTCTGGAAGCGGCGCACCGTCACGCGCGCAGCATGCGCGACTGCAGGTCGAGCATCGCGGTCGCGAAGCCGTGGCCGTCGGCCATGAATTCGCGCATCAGCGACAGCGGCGTGGCGCGTGAGGACTCCACTTCGCCGATGACGCCGCCGAAATCGAAGGACAGTTCGGCGTCGAACTTGCGCGCGAGCTGCTGCATGCGGCGGTTCTCGGCCAGACAGGCCATGTGCAGCAGTCGGAAGTTGCGGTTGCGCGCGGCGAGCAAGGTGCAGCGAGCCGACGCCGTGACTCTGCCAGGGCCTCTCGACGCTGATCGCGGCCTCCGCCTGGCGCGGGAAACGGGCGCCGAGCGGCCGCAGCTCGGCGGCGCCGCGCATCACGCCGCCGACGAAAAAACCATGCACGACCGCGTCCAGCGACACCGACAGATTGACGTAGCCGCGAATGAAATCGTCCGACACGCCGCCGCCGAACCGGCTGCGGCGGCTTGCCGGGTCGAGCCGAAGCATGTGGTCGCGATACTTTGCGGTCTCACCGATCCACAATTTGCGGATCACGCCGCCTTCGGGAAGAACGTCCTGCATTGAAAGGTCCTCCGCACATTGTTGTTCGGAAAGACTCTCCCGGCGGCCTCCTCCCCGTCATGCATGCAACGCGATGGACGTCTTCATCATGCGTCCCGAATCGAAACCATGATGTCGAATGCTGTCGGAATTTGGCAAGCCGAAGTGTTGAGCAACATGCCGACATTCCTTATATGCATGGCTCGCGAATAAAACGTGACCGTTTGAAGACGGCACGCCTTTCGCATGCGGCTGCAAGGTCGCCCCACCGCCGTCCCGGCCACGTTCCATCCGCAAACAGCTGACAGCACATGGCGAGCTCGATCACAGCGCGTTACGCCGCCAGCGTCGCCGAGGGCAAGGTCGAGCGCGACGCCGCGCAGCTCGCCCTTGTCGATGCGCTGGCGCACCTGGAAGCGCGGATCGTGGAGCATCGACTGGCGCGGAAATCGTCATCGCTCGGCTGGCTGTTTGCCACCGGCCGGAGCAAGGAGCCGCCGATCAAGGGCATCTACATCCACGGCGACGTCGGGCGCGGCAAGACGATGCTGATGGATTTCTTCTTCGAAGCGAGCCCGGTCGTGCGCAAGCGCCGCGTGCACTTCCACGAATTCATGATCGACGTGCACGAGCGCGTTCATGCGTTCCGGCAGAAGATGAAGCTCGGCGAGCGCGCCGGCGAGGACGCGATCCGGCTTGCCGCGATCGACCTGGCGCAAGAGGCCTGGCTGCTCTGTTTCGATGAATTCCACGTCACCGACATCGCCGATGCGATGATCCTCGGCCGGCTGTTCGCGGAATTGTTCGAGCGCGGCGGCGTCGTGGTCGCCACCTCCAACGTGCCGCCCGAGGCGCTGTACAAGGACGGCTTGAACCGCGCCCTGTTCGTGCCGTTCATCGGGATGATCGAAGAACATATGAACGTGGTCCGGCTCGCGGCGCGTACCGACTTCCGTCTGAAGAAGCTCGCCGGCATGCCGGTATGGCATACGCCGGCCGAAGCCGCGGCCGATGCCGCGCTCGATGGTGCGTGGCGGCGGCTTGCCGGCGGGCACGACGGCGCGCAGGAACTTGCGCTCAAGGGGCGCACCGTGCGCGTACCGCACGCAGCGATGGGCGTAGCGCGCTTTACCTTCCACGACCTGTGCGAGCAGCCGCTCGCCGCCGCCGATTATCTGCGGATCGCGCGGGAGTACCACACGATCATCGTCGACCGGATTCCGCTGATGACCTTTGATGAGCGCAATGCGGCGAAGCGCTTCATTATCCTTGTCGACACGCTCTACGACATGAACGTGAAGCTAATCGCCTCGGCCGCCGCCGAGCCGGACGCGCTCTACACCGCCGACGAAGGCTTTGAGGCGCAGGAATTCCAGCGCACCGCCTCGCGTCTCGTGGAGATGCGCTCGCAGGCCTACCTCGCCCGTCCGCATGGCGCCGGGCATGTTCACGGTTATGGCGGCGCCTACGCCGGCATCGTCGAGACCTGAGGCGCGTTCAACCGGTCAGGGTCGTCACCAGGAGAGCAGCGACGACGACGCCCATGAGCAGCGTCGCCAGCCAGCCGAAAGTCGCCAAAACGGCGCGAGGCGGCAAATTTCCCCATAATCTTGCGGTTGGTGACGACCAGCATCATGCCGACCATGAGCGGGGCGGCCACGATGCCGTTGAACACCGCGCTCCAGACCAGCATCGTGATCGGATTGATCGGAGTCATGGCGCCGAGCGAGCCGACCAGGGTCGCGCCGCCGATGATGAGATAGAACGCCGGGGCGCGCTGCGGCCGCAGGCCGAGGCTTCCCTTCCAGCCGAAGGTCTCGGCGATGGCATAAGCGCCCGAGCCGGCAAGCGCCGGGATCGCCAATAGTCCGGTGCCGACGATGCCAAGCGAAAACAACAGAAACGCCGCCCGCCCGGCAAAGGGACGCAATGCCTCGGCGGCGTCCGCCGCGGTGCCAATCTTGTCGACCCCGTGGGCATGAAGGGTCGCCGCCGTGGTCACGATGATGAAGAAGCCGACGATGTTCGACAATGCCATGCCGGCCCAGGTGTCGATCACGATCGGCTCGAAACGCCGGCGCGCCGCTGCGTTGCCGTTCTGCAGCGGCGCCTCCTTCTTCCGCTCCATCACGCGGCGTTCCTCGACTTCGAGCGATGCCTGCCAGAAAAACAAATAGGGGCTGATCGTCGTGCCCAGGACCGCGACCACCATGACGACGAAATCGCGCTGCCAGGAAAGTCGCGGGATGAACGTGGACGCGAGCACCTCGCCCCAGGGCAGGCGAAGGCTGAACGCCGCCGCGACATAGGCGAACAGCACCAGCGTCAACACCTTCATGTACCGCGCATACGGGCGGTAGGGGATGACGATCTGCGCGGCGGCACAGATGCCGCCGAGCGTCAGGGCGTAGACCACCGCAGGCCCGCCGACCAGGAGCCGGACCGCTTCGCCCATGGCCGCGATGTCGGCGGCAATATTGACGGTATTGGCGGCCGCCGTCAGCGCGACGATCCCGTAGAGCAGCACGGGCGGCAGCACTTCGCCCAGATTGGCGGCGAGGCCGCGGCCGGTGACCGACCCGATGCGCGCGCTCACGATCTGGACCGCGACCATGAATGGGGTCGTGAGAAACATGGTCCAGCACAGCGCGTAGCCGAATTGGGCCCCGCTCTGCGAGTAGGTCGCGATTCCGCTGGGATCGTCGTCTGCCGCCCCCGTCAACAGGCCCGGTCCGAGCTGACGCACCAGTCCTTTCAGCGAGCGTCCGCCCGTCATCCCGAAGCCTTTCGCTGCGGCTCGCGGCCGCAGCAGTCAGGTTATGCAATGTGCGAAGGCCGTGCTGGTTCCGGAATGAAGGAACGGCGGCTGCGGCTTGAACGCGCCTCGCGAACGGGCTAATGACCCGCGGGCGATTTCGACCAGTTCAGGGGTCTTCAAGGTGGCGCGAAACAAGATTGCGTTGATTGGCGCGGGCCAGATCGGCGGCACTCTCGCTCATCTGATCGGCCTCAAGGAGCTCGGCGACGTCGTCCTCTTCGACATCATGGAGGGGGTGCCGCAAGGCAAGGCGCTCGACCTCATTCAGTCGTCGCCGGTCGAGGGCTTCGATGCCCGCTTCGGCGGTACCAATTCCTACGAAGGGATCGAGGGCGCCGCGGTGTGCATCGTCACCGCCGGCATTCCGCGCAAGCCGGGCATGAGCCGCGACGACCTGCTCGGCATCAACCTCAAGGTGATGGAGCAGGTCGGCGCCGGCATCAAAAAATACGCGCCCAACGCCTTCGTCATCTGCATCACCAATCCGCTCGACGCCATGGTCTGGGCGCTGCAGAAGTGCTGCGCGCTGCCCAAATCCATGGTTGTCGGCATGGCCGGCGTCCTCGATTCGGCGCGCTTCCGCTATTTCCTCGCCGATGAGTTCAATGTCTCGGTCGAGGATGTCACCGCCTTCGTCCTCGGCGGGCACGGCGACAGCATGGTGCCGCTGGTGCGCTATTCGGCGGTCGCCGGCATTCCGCTCCCGGATCTCGTGAAGATGGGCTGGACCACGGCGGCGCGGCTTGACGGCATCGTCGAGCGCACGCGCAACGGGGGCGGCGAGATCGTCGGCCTGCTCAAGACCGGGTCGGCCTTTTACGCGCCGGCCAGCGCGGCGATCGCCATGGCCGAGAGCTTTCTGCGCGACCGGAAGCGCGTGCTGCCGGCCGCCGCCTGGCTCAACGGCGAGTACGGCGTCAAGGACCTCTATGTCGGCGTGCCCGTGGTGATCGGCGCCAAAGGGGTGGAGCGCATTGTCGAGATCGAGCTCAACGGCGCTGAGCGCACCATGTTCGAGAACTCGGCGAAGGCCGTGGAGAGCCTGGTCGAAGCCTGCAAGAAGATTGCTCCCGATCTCGGCAAGTGATCTATTCGGTGTCCCACCTTCTCGTTTCCCGCTGCACGGCCGCCGGGATACGTGAGCCAGCCGCATGAATATCCACGAATACCAGGCGAAAGCGGTGCTGCGCGAATTTGGCGTGCCGGTGCCGCGCGGCATTGCCGCGTTCAGCGTCGCCGAAGCCGTTGCGGCCGCCAAGGAGCTGGGCGGGCCGGTCTGGGTCGTGAAGGCGCAGATCCACGCCGGCGGCCGCGGCAAGGCCGGCGGCGTGAAGGTGGTCAAGTCGGTCGAGGACGTCGGGCGCGAGGCCGAGCGCCTTCTGGGCTCCACGCTGGTGACGCATCAGACCGGGCCGCAGGGCAAGGAGGTACGCCGGCTCTACATCGAGGAAGGCTCGAACATCGACCGGGAATATTACCTCTCGGCGCTGGTCGATCGCACCACCGGCCGCGTCGCCTTTGTCGCCTCGACCGAGGGCGGCATGGAAATCGAGGAGGTGGCGCGTACCCAGCCGGAGAAAATACGCTCGTTCTCCATCGATCCGGTGACCGGCTTCATGGTCCATCATGCCCACGAGGTGGCGCAGGCGCTGCGGTTTGGCCGCGAGGTCGCCAAGCAGGCCGAGGCCATGCTGCCGAAGCTCTACCAGGCGTTCCTCGCCAAGGACATGAATCTCCTGGAAATCAACCCGCTCGTCGTCACCAAGGCCGGGGAGCTTGTCTGTCTCGACGCCAAGATCGGCTTTGACGACAGCGCGCTCTATCGCCATCCCGACATCGCCGTGCTGCGCGATCTCACCGAAGAGGATGCCAAGGAGATCGAGGCGTCGCGGTACGATCTCAGCTACGTCGCCCTCGACGGCACCATCGGCTGCATGGTCAATGGCGCCGGCCTGGCGATGGCGACCATGGACATCATCAAGCTCTACGGCGAGAAGCCGGCCAACTTTCTCGATGTCGGCGGCGGCGCCAGCAAGGACAAGGTGACCGCCGCCTTCAAGATCATCACCTCCGACCCGCAGGTGAAGGGAATTCTGATCAACATTTTCGGCGGCATCATGCGCTGCGACATCATTGCCGAAGGCGTGGTGGCGGCGGTCAAGGACGTCGGTCTGCGGGTGCCGCTGGTGGTGCGGCTCGAAGGTACCAACGTCGCGCTCGGCAAGGAGATCATCGCCAAGTCCAACCTCAACGTCACCTCGGCCGACGACCTTGACGACGCCGCGCGCAAGATCGTCGAGGCGGTGCGGGGAGGCGAATGACATGGTCCGCTCTGCCACCTTCGTCTGTTTCATGTTCGTCGGCACGGCCTATGCGAACGAGCGAAGCGCGGAACTTGTGAAATCCTTTCAGGCCTTCTGCGCCTCGGCGCCGCTCGATTTCGCCGCGCTCGACGCCAAGGCAACGGCGATGAAACTTGCCGTTCGCAAGGACGTCGGGACGCCGCAGCAGACCGGAAAATTCGCCCGCTCGAAGTCCTGGCAGGTGCCGCTCGACAGCCGGCAGCACGAGCTCATCGCCAGCGAGACGCGCGGCCCCGACGGCGAGACTGCGTCCTGCGGCATCGGCGCCGAGGACGTTGACGGCGAAGAAGTAAGGCGCGATCTCGTCGAGGCGATGAAGCTCGGCGCCCCGCTTCGCCAGACTGCGACGGCGGATGGCGCCCAGCGGGTGACCACCTGGAAATATGCCGACGACACGACCGTGCTGCTTGCTGACGGCACGCCCATGAAAATCCCGGGCATCTTTCTGACATTGCAGCGGCGAAGGAACGCGAGCCGCTGACCCGCACTTCGAAAAGGGCAAGCGCGTCAACCGTGATGAGATCCGGGATCAGAGAAGACCGGCGAAGCAGAGTAGGATAATGCCCATCCTCGTCGACAGGAAAACGAGAGTCATCTGCCAGGGCATCACCGGCAGGAATGGTACGTTCCATTCCGAGCAGGCAATCGCCTACGGCACCAAGATGGTCGGCGGTACCTCGCCCGGAAAAGGCGGTACCACCCATCTCGGCTTGCCGGTGTTCGATACCGTTGCCGAGGCGCGCGAAAAGACCGACTGCAACGCCAGCGTCATTTACGTGCCTCCCGCCGGCGCGGCGGACGCGATCTGCGAGGCGATCGATGCGGAAATTCCGCTCATCGTCTGCATCACCGAGGGCATCCCGGTGCTCGACATGGTCCGCGTCAAGCGCGCCCTCTGTGGGTCGACGTCCCGCCTGATCGGGCCGAATTGTCCGGGCGTGATCACCGCCGGTCAGTGCAAGATCGGCATCATGCCGGGCAGCATCTTCCAGCCGGGCAAGGTCGGGATCGTGTCGCGCTCGGGGACGCTCACCTACGAGGCGGTATTCCAGACCACGAACGAGGGCCTGGGGCAGACCTCCGCCGTCGGCGTCGGCGGCGATCCGGTCAAGGGCACCGATTTCGTCGAGATCCTGCAGATGTTCCTCGCCGACAAGAAGACCGAGGCGATCGTCATGATCGGCGAGATCGGCGGGTCGGCGGAGGAGGATGCCGCCCAGTTCCTCATGGACGAGGCCAGGCGGGGCCGCAAGAAGCCGGTCGTCGGCTTCATCGCCGGCCGTACGGCGCCGCCGGGGCGGCGGATGGGCCACGCCGGTGCGATTATCGCCGGCGGCAAGGGTGACGCCGAATCGAAGATCGCCGCCATGGAGGCTGCGGAAATCAGGATTTCGCCCTCGCCGGCGCGCGTGGGCAAGACGGTCGCTGAAGCATTGCGGTCTTGATTCATTCCTTGTGTCTTTTGGCTGCCGTATCCCGCTATTAAATGAGGTACGAAGACGTGCCCGCCGCCGGGGTGGGTTGATCCGCTTTTGACCATCTAGGCGTTCCTAGATCGCGCTCAACGCCACCCCAGGCTGAAACCGCCGGCCCATCGCTCAGGAAATCGCTCATGTCTCGCCAGGACGCGAACGCTGCCTTCGCTCTCACCTCCTTCCTGTACGGCGGCAATGCCCGATACATCGAAGACCTCTACGCACGCTACGAAGCCGATCCCGCCGCCGTCGACGCCGAATGGCGGTCGTTCTTCCAGAGCCTGAAAGACGACGCCCGCGACGTGGCCGAAAGCGCCCGCGGCGCGTCCTGGGGACGGCCGGACTGGCCACTGGCCGACGGCGGCGAGCTCGCTCAGGCGCCCGGCGAGTGGGCCGAGGCCGGCCGAGCAATCAGCGGCAAAGTGAACGCGCAGGCGCAGACGAAAGGCGTCGCGCTATCCGCGGCCGACGTCGAGCGTGCGACCCGCGACTCGATACGCGCGCTCATGCTGATCCGCGCCTACCGCGCCCGCGGCCATTTCCACGCCAACCTCGATCCGCTCCACCTGACGCCGCCGCACAACGAGGAGGAGCTTGATCCGCGCACCTACGGGTTCACCGAGTCCGATCTCGACCGCCCGATCTTTCTCGACCACGTGCTCGGCCTCGAATTCGGCACGCTGCGCGAGATCATCGCCATCCTGCGACGCACCTATTGCCAGACGCTGGGCGTCGAATTTCTGCACATCTCCGATGGCGCGCAGAAAGGCTGGATTCAGGAACGCATCGAGGGGCCCGACAAGGAGATCACCTTCACCCGCGAAGGCAAGCGCGCCATCCTCAACAAGCTCGTCGAAGCCGAAGGGTTCGAGAAATTCTGCGACGTCAAATTCACCGGTACCAAGCGCTTCGGACTTGACGGCGCCGAGTCGATGATCCCGGCGCTGGAGCAGATCATCAAGCGCGGCGGCGCGCTCGGCGTGCGCGAAATCGTCATCGGCATGTCCCACCGCGGACGGCTCAACGTGCTGGCGCAAGTCATGGGCAAGCCGCACCGCGCCATTTTCCACGAGTTCAAAGGCGGCTCATCGACCCCGAACGAGGTCGAAGGCTCCGGCGACGTGAAATACCATCTCGGCGCCTCGTCGGATCGTGAGTTCGACAGCAACACGGTGCACCTGTCGCTGACCGCCAATCCCTCGCATCTGGAAATCGTCGACCCGGTCGTGCTCGGCAAGGTGCGCGCCAAGCAGGATCAGCATCAGTGTACGCCGGAGGACCGCATCTGCGTGATGCCGCTCTTGATCCACGGCGACGCCGCGTTCGCCGGGCAGGGCGTGGTCGCGGAGTGCTTCGGGCTGTCGGGGTTGCGCGGTCACCGCACCGGCGGCTCGCTGCATTTCATCGTCAACAATCAGATCGGCTTCACCACCAATCCGCGCTATGCGCGCTCGTCGCCTTATCCCTCCGACGTCGCCAAGATGATCGAGGCGCCGATCTTCCACGTCAACGGCGACGATCCGGAGGCGGTCGTGTTCGCGGCCAAGGTCGCGACCGAATTCCGGCAGAAATTCCAGAAGCCGGTCGTGATCGACATGTTCTGCTACCGGCGCCACGGCCACAACGAGGGCGACGAGCCCTCGTTCACCCAGCCGCGGATGTACAAGGCCATCGCCAACCATCCCGGCGCGCTGGAAATCTACGCCAACAGGCTCGTCGGCGAGGGCGTGATCACCGAGCGCGAAGTCGAGAAGATGAAGGCCGACTGGCGCGGCCGCCTCGACGCGGAACTTGAATCCGCGCAGAACTACCGCGCCAACAAGGCCGACTGGCTCGACGGCCGCTGGGCGGGATTCAAGAGCACCGCCGACGGCGACGATCCGCGCCGCGGACGCACCGGCGTCGAGATCGGCACGCTCCAGGACATCGGCCGCAGGATCACGACGCTCGCGCCGGACTTCCACCTGCACCGCACGTTGACCCGCTTCCTGGAAAACCGGCGCCGCGCGATCGAGACCGGGACCAACATCGACTGGGCCACGGCCGAGGCGCTGGCCTTCTGCTCCTTGCTGCTCGACGGGCATCGGGTGCGGCTTTCCGGCCAGGACAGCGAGCGCGGCACCTTTTCGCAGCGTCACGCCGTGCTGTTCGATCAGGAGACCGAGAAGCGCTACACGCCGTTCAATCATCTCGCCGAGGGACAGGCGCGCTTCGAGGTCATCAACTCGATGCTGTCGGAGGAGGCCGTGCTCGGCTTCGAGTACGGCTATTCGCTGGCCGAACCCAATGCGCTCACCATGTGGGAGGCGCAGTTCGGCGATTTCGCCAACGGCGCGCAGGTCGTGTTCGACCAGTTCATCTCCTCCGGCGAACGCAAATGGCTACGCATGTCGGGCCTGGTGTGCCTCCTGCCGCACGGCTACGAAGGGCAGGGCCCCGAGCACTCCTCGGCGCGGCTCGAGCGCTTTCTGCAGATGTGCGCCGAGGACAACATGCAGGTCGCCAACTGCACGACGCCGGCGAACTATTTCCACATCCTGCGCCGGCAGCTCAAGCGCGACTTCCGCAAACCGCTGGTCCTGATGACGCCGAAATCGCTGCTGCGCCACAAGCGTGCCGTATCGCGGCTCGACGAGATGGGGCCGGAGACCACATTCCACCGGCTGCTGTGGGACGACGCGCAGATGCCTGCTCCCGGCGCCGCGCCGGTCGCGGGGGAAGGTCGGGAGCAAGCGATCAGGCTCGTGGCCGACGACAACATCCGCCGCGTCGTCATTTGCTCCGGCAAGGACT
>Ga0210405_10006850_pt1 | contig 10104 bp, 12 predicted proteins | sample IncBWH11MmetaG_FD_155492 | JGI IMG/M metagenome (GOLD analysis project Ga0210405, IMG submission 155492) | Forest soil microbial communities from Barre Woods Harvard Forest LTER site, Petersham, Massachusetts, United States - Inc-BW-H-11-M | ecosystem: Environmental > Terrestrial > Soil >... | reverse complement strand
CAAAGAAACGCGTTGGCGTTCTGCCAACGACGAAGGCGATCCTGCATCACGGGCGAATCGTCGTCGACTACCAGAACCGTAGGGCGTTTTACTTTGGATTTTGGCAACCTCGTGTCTTCAAAACGTAACACAACCGTGACCTGACCGTAACGCCGCTTCTACCCATTGGCACTGTCCTGTCAGCCGTGGGCAGCATACCACTTCCTTTTTTTGCCGAAAGTAAAATAGAGATGGCCGCTACGGACTTGTAAGGTTTACTTTACCGCGAGCGCGCCTCGGTAACCCCCGGCAAATCAATAAAGCTTCCAAGAAATCAATGAAACACATAATCACCGGATTTAGTCTTATCGGCGCATTCGCGCTTCTAGCTCTGTCAGTCGGCTGCACTGGCATGCAGACGCAGAGCAAAGAGAACCTTTTGATCGCTGCGGGCTTCAAAACGGTCGTCCCCAAGACTGCCGCTCAGCAAAAAAAGCTTCAGGCACTTCCGCCTGACAAAGTGGCATCAGTTCAGAAAAACGGGAAAACCTACTACGTGTTTCCGGACGCCGCTAACAACCGTGCTTTAGTTGGGGGTCCAAAACAGTATCAATCTTACCAGCAGCTCCGCTTGGCGAATAAATTGGCTAACGAAAATCTTGAGTCCGCGGAGATTTACCAGGATGCATCGATGAATTGGGGTGCGTGGGGCGGCTGGGGCGGACCGGGCTGGATAGGATGGTACTAAGCGAGGGGGATCGCAAGGAGTCAAGCCCAGGCGAGCGCCCAGATTAGGCGGTCTTCCGAGGAGGCGCTCGCAGCAACAGCCGGCAATCCGTGGATCGTTCGGCGTGGAAAATTAAGCCGGCCGCGTACTGCGATGAGCAGCACATCATCCAGTTCTGGGACGACATCCTGCCTTCATCGCGACCATTAAACTCAAGGAAACGACCGCCTCGGATATCTTCCGCCGGCTCAACTCCTATTCAAAGCAGCACGGGTTGTATCACACCTTGAAGGCCTTCGGCCAAATCGGGGGTCTCCCGCAGATTAAATCCAATTGACAATCTCTTGCTGCGTTTTTTAGTCTCTCAATATTGCCAGATAATGCTGGCATTCGAACTAAGGAGTATTCAAACTAAGGAGTATCGACGCATATGAAAAAAATAGTTGTCTTAACCGTATTGGCGCTTGCGTCACAAGCAGTAGCCATTTTTGCCGGAGAACCGGAATCGAAGCAAGTTGTTGCGCCACCGCCACCACCGCCGCCTGAGTTCTTCAGAGCAAACGAATTCGATATAGGAGCGTTCGGGACTTATGCGACGGGCATTGGTTCAGGCAATAATGCCGGCAAGCTGCACGGCTGGGGAGGAGGCATGGATTTCACTTATTGGTTCCCCTGGAAATATGCAGGTGTCAGGTTTCAAGGGACGGGACTAAGCATCAGTGGAGGTGGCGGTTCACGAACAGTCACCCTTTTTCCTGGGTTAACTGAACCTGTGACCGTTAAAGGCGGCGGAGGCAGTGTGCCGGCGGGTATCATTACGTCAGACTTCCTTTTGCGATATCCGTTAGACGAGGTATGGCCGGGAGTTCACTTGGCGCCATACATGTACGTTGGTTTTGGTGGTATTTTGCTTGGTGGCGGGGGGGAAGGGCGCACGGTCAGTCAGACCTTTACCGTGACCAACGATGCGACGGGTCAGACCAGAGATGTAACCGTCACAGGTCGGGGCGTTAATCGGCTACGTAACAACTTTGGAACGGATCGGGTGCTCGGCCACGTCGGCGGTGGACTCGAATATCGCTTTACTCCCCACATTGGGCTTTTCGGCGAAGTTGGTTTTGACTTCCCCAACGGGGCTTCGAACAACTTTCTACAGACTAATTTCGGCCTCAGATACGCCTTCTAAGTAACAAATTGACTGGCGGAGCACCACTGTGCTCCGTCAGATCCTTCGTTTACAGATCGAATTTCACCGATAATAGAAGCAAACTCTTGCGGAGCGATCAGGTTCTGCACTGCCTTTAAGAGGATGTTTGAAAAGTCTCAAGCCGATGTGAGACGGTTGAGAATAAAGCGTGTTGCAGCGATGTCGATAAGCGTCTCAGAAGTCGTCCTTACTCGAGCGTCTTGAACGCACGCTGCCGACGTTTGACGATCTGTAGCTTCCAGCCATCTTGCTGCAGCAGGTGGCGAGCGAGCGCGCAGAAGACACTCAAAGGCGACTACATCTGGTTCAAAATGGGCTTGCAGTTCTGAGAGCCAACCAATCCAAAGACCAGTTACGTCCTGCGCGGGGCAGCAAAGCGTACATTCCGATTCGGCTTGCCTCGTCAGATGGCCTCGATCCCCAGTTTTAGGGTTTCTGCGAAATTGTTTGCTGCCGATTAAGGTGTGATGGTCTGACGCTTAAGTTTGGCTGTCCCTCTGTGGACAACCAGTTCACCGCGCCTGACGATTTCGGTATTGATAACCAACTCCGCTCTTGGGACTGGTTTAGGGCTTGAGACAATTGTCCCAGCTTTGCCGATGTTCTGATCAGGAGCCGAGAGAGGATTCCCATCGTGGTGATCGTCCTGGTTCTGTTTCTGGACGAGGTCATCTAGGAAGTTGCGATCTTCTTCACGGATGTTCTGAGCCAGATGCAAGGCACGAGAAGAATTCCCTCTTTGGGTGATCATGTCTCGCCTTGGTGCCACAAAAACCGTCACGTAGCCCACAAATCCGCAAACCGCAGCCACAAGGAGCAATTTCCGCCATGGTTTCATCAGCGAAAGTGGCATTGCTCGAAGGAAAAAAGACAAAAGGGCCGAAAGCGTCACGTCTCTTCGGCTCGCATCGCTCATCGCTTTCGTCCTCCTGCTCTTCACCAATTACGAGATTAGCTATTAAACTGTTTCCTTACAATGCACCAGAAGAGTACCTCTTGGTAGCCCAAAAGGATGCCTGAGCGCTTCTCGGCTGTCGAGCACGGCACACTGCGGTCTGGTCAATTGGCGAACTTTACAAACGCAGCAGCGAAGCCGTTGGACCACAAGGAAAAAGCGTTAAACCACGATCAGCCTCGCAGGTGAGGACTTTGCAGGCTAAAAGACTAGCCTCGAAGGTTGCCTTATCCGACGAGGCTAGTGATCAACGCTGCTATGAAAGGACAGCTCAATTAACAAAAAAACGCCTGAAGCGTCAATAGTCATACTTTTTCTCTAAGAAAGACAGCGGCCACACGGAGGAGAAGAGCCTTGCCATTTATCGGGACCTCGCCTTGGTGGACGTTTCCAACGAGTACGAGGAAGCCATGAACTCGTTCCCGTCAATAATCGGCCTCTGTTAGAGGGTGTCTGAAAAGTCCCGATTCTGTCATATTTCACCGACTATTCCCCATCCCAGCTTCCAAACAGCTGGGGCGAACCCTGGTCCGCGAGGCGTGCTGCTGGCACCCCGTATTGGCGACCATCGTGCGTACGCCGCGTGCATAACGGCCGTTCGGTGGTAGCGCTCCTTGTCGCCCTGGCTCTTCGCGCAAGGCTTCGGCGAACCTCGCCCGTGAGAGCCGTTTGGATTACTCGCCCGTGGAGTCGACGGGGATCTAGGAGCCGCTGCCGGCCACGGAGCCTCGCCTGGGTCGGCGGACGGTTCTCACCTTCCCGCTGCTTCCGCCTCCGCAGAAGAACTGATCGCCGCCATCGGACTCGAGCCCCGACACGCCTACTCCGGGCGGCATCTCGAGCCTCTCCAGGACCTCTCCCGTTCGAGGATCGACTCGCCTCAAGTCGCTCTCGTCATTTTCCCAGGTGGCGTGCCAGAGCTCTCCGTCGATCCAGGTGACTCCGGTGACGAAGCGGTTGGACTCGATGGTGCGAAGAATCGCCCCTGTTTGAGGATCGACTTGATGGATCTTCCGGTTCTCATACTGCCCCACCCAGAGCGTCCCTTCGGCCCACGCGAGCCCCGAGCAACCGTCGCCGGGCGCCGGAATCGTGGCGAGCACGCGACCGGTCTTCGGATCGATCTTCTGGATGCGACCCTCGGCGATCTGAAACAGGTGCTGGCCGTCGAAAGCCGTTCCTGCATGCGCGGGGACATCAATCGAGCGCAGCGTCTTCCCGCTCGCCGGATCCAAGGCGTTCAGCGTATCTCCGGCAGCAAACCAGACTTGCTGGCCGTCATACGTGACCCCATTGACGCGGTCGACTCCCGGAAAGGGCCCATACTCACGGACGATTTCAGCCGCTGATTGATTCATGCTTCCATTTTAGTGTCCTGCCCCCGAAATAGCAGGTATTTTGTTGCGATCAAAATGGGCCGTCGGCTGGGGAAGCGTGTCGGCGGGTCGGCGTATTGGCGTATCGGCGTCTGGGGAAGTAAGACTGCTTTTCGACACGGCTGAAACAACCAAGAGGTCTCGACGAAGTTGATGGCGCTTTGCAAACGCCGACACGCCGACTCGCCGATACATTCCCCGGACCTCCGGCAAAATACCTGTTATTTCGGGGACAGACACTAGTCACTCGGTAGTGGGGCGGGGAGTAACAAGGTCGTCGTGAATCCAGGCACGGGCGGGGTCATCCAACGACGAGCTCGCCCGCGACCAAACGACTGCACCTTACCTCCTGCCCCAAGCGAGTCGAGTGCCCGCTGCACGGTGCGCTGGCTGGCTCCAAGCGCAAGCGCCAGGGCGGAGCTCGACCACGACTCACCGTCGGCGAGGAAGGCGAGCACCGCCGCATGTCCCTCTTCGACGGGCCGCGCCAGCACGACGACCTCGCGTGCGCGGCGCGGCACCAACGCAAACCCTCGCTTCGTCGCGCTCACGTCGGCCAGGGCCCCAAGCATCGCCCGCAGCCGCCCGACTTCGACTCGCAACCGCGCGCGATGCGATTCGTCGACGCGCTTCGCTTCGAATGCCCGCGCGAGGAGCGTGCCCCTCGGCACGTCTCCGGGCCACGCTTCACCCAGCGCGCGTGCGAGCGCGAACAACACCGGACGCCTTGCGAGCGAGACCACCGTGTGTGCGTCACGCACGACATGACGGCATGCGTCTACGACGAGCGCCCTCGACGCCAGTAACGCTTCAACCTCCTCGAGCAGGAGGAGGCGCTCCTCGCCACAGGCAATCAGGCGCGCCGCGGGCGTGTTCAGGGCGAGGGATGCGCTTTCGACCTCCGCTGTCAGCGCAGGGATACCTGCGTGGCGTGCGGCGCGTTCGGCCCGGGCGAGCGCAGCGCGCGCCGTCTTGGTCCGGAGGCGTCTCATCGCGATCCCCGCAACGACCAGCTCGTGGGCCGCCCTGGACGCGGGCGGGAAGGGCGCGGGGTCGAGCTCGGCGAGCGTACGCTCGGCCTCGTCTAGGCGCCCGATCAGGAGAAGGCGCCGGATCTCGAGATAGCGCGCATGCGCGGCGTTCACCCGGTCGCCATGCTCTTCGAGCGTCGCCCGTGCTGCGTCGAGCGCCTTCGCAGGCCAGCTCAGGTCGCGCGAGACAAGCGCTATCTCGGCCTCGGCTACGACACACCTCGCACGGGCCACGGCCTCTTTCGGCCCGAAGGCGCGCGCCGCTCTTCGCAAGAGAACCTTCGCTCGAACGAGATCGCCGAGCCGCGCCATCGCGATGCCTCGCAGCGCGAGCGCAGGCGCGTCGTCGCGCAAGGCGACCCGGTTCAGTGCGCCGAGGGGATCACCCGCCGCGAGCGCACGCGCCGCCGCCGTGATCAGCGAGTCCGTCTGAATCCCGCCACATTTGTCACTCCCACTGTTCAATTCCCGATACTAATCTGTGTCATGACTACCAACCAGCACGTATTGAGAACAGCACCCAGGATCTCGAAAGCAGTGAAAAATCCAACTTTGAGGTGAGTTAACTACAACCTAACAAACAACACATCAGAAAATAGTATGGTCAAAAGAGGTCTGGACACCCATAAAACAGTCACCCAAGGCGAATGGCTTGAGGCGCGAAAGCATTTACTAACTCAAGAAAAAGAGTTCACTCGGCTGAGGGATCGATTGAGCCAACAGCGAAGGGAACTGCCCTGGGTTAAGGTAGAGAAGAATTATGTCTTTGAAGGACCACGTGGAAAGGAGACCCTGGCGGATCTCTTCGAAGGAAGAAGCCAACTAGTGGTGTATCATTTCATGTTCGCGCCGGATTGGGAGGAAGGGTGCCGTAGTTGCTCGTTTTGGGCCGACGGTTTCAATGCGATTGATCTGCACCTTAATCAACGTGATGTCACGCTGGTGGCGATCTCGCGCGGTCCGATCGAAAAGCTGGAAGCGTTTAAACGGCGGATGGGCTGGAATTTCAAGTGGCTGTCATCTGGCAACAACGATTTCAACTATGACTATCAGGTGTCGTTTACTCCAGAAGCGCTCGAGAACGAAGTCGAGTACAACTACGGTAAACAGAAGACCGACTCGTCGGACCTGCCGGGAGTGAGTGTTTTCTATCAGGATAGCAAAGGCAACCTCTTCCACACCTATTCGGCGTATTCTCGGGGTATCGACATCCTGAATCCCGCTTACAACTATCTCGATCTAGTGCCCAAGGGCCGTGATGAAGCTGAATTAGAATGGCCCATGGCCTGGCTGCGATATCACGACCAATATGAGGATAGAAGCGGCAACACCAAGCGAGAAGCACGATGACCACACACATGACCGGGACACGTGAAGAGTGGCTGGCAGCCCGGCTCGAGCTGCTCGAGGCGGAGAAGGAGCTAACGCGACGCAGCGACGAGCTGGCGCGGCGACGTCAGGAGCTGCCTTGGGTCCGGGTCGACAAGGAGTACCGATTCGAGACCGATGAAGGGAGCGCCTCGCTGGCAGACCTCTTCAGAGGGCGCTCGCAGCTCCTCGTCTACCACTACATGTTCGGGCCCGACTACACGGCGGGGTGTGCGACCTGCTCGACGATCGCGGACGGGTTCGACGGCTTCGCCGTCCACCTGGCGAACCACGATGTCACGCTTTCGGCGGTGTCGCGGGCGCCTCTCGCGAAGCTGCAGGCGTACAAGCGGCGGATGGGGTGGACGTTTCCCTGGGCGTCCTCGCTCGGCAGCGACTTCAACTTCGACTTCAACGTCTCGTTCACCGAGGAGCAACAGCGCGAGGGCGTCATCGAATACAACTACGAGCGCGGCGGCCACGCGATGGATGCGACGCAGGTCCCGGAGCCCGTCGCCCAGAACGCGGCTATGACCGGAACCGACGCGGCCACGTATTCGCGCGATAGGCCGGGCATGAGCGCGTTCGTGCTCGAGGACGACGTCGTCTACCACACCTATTCCACCTATGCGCGCGGACTGGACGGCCTCTGGGGCATGTACCAGTGGCTTGACCGCGCCCCGAAGGGGCGCAACGAGGAGACGGGCGGCGTCTGGTGGCGCCGCCACGACGAGTACCACCAGCGCTGAGCCAAGTCGTGGGTGTCGTTGGCGCAACCGGGGGACGGGAGATCTCACGACGCATGGTTTCCGAGCGAGCTTCCCGGCGAGCCTTCTTCGGCGTCTCGGCGGTGCTCTTCGCCGCCAGCGCGGCGGTGACGATCGTCTGGTGCGCGTCCATGTCAGCGATGGGCGAGATGCCGATGCCCGGCGGCTGGACGATGTCGATGGCGTGGATGCGGATGCCCGGAGAGACGTGGCCCGGCGTCGCGACGTCGTTCCTCGGCATGTGGGTCGTGATGATGGTAGCGATGATGCTGCCATCCTTGGTGCCAATGCTGTGGCGTTACCGCCAGGCCGTCGGCAGGACAGGCGAGACGCGCCTGGGTCGGCTGACCGCGCTGGTGGGTGTTGGGTACTTTTTCGTGTGGACCGCGTGCGGAATGGCCGCCTTTCCGCTGGGGGTCGCGCTGGCGGCAGTTGAGATGCAGCTGCCGGCACTGGCGCGCGCCGTTCCGATCGCGGTCGGTGTGGTCGTCCTGATCGCCGGCGCGCTCCAGTTCACGGCGTGGAAGGCACATCACCTTGCCTGCTGCCGGCAGGCACCTGGGCGCGGCCGTACTTTGCCGGCGGACGCCGGCACGGCCTGGCGACACGGCCTGCGTCTGGGCCTTCACTGCAGCTGCTGCTGCGCCGGCCTGATGGCGATCCTCCTCGTTATCGGGGCCATGGACCTGCACGCGATGGCTGTCGTGACGGCAGCCATCACCGTCGAACGTCTCGCACCGGCCAGTGAGCGCGTCGCGCGAGCCATCGGAGCCGTCATCGTCGGGGCAGGGTTGTTCCTGATCGCGCGAGCAGCCGGGCTCGGATGACGGATCCCGCGATGATGACGTTATGGCCGAGAGCGTGAAACGTTTCAGCCGGTCCTCGACCGATGCCGGTAAAGAGGATGGTGTTTTCGGTTAGCCGGATGTCTTGGAATGTAGGCATAGCCAGCATTGTTGTTAATGACTACATGCTGTAAAATTGGGGATAACATTGTAAGCTCCTCCAAGTGAAGACTTCGACCCGTCCCTACCACCACGGTAATCTGCGCCAAGCACTGCTGGGCGCGGCAGAAGTTGCGCTTGAAGCACGGGGCGTCCAGCATTTGTCATTGCGCGAACTAAGCCGCGAACTGGGGGTAAGCCACGCCTCACCGCAGCGGCATTTTGCGACGAAACAAGACCTCATCGATGCTCTCGCGATCGTGGGTTTTGAACGATTGAGCTCGGTGGTGGCCAAGGCGGCAGAAGCTCGCAGCCAAGATTTTAACGCACGATTAACGAAAGCGGCGTTCGCTTACGTCGGATTCGCCCTCAAACATCCAGCCTTATTCGCACTGATGTTTGAGGCGAAGCGGCGGCCGGGGACGCTTCCGGAACTTCGAACGGCCCTGATGGCGGCGTTTTCGCATATCCCAAAGATTTTGCAAGAGGGTCAAGAAGCAGGAAAGATCGTCGCAGGCGATCCCGATCGTTTGGCTCTTACCATTGGTGCGGCACTCCACGGACTGGTCGCTATGTCAATCGAAGGGAAAATCAAAGGCGCTCCGCTCAAGGCTATCGTACCCGAAACTGTCGAGCATGTGCTTAAGGGGTTGAGCACAAACAAAAATTGATACCCCTCGAACAAGTCGCGGCGCGGCCGTGCTGCACGCTAGGCGGTTTTCATGTCGTTTACCCTTTGAGGAGCCTTTTCAGTCCAAACTAGCTTGGCGAGTTGTCCGCCCATAGAGTACAAGCATCGGGTCCGGTGAATTATGGAGGCCTAGTAAAAGCTGTGAATGCAAAGGAATATGACGTTATTTTGGAAGCTCTTTCGCGACGAAGATTTTTGAGGACCAGCTCGGCGGTAGTGGCGATGGCTGCGCTGACGGGGGCAACTGCGCTGCGGGGGCAGGAGCGGGCTAGCACGCAGGCAGCAGAAAAGGACCACTCTTCCAGTGATCCAGGTCAGGAAAACAAACCACTGTTGGATGAGAATCCTGATTCGAACATGCCGCCGCCGACGGATCATGGCGACATGGTTCCGCTTCGGCTTCGATCAGGCGAGCCTCGCCAAGATTCCTGACGAAAAGCTCGAAATCGTGTAGTTCCTGCAGTTTTGATGTTCGGACCCGTGGCCGGCACACGGACGCGGTGACCCACGGCAAAGGACGACTTGATAACTGCGGTACACTAGGTTGTTTCTAATTGTTTGTGATTCCCGGGACCGATTCCTTTGTTGTTTGCGTCTCCTCGATGTGTACAGCCTCGACCGGAGCTTTGAAGGAGTACAGCGACACCAATCGAGCAATCAGCAGCGTCACATAAAACATACCGAACACTGCCTCCACCATCGCCAGCATCCGCGCAATGCCTGACACGGGCACGATATCACCGTAACCAACGGTGCTGAGCGTGGTGAAACTGAAGTAAAGGGCGTTGAAGTTATTCATCGAACGGCTGGAGACCAGCCCAACGGTAAAAACAAAGGAGTACACGGTCGCCGAGATCGAGCGCTCCCAGAGTGCGAAAAGATACCCCGTGATCATTTGCTCCACTCTGCAGCGGTCTCACGTACAAAATCCTCGTACCGCCTAGGGGCATGGCCGATCAGCGAGGCCAGCGTAGCGACATCGGCGCTGCTCGGAGCGAAGCCACGGTCCTGGTATCCCTGGAACATAAGCCCGAGGTCCTTAGCGAGCCAAGCGGGGAA
>Ga0210405_10006845_pt1 | contig 10109 bp, 7 predicted proteins | sample IncBWH11MmetaG_FD_155492 | JGI IMG/M metagenome (GOLD analysis project Ga0210405, IMG submission 155492) | Forest soil microbial communities from Barre Woods Harvard Forest LTER site, Petersham, Massachusetts, United States - Inc-BW-H-11-M | ecosystem: Environmental > Terrestrial > Soil >... | reverse complement strand
GTGGAACGGAAGCGCAAAAGAAACGCTACATTCCTAAAATACTGAGTGCCGAAGAGATCTGGTGCCAGGGCTTTTCGGAGCCGAATGCGGGTTCCGATCTCGCCGGATTGCAGACGGACGCGCGGCTGGACGGCGATCACTATATCGTGAACGGTCAAAAAGTCTGGACCAGCTACGGCTCCTTTGGCGACTGGTGCGAACTCGTCGTCCGCACCGACGCCAGCGTCGCCAAGCACAAAGGACTGACCGTTCTCCTCGTGGATATGAAATCCCCGGGCGTTGAAGTTCGCCCCCTGCGTCAGATGACCGGCGAGTCCGAATTCAGCGAGCTGTTCTTTCGCGATGTGCGCGTTCCGGCGGAAAATATTCTGGGTAAAGTGAATGACGGATGGAATGTGGCCATGAGCACGTTGATGTACGAGCGGGGTTCGTACGGAGCTCGCCTGCACCTTATCTTCAAGCGTTTCATCACCCGTCTCATCGAACTCTCGCGCACTGTCCAGCGCAATGGGCGGCCCGCAGCCGAAGATCCCCTCATCCGCCAGAAGCTCGCGCAGTGCAGCGCGGAGATTGAGATCATGCGCTTCAACCAGATGCGCGCTTTCAGTCGCATCACCGCCACGGGCGTCCCAGGCCCCGAGGGCTCTATTCAGAAAATTTTCTGGAGCGAGCTCAACCAGCGTCTCCAGCAAATCGCTCAGGAGTTGCTCGGTTCTTACGGTCAATTGCTGGCCGGGGACCCGCGCGCGATCGACAAGGGGATTTGGTCGTACGCGTACCTGCGAACCCGCGGAAATACCATTGAAGCCGGCACTTCCGAGGTGCAACGAAACATCATTGGACACTTCGTTTTAGGCTTGCCCAGAAGCTATTAAAGGAACCCGCCATGCAATTCGGATTAACGGAGAACCAGGAATTCCTGAAAAACAGCGCCCGCAAATTCTTAGCTGGCGAGTGCCCCAGCGCGGAGATGCGGCGCCTGATGGAAACGGATACGGCATACGACGCTACGCTGTGGTCGAAACTCACCGACCAGGGGTACACCGGCATCATTTTTCCGGAAGCATACGGTGGAGTGGGCCTCGGGAAAGTCGAACTCATGCTGTTGATGGAAGAGGCGGGGCGCGCGCTCTTGCCCGGTCCGTTTTTTTCGACGGTCGTTCTGGCCGGATCGGTTTTGGACGCCGTCGGGACGCCGGGACATAAGAAAAAATATCTCGAGCCAATTTGCAAAGGAGAAGTTCGTTCGACGGTTGCCATTCTGGAAGCTGGCGCGAGCTGGAACCCGCGGGATGTCCAACTCAATGCCGTGAACGGGAAGCTCACCGGCGAAAAATTCTTTGTCTCAGATGCCGCCGCGGCCGATTTTCTTATCGTCCTCGCGCGCAACAGCGTCTTTGTGGTGGATTCCAAGGCTCACGGCTTGAAAATATCTCCTATGTCTGGGATGGACCTCACGCGAAAGCTCTACGTCGTCGAGTTCAACAATACTCCGGCCGAAGAGCTTGGCCCCAACGCAAATCTCCCGCGAGCTCTCGATATCACCACGGCCGCGCTGGCCGCCGAATTGGTCGGCGGCATGCAACGGACCCTCGACGTGACGGTCGAGTATGCCAAGACCCGAAAACAGTTTGGCAAGCCCATCGGAATGTTTCAGGCAGTCCAGCATCAGTGTGCGGACATGTATCTGGAAACGGAGAGCTCCCGTTCGGCAGTGTATTATGCCGGTTGGGCACTAGAAGAAAACGCGCCGGACGCAGCGGCCGCCGTTTCCATCGCTAAGATGTACTGCAGCGATGCTGCCAGAACAGTTGGCAATCGTGGCATCCAGATCCACGGGGGCATGGGCTTCACCTGGGAAAACGATCTTCACTTGTACTACCGCCGGGCGAAGGCATCGGAAACCGCATTCGGGGACGCCACGTTTCATCGCGAACGCATTGCCTCTATGGTGATTGATTCGGGCAAGGTCTCCGCAAAAGGCGTATAAAATTCAAACATTCAACATGAGAGCTCTTCCATGACCGATCTAGTGCAACTCACAAGCGACAAAGGCATCGCCGTCATCACTATCAACAATCCTCCCGTCAACGCTTTGAGCCCCGGCGTCCCCGAGGGCATTTCCGAAGCCCTGGACCAGATCGCCCAGGACGAAAGCGTCAAAGCCGCGGTCCTCATCGGCGGCGGCCGCACCTTCGTCGCCGGCGCGGACATTAAAGAGTTCGGCAAGATCACATCGGGCAAGTCGCGCGGCCCCGGACTGCTTCCGTTGCTCTTGAAAATCGAAGACAGTACGAAGCCGGTGATCGTTGCCGTTCATGGAACCGCTTTTGGCGGCGGGATGGAGCTGGCCATGGCCGGGCACTATCGCGTTGCTGTTCTTACTGCGCAATTTGGCCAACCCGAAGTAAAGCTTGGGCTGATCCCCGGCGCGGCGGGCACGCAACGCCTTCCGAGGCTTGCGGGCGTGGCGAAAGCGGTCGAAATGTGCGTAAGCGGCAATCCGGTCAGTGCCGAGGAAGCGCAAAAGCTAGGCATCGTCGATCGAATCATTGAGGGAGATCTTCTCTCCGGAACGATTGCGTTTGCCCGCGAGGTGGCCGGCAAACCTGCCCCCAAGACACGCGAGCGCAATGGAAAACTTGGAAACGCCGCGGAAAACGCGCTCATCTTTTCCGCCGCGCGTGAAGCGGTGGCCAGGAAACAGCGCGGGTTACTCGCTCCAGTCAATGCCATTAATGCAGTGGAAGCTGCCACGAACTTGTCATTCGAAGAAGGCTGCAAGGCCGAGCAAAAGTTCTTTATGGAGTGCCTCTTCTCCGAACAATCCAAATCGCTAATCCATGTTTTCTTCAGCGAGCGTGAAGTCGCCAAGATTCCCGACATTCCCAGGCAGACGAAAATTCTTCCCATTCATTCCGCAGCCATCGTCGGCGCAGGCACCATGGGTGGAGGCATCGCCATGGTGCTCGCCAATGCCGGCATTCCCGTGCTTCTTAAAGAGGCGGACCAAGCCGCTCTCGATCGCGGCCTCGCCACCATCCAGTCCAATTACGCGAATTCCGTGAAGCGCGGACGTTTCTCGCAACAGCTTGCCGAAGAGCGCCTGAAGCGCATCACGCCCACGCTTGCCTACGACGATTTCTCCGGCGTGGACCTGGTGATCGAAGCTGTGTTCGAAGGCATGTCCCTCAAGAAGGAAGTCTTCCAGGAATTGGATCGCGTGTGCAAACCGGGCGCCATCCTTGCAAGCAACACCTCTACCTTAAGCATCGATGAGATCGCTTCCGCAACTTCGCGGCCCGAATCCGTCATCGGCACCCATTTCTTCAGCCCTGCGAATGTCATGCGGCTGCTAGAAATCGTCCGCGGTAAAGCTTCCTCAAAGGAAGTGGTCGCCACGTGCATGCAGCTTTCAAAAACGCTCGGCAAAGTCGGCGTACTCGTCGGCAACTGCCGGGGTTTTGTCGGCAATCGCATGTTTGGACCTTACCGCCGCGAAGCTCAATTCCTCATCGAAGAAGGTGCGAGCGTCGAATCCGTGGATCAGGCTCTTTCCGATTTCGGCATGGCGATGGGCCCCCTCGCCACCGGCGACCTCGCTGGACTCGATGTTGGCTGGCGTATCCGCAAAGAATATCGTCACCTGGAAGTGCCCGGCATTCGCCAGCCGTTCCTCGAAGACCGTCTCTGTGAACTCGGCCGCTACGGTCAGAAAACCGGCGCGGGCTGGTATAAGTACGACGACCAGCGGCGCGCCGCTGCGGATCCGGCCGTTGGCGAACTCATTCGCAAGTGGGTCGAAGAGGCTGGCATCTTGCAACGCCAAATCTCCGCCTCCGAAATCACGGATCGCTGCCTCTACGCTCTGGTGAACGAAGGTGCGCACATTTTGGAGGAAGGCTACGCGTTGCGCGCTTCAGACATCGACATCATTTATATCAACGGTTACGGCTTCCCTGCCCATCGCGGCGGTCCGATGTGGTATGCCGACACAATTGGACTCAAACAGGTTTATGACCGCATCTCCGAATTCCAACGTCAGCATGGTGAAATTTGGCAGCCCGCCCCGGTGCTGAAGCAGCTCGCCGAACAGGGCAAAATGTTTGCCGAGTTTGGCCGGGAACAGGGCGCAACGGCCTAGCTCACTCGGTATCTGCGTATCAGTTAGCAAGCTAAGTCTGGGCCTGGACGAAGGACATCCACCGCAATGCGCTATGCGGTACAACATTTGACGGGGGAATCGGTCGAAAATGGGAATTGTCTTTCTCGTCCGTCATGCGCAGGCTTCCTTCCTCGAGCCGAATTACGACAAACTTTCCCAGCTCGGAGAGGTGCAGGCACGTCTTCTCGGCGAGTATTGGGCGCAACACAGAATCGTTTTTGACCGGGTCTGCACCGGCCCATGTGTCCGCCAGAAAGACACCCTCACGCTCGTAAGCGATGCATGCCGGAAAGGCGGTATTCAGTTTCCCGACCCGCTGGTGCTGCGGGAGTTTGACGAATATCAGGGAGAAGCAGTTCTTGAACGCAGCCTGCCCGGATTGCTCGAAGCTGACCAGGCCATTCGCGGTCTCCACGCCGCGTTCCAGTCCCCGTCCGATTCGGCCGCCAGGCGGGCCACATTTCAAAAGTTGTTCGAGGCCGTCATCAGCAAATGGGTGCGTGGGGAAATTTGTCCGCCAGGTGTGGAGACTTGGATGGAGTTTTGCTCCCGAGTGAATTCCGGCCTTACCAAATGTCTTTCCACCGGGAGCCATGGCGAACGGGTCACGATTTTTACTTCCGGTGGTCCCATTGCGGTTGTCATGCAGCGCGCTCTGCAGCTCTCACCGGAAAGAACATTAAACGTGAGCTGGATGTCTCGCAACTCCTCCTGGAGTGAATTCCTTTATTCCGGGGAGCGGCTTACACTCAGCAGTTTCAATTGTCACCCACATCTTGCCGATGCCGCGATGTTGAGCTACCGCTAAGGAGGCAATCCGGTGAGCGATTTGCTCGACCATCCTGCGCCCATTCGACCCGGCGAAGAGCTTGACTTAGCCAAACTGGAACCGTATCTGCGCCGTCACTTTCCAGACGATGCGGGCGCCCTCGTGGTCCGCCAATTTCCGAGCGGCCATTCCAACCTGACGTACTCGCTGAGTCTCGGCGCTCGGGAACTCGTCCTTCGCCGGCCACCGTTTGGAAGCAAGGTCAAGTCCGCACACGACATGAGCCGCGAATTTCGTGTGCTTTCCAAGCTCCACGCTGTGTATAGCCAGGCCCCCGAAGTGCTGCTCTACTGCGACGATAATTCCGTCCTCGGCGCCCCGTTCTACGTGATGAATCCGGTTCACGGCATCATTCTTCGCAGTCATGTGCCCTCCGGTCTGGATTTTCCACCGGAAATGGCGCGGCGGCTCAGCGAATCCTTTGTTGGCAATCTCGTTCGCCTGCACCGTGTGGACTATGGTGCGGTGGGACTCTCCGATCTGGGTAAGCCCGAAGGTTATCTGGAAAGGCAGGTCCGCGGGTGGACCGAACGCTACTACGGATCCAAAACGCACGATTATCCGGAAGTGGAGAAAATTTCCGCGTGGATGCAGCAGCACATGCCGGCCACGGGTGGTGTTTCGCTAATCCACAATGACTACAAATACGACAATGTAGTGCTCGATTCGAACGACAAAACCACAATTGTGGCCGTTCTCGATTGGGAGATGTGCACCATTGGGGATCCGTTGACGGATCTTGGCACTACCTTGGCCTATTGGATCGATGCGGCGGATCCAGAAGAACTCCAAGAAAACCGCTGGGGACCCACAAACGTTCCGGGCAGCTTAACGCGGAACGAAATCGTGCAGGATTACGCGCGGAAAACTGGGACCGATCCTTCAGAGATCGCATTTTATCTCGCGTTCGCACGTTTCAAACTTGCCGTGATCGTCCAGCAAATTTATTATCGCTATCACCAGGGCCTGACTAAAGACGAACGCTTTGCCTCTATGCCGGCCAGGATCCAGATGCTCTTGCGGGCATCCTTGCACACCGCGCAGACAGGGCGAATCTAGCACGCTAGCATCTCACTCCAGTTTCAGATTTTAGGTTTACAAAGGTGCGCGTAAATTCAAGCGGATCACGAGTAATAGCGGACGATCCACTCCGCAACGCAAGCTGGCTTCTCAGACTGTTCGGATTCGATCGTTACACTGTAGACAGCCTCAACCGAATCGGAGAGTTCTTTCAAGGCGAGCAGCGCTACACGCGCGCGGATTCTGGTATCGGTGCGTACCGCCGCGGGGAAGCGGACACGATTCAACCCATAGTTCACTGCCAACCGCACACTGCTTTCGATCTGGATCGCCGATTTCAGTAAATGGCTGATCAAAGAGAGCGTAAGAAACCCGTGAGCGATCGTCGTACCGTATGGCGACTCTTTGGTGGCCCGTGGCTGGTCCAGATGGATCCACTGCCGGTCTTCTGTGGCTTCGGCAAACAGCGCAATCCGTTCCTGCGCAACACGGAACCATTCTGTAACCCCTATTTCCTGGCCGACCAATTCTTTCAAGGATTGTGGATTGCTGACAACCAGTGGCGGCATCAACTTCTCCGGTGGCGGCTGCGTTCGCCGTATCGCAAGCAAGTTTTCATAGTCAATGGGAAGCCTGCGCTCCTGCTGATTTCTTGCCTTTGGCCAGTTCCCACTTCGCAATCGATTCCATGTGCACTTCATCCGGCCCGTCAGCAATTCGCAGAGCGCGCACGCTCGCCCACGCGGCCGCGAGGAAAGAGTCCTGCGAAACGCCCGCGCCTCCGTGCGCCTGTATGGCGCGCTCCAGCACCTGTAGCGCAACATTGGGCGCGACAACTTTAATCATCGCGATTTCCGCCCGCGCTTCTTTGTTTCCCACCGTGTCCATCATGTACGCGGCTTTCAACGTCAGCAGCCGGGCCTGCTCAATCTCCATACGTGACTCGGCGATGGCCGCGCGAATCGTGCCTTGCTCGGCAAGCGGTTTCCCGAAGGCTAGGCGTGCTTGGACGCGTTTGCACATCGTTTCCAGGGCACGCTCTGCCACTCCGATACACCGCATGCAATGATGGATGCGACCGGGCCCCAAGCGCCCTTGAGCGATCTCGAAGCCACGCCCTTCGCCCAGCAGAATGTTTGAGAGCGGAACCCGCACATTTTCAAAGGTGACTTCCCCATGGCCATGCGGCGCGTGGTCATACCCAAACACCCTCAACATGCGGTTGATTTTCACTCCTGGCGCGTCCATCGGCACCAATATCATCGATTGCTGTTTATGAGGCGGGGCCGAGGGATCCGTCTTTCCCATAAAGATGGCGATCTTGCAACGCGGGTCACCCGCTCCAGACGTCCACCACTTGCGGCCATCAATAAGGTAGTGGCCGCCGTCGCGAACGATTTTCGCTTCGATGTTTGTCGCATCGGAGGATGCCACCGCGGGCTCCGTCATCGCGAAACACGAGCGGATTTCACCGGCGAGCAATGGCCTAAGCCACTGTTCCTTCTGTTCCGGGGTGCCATAGCGGGCGAGAACTTCCATATTGCCGGTGTCCGGCGCCGAGCAATTGAACACTTCGGGCGCTATCTCGCTTCGGCCCATCATTTCGCAGAGCGGCGCATATTCCAGATTTGTCAGCCCTGCGCCGTGCTCGCTCTCGGGCAGGAACAGGTTCCACAGGCCAGCAGCGCGAGCTTTTGGCTTGAGCTCTTCGATAATCCTCGTGGGCGACCATCGGTTCCGTTCGATCTCATCGTGGTGGCGTCGCTCGTTCGGATAAATGTGCTCGTCCAGAAAGGCTTGCAGCCGGCGTTGCAGATCCTTCACTTTGTCGCTGAATTCAAAGTTCACTGGAGGTTCCTTATCTTCCGGTGAATGCCGGGGCCCGTTTTTCAATAAAGTGTGCCACGCCCTCTTTGAAATCTTCGGATTTCAGACTCGCAAGCATTTCTTGCTCGGAGCTCTCAAACGATTCCGCCAGCGTCTGGAACATCGCGTCATACACCTGTCGCTTGATTACCCGCAGGGACCGCGGGCTGACGTTCGCTGCCAGATCCATCGCGTATTTCTGCACACTCTCCAAAAACGCTGCTTGTGGATAGATCTGGTTCACCAGCCCCATTCTCAGTGCTTCCGCAGCATCGATCATTCTTGCAGTGAATAGCAGGTCCAGCGCGTTGGCGTGCCCCACCAGGCGCGGCAGCATCCATGCCATACCATACTCGGCAATCAGTCCTCGTTGGGCAAATGCCGTACCGAACCGGGCGCTATCCGATGCAAGGCGCAAATCGCAATACAAAGTGATCACCAGTCCCAAACCGACTACCGGGCCGTTGATGGCAGCGATTACGGGCTTTGTAATCCCGAGGAAATACGAATATTTCTTCTGGAAATCCCCTCGCACACCCTCGCGGCTTCCATCCGCAGGTTGCGTCGCCTGGGCTCGCCTGGCTTCGTCGAGTCCCTTCTCTGCAACCGTGCTCAAGAGCGACATATCCGCGCCCGCGCAGAAACCGCGCCCTGCGCCCGTTAAGACAATCACACGAACGTTTTCGTCCTGCTCCGCCTCTTGGATGGCCGCGCGTACTTCGCCTTCCATGATGGCGGTCCAGGCGTTCAGTTTATCGGGCCGGTTGAGCGTGATCGTGGCGACCCGGCCGGCCGCGTGATAAAGCGTTTCTTGATTTGGCATGATGGGCCGGATTATATACAAGCGCAGCAGTGTTAGTCACATTTATCTGTGGGTGGCTATCGGATTCGCGAGGCGCCCGCCGACCCCCGGCTACAAGCGGAGGCTCGCTGACCTTAATCTGTTGCAATAAAACGAACGGTCGTGCTATTATCTGCTCGAAAATGAGAACAAGCCAACAACGCGCCAAGGCTTCTGCTCGGCCACGCAAACGCAATAGCGCCGTACTGAAAGCGACTCAGCGACGACCCAGAGGCCTGAAAACCCGCCAGGCAATCCTGCGAAAGGCGGTCAACCTCGCTTCCCTTGAAGGGCTGGAGGGATTGACAATCGGAAAGCTGGCATCCGCGCTTCGAATCAGCAAGAGCGGTCTCTTCGCACACTTCGGCTCCAAAGAAGATTTGCAGTGCGCGGTGGTCGATGCAGCCCGCGACATCTTCGTCGAAAAAGTGGTCCGCCCGGCGTATGAATTCAATGGGCTTAAGCGCCTGCGGGCACTCTGCGAGAACTGGCTGTCGTATGGCGAGGGAAAAGTCTTCCCTGGAGGGTGCTTCTTCTCTGCTGCTTCGCTGGAGTTCGACGACCGGCCCGGCCGCGTTCGCGATCAGATCGTGGAGTTGATGAAGAAGTGGCTGGGGAACTTGGAGCACGCGGCCCGCGAGGCGCAGCTAACCGGTGAACTCAAAAAGGAAGTCGACGCACGCCAGTTGGCTTTCGAACTTCAGGCGCTGGCGATGGGAGCAAACTGGAGTTCGCGCCTGTTTCGGGATCCGAGCGCCTTCCGCATGGTCCGCGGCACGATTCTGCAGCGAATCGATCAAGCCACTGGATCGGTACAATCGAGGGAGTGATGCGAATTTGTTTGCGTTTGCTCGCTTGCATCATTGCGGGGTCGAGCCTCTCCTCCGCTGCGCACGGCGCTCCGCCCCAAACCCCCGCCAACGGAACGGAGATTCCTCTTCAGCGTTGCGATCGCTTGCCGATCGTAATTCTGCGGGCAGACAACGTCGACAAGCGCTTCCTGGTTGATACCGCTGCCACGTCCCTGCTGAACGAAAAGTCATTCCCGCGGGGACGGAACCGAGCGGTCCGGATCCAATCCTGGAATGAAACGACCGCACTCAATGCAAGAGAGGTCTCGATCGGCGAGCTCTCCTTGGGCAATCACATCCTGCAAGGCGTCAAGCTGCCGGCGATCGACTTGAGCGCCGTCGCTAAAGCATGCGGTGGCGCGGTCGACGGCATCCTGGGGGTGGATCTTCTGGAACAGCTCGGGGTAACGATCGACCTGAAACGCAGTGTCGCAAGCCTTGGCATCACGCCGCCAAGTTCCTCTGAGGACTTTCTCATCGCGGACATGGACAAAGCAATGCATTCCTGCTCCGAGGCTTTCAATAACAAGGATGCCG
>Ga0210405_10006844_pt1 | contig 10110 bp, 15 predicted proteins | sample IncBWH11MmetaG_FD_155492 | JGI IMG/M metagenome (GOLD analysis project Ga0210405, IMG submission 155492) | Forest soil microbial communities from Barre Woods Harvard Forest LTER site, Petersham, Massachusetts, United States - Inc-BW-H-11-M | ecosystem: Environmental > Terrestrial > Soil >... | reverse complement strand
TATAATCTACACCAGCATCAGGAGCGGCTCGGACAAATTCCGAGCCCGGCAACCGGGCAGGAGACGCCACGGTGCCTTTGAGCGAGCAATCGCTCGATGCGCGGAACGAAAATGTTCCGAAGCGAAATCTCCGAGAAATTAGCCGCCTGATGCATTGGGCGGCTTTTGTTTTTTCTGGCTCCTTGATGCATCGCTCGGAAGGAGCATGCGTCAATGTCGCGAAATTCTTCGCCGCCGAATGACCTGCCAGAAGACGTTCAGGAAATCCTGAAATTAGCTGGGCAGCAAAGCAACGGAGTGCCGAAGGGACTAACGCGGTGCCCCGTTTGTGGTGATTGGATTGGTCGCTGCCTTTGGCAAGACCCGCTGCTGTGGCACAGGGGAGCAACACGGGTCAGTTGTCGCTGTGACGCGAACGTGTGCACCAAGTGCGGCGAACCAATCTACGAATACAGGCTCGGCGCGAATGTCTACGATGAGGCGGCGGAACAGATTCTCCATGTGCCGGGGATGGTCGGTGCGTTTCATCGGTGCGGCCAACCGCGAATTCAGCTGCCGTGTCCCATACAGCCATTCTGGGATAAGAAGTATTCACCTGTGCTGGTCGGCTTTCCCGTCCAGCTCGTTTACGTCGGTGTGCGTCCACGCAACGACGACACCCAGAAACTTATCGTCATGAAATCCCGCTATTCGTTTGACCCTGCGACCTTCTTCGAAACGAGCAACGGAAAGGAGATGAGTTATCCGTCGCAGCTATCCAGCGCTTTTTATGTCGATGTGCTTTGGGAAGAATCCAGCAGGCGATGGGAGACGTTCAAATGCCAAAGCAATGAGGTGCTATTTCATGCCACCGGCAAGGATTTTGAGCTGGCAATGAAAAATGCTCTAGCTGCTGGGCTTCATCCCGACGAACCCGCGAAGTAATCCAACCCGCCCACCGACCCATTGCCACGGCAGCACCGCGAGCGACGCGGATAGCAAGGTGGGGCTGGTTGAGTGTGCAGGGCAGGCATGTTATTTTCGTCGAGGAAATCAGATGCTTGGCGAGTCCGTGTACAGAATTTGGCAACGGGTGTCTTCTCCTGCCGACTACGGGTGGCGGCGGCTGGATACCTTTCGCAAGACGACCGTCTTTGTAATGGTTATTTGGCTAGTCAATTTGAGTTTCATAATATGGGGAATGCGCCCTTCTCTGATTACTGCTGACTCCGCCGAACACTACAGAAAGATGTGTGCTTTAGTTCACGCCCCACTATTTATCCTCTCAAACTTGGTCTTCTTTGCGTTTGGATTTTGGATGATTCGCCGGTTTCGAAACAGGTACGTCATCGCTTGCATTGCCTTTTACGGAATGCTTTTGGGAAGCGTACTGGGCATGATTGATGGCTGGGTTTCATGCCACTTGCTCTTCGGCAGGTGAGCTTCTTAGGACGCTAACGTAACGGCGCTCATTGCTGATTCTCAGCGCCGCATAACTCCGCGCCCTACCAAGCACCTTCCGCAAATTGGCGCGCTGCGCTTTGCTGATTGCTGGTGCTAAGAGCTGTTGTCAGCAAGCCGGATTGTAGAGTCCCCAGCCTTGCAGGCACTTGGCAACTTGTTTCAGAATGCTCCAGATATGAATTTCCTCGTTACAGTAATTCGTATCTGATTTGCGTTAGGAGCCTATATGCCAAGCCGAGACGCCCTGCACCAGCTAGTAGACCAGTTGCCCGAAGCCGCACTCGAAGCGACTGAGCGAGTGCTGAAAAACTACCTAACGTGGCCCCCGAAACCTCCAATAACAGTGGAAAAAATGAGAGAACGAGTGGAGGAAAGGCTGAGAAATCGTAGCGACAATTGTATCCGTGCATATCTGGGCGGCGGAAGTTCTAAACCGAACGGTAACAGTATGTCCTCTATGAGCACCATGGACGGACCGGATTTCGTGAACTTCGAGGTTCGTATCTTTCGCGGACACAGGTTAGAGCTTGAGGAGCGTCTACATCTCTCGGACGATGGGAAGTTATTGCAGTACAGCCAGCAAATCGGCGGGCCGGATGGCAGAACGAATAATTACGAACTAGAGTTCAACGTTTCTGCAGGAAGTTCTCCGGCCAACAGTCGCTAGTCTTCCCCGACCCATCCTCAAACCCAGCTGCAATCCCTCTGCTAAGGGGCAACTGCCGCGTTATTCCGTGGGTCGGTCGCGTTCTGGGGCGCGGCCCGCGACCGCGATTAACAAGAGTGGGTGATGAATCGCCTTGGTCACTGTACAACGGTTAGTCCTTGCCACATCGCTTCTCTCCATTCAGCGACTACAACAGCACTAGATTTGAGAGTCGCGTTCGCAGCCGCTACTGCTCTATTTAGCACCTCCTGCAGCAGAATATCTGACGCGATGAAGTAAGTTCCAGTGGGGAGCTGGTACACGGTGTGGTTAGCACCTGCGACCGTTCGAGTGAACCCTCGTTGTGCCATCTCGAGACAGAGGAATTCGTAATTCGCGTACGAAGCCGCGTGAAGCTCGACTCGCGCTATGTACTCTGCCATCCTGTTCTACTTTCGAATGTAGGTATATTCATCGGATGGTATTTCCACATTGGTTGAATAGTCAAACAGATAGCATTGAGGGAATCGGATGCGGGGTGAACACCCGTGCGGCAATCGAATCGGTTATTTTGTGGAGTTTGAATCTGGCCGAGGTTTCCCCTTGCGATTCGGCTCAGCTAAAGCGGGTCAGCTTGCCGTCAACCACGCTTGCGACGTAACGACCATCCCTAAGAAACTGCGCAACTTTTTTGCCAGAGCGAACCAGCGCTGCCCATCGGTTATTAGCACCTGGATTCTGCTCAATCCCACGCACATCATGACCTTCAAATAAGAATTCCACCTGCCGCAGATGACCTTTGTGACTCCGTTGAATTGGATATTGGTGGGTCCCAATCTTCACGACGCGGGCGTTATCGCTGAACAATTGCTTGTACACTTCGACTAAAACTTCCTCGAATGAAAACGCCATCTCACACCCCCAGCGGGCATGGGTACCACCAAGATGCACCGATTAGCGGGAGCATGTCGCAACGACCTGCGATTTGGATGTTGCAAGAGTTAAGAGGCTTTTGGTTCGGGGCTGCCGCCTCTTTTCGTGCTAACCACGCCTTGCTTCAATAGCCTTTGGGGGTGACCAATCAATCGGGGCTTGTTCGAGATACTCCTTCGTGGCAGTGCAGAACTTAACGAACAATCCACACACAGATGCAGCCAGAATTGGGTCTGTAATCTGATATCTAACATCCGATAGTTCGTCCTCAAATGCGCTGTGCTCGGCAAAGGGCAGCGATGTGCCCAACATTCTGGCTACGTATCTCGAAAAGAACACGAGTAGCTCGTTTCCGTTTTTGCAGGCATTGAAAGAAGCGAACGCAGCGGCTTCTGTCCTTTCGATAAGAACCCGAAACTCGGCACAAATTTCATTGGACATGCCCCAATGTTTCGGCAGCAATATCTGGCAGAAGCGAATGATGAGTGAGGATTTGGTTTCGTCGTTGAAGGCTTCCCAAAGCGCGACAACTAAAGCTAGATTCCCGAGCGAAAACCAGGCGGCGAGCGCGTCGCCCAACGTCCAACCCGATGATAGTTCATGGTCTTCAAACAGGTTCATGAACTGAGAACATGAAAAGGCTTGTCCCAACCTCTCCGCAACTATCTCAGCTACGTGTTCAGGCTTTAGCTTCGGCATCTTCAGCTATCAGGCCGCAGCATGGCACATGCGATGCAGTATTGCTAGAAGCGCTTATTTTTGGATTTGAATCTGCCCAGGTGAGGTAACAACGATTTCAGGTATTTCTCGATGGCTTTGTTATCTTCCCGCTCACGCAGATGTTCTTGTCACGGTAGGTACGTTCTGGGTTTCCGAATTTTGGTCTTTCCGCTCCCCAAATCACAATTGTAAATATCTGCTTCGGATATGGCATATCGAGATTCATAAACGTGGGGAGACCTTTGGTTTTCTCAGCAAAATGAGCGCTAGCAACACGTCCGCAGACCGTAGCGGTCTCGCCCACGTGATTTTTAGCTTCCGCCGCAGCCAGATGTGCGGTTTGCGCTTTCGTGATGCAAGGCAGCGCGAAGCCAACAATCAACAGCAGGGCGGTTCGGTAAGTTTGCACGTTTCTGGCAACCGTTTTGGCTCACATCACTCGGTATTTTCTCGTTTACTGCGCACAAGGCCGATTAGACCGTACACAAGGAACCAAACTCCACCGAGAAGGAAAAAGAGGTACGAAACCCAGCCCCCTTCAAAAGAGTCAAAATATTCATAGTGATGGTGGAAAAGCTGAGGTACTGATATCAGCAAACAGAAAAGTCCGAGCACCACATACGCGATGCTCGGGATGCGACTGTTCATGAAAGTTTGTTGCCATACGTAAAGGGCGTGACCTGTACCGAAAGGATTTCCCAGTTATCCGCTTCAAGTAGCAGGACCAGCGTCATTCGATGCATCCAAGCGCGTTGCTCGCTCGCGAGAAGCGCGTTGTTCCATCGAACAGTCGCGACGAACACATTGTGTGCATCAGACAGCGTTGCTTCGACCACGTAACTTGCGTTTTTCTTTCCGTAAGGAGCAAAGAGAACATCGAATCCGCGTGCCAGTTCATCTTGGTTCCATCGTTTTCCAGAAGCGTCAATAAATTGCGCGTTCGCCGCGAAAAAGGACATCAATTCTTGCCAGTTCTGACTCTTGAGTCCAGACAGGAAGCCTTCGAGCCTTAGCAAAGCATTGGGTTCCTTCTCATTCTGACGCTTGGGATTTGGCGGCGCCTCGACTTGCTCTAGTAAGGTTTCAGGTTTGAATCCCCTTTCGCTAAGAATTCGAGCGGCAAGCGATTTTTCTACGCTCAGAATGCCAACCAGCAAGTGTCGGGGTTCAATCACTCGGTGACCACGTCGTTCGGATGCCTCCGCAGCGAGGATAAGGGCTTTCTTGCAGTCTGGTGAAAGAGGCACCTCCACCGACCCTGAAATGCGCTCTCTTGGGGGAATTGCTTTCTCGATTTCAGCCCGAAGCTCAGGTTCGACGTTGCCTCCAGGAGGATAAAATTTTCCAAGGGTACGGTCTTCCCTGAAGACTCCCAGGAGTAAGTGCTCGGTTTCGATGAACGGGCTTCCGTAGTTACTGGCTTCATAGCGTGCAAAGAATATTGCGCGGCGGGCACCTTCTGTGAATCGTTCGAACACGGTTTATTATGAGAGTATATAATCGCTCCGCAATTATTGCGGCTAAATCTTCGGGCGTTAGGTTCGGCATCTTTAGCGGTTAGCCCGCAGAAGTGCACAGGGTGTTTCCGCACAACTGATGCGCGAAAGCCATTTTCCATGAAAATTGTGAAAGCACTGTGTGCCGTGTTGCTCTTGCTTGTTCCTACTACCGCTTGCGGAGAAAATATTCGGCGTAATCTGGATGAAACGCTTCCTTTTCAAAAGGGACTAGCTGCAGAGTTCGGAGTCCCAGTCATGTCTGCATCCTTACTGCATAACTGCATAGAGGTCACGGTGCGCTGGCGCGGCAACCTCATCAAAAGCAGGGGTTTACAATCCACGGCTCCTGGCAAATATCATGAGGCTTACACCCAAGACCAGCACTAAGAACAATACGAAATAAAGAGCCATCGCTCGGTACACCCATGCAGTGACGTGGCGAGAACGGACCACGCTCCAGAGCAATAGACCGGATGCAATCAAGCCGCTCAAACACCACAGCAGCAAGACAGTGTCAAAAAGCGTGTATCTCAGTTGGGGGTAGATATAGAAGTCGGTAGCCTTTAGCTTGGGGGCTAGCCAGAAGTTCCAATAGGCATTTAGAATCGGCACCCACAGCAGGAAGCCAGATACCGACCCTATCGAGATGGCAATCGAAACTAGTAACCATCGGTGTAGAACTGGTCGTTGGCTTCTTCCTGTTCCGTTCACGGCTTCCCAACTGGATAATCGCAGCCCGCTTCGTGACTATTTCTGAATAACTTTCGAACGACGCATTTATTTAATGTAATAGCCAGAGACGTGCCATTTGCCATCTTTGTCGAGCATTGGAGTAATAGTCTCAACAGCGGACTCTTTGTTTTCGAAACTGGTATCGTACTGAATCACCACGTACTCGCCGTCAGGTGCGTTTGGTAGCGTTTTGGTGTATCTGGCACTCTTGAGCTTTCTGACTCGCACCGCACCCAATGAGGTGCGAGTAGATTTCATGGCGTTCACCCAACGCTCTTTGGTGATGGCATTCTTGAAGTACACCGCAGCTTCGTCCCACGTTTCCGAGTACTTTCCAGCGTCGGCTAGGGCGAGCCAAGCTTCCGCAGATTTTTGGGCGACTTCTTCTGGTTTTTGTGTCGCCTGACCTGTTGCACCGTGCGGCCAGAGCGTAAGTGTCAGAAATACGAGTGACACAAACCCTGCTAATTTCATCAGTTCATCCTCCCGCTCACCCGCATTCTGGCAAAGAGCATCTGTTAATGAGGGTTACCGACTTGTGAATCTACCGGATGATACTCGGGACTGTTGCTCGCTTGCAATAATTTATGGATGAAAATCCTGCTGTCGCAGCAATCGCTAGTTGTGAAAGGAGTTCGGTCAGCGTTCCGAACATGCTTGCCTAACGATACTGAGCTGCTACGCTAGCCAACGACGATTTAAAGCACGCCGCCCCACCAGGACGCCAGACGCATTCCACTCCAGCAACATTGGACTTTTCATGAGCAGGAATTCTCAGGTGTGTGTCCCGTCCGATGCAGGTGCGACAGACAGTCCGAAGAGATTGTTGACCAAAGATGTCCGCAGCAGGAAGGCTGTTAATCAAGTGAATGAAGTCCCACCAGCAATTGAATCCCGCAAAATCCCGCGTGTGCACAACAACGGCAATCGCATCGGCGTTAATCAACGTATGCGTATTATGCAAAAATACGTCGTGGGCAAAAGCAAAACCGATATTGCGAAAGAAGAAGGAATCGACAGAGAGTCCGTCCGAAGAATCGTAAAAGCGCCTGAGATGGATTCCTACGTCGAAGCGAAAAGGGAGCTGTGGCGTGGTCTGTGTGACGATGCGCTCGAAGTGGTGCGAGAGAAGCTGAAAGAAGGAGACAAGGATGTGGCGCTACGGATTTTGGAGAGCAATGGCGTGATTCCTGCGCCGGGTGTGACGTTCAATCACAACATCACCACCACAGCGAACCCGAACCAAGACGACCGTGTTAAGAAGCTGCAGGCTTGCTTTGCCGACGTGATGATGGAGCGTGCGCGGGTGTTCAAGACACCCATGCCGGAATTAGCTGAGATTGCGGAGCAACACAACATTGAAGTGGGTATTGATTTGAGAGGCGCTTCCGATGAGCCGGGCGAAGAAGACAGTGAAGTGTGAAAGCTCGTCGCATTCGAATGCCATGGTTAACAAAACAAACCGCAACTGGATAAATCACATCAAGAAAGCTTCAGTTCAATTGAATCATTCGGCCCCGGAGGCTGTGATGCGGGTGGCGGAGACGCGTCGTAATCGTCGGGAAGCGTCTACGGGCGATTCCCCAGCAAGCCAATGGTTCCCGCTCATCACCGTAGATTGTACCCGTCCGACATTGCTCGGCTGGAACGGCGAAGCGTACCTCGTACTGTATCCAGTAGTTCGTACGGCGATTAAGGTTGCCGGGGATATCCTTGTTGCTCTTTACATCCTTTGCAGTCACCACACCCCGCGCAACCGGCCAGCTATGCCGGGCATGAAACTCCGAAATCACTCTTGCACCGACAGAGATACTGCCGAGTATCCCTATCGCTAGGAAAAGCCGAGCGACACCACGCAGAAACCGGGCACGCCCCCGATTCGGCATCAGCTGAGCAAGAAAACCGCCGTCGTCTACCGGCTGTGACGAGAGGACGCTCGGAATATCGGCGGGGCTAGGCATCATCTGGTTTAGGCAGCGTTCCAAACTCTTCTGGATGCACAGATACATAAGCAAAGAGCAAGTCCGTTAGGTTGTGAGGGTAAGCGAAAAATTCTTGGTCTGGCGACTCTAACTCTTCAAGAATTTCATCTGGGAAATCGGCAGCGACGGAGCGGATAGTTTCTACCGTCGGAGATAATCCAGCGGGATACGCCGTGATGATGGCACGATTGCAGATACTCGCAGTCTTTGGAGCGCCAATGGCTTCGAGCGCTTCCACCACGAATGATGCCGATTCCGCGCTACTGTTCAGAAAATATTGTGAAAAGCCGCCGTTATTGACTTCCGATTCTAGAGCCCAAATGGCTGAGAACACCTTTTGCGGGAGGGATTGCTCAGCAAATTCCTGCTTCCCAAACTTTGTTTTCTCGGACTCGGACAAATCAATCAAGATTCGATTCTTGTTCATGGTCGCGGACGCTAAACTTATCACACCGATTGGTGGCTGATAAGGGTAGCGGTGCGCTTCAGGCACAATGGTTAACGAACATATAAGACGCCTCCTCGACAAAGCACTGGCTCATGCGATTCCCGAGTCGCGCGATTGGACGCGAGGACAATCACCAGCCGGTACTGGCGATTTTGAGTATTGGGTTGAAGTCCGGTCACCGGCACGGCCGACTGTTCAGCATCTAAGGATTTTTCTGCGTCACGACGGGGACATTCAGGTTGAGTATCACGATGCCAGCAAGTCTGGAAGCCCGTTCGAACTACTTTTTATACTCGAAGCAGGACACGAAGAAGAAGCAATCAAACAGGCGTCGCTATTTGTGGCCGACGTTCTCTCGGAGCGACTCGTTCTTGTGTACAGCAAAGGTGTGTTTAGAGGTGGTCGGCGATTCCTGATTCCCGCATTGGCGGAGGCTAATCGCCGTCATTTGAAATGGAGTACCTCTTGGCTTGGCACCTATGACTGGCAGCTGTACCGCTGCTGGGGTCACGCTTTGCGCCCCTGCTCGCGCAGACGAACCGGAACGGCTCCCGGCAGCGAATCGGTGTGACAACAAAAACCACTCGGTAGAAGCAGAGGCGTGAGCGGGACAAGTGTGGCTGCGACGTTGCAGTGGAACCGAGGGCTGGAGTCGAATTGCATCTAGGGGGTGACGCTTTAAACTGTCACCCTTTTTCTAGCTTTTTTGACGCGTGCCGGGGCCCGCAAATTGTGGCAGTCACAGGCGCATTTCAGTTTAGCGCAAGAAGTGTGCCTGTTATTTTTGCACGACCAGCTGATGCGTGACCCGTAGCTTTTTCCGCTCATTATTGCTTGATATTAGGCAAGAATACTGCTGTAGAGTCTTCCGATGCTTAAGCAAGTAAGTACGGGATGGAAGATAACCATCATTGCGACCTGTTTGATTGTCACCTGCGTGCTCTGGATGTTTTTCGTCACGGATGCGCCTTGACGTGATATGCCTCGGTGCGTGCCGTGCTCACATTTTCAGCATCCACATCGGCGCAGCTGGTTCGCAGGCTGCCAGAGCCTTTTGTACCACCGCAGCGAGCGCGCTACGAAGCGGTGACCTTGCACTGACGGTAGGCTTCGTACAGAGGAACACTACGCCGAAGAAATCGCGGGGAGTCCGGTGTGGTCCCGATTCGTCTAACATGACTTTGCGAGTCCTCGCTGCGTGCACAACGCGCTTTGAAACTCCGGCTCCTGCAAATGCAACTGTTTCACGAGAACAAATGGCTTCGATCATTTGCTTGTAGGCATCCGCGTTGTCTGGACTGTTGATAAGCAATATAGTGACTCGCAGCTCATATTTATCAGCGATTCACGGCCCTGAGCAAGTTCTCTTTGGAACACACCCCGCAGGGTACGGTGAGCGGTGATGATGACTGGAACTAGTAAGGACCAAGCGCTGCTCGAGATAAGGGTCGAGAACTTTCATCATGAACGTAGCGTCTTCAGAGCCACTACACTCGCGCGAAAAACTAAAGTAAAGTCCGTCCTGGATGATCAGTCGGTGGTCGGACGGGGACCGCGCCGTCACCCGCGGCGCACCACGCCCACCGGGAGGACCCTGTACGGCCGGGAAAAGTTAAGGCACCCTCCTGAGACCACTTGTCCGGTAACGCGTGCGGGTTCAAAGGGTCGGCGCAACACTTGTGCGCAGTTTACCCGCTGGAGTCTGAA
>Ga0210405_10006842_pt1 | contig 10111 bp, 5 predicted proteins | sample IncBWH11MmetaG_FD_155492 | JGI IMG/M metagenome (GOLD analysis project Ga0210405, IMG submission 155492) | Forest soil microbial communities from Barre Woods Harvard Forest LTER site, Petersham, Massachusetts, United States - Inc-BW-H-11-M | ecosystem: Environmental > Terrestrial > Soil >... | reverse complement strand
TCATGCCGGTTGGTCGTGCGGTTGGTTTCACGGATGATCCAGTCCGCGCCAGCAATGATGCCGGGGGCCGCGTGTCGCAACCAGGCCTCATCGCGCGTGAAGCGATAATGTTCAACCAACGTCCACAGGATCCAGCCGTGGTGTTGATTATAGCCGCCGGATTCATACCCCGCGGCCCCGTAGAGGACACCTTGTTTGGAAGCGAAATCCCCCGGCAGTCCTACAGTCCCTTGATAATGAAGCCAGGTTTCGAGGCAATTGGCGGCCTCCTGATGGTAGCCCCGGCGGTCCAGATCAAGCACCATCATGCAAGATTCGTTGCCGTAAGCGCCGTAGTTAAACGAACTGACGCGTGCGAAACGCCGGCTGCTGCCGGGCTCCATCTCGGAGTTAATAAGTAAATGTCCTGCAACCGCGCGGTAAAAATCGTTGAGAACGGATTCCGGAGTAATGAGACGGGCGCTCTTGTCCAATACCCGGCGCCAATAGGCGCCCGTATTTCTTTGTTCTTCTCTAAAATCCAGCGCCTTTAAAGCGTCAACTTCCGAGCCGTCAACCAACGGTAAATAGGGTGCTTTAACGACCACCGATTTGGTTGCATGCGCCGCCAGTGGCCCTCTCCAGTTCAGTTTATTGGACGAAACCGAAGGAGCACTTTCGGCAATGATCTGCCCACGCAGTTGGTTGCCATTCCAAATCAAACCCTTGCTGTCAACCTGGAGAGGATCGCACGTCTCGCCGTTAGTGATGGCGATGGGCAGAGCGGCCTCGAGCGGACGGCCGGTTGTGTTGGTGAAATCAAAGCGGAGCATAGACACCGCCGTTGCGTCCGGAACTGGGGGCGGGGCGTCCGGCTTGGTACCGTAGAGAGTGGTGGCAAAGGCCGTTTGAGTGATGCGTATCCCATCTTGTCCCCAGGTGGTAATCAAAGTTGGGATGGACTCCTCTTCGATATGGCGTTGCAACGGTTTGTCCGGCAAACCAAACTGGAATTTAATCGGCCCCTTTTCCAAAGCGAGCCGGGGCGTATCTTTTGCCGGCAGCACTTCCATGAAATGATCGTTTCGGCGGAAGGAAAGCATGCCATCACGATCGACGCAGAATTTCTGACGCGAACCATCCATTCCGATTATGAAGGAGATGCGTGTTTTTTTGGGCGGCATGCCGTTCCAGGCGGATGTCCACGTTTGCTCAGGCATCTCAGCAATGCGGTCATAGAGCGTTTTTTGTCCCGCGCGACGCACGTCTTCGGCGACGGCAGCGAAATCGCGGCTGTCGTTGCCGGGGAGTATCGCCGCACCATATTCCGGCAGGTAAAGCGCGCCCTCGTTTAAATCATCCACCTTGAAGGTGAATGTATTGGTGCCGTTCCTCACGGTAACCAACGTGCAATCGAATGTGTTAGGGTCGCTATTGACGACGCTTCGAACCTGCAGGGTAGTGGAGAGCTTGCCCCCGCTCGTGGTGCTCAAAATCTCCCCGTTAAACGCTTCGGCTTGAACGTTGGATTTACGAGACGCGTGCTCCCAGGCGATTCGGACGGAACGATCCGCAAGCGTGGAATCAGTCAGGGCATGAATGCGGAGAATCTTCGGAAGCGGTTGATCACAAGCGACGCGAATCTTGAGCGTGTATCGCCCAGTAGAGGCGTAATCTTTGAGATCCTGGTACTCGTGCTTATTGACGGGTCGAAAAGTGAACTGAATCGAATTGCCGGAAATGGATTGCATGGTATCGGCGATGCGCCACCCGCCGTTGTACCAATTCCCCAGTTCCATCCAACCGGCGCTGCCGCTGCCCAGTTCGTGATCTTTGGGCAAGCGCTGCTGTGGCCAATGGCTCCCCCAGTATTCGAGGCGTAATCCTGATCCGGTCGGGACGGCATCGGCGAAATCTATAATGACGGAATGTATCTCCCGCGGATCTTCCCACATCAAACCGTTTTCTCCTGGAAAAGGGATGCCGTATGGCGCAGAGTCAAAGACAGCGGGCGTGGAATCCTGACCAAACATGGGGCCTGCACTAACAAAGGCCGCGAAAAGGAGCGCCGTGAACTCGGCGGGCCTGCAACAAGCGCGCAGTTTTTCCATTATTCGGTTTATCATCGACGACTTATTTTTCGCCAGCGGCATTCGGTATTGGCGCGGAAGTCCGTCCGGAAGACGGATACAGTGCCGCGATAAGACTTTGCGCGTACCAGCGTGCGAGGTAATCGTTGGGATGAAGTGGATCATTGAGGCAGTCCTTCGGTTTTTTGGCCGCATACACCCACTCGCTGATGGCGGTCATATCCACGAATTGCACACCCGGTCCAGTCATCGCCTTTAATTTGGCGGCATACTCCCCGACGACGTTCCAGTATTGCGCGTTCGTGGTGTAGGCCGGATCAAATCGCAAGGTCGAAACAAGGAGGAACTCAGCGTTTGGGTTATGATTGCGAACCGTCTTTATGACGTCCGCGATATTCCATGCGAACGTGTCCGCCGAAATACTCCAGAAGTCATTTTGCCCAAAGGCAACGATAACGAGATCTGGATTTAAGGACGCAACCATTCGCCCGGCATATTTGTCCGCCCATTTCGAGTTCGCCCCGCTTTGGGCGGAATTGAAAAGTTGAACATCCCTGTCTTCACAAATCTTTTTCAACCGATATACAAAAAGCTCCGGCCAAGGGGGCAAGTACGGCCGGATGTGCGCGAGGCGACTTTCCCCCAAACCGTGTGTGATGCTGTCTCCGTATGCCACCACTTTCAGCGGCGCATGTTTTTCCAGTTTTCCGATCGTAATCGGCAGGCCATCGCCGACATATGTGGGAGACGGGTGGTTCCAGGTGTCGTCGTGTTCATAGGTGACCATCACCTGTTTGCCGCCGACAACGTTCCACTTGAACTCACCTTTGAGCAGGTCTTCATTCCGCACCTGCGTCATGCGCGACGACGCGGTACAAACCAAATTCCGGCCTTCAACCGTGTAGTCCACACCCTCGGAATAATTCGTAGCCAATCCATAGTCCTGCACGGAGATTATCCGCGAGGGACGGTATAGCAACTGGCCGGTAGCCGGCTTGCCATCCAGCGATAGCATCAGGATCGCCTCTTTATGGACTTTTTTGCCGACCCAAAACGGTTTCATGGCTTGATCCAAATCACAAATCGGTTTCAAATGAGCGGCGTTTTCATCCGTCATCTCGAGTCGCACCTGGTCCACCAGAACAGATCCTGCCGATGAGTCTTTGGAAATGGCGACTTCAATCCATTTCGTCAGGGGGTGCGCTTTCATGTAGTGTTCGAACTTGAGCGGATCCTTTTTGTCTCTTTCCATGTCACTTACGGAATCGACCCTCATTACCTCGCGTCCGTTCCTGTCCAGAAACCGAATGGCAAAAACCCATCCGTTGGTGCGCCGCGATTGGATATATGCCGATATGGTGAACTCATTGCCGCTGCCAATCTCGAGGCGCTGGGCGAGCGAGCCAGTCCCCGGACCGATGATTGCCGAAGCCCTGCCGTCCAAGGGGCTGTTCGTTTCCAAATGAACGTCGCCAGTTACCCGCCATGCAGTCAGGCCATCTTCGAAGCCTCCGTTGACAACCTTGAAATTCTGACCGGCAACGAGCGTTGTGCAATGGATGGCCAGCAGAAATGCGGCCCTAATCAACAAGGAGTGCTTCATGCCTGATAGTGTGCGCGGGCAAGCTAGATGACGCGAAGGTAGGTCGAATACTGTTCGTCGGCAATTTCAACAAAAGGCAGCAATTTGAGCGATGCGCCAGCCGTAGTTGCCTCCCAGCTTCGCTGCCCCGTTCTTTTTGCAGCCAATAGATTTGCGCGCGTTAATGACGGTTGCGTTTCCGTGATCGCAAACAGGACGAGTGGTCCATAAAGAAGCGCCACGGTCTCTGAATGCTCGGGATCGATCGCCTCGAGCCGCGTCGTCATTGGCAAATCCAGCTCAATGCGGTCGCCGCTGTTCCATTGGCGATGAACGGCCGCAAACGTCCCCGGAGTGACATCGGTCTGCACGCGGCGTCCATTGACTGAAATCGAAGCGCCGGTTGCCCAGAAGGGAATGCGGAAACTTAAGGTGAAATCCCGCGCTCGTGACGTCTGAACATCAAATTGCACTACATTTTCGTAGGGGTACTGGCTGGTTTGATTGAGGACAATCTCGGCCCCATTTTGTTTCCAGCGCAAGGTCGAGGGAATGTACAAATTCACCCAGGCGCCGCCCGGATCGCGAAAGTACGTATTGATGCGATAGTCGGCGGCTACTTGCGGCAGCGTGCCCGAACAGCAGGCCCAGTGTTGATTGTCCCGGTAGAATTTCGTTCCGTTGAAATTGTAGTCGGAATAATAGAAGGTTCGGCCATCAGCCATGAGTGGCTTTGCCCCCAGCACGGTATTGTACATCATCCGCTCCATGCTGTCGCCATATCGCGAGTCGCGGGTGACGCGCAGCAAATAACGCGTCAGCTTGAAATGTGCATAAGCGCCACAGGGTGTCTCAAAGCTGGCATGCGTATTGGCAAGGCTGGCGTACAGCCCGGAACTGCCGGGGCCAGAGAGCGTCTCATCGGGCCCCCATCCTCCGGTGGCAAAGCTTTGCTGTGAGAGCATGTCGAAGGCGTTTCGGGCCGCGCGCAGATGCTTTTCGCTGCCAAGAGTTAGATATGCCTGCATCGCCGAACTCAAGGAATTTACATGGCTGTAGGCGTGCCGTCCCGCGAGCACATTCCGGCCGTCGGCGAGCGGAGCGTAATATTCGTCGTCAAGGTATTGCCGGCCCAGTTCGCGATACCGCTTTCCCGCGCCGCGTTGATAAGCCAGAAAAAGATTTTCCGAGATAGTATAGGACTCGTCCCAGGTCCAGGTAAAATCCTTGTTTGGCCGCCATGCTTTTCCGTGCTCAACTGCCTGTCTTGGAAAGTGGGGCAAGGCGGTGTTGGTAGTATGGTCGAGAATCGAAAAAGCTCCGCGGTCGCCAACATATTTGTGGGAATCAATCAGACCGCAAACGATCTTGTCATAGCAGTAAGTCGGGAAGCGATTCTTCTCATAGTAATCGCCTGAGATTGTTTTTGCATACAGGCAATTCAATCGCAGCACCTTTTCGCGCGTAGGTCGGTCCCGCTTGATGGCATACATGCGGGCGAGTGCCGATACCCACTGGCCAAAGGTGCAACTTGGAGCGAAACCATCCCGGTCGCCGTATTTGTAATCGGGATTGTAACGATACCAGCCGCCCAAGTCCTCGCCAGGAGCGGGCTGGCCGCTCATTTCGCGCAGCGGCTTCAGCAGGCTGTCGTCGCTCAACCCCATCAAGACCGCATGGGTTTCGTCGAGTTGCTTTTCGTGCGGATCGCTCGACAGGGTGATATCGCCGTAATCAAACTGCGCGAGCGGCGGGAGTGGCAAACCCGAGGCCGACTTTCCCGGGAACCGTCCGCCCGGCAAGGCCAGCCCCGCCGCCGCCATGGAAACCGACTGCAGGAATTGTCTGCGAGAAACGTCAGGTGAATGGAACATCACCGTATGTAATCACATGTTGTGCTCGATGTCCGACTCCATGGCGTGCCCTATTGCTCGAGCTGGAGCCGGTAGAATCGCCGCGGGCCGCTGATGGGGTTGGTAACGAAGTTTTGATCGTTAATCACAACCGGCGGAGGCAGATTCGTGCTCCAAACCGCCGCAGATCCCAGGCCAGGACTCGAAGCTAGAACAAAACCGGGGGTATTCGTCGTCCACGACAAAACCACGTTCGCGTCAGCCCGCTGGACATTCAGCGTCGTGCCGGCGATGGTCATGCTCCTGATCTCGAAATTGTCGGCCACATCGTTCGTACCGCTTGAGGCGACGTTGTATAAATTGAACTCAATCCAATTGATCGGCATGTTAGTCTTCAACGATCCACTCTGGGTGTAGGGGCTTCCCGAAACGCCCAGCGGCGTCATGGTGAGCAAATAGTTGGTCGGCGCGGTTAAAGTGACATCAAGCTTCATCCCAGCCACAGCGGTGTTGGTGTTGTAGAGGGTGGTGCCAGTATTCCCGGAGAGATCGCTAACCGTCCATTGGCCATAGTTGAAGTATTCGAAGTGGTAGGCGGAAAGCAGCTCCCCGGTGCTGACGCCGCCAGGGTTATTGTTGGTGTTATTCTGGAGACTGATTGTCCAGCCCTTGTAAAATTCGGTTGCCGAGGGATTATCTATGATGGTTTCGAATGTCTGACCGACTTGCAGGCCGCCTGGGGCCCTAATGGCGCGTCCGGCATTCGCAATACCGCTGCTGGAAGAAAGATTGAAGAGCGTCCACGACAGCCCCAAAGACGAGGAACTGGTCATCTCCTGTTGATCGCCCGGCGCCGGATCGGTCCCAAAAAAGCTCCATGCGCCAAAGCCATATCCGCCATTTTGGCCCGCTGACCACCCGCCGGCGTAAGCGGAATTGGTGGCGTAATCAGCGGCAAGATAAGGTTGCGGCGAAGAGATCGTCATGCTCTTGATTTCGAAATTGTCGGCCACATCGTTCGTCCCGCTTGAGGCTTTGTTGTATAAGTTGAACTCAATCCAATTGATCGGCGCGTTAGTCTTCAGTGATCCAGCCTGGGTGTAGGGACTTCCGCCGCCCAGCGGCGTCATGGTGAGCAAATAGGTGGTCGGCGAGGTTAGAGTGACTGCAAGCCTCATCCCAGCCACGGCGGTATTGGTGTTGTAAAGAGTGGTGCCAGTATTCCCGGAGAAATCGGCGACCGTCCATTGGCCATAGTTAAAATATTCGAAGTGATAGGCGGAAAGTAGCTCCCCAGTGCTTACACCGCCAGGGTTATTGTTGGTGTTATTAAGGAGACTGATTGTCCAACCTCGGTAGAATTGGGTTGTCGAGGGATTATCTATGATGGTTTCGAATGTTTGACCGACTTGCAGCCCTCCGGAGGCTCTGATTGCGCGTCCGGCAGTGGCAATACCGCTGCTGGACGAAAGGTCGAAGAGCGTCCACGACGATCCCAAAGGCGAGGAACTGGTCATCTCCTGCTGATCGCCCGGCGCCGGGTCGGTCCCAAAAAAACTCCAGGCCCCAAAACCGTGTCCGCCATTTTGACCCTCTGACCAGCCGCCGGCATAAATGGAATTGGTGGCGTAATCGGCGGCAGCGAATCTTTGGGCGGCACAATGGCCGTTCAACATGGTTGTAGCGCCGGCCACGGCGCACGCCATCGCGGTGCCGCTGCTCATTCTAAAATGACTTCTCATAGGTGGGTTTGGTTATTTTAATGTTTTTTTGCGGACTCCCTCAAAGGTTGTTTTTGAGGGAAAATGGAATATAGCAAAACCTGACGATGAGCCGCTAGTGCTCGATTGGGCTCTATCCGGCTGCCGGCTCGTTTGGCAGACAAACTGCAAACAATTGCACGGGCCAAACGTGAGGGATATCAAGGCGACCATAATCGGGTATTATTCTGGCACGCTCGCGCGGGCAGCCACCCACAGACCATCTTGCGCGCCAAATCCCGAGGGGTCAGCGCTGAACGGAACCGCGCGGCTGCCCTGGAAGGTGGCATACAGCACCGGCAGGATTGTGCATACGGCGCTTTTGAACTTGTGGACTTCGGAATGGCCATCCGCAAAGGCGAAGCCGCACCCACCAGCGTGATAGCTGGCCGGCAAATCATTCCAGCTTGCAGGGCTCCATTGCGAAATGTCGGTATGGGGATCGGTTTGTAAAAAACCGTCGTTGATGCTGTCTGCGTGTTCATCGCAGGCCACGAAAAGATTCGCAGGAGTCGGAATGCTACTCATTTTTAGAAACTGCCTGTAGGTCGGAAAAGTGGAGTTGAGAGTGCTGGTCGAAGCAGGAGTATTGGCGCCGAAAAACATGTTCATTGAGTATGAGCGGGGACGGGATGCAATGCCCGCAGCCGACTGCCTTGGGCTCACATACTTGTCGGACGGACATTTATAAACCGCCAGACTCCCTGTGTACCTATAAAAGGGCGCCATCGTGATTCCCGTGGGGTCATTCACCGGATTGCCAGTTGGGTCGGTCGGGTCCCACGTCATATAGTCGTTTGCCCAACTGCGGTACGTCGTGTTCCTTTCTTCGGCCGCGGCGAACAACCCGCCGAAATTATTCACCAACTGGTCGTTGTTATCGTTGTAATATTGAATCCAACCAAGCATGAGCTGACGGCAATTATTCATGCACTGGATGGCTTGGGCTTTGGTTTTTGCCTTGTTGAGGACAGGCAATAACATTGCCGCCAGAATGGCAATAATCGCAATCACTACCAGGAGTTCTATTAACGTAAAAGCGCCACGGGTTTGAAAGCGGCGAATGGCTGGCCCGAGTGAGGCCTGACTGTCAGGGCTGAGTTTGTTGGAGTACGGCATGCGTTTTAGAGATCCTAAAAACGCTAGCAAAAAATCGGCAGCCTCCGCTATTGCTCGTTTGGACTATATGGCGAAAGGTACCGATGCACTTGAAATGCAGAGACATACGCAGATTCTACCAGCCACAGCCGCTTGATTCACGGAACCCCTCCCCGCAATTTCCTGGTCACGGATTTGGTAGAGGTGAGATATCTTTTCACTGCTTCCGTCCGCCCGCGTACATGAAGCTTTTCGTAAATATGCCGCAAATGGGCCCGGACTGTGTCGTAACTTATTTTGACCTTGTCGGCGATTTCCTTGTTGCTGAGGCCCTCGGCGAGGAAAACAAGGACCTCATCTTCACGCTGCGTGAGTTCGTCGCCGGACGCGGAACTGCCCGGTTTTTTCTGGAAAGCCTCAACCAGCATTCGCGCAATTTCCCCGCTCATGGGCGCCCCGCCGGAAAGCACGTCGCTGATGGCTTTGAGAATCTCCTCAGGGCCGGAGCGTTTTAAAAGATAACCACAGGCGCCGGCTTGCAACGCCTGAAAAATCAATTCGTGGTTACGATAGACAGTCACGATGATGACTTGAAGCCCGGGAAGTTTTTCCTTCAGTTGGGCAGTGCAAGCAATGCCCGACTCTCCCGGCAAATGAATATCCATAAGGACAACGTCTGGCTTGAGTCGTGGGATTTCAACCAGCGCCTCCTCGGCTGATGCACAGGCGCAGACGCAACGGAAATCCGGCGCTGCCTCAATCCACTGGCGGAAAGTACTCCGGATCGTGGCGTTGTCTTCAACTATGGCGACAGTGTTCATGCCAGGTCGTCGTGGGTGGAAAATGGCATGTCCAGCAGGACGGTTGTGCCGCCGCCGGGAGAGGATTGGATTTCACAGTGGCCGCGGAGCTGTTCGAGCCGTTCGTGGATGTTCAAAATGCCGTGGCCAGAGAACAGGCGTGAAGGATCAAAGCCCCTTCCGTTGTCGGCAATTGAAATGCATAACCGGTCATCCAGCACGCGGACACGAAAGCGAACTTCCCCGGCGTGACCATGGCGGACAGCGTTGTTTAGCACCTCTTTGATCGCGAGGAAGAGCTGGTGACGAACCTGGCCGGGAACCGGCTGATCGTCGAATGAATTTGGAACCTGAATTCGGCAGGTAATCTTTATCCCTGTGAGATATTCCTCCACGTAGCTCGCCAGATACCGGATCATTGAAGCCAGGGTGTCGCGCGCGGGATCCACTACCCAGACAATTTCATCCAGCGCTTTCACTAGAGTGCGGGATTTTCCCGCAATGGATTCCATTCGTTCAGCAGCCTCGTCAACCGGCAATTTCAGGCTGGGGCCGGTTGTGGCAAGCATGGAGATTTCGGTGAGGCTGCTACCCAGGTCGTCATGCAGATCGCGCGCAATCCGGGCGCGTTCCTGGGCCAGAGCGTGCTGCCGTTCGACGTGCTCGCGGTTGTGCACCTCCTTTTGAAGTTGAACCGTGCGCTGTTGAACCTCGTGACGAAGAAGCCGTATCCAAACCAATGACAGGGCGAGTATGCCCAAAAGCACGCCGACTAGAACCAACGTCCTTTGCAGCGTCCAAAACGGTGGCCGGTCCAGGACCTGGATGTCCGCGGTCGAGTTTAACAGCAATTCAAAGCTTGCGACCTCCTCACTGGCTGGCCGGTTTCCTCCATTCCCGGCGTAAACCCCAGTCAACGCCAGGCGGCTTCCCACGGGCAAATCCACGT
>Ga0210405_10006841_pt1 | contig 10113 bp, 5 predicted proteins | sample IncBWH11MmetaG_FD_155492 | JGI IMG/M metagenome (GOLD analysis project Ga0210405, IMG submission 155492) | Forest soil microbial communities from Barre Woods Harvard Forest LTER site, Petersham, Massachusetts, United States - Inc-BW-H-11-M | ecosystem: Environmental > Terrestrial > Soil >... | reverse complement strand
ATTCTGCACCACCACCAAACCGTCACCTGTGGTGTGCAGCGTAAGCACCGGAACGTGGATGTCGCCATGGTAAATAATGTTGCGCTCCAGATATGCGGTGGCCTGCGGATCAGAGCTGATCCGTGCGGCCTGATTCAAGGCTGTTAGATCTGCTTCAAGGTCAAGGCCGGCTTGCTCATAAAGTGCGCGGACTTCTGCGGCATCCGCCGAACGCGCTAACTGTCTGCGGTAATCGACGTTTGTATTCCAGGAGGGATTCCCTGATGCGCGCGCCTCCAGTTCCGCACGAAACGCAAAAAGGAACGGAAAGTCTACCTGCTGAGCCCACAGGAATTGGTTCGCTTCCTGCGGCACAAAATCGTCGGAAGCCGGTTCGCGGGAGAGGGGCGTGAACCAGCCGGGCAGGTTGTCGAGCGCAGCTACCAGCGCAAGGCGCGCTCTCCCCTGGGGGGTGGTCTGCGCTACGGCAAGGATTTCTTCAGATAGCTGAAGATTGGCCGCAGGGTCCGTGATGTTCACGATTTGCAGTCCGGAGCCGAGCGCAATGAGGTTCTGGAACGCGAACGCGGAATCCAAGGCCGCGTTCCAGTTCGCAACTCCCCCCGATAGCACCCCACACATCGGCAGAGCCGCGTCGAAACGCCGGGGATACCTCTGGACCAAGCCTGCGGTGACCATGCCGCCCAAGGAATGCCCCCAGGCGATGGTTCGCTTCGGCGGGCTAACGACCTTACTGAAGAGGTCGAGCACAGCAATTTGATCCGGCAGAGCCTGCTCGACGGCCCATCCCGTTGTGGCGTAAGAAGAGCCGGCCAGCCCGAATCCGCTGGAGAGCATGAAAAACCGAGTGATGGCATCGCCAACATCCAGTGCGGGATTCACACTGCCGGGAATCACATAACCGTGGCTGTAGAGAAACAAAACGCCGTTCCAGTTGGCGGGCACTTCGATCAGGTATGTGGCACCGTCCGGCAGCGTCCCGGTTTTCGTCATCACTCCGGCCTGCGCCCATGCCTCCCCGCAACATGAAAGCAAGAGCGCAGCGAGCGTCGCGAACAACAGGACTCGTTTCCTTTCACACCACATATTGTTCTCCCTTGCTCAATCTTCGGCACCAGCAGCCTCGACGACCGCGGCCCATTGGCGGAGACTCGCGGTTTATCTTCTCCTACGCATCAGAAGGTCAGACGTACACCCAATTGAATTTCGCGATTGGGAAACGCCGCTGTAAATCCAAGGGGCTGGCTGGGCCCGAGGTTCGCTGTCCCATGCACCTGGAATGGGGGCGCAAACGCGGCGCCGACAATATTGTTCACGCTGGAATAGTTGGTGTGATTGGCGACGTTGAAGCTTTCAGCCGTGAACAGCAGGCTGGCCTTTTCACCGATTTTGAACGCGCGGCTGAGGCGCAGATCCAGGTTGGTATAAGCCGGGCCGATGCCGGTGTTGCGTCCGGCGCCCGGTGGGCGATCGTTCGTGAAATGGCCATCGCCGTTGATGTCCGCGCCCGCAAGCAGATTAAACGGGTGGCTGCTGTTGTACGCAAAGATCGGCGAAAATTGGAAACCCCGGAGCACTTTGGAATTCTCCCAGGGGCTTTCAAACACCCCGGCAATCACGACCTTGTTGCGTTGATCGAAATCAGATAAGGAATAGTCGCAGCGGAGGCAGGTGGCGTTGAAAGGAGAATAGTCGCTGTTGAAGTCGGTTGCATTGTCGGTTGCACGGCTGTAGGTGTAATTCGCCAGAATCATGAAGTGGTTGGAGAAATTCTTCTTGAGTTCAAAAAGGCCGCCCTGGTATAGCGCGGAAGCGGCGGAGCTGTAAACGTTATTCTGCAGAATTACGTGCGTAGGATCGGCGAAGCATAGCCCGGGATTCGCAGCGCAAGCCGGAGCTCCCCAGTCCTGGAAAGGCAGTCCGTTGGTCGGCAGATTGTTGGCGCCGAGTCCCGGCAGCCCGCATGCGGCGAGCCCAGCCGTCGGACAGATGGGCGCGCCGGGCAGCAGGTTGGAATCGAGAGCCACCGGCAAATGCGTGGTATGCACGTAGATGTAGCTCGCGGAGACGGTCACGCCGGCACCGAAGGATCGCTCAATCCCGAAAGAGACTTGCTGCGCCATGGGACTCTTGTAGCCCGGCTGGCCGGCAAACAAAACCGTGCCCGGGGGCAGCGGGCCGGTATTCGCAATCTGCAACCCGAACTGTTGCAGCATGGCGGGGGTGATGCATGCATATTCGCCTGCTGGCGGCGTTCCGCAGCCGATGATGCTGTTTTTCGTCGGGTCGGCAGTCAAGCCTTCGAAGAACAGCGTCTGAAATATCGCCGGTGATGTAAGCGCAGGGTTCAGCGGGTCGCCAAGAATCGAAACCAGTGAGTTCGCAATCCGCCGCGTGCCGTTCACATTTCCGAGGGTAGACACCACATTGGGGATCTGGGCGTATATCTGTGAATAAAAAATTCCGTAGCCGCCGCGGATGACCGTCTTCTGATCATTGAACGGATCCCAGGCAAAGGAGACTCGTGGTGCGAAATTGGTCTTTGGCGTGTGCAACGGGCCGTACTGACTATCCAGTTCGTAACGCAAACCGTAGTGCAATGTTAAATTGGGGCGGATGGTCCAGGTATCTTGCCCGTAGAGCGCCGTGAAAGGTCGCGACTCTTTGTAGCTGGGATTCCCGAACCCTTGTTCATAGAACGCTGGCAGCCCCAGACTCCAGGCTTGTAATGTGCTGAGGCTACCGGGCGCCTGGGTCGCCGGTAGACCGCACACCGCAGGCGCTTCGAGACAAAGACTGACGAGTGCCCCCGGCAACTCGAGGAATTCAAACCGTCCGGGGAAGAAGGTTTGCGAACTGGTGTTATTGCCGCGGATCAGCTCGGCAAAGCCCGTCCTTATGGTATGGTGACCGCGGGTGAGCGACAGATTGTCCGCGAATTCGTAGCGCCGCGCTGTTGTGAAACTCGGCAAGAAGATTTGCCTACCGAAAAACCCGAAACCCTCAACGTCCAGACCGGGACCACCAGGATCGTTGGTGTTCACGTTGAATTGATACCAATTCCACTGGAAACGCGCTTCGTTCTGCGTGCTGGGGTTGAACTGGTGGAACCACCCGATCTGCGCTGTGCTGTCCCACGCCAACTGCGAAGTTCCTCGCGAAAATCCCGTCAGCGCCTGCACGTCCGGGTTTTTCTCCGTGAGGTGCGCATAGCTGTAGCGCACAAAAGCCTGGTCGCTGTCGCTGAAGCGGTGATCGAGCCGAGCGGAAAAGAGGCTCTCATGGGTGGGGAACGGGAATAAGCCTCCGTTGACCTCAAATTGATTCACGATGTAAGGGGCGAGGGCGCGTTGAGCATTGCCGACGAAAGGATTGGCGCCGGGATTCGGATTGACGGTCAAGATGCTGTTTAAGGCAAAGGCGCACTCCGCGGCGGGCAGAACAAGCGGATTCATCAACGGATTCGCGGGATTTGTAGTGATGCACGGAACAGGCGTCGTACCTTCGGCGTTCAGTCCCGCGATAATCGATTGCTGCGCGGTGTTCGGCGCAAAAATATTGCTATTCGTGAGCAGTGGCACGGCGTCTTGCGCGTAGGATCGCAAACCCTCATAGGCCAGGTACAAGAAGGTTTGGTCCTTCTTGACCGGGAACCCCACACTGCCACCGAATTGCTGGCGGTTCAGGGAATTCTTCACTGGCTCGCCCGTCGCCGAAAGAGAAAACGGCTCGCCGGGCTGCAGCGCTTGACTGATGGCGAAAACATTTCGGGCGTCCAGGGCATCGTTTCGAAAAAACCCGAAAAGACTGCCATGCAGTTGATTTGTGCCGGATTTCGAGATGATGTTGATGGTTGCACCGCTCGCTCCACCGAGCTCCGACATGTAGTTACTGCGGTTGATCTGGAACTCCTGGACCGCATCCTGGCCTATGGTCAGGCGCACACCGCCCGCGTCATCGTTGGCTTCGCCTCCATCCACGGTGACGCTGTTGCCGCGGCCGTTGCTGCCGTAGAAGGACAGGCCGCTCTGTGGTGTTTGCTTCGGGCGGAAATCGGCATTATCGGCGATGGTGTTGGAATTGCTTACTCCCGGCGCCAGCAGCGTAAACGTCAGATAATCGCGGCGATCAATAGGCAGGTCGGCAATGAAATTTTGTGTTAGCGTGTCGGCCTGGCTGCCTCTCTCAGTTTCTACCAGCGGGAGCGCGGAACTCACTTCGACCGTCGAGGACATTCCGGCGACCTTGAGATGCAAGTCGAGAACCTGCACCCGCCCTACCGTCAGGACCACGTCCTTAACCGTTTCGGTTTGAAAGCCGCCGAGCTCCACGGTGAGTCGGTACGTGGATGGCGCCAACCCGGAAAGACGATACGAACCTTGATCGTCGGTAACTGTGCTGCGCTGCACGCCCTTCGCTTCGTCCACTGCCGTCACTTTGGCATCGGGCACGCTCTTTCCTGTTGGGTCCGTTACCGTACCGGTCAGGTCCGCAGATGTGCCCACACCTTGGGCAGCTTCCACCCGGCTTCCCGCAACGACGCTAATGGCCCATAGAAATACAAACGCTACCAAGGTCGACCTCATAGTTCCTCCTGGACAGCGAATTGTCGAACACCTTGTTCAAGACACACGGGTATCACACTGCCCCGACCCTTGGCCCTACGGCGGCGCACCAGCTGCAATCGCGACTTCCGCCACACCAGCGCACAATTTTCCCGGGCGGTTTGCCCCCTAGCCCGGGTCTATCGATTGGAAATAGTGATAGTCGGTATCACATTATAGGAACTAACGTCAATAGAATTTTGACGCTCGTCTGGAAGCGGCCTCTTCCTCGCCGTTTCCGCGCCAGGCTGTCGAAGGAGTCGTTGGGGGACTATCTGCTGGTTACTTCATGGGAAGGTAAGCACCAGGCGCCCCGAAACTCTTGCATGGCGCAATTGCTCCAGCGCTTCGTTGCTATCTTCCAGCGGATAGGTGTTCACATGGCAGCGAATTTTGCCATCACCCGCCAGTGCCAGGACCTCCCGCAAATCTTTGCGTGTGCCCACCGCGGTCGCCTGAATTCGCACTTCCGCGCCTGCCATCACAATGGCCGGAAAGCAAAGGTCTTGCGAAGGCAAGCCGACGACTAGTAGAGTCCCGGTAGGACGCAAGCAGGAAAACGCCATGTCATAGGCTGCCTTTGCGGCGGAGGTCACCAAGGCAACGTGAACCCCGCCTTTGCTGCGTATTTCTTTGACCACCGTCGGTGATGCCGCATTTAGCGCGCTCGCTGCTCCCAGGGATCGCGCCAGCTCCAGTTTGTCCTCGCAAATATCGACGGCGGTGATTTCCGCGCCCAGGTGCTGCGCCATCTGAACAGCCACGTGGCCGAGTCCGCCGATTCCAAAGATGGCCAGCCTTTGTCCCGGTAAGATTTGGGCACGCCGCAATGCGCGATACACGGTAACACCCGCACAAAAGAGAGGCGCGGCTTCGGCAGGCGAAAGAGCTTCGGGAATCCGAGTGGAATGGCTGGCTGGCGCTTTCACGAACTCCGCAAACCCGCCGTCCACGGTCACCCCGGTTATCTGCTGCCGAGCGCAAAGATTCTCGTTGCCCTCTTGGCAAAACTCACACTGGCCGCAGGTGGAGTGAATCCAGGGAACGCCGACGCGCTCGCCGATTTGGAAGTCGCGGACGTCCTGGCCTTTCTGGGCGACGCGGCCGGCAATCTCATGGCCGAGGATCAAGGGTTTCTTTGTAATGCGAGCAAGTTGCGGCCAATCTCCATCCGCAAGATGCAGGTCCGAGTGACAGATTCCGCAGGCCTCTAGTTGGATCAGCAGATCGCTTTCGCCTATTACCGGACGCGGAACGTCTTCGAGCGCCAGAGGCTTTTTGAATTCATGAAGTACGGCAGCTCTCATCGTTCCAGCCAGGAAATGACGCGGACGGTCGGTTCAGGGCTTTGCGCCCTCGAGAAAAAATCGTACTGCGCTGCGAACACGCTCGCCCAGATTGTGCGGCGCCGGGAGATCGACGGCCCAGTGCCGAACCGTCGTGCGGTAAAGTGCCTGCATAAATTGCGCCAGGTGAGGCAGCGGAAAAACTCGCGTAATCTCTCCTCGCTTCTGACCCTCTTTCAGGATTTCCGTGAGTAGCGTACAGGCAATTTCCTCGACTCGGCGCATTTCCGGCGAACGCACCGGATCCATGGCCCCCGAAAGTACGATCGCTCTCCACAGCGGGCGGTCGGACACCACCTCGCGAGCCATGTCCTCATAGAGCCGCGACAATCGCTCGCCGGTGGAGGCATGGCTGGAGAGTTCGCTCTCGAGATGTTCGTTCATGCAACGGAAACCCAGCCGCCCAACCTCCCGAAGCACCGCATCTTTGCTAGGAAAATAGCGGAAAAAGGTTGGCTCGCTGATTTCCAGAAGCTGCACGATGTCTTCCACCCTGGTGTTTTCGTATCCGCGCTTGCGGAACAATCGAACCGAAGTATCAATGATCTGCTGTCGCAACCGCGCCTTTTTGCGCTCGCGGAGACCAAGCTTCTCGCCGGTTTGCGACCGCCCTCGCTGGGCCGGTCGCGCGGCGAAGCTTAGCGCGGCGCGAACCTGCGAACCCTTGTTCATGCTGGAGGGCAAAGCGTTTCGAAGTTCTTTCCTGGGCATGTGAAATTACTCTCCTCGACGGGCAGCACCGCGCACGGACGGCACGCGGCAAAAATGTAAGAGTTACTCTAACATGACAGTGACATGCGTCAAGCTGGCGTGTAGCCGGCGCTCTTCGTTCGTGAAAGAGAAATAAGTCTTCAAAAGCCCGTGCGTCCCCACACTTTGCGGCACTCACCAACGCGCCGTCGGAGTCTTGCGATAGGGCTCGACTCCCAGGTACGCCGGTAGAGTCACCTACCAAGGACCAGTCTAGCTGTGGCACAGTTGTGGTCGTGTTGTTCCTGGCTACGATAGGAGTATTGGCAGGTTATAGGATGCTCGACAAAAGACGCAGCGCAACAGGAAATCACGGGCTGCATGAAGGACGATGAGACGCCGGGTTCTGCCCAGATTCTGCAGGACAACTTGACCTCCCACCATATCATCGACGAATTGGCGGGCCCGAGGATACCTCGAAGCCGCCTCGTTCCCTGAAGAAATCGTGAAGCTGAGAACCAACGATTTGCAGTGAGAACGCCCGCTCGACGCGTTCGCGAGCTCGCACGCCTAGAATGCGTGCCGCCCCAGCATCGTCGAGGAGAAGGCCGAGATTCTTGGCCAGCGAGGTGACATCGCCGACGGGCACGACTAGGCCGCCAGACTTTTCTCCCTCCTCAAAGATATCAGCTACACCGGGGGCCGAGGCCGCGACGGTCGGGAGTCCGCAAGCCATTGCCTCCAAGGGCGCGACCGGAAACCCCTCGTGCCTCGACGGGAATACGTAGACGTCAGCAGCGCTTAGATAATGCCGGATGTCCGCTCGGTCCAAAAGGTACTCCCGGATCCAGCGAATGTTCGGCACACATTTTCGGCGGATCTCCTCAGCGAGCATGTCCGAGCCGCTGCCCGATCCGACGAGCATCAGCAGGATGTCCTGTTCTGATCGCTGAGAACAAACCACCTTCCACGCCTCGAGCAAAACATCCAGACCCTTCCTTCGGATGTCAATTCGTCCGTGCCAGATCGCGACGCGGGTCGTATCAGGAATCTCGAGCTTGCGGCGGGCATCATGCCGTGGACTGGGTTGCCACTGCGAGAGATCGAGCGGATTAAAGATCCGAGAGATCTTCTCCGAAGGGATTCGGTAGCGCGCGCGCACGCGAGCCGCCTCGAGAGAAGAACCGATGATCAAGCCCGCGCAGTATTGAAGCGTCAGCGGCCGGAGCCTTCGTTCGATGCCGCTGCGATGCCAGCTTCCGCCTTGGAAGGTGGCGAACACCGGAATTCGTAGCAGTCTTCCGACCGCAACCGAAGCGTCGAATCGGGGAGATTCGTACTCCTGGCAGAGGATCGCGCAGCATCCTGCCCGCCGGATCTCACGAGCCAAGGTCATCACCGGCGTGGCGAGATACGGTGCCAGGTGATGTGCGAACCGCCAAACCTGTCGCGAGAAACGACGCCTCGGACCGAACGTGGCTTCGACCGTCAAACCGTATGGGTCTTTGGCCTGCCGTCGAAGTCCGCGATATGCGGCAGGCGTGCGCATGAAGACGAACTGAGCACCCGTGGCCTGATGCACTTTATGGACCGTGCCTTCCACTCGGTCCGAAAAACAGAAGATACAGGTTCTGATCCCGCGGAGCCGCAGTGCGTCTACGTAGCCGAATAACCACCCCCCGGTCATCTTGGAAGAAAAATCCTCGAGCGAGACGCCGATTTCATCGAGGAAGTCTTCGATGAGGTCACCCCACGGTAACACCGCCAGCATCGGGGAAGGGCTGAGCGATTCTGTGACTTGGGCAGTCGTCGATGCTTCTGATTGATTCGTAGTCATCAGTTTTTCGGAGGCTTTCGCCAAGCTGACGCAGTTTCCGTGCCTGAACTGCCAGGCACATGTATGGCGTAGCCGATCCAAGTGATGGGCGAGAGTGCCAGGCAGATCGCTCTACGCAACCTTCCCGGGATTCGCGAAAACGCGACATCGTGGCATAGAACGGTGAGAGGAGAGATAAAGGTTGCGGACCGTTCGCAAGGAATCCCAAGCAATCTGCCGAGTTGCTCGAGAGAGTACCCGCGACGTACGTGCCCCCATTCGGCGAACATCTCCTCCTCGCTGGGACACCAGTTCTTCATGAACCGGTAGTAGGGAAAGCGCCAATGCTCGTTGGGTGTGCTGACGAGCAGGTAGCCGCCCGGTCTCAGCACACGCAAGGCCTCCGACACGGCGCTCTCGTGATCGGGGATATGTTCGAGGACATCGAACATGGTGACGGCATCGAAGGATCGAGGCTCAAACTCGAGCCGTGTCGCATCACCGCAGACGAAGCGAACTCCTTCTTGAAGGTTGCAGGGAGCCTCGGCGAAGGTGGAGTCCATGTCTAAATTGGTGATGCGCGCAGCGGGGTATAGAAGACGCGTCAACCCGCTTCGTCCGCCTCCGACCTCAAGGACTTCTCTGAAGGGAAGATCCGGCGCAACCCTGTGAATAGCGCGCATCTTCTCGCGGTAGAAGAAGCCAAAAGTCAGGGGCGACTCGAAGGGATTATGCGACAGAAATGTGGATAGAGAAGTTTTATGACCAACAGTGGCAGACCCGTCGAATTTCGACAGACTTCGTGCATCGCTCGCCCGCATCATTGGGTCCGCAGGGTGACGGCGGTAGCGTAGGTAGTATCCATAGCCCGCGATGGCACCTAGTATCTGTTCAAGCAGTGGCAAGAATGGCGTCTCGTCGCCGGAATGCCGGATCGATCTTCCGACCGACCGCTTCAAGTACAGCAAGCCGAGCTTTATGAAGTAGAACGGCAGCGCCAGCAAAGCGCGATAGATGTTCCCCCAGTGACCGTAACGGTCGAATTGAAAAAGAAGAGCCGCCACGTGGCCGCGCATGTAGTTGTAAGTCTGTTCGCGCAGTTCGTTCCAATCGGATCGGTGAGCATGAAAGACCACAGCCGCCGGTTCGTAACGACACCGATAGCCTTCCGCCAGCAAGCGGTACCACAGCTCTGAATCCTCGCTGCACCCTGAAGTGCCCGCTCCTAATCGCTCGTCGAAAAAACCCACGCGTTCGAAGGCTTCGCGTCGGAAAGCCATGTTGGCGCCAGCGCCGAGGCGCCACGCCGGTACTCCGACGTGTTTCATGCTGCGGAAGAAATTGTCATCGAAATCGAGAGTGCGGTATCCCCACCCCCAACCGAGGCTATCACCCTGAAAAGCGTACTGTGCCGGGGTCGCAAGTTCGGCTGGTAGAACCAGCCCAGTCGTCGCGATGATTCCCTGGTCGTGAAATACCCCCAGGATGGCCCCTACCCAACCGGGGTGCACTTCTACATCGTCGTCGGTGAAGGCGATAATTTCGCCACGAGAATTCCGGGTAGCGGTGTTGCGGGCGGCGCTCAGACCACGACGCGGTTCGGGGACATAGCGGACTTCGGGGAACGCAGAGGTTACTGGCGCGGTCAGGCCGGACG
>Ga0210405_10006840_pt1 | contig 10113 bp, 9 predicted proteins | sample IncBWH11MmetaG_FD_155492 | JGI IMG/M metagenome (GOLD analysis project Ga0210405, IMG submission 155492) | Forest soil microbial communities from Barre Woods Harvard Forest LTER site, Petersham, Massachusetts, United States - Inc-BW-H-11-M | ecosystem: Environmental > Terrestrial > Soil >... | reverse complement strand
CGCACAAATTGCAGCCGATACACAGTGTCTCGTTCGTCTCGGGGTTATTGTTGAGCCGCGGCGCGCCGCGATACCGCTCCGCCACCATCGGCCGTTCCAGCGGATACTGCTCCGTAACAATATTCTTTGGATGCTGCGTTCGAAACGTGACCGCGAGGCCCTTCAAAAAATCCACTTGAAACAAGCGCTCCAGGAGTTCCCGCATGCGCTTAGTGTGTTTCCCCCCTCCCCAATTGTCAAGCAACTGCTGCTCAGATTTTGCCTTGCCCTCTGCGTTTTCGAATTAGTGCTCCTTCTCCGGCCCTCATCCCTCCGTGCCATTTTGTTGCTTCTTTTTTTTCCCTTCGCTCTGCGCACTCTGTGTCTCAGCGTTTGCACTCTTTTCCTCTCTCCCGGCATGTTATTCTCCCGCTCAAGATGGAAACCGATATCCAGTTCATGCGAGAAGCACTCGCGGAGGCGCGCTCCGCAGCCTCCGTCGGAGAAGTCCCTATCGGCGCCGCACTCGTCCACAATGGCAAGATCCTCGCCCGTTCCGGCAATCGCACTATTCGCGACTGCGACCCCACCGCCCACGCCGAAATCGTCTTACTTCGCGAAGCCGCCCGCCTTCTTGGCAACTACCGTCTTGCGGACACCACGCTATACGTCACCGTCGAGCCTTGCAGCATGTGCGCCGGCGCCATCATCCAGGCCCGCGTCCCCCGCCTGGTCTATGGCGCCGACGACCCCAAAGGCGGCGCCGTCCGCTCCTGCTTCGAAATCCTCTCCCACCCGCGCCTCAACCATCAGGTGGAAGTCACCGCCGGCGTCCTCGCCGCCGACTGCGCCGCAATCCTCCAATCCTTCTTCGCCGAACGCCGCTGACGCGACGATCTTTCGAATCTAGACGCGGTTTGTGTAGGGGCGGGCCTTGTTTATCCTGAGCGCAGCCGAAGGAGCCCGCCCTCACCATCACACTGCGCGATCGCTCGATTGCTGAAAAACGCAACGCTCTGCTACGATTAAACCTACAACGACCGCGGAGAGGTGGCTGAGCGGTTGAAAGCACTCGCCTCGAAAGCGAGCGTGCGGGAAACCGTACCGTGGGTTCGAATCCCACCCTCTCCGCCAGAATTATTGTTCCTCGAGCTCTACGATCCTCTTCTGTGGAGGGCGCTTTGTCAGACGCGATGCCGCCAGCGGCAAATTGGTCTGGGAAATGGGCGCTGATTACTGGGGCCAGCGCGGGAATCGGCGTAGCCTTCGCCAAAGAATTGGCCCATGGCGGAACGAATCTTGTCTTGACGGCGCGGCGCAAGGATCGCCTGGATGACTTGGCCCGCGGCCTCACCGAAAATCACAAAATCAAGGCCGCAGTGATTGCCGCAGATCTCGCGGATTCGAACGCGCCGGAAAAGATTTTCGCTTTCACAAAAGAAAAAGGAATCGAAATCGATCTGTTGATCAACAACGCGGGTTTCGGCCAGTACGGCGGATTTCATGCCGTTGAAAAGCAGCGCCTGCTCGACATGGTGCAGGTGAACTGCCACGCCGTGGTGCACTTGACCCACCTGTTTCTGCCGCAAATGATTCAGCGCAAACGCGGCGACGTCCTCATCCTCGCTTCCACCGCTTCGTTCCAGGCCGTCCCTTACATTTCAACGTACGCCGCCACAAAAGCGTTCGATTTGCTTTTCGCCGAAGGCCTCGCCGAAGAAATGAAGCCCTATGGAATCCGCGTGTGCGCTCTTTGTCCCGGCTCCACGGAGTCCGAATTCAACGCCGTCGCCGGGCAGCCAAAATTGCGTAGCAACAGGGAAACCGCCGAAAAAGTCGCGCACACCGGACTGAAGGCCCTGGCTGCCGGAAAAAGTTACGTCATCTCCGGCCTGGGAAATTATCTCGGCGCCCACGGCGAACGCCTCGTGCCCCGGCGCTTCGTTACCAAAATCGCCGGTCGAATGTTCAAGCCCAAGAAAAAATAGAAGCTCTTTCCTCCTGAGCCTTCACCATCGTGAATGGATGTTTCGTCCTGCGTTTTCCCGCGAACGATTCCCCGACACGCGGAAAGGTTCGCGTGCGTCTAACCTGTTGTGAAAACAAGGGCTTTTAAGCACGTTCTCCCACTGAACCATTCCAACGGGAACTTTTCCGCCACGCCGCGGGAAGGGATAAATGAACGCGGGCAGAACGTCTTATCAGGGGAGATCAGGATCGCCGAGCAAGAGAGAGACGACGTTCTGTTGCGGCGGGCCGCCAAGGGCGAGGAGGAGGCATTTACGCTCCTGTACCGGCGGCACCAGGCGGCCATGTATCGTTTTGCTCTGCGCATGACGGGGAATATCTGGGCCGCGGAAGAAATTGTGCAGGACGTGTTCATGATACTGATGCGCGATCCGAAAAAATATGACGCCGCGCGCGGAGCGCTGGGAGCGTTCCTCTACGGCGTGGCGCGCAACCGCGTGATGAAGCACCTGGAACGGTTGCCGCGGGAAATCTCGCTCGAAGAAAAAAACGAGGACGGCACGGGCTCCGGAATCGTTTTGCAGGATTCGGCCACGCCGGCGATGTGGGCGGAGAAACGCGAACGCCGGCAACAAGTGCGCGCCGCCGTGCTGGAATTGCCGGTGGAATTTCGCGAAGCGGTCGTGTTGTGCGAACTGGAAGAATTGAGTTACGAGGAAGCGGCGCAAATGGCCGGATGCCCGATTGGTACGATTCGTTCGCGGCTGCATCGCGGGCGGGCTTTGTTGATGGCCAAACTGGAAATGTTGCGCGACGTGCCCCGGCGCGCGAGCGTGGCGCGATGAAGGATTTTCGGCGATACAAAGGAAGCAAGAAATGAACTGCGAGGGATTTGAAGCGATTGGACTGGATGCGGAGCGCGACACTTCGTTGAGCGAGATGGAGCGCGCGGCGGCGCGCGAGCACGCCGGCACCTGTCCGCGGTGCGCGGCGCTGCAGGATTCCTGGCAAGCGGCGGGTGCGGAGCTGCGCGCGTTCGCGGAAGATACCGCCCTGGCCCAAGCGCCCGCGCGCGTGGAGATGCGTTTGCGGCAGGAATTCCGCACGCAGCACGTGACCTTGAAAGTGCGGCGCACTGCCGTGTTTGCCGCGTGGGCGCTGGCCGCCGCCGCCGTGTTGCTCGGCGCGGTGAGTTGGCGCAATTGGCGCCACAGCCAGCAGGAGGCTGCCGGGAAGCATCTGAATTCCGCGCCGCCCGCGAACAAAATTAACGAAAGCGAATTCGCTGCCAGAGCGAACCGCCGAGACCCTGCCGCGGTCCCCAGTGGACAGCGGCAGCCGGTTTTGGCGGAACCTGGCCGTCCCGAAGCGCTGGTGGCTGACAATGAGATGAGCGGCTTCACGTTTCTGCCGGGAGCCTTCGCCGTGGATACCGAGGAGGCCGCGATTTTGCGCGTGCGCCTGCAACGCGGCGCGCTGGGCGCGCTGGGTTTGCCGGTGAACGAGGAGCGTGCCGCCGAATGGATCCAGGTGGATTTGCTCGTCGGCGAAGATGGATTGCCGCAAGCGGTGCGGCTGCCGCGATAAATGGGCATGGATCGCGCGGCGGAACCGGGACTGGCCGGGATTGCGGCCGCAAAGAGATCGCAGTAGTTCGGGAGAGAAGAGAAGAGGGAATAATGAATCGCAGAAAATGGTTGAGCGTGGCGCTCGGCGGGATTTTCCTGTGGAGCGCCGAAGGGACGCGAGCGCAAGAAGCGCCGGCGCTTCCACCTCGTGGAGAGATGCTGCGCGGCGGCGGGCCTGGCAAAGACTTTACGCCTCCGCCCATGGGTGACCGTGTTGAATTGCTGGGCTTCGAGGGCATGCGCGGCGGAAAAGTGGTAACGGGCGCTCCGTTCAGCGCCGTCGTTGTTTCCGAGTCGACGCAAACGCTCGCGGACGGAAATCACATTACGTGGAAAACGCAGACGAATCTCTACCGGGACAGCCAGGGAAGATTGCGCAAGGAAGTGACGCTGCCGGGGTTTGGTCCGCTGGCGGCTTCGGGTGAGCCGAAGTCGTTCGTGGTGCTTAACGATCCCGTCGCGCAAACGAACTTTGTGCTGCACGCGGATACCAAAGTTGCGGAAAAGATGGACCATCCGTTTCGCGGAGAGAAGGGAGCGGCGAAGGGCGCAAACGGAGGCAAATGGCAGGCTCGCCAGCAACAGGAAATCGCCTCCGGCAATCTCAAGACGGAAGACCTGGGCACGCAAACGATCGCCGGAGTGAGCGCGCAGGGAACGCGGCTGACGCGCACGATTCCCGCAGGGCAAATCGGAAATGAGAAGCCCATTCTCATCGTGCATGAGACGTGGTTGTCCAACGATTTGCAGATGGTGGTCATGAGCAAGCGGAGCAATCCGTGGATCGGCGAAACGACCTATACGCTGACGAACATCCAGCGGAAGGAACCGAATGCGGCGCTTTTTGCAGTGCCCTCCGACTACACGGTGAAAGCGGGCCAGCCGTTCGGAAAGCACGGCGGCCACGGATACCAGCATGGGACGCCACCGGCGCCTCCCGCGGACAACTGAATCACGACAGACGAGCTTCTCTCCTGAAGACGGCACGCCCTTTTCGCGGCAGCCCCCATCGCCGCGGGAAGGGCGCCGCCGTTTTTGGAGGGGAGATAAAGAGAGTAAAGGAAGTTCAGGAGGCAAAGGATTTGGCTTGAGGTAATGCGGAGACCTCTGCAAGGCGCACGACGTGTGGATGGACAAGAGGCTCATGCGGGAACCGTTGCGCGGTCGAGGAGTTCGACGACGTGGAGGACTTCCTGGTTGGTGCGGTGGAGGGCGGCGCCGGCGCGGAGTTGCAGGAGGCAGCCGGGGTTGGCGGTGACGATGACTTGCGCGTGGATGGCTTGAGCGTGGCGCATTTTTTCGGCGAGTAGTTCGAGGGACGTTTCGGTTTGCGTGACGTTGTAGACGCCGGCGGAGCCGCAGCAGATTTCCGAATCGGGCAATTCCACAAAATCGAGATCGGGGATGGCGCGCAGAAGAGTGCGCGGAGCTTCGCGAATTTTTTGGCCGTGGAGAAGATGGCAGGAATCCTGGTAGGTGACGCGCAGCGGAAGCGGCTTGAATTTTGCCGTGAGGCCGAGGGCGGCGAGAAATTCGGTGACGTCGCGAGTTCTTGCCACGAACGTGCGGGCTTGGGCGTATTCAGGCTCGTCTGGTGAAAAGAGATGATCGTGTTCCTTGAGCGTGGAGCCGCAGCCGGCGGAGTTGGTGATGATGGCATCGAAGTCGTCGCGAAAAAAAGCGGAGAGATTGTTGCGCGCGAGTTCGCGCGCGGCATCGCGAACGCCGGCGTGAGCGGCGAGCGCGCCGCAGCACAGTTGATCTTTCGGGACGACCACTTCGCAGCCGTTGGCGGTGAGGACGCGGATGGTGGCTTCGTTGAGCTGCGAGAAAGCGACGTTGGCGATGCAGCCGGCGAAAAACGCGACTCGGGCGCGGCGGGGGCCGGCGGCGGGAAACGTCGAGCCCAGATGGCGGTAGAAAAAATCGTCGTCGATGCGCGGGAGCAAGCGTTCGCGCTCGGCGAGGCCGAGAAGTTTCAGGATGCCGATGCCGCGGGCGATGGCTTGCAAGCCGGAACGCTGATAAAAGCGCAGAACACGCGCGGCGTCGATGATGCGATGCGGTTCGGAGAGGAAGTGCCGGAAAACGAAGTTGCGCGCGGCGCGGGCGAGCCAGGGGCGAGGATAGTCGCGCTCGATGCGCGCGCGGGCGTGCTCGACGAGTTTTCCGTACTCGACTCCCGAGGGGCAGGCGGTTTCGCAGGCGCGGCAGTCGAGACATTTGTCGATGTGATCCACGAAGGAATCGGTGAGCGGTTGCTGGTGCAGCTCGACCTGGATCATCTGGTGGATGCGGCCGCGGGGCGAGTCGGCTTCGAGGTTCCACAGGCGATAGGTGGGGCAGGCGTTGAGGCAGAGGCCACAGTGGACGCAGCGGGCGAAGTCCTCGTAGACGGGGCTGGGACCGGGGATGGGCAGCGGGGACATGGCTGGGTTCGGCATGACGGAACGATGATAAGGCCAGCGGCACCGCTTCGGAAGGGTTGGAGTGGGCGGACCCGGGTGAGGCAAGGATCGGAGCGGACATAGGTAGGGGTGAGTTCCAGAATGGGAAGAATACCCATACACCCCCGGTGTTTTCGTAAGAGTGCCAAACAAAGGACTTACGGGATACGGAACTTGGAAGAGTGTACGGAGAATGGGAGAGGAGGAAGGGCAAGGTGGAGTCGGGAGTGTCCCCCTGCCCCCTGTTTTTTGTAAGTGTTGCATCTAAAGGAGTTACTCCTATTGTAAGTCTTTTGTCTGCAACACTTGCGGGGAGGTTCATAAGTGTTGCAGCTAAAGGATTTACGAGGGCAGATTGCTGGCGAAAAAGTAACTCGAGGGGATGGAAAAATCTTGGAGCAGATAGAAAGACCGCGTGGCGGACGAGCATGGTTCGTGAGGCGCGGAGGAGCCGCGCCAAATCAATTAAAACCCATTATACCATATTGGTACAGTATGTCAAGGATTATTATAAATTGTTTGTTTGCCTTGGGATAGCGGTGTGCCAACGGAATTGGCACGCGGCAGTCTCAAGAAACACATCAATTTGGCGTCATCTCACAGGACAATCGGAGTAGAAGGCCGGGCAAGGCCCGCCACTACAACACGCGCGGTCTGAAGACCCGCAACTACAGGTGCTTGAAGACGTGGGCGATTTTCTTGCCGGCTTCTTCGGTGTAGTAGACGGTGACGTGCTCGCCCTTTTTGGCGCCGACGACGGAATAGCGGCCAACGGCCTTTCCGGTGTCGACGGTGGCATGCTCGGAAACTTCGAAGGCTTCCTTTGTGCCATCCGCGGTTTTCACGGCGACGATCTTGGTGCCTTTGCCGACATCTTCCACCGTACCCTCGGTGGTGTGCACCGTCTTATCACCGACCCACTCGACGGAATGGGCGGTCTTTTCGGCGCCTTCGCCGGTGGCATGGACGATGACGTGGCCGCCTTCCTTGCCGGCGAGGTCGGCTCCCTTGGCGGCGTCCTTGAGGCCGTGAACGGTGGTTTTCTCGGTGAACTTGACGGTTTCGACGGTGCCGTCGGCGGTCTTCACGGCAATGGTTTTCGCTCCGGCATCGACTTTTTCGATGGTGCCGGAGACGACGTGGGTCACTTCGTCTGCACGCGCCACGGCGACAGCGAAGCAGGCCGCGAGGAGCAAGAGGACTGCGCGGAACGGGGTTTGCTGAAGACTGGATCGCATGGATTCTCCTTGGAGGATGGGGGGAAACCTCAGCTTCTGATTATAGGGAAAGGAGGAGTTCGAGTACAGGATTGTTGGAATCGGGGAGCAGGCCAGTTTCCGATTACCCGACCAGGCACGGGCAATTAAGGGGGCGGCGCGTTTTCTGGAATATACAAATTCTTCAACGCTCAATCGCATTTCCAATGAAACTAAACCGAGTGTACCATCACTACCTGTAAGCCGGGCTGATGTAAGCCCAGGTTGACACCCGCAGCATTGACCCAAAGGCGTTGGAAGCGCGACAGTGCCAGCCGAGGCCAGCCCTGGCGAGTGCAGCCACGAGGTCGTGATTATGACAAAGCTTATTGTGGTTCTAGCGAGCGTCGCCGTTCTCCTCGCGCTTGGTTGCGGCGGAGGTCCGCTGGCGCCCGCTTCCGTGGTGCCGCCGGTGCCCGCGCCTCCGTCGCCTGGAGCGGGCAATTTCAACTTAACTACAGCGCGAGCAGCCCATACGGCGACCCTGCTCCCCGACGGCAAGGTTTTGATCACCGGGGGCTTCGGCGGCAACTTCCAACCGCTTGCCAGCGCGGAACTTTACGACCCATCCACCCGTAAGTTCACCCCGACCAGCAACATGAACACGTCCCGAGCCTGGCATACGGCAATTTTGCTGGCTAACGGCAAGGTCTTGATCACGGGCGGCGTCCAAGACTCACAGTTCAGTACTTTCCTCGTTAGCGCGGAAATTTACGATCCTTCTACCGGAACTTTTGCTGCGACTGGCAATATGATCTTGGGTGGCAGGGTCCGATCCACCTCGCTCCCGGACGACAGGGTTTTTATCGCCGAGGACGGCAACGCCGCCGAAATCTATGACCCCGCTAGCGGGACTTTCGCTCTCACCGGCGCATACACCAGCCCGAATCCACTACTTGTGGACACGGCCACGTTGCTCCCGAATGGCAAGGTTCTTGTCACCGGGTGTGCTGCACAATGTAGCGTTGGAGCGACCGAACTCTTTGACCCCCAGACCGGCACCTTCGGCCTCACGGGCCCGAGGCGGGCTTGGGACGCCATTAGTACAGCGACCTTGCTCATGAATGGCACAGTCTTGTTTGTGGAGGGGAATGATAGTGCGCTGCCGGACGATGCAGAAATCTACGACCCCGCGACCGGAGTATTCACTCATATCGGGTTCACGAGCGGGATCCATGAGTTCTCTGCCGCCTCGCGGCTCCCCGATGGAACGGTTTTGATCGCCGGTGGCCAGGTGGCTGGCGGCAATGGTAACCCCAGCACCGAGCTATATGTTCCCGCGACCGGCATGTTCAACTCCGCAGGAAACATGATCACGGGCCGTCATGAGCACACGGCCACTTTGCTCCCCGATGGCACAGTTTTGCTCGCTGGTGGTTATAGCATTTGGCCTGTCCCCACTTCTAGCGCCGAAATCTATAAGCCCAAAGCGAATTGAAGTTGAAATGCGTCCAACGCAGAGGAAACAATGCTAGGGTCGTGATTAACGCGGTAATCGGACAAGTGGTTTTGAGTTGTCCGGCTGTACGACTTTTCGGGTATTTGGATTATTTCCGACTTCCCCATCCTTGGTCCGCCGTCAGCAGCAACTCCTCGGCAAAAGGTGTTGGGCTCATTTTGGAGTGCATCGGGAATGGGGTTTTACGGCGTCAGAGCTTCTTGCCTGCGGCGCAAATCCATCCTTTGTCGCGTTTCTCAATGACCTGCACGTCCGAATAGCCGGCATTCGCGAAGAGTTCGCGATGCTCATCCACGCTCAGGAGCGTCATTCCGGTTCGTGAGGCGTATTTTTCGGCGAGCCTGGAGGCCGTGGTATTCGCTCCTTTGTAGACTTCTGCGATGATGATGAACTGGCCGCCGGGTTTGAGGACGCGAAAGATTTCGCGCATGTCCGCGGGCAAGTTGGGCCACCAAAAGTGTGTTTCCACGGCGGTGACTAGATCGAACATGCCGTCTGAAAACGGCAACTGAGACACGGAGCCGGGGCGGACCTCGACGCGGCCCGCTTCTATCGATGGTGAGTTGAATGACTTGGTTGCGGCGACGCTCTCCTCGGAATAATCGACGCCGTAGATCTTGCCCTGCGTCGCCAACGCTGCCAACTTACTGATGGTCTTGCCACCACCACAACCTACGTCGAGGATCGTGTAGTGCTTTTCGATGGAAATGTGCGCCAAGCCCCAGTCTGTCAGCTTGGAATGGGACGAATTCATGCGCCACAAGGTGAATCGGCCCAGCCATCCCGTTGGCTTGCTGCATTGATTCTGAGGTGTGCTCGTGCTGGTCACGGTTGTTCTCCTGGGTCAGATAGCCTAACGCAAAGTGAGTGCTGTGTTGGCGGAAACAGGCTAGGCGGCGGCCACAGGGGCTTTAGAAGCGGCCGGGGGCGAAGATGTTTTGCGGGTCGAAGGCGGATTTTAGGCGGTGCATGAGGGGGAGATTGAGAGGAGGTCGCCCCCAGAGGTCGATGGCAAATCCCTCGCCGCCGTCCGGGACGGTGACGACGCGCTTCCAATCGGCCGGGGCAAAGAGGAGAGAGGCGTGGCCCCGACGGGGGTTGGCCCGGTCTCTTGGGTCGCAAACGGCATTGCGAATTTGGATGGCGGCGGATGCGACGCGCCCAGCGTTCATTTGCTCGGAGGAAGCGGGGAGCAAGGCGAAATAAATGGTGCCGTCGGCACGGGCGGCGAGTGCGTGGGGGAGAGCGTTCCGATCTGTGATTTGCGGCAAACTTGCAAAGAGCGCGGCGTGGTGGCTGGGAAGAACGCTGATCTTGAAAATGACGGTGGCAGGAGAGGACTCGAGAAGCAGGGAGAGAGTTTCGCGGAGGCGGCC